>JAESFK010000291.1_pt1 | contig 31245 bp, 29 predicted proteins | sample 9269391 | NCBI WGS metagenome assembly JAESFK01 (sample SAMN14506231, study PRJNA617097) | algae metagenome | isolation source: Drouetiella hepatica UHER 2000/2452 and co-occurring heterotrophs from... | place: Slovakia: Slovak Paradise National Park, Hrabusice, Kosice Region | collected 2000-01-01
TGATGCGGGCCGAGCCAAGGTCGAACTCGGCCTCGGGCGCGGCAAGAAGCTGCACGACAAGCGCGAGACCGAGAAGAACCGCGACTGGAACCGCGACAAGGCCCGCATCATGAAGGCGGGCGGGTAGGGGCGCGTCGTTCTCGCGCGGAGCGAGCGAGGGTCTCGTCCCAGGTCGTCCTATCCTTCGACGGGCTCGTCGCCTTGGCGGATGCCGTAGCGGCGCTCGAGGCCGGGGTTGCCGGGTGTGCCGGGAGCTCCGCCGCTGCGGGCGGCGCGCTCGGACGGGTCGCGGCCGATCGTCTGCATCAACTGGGCGAGGTCGAGGAAGTCGTCACACTGGCGGCGCAGTTCGTCGGAGACCATTGGCGGATTGGTCGAGATCGTCGAGACGACCGAAACCTTGACGCCCTTGCGTTGCACGGCCTCGACCAGCGGCCGGAAATCGCCATCGCCGGAGAACAGGTAGATCTGGTCGAGATGCGGAGCGAGTTCGAGCATCTCGATCGCCAGCTCGATATCCATGTTGCCCTTGACCCGGCGACGGCCGGTGGCGTCGGTGAATTCCTTGGCAGCCTTGGTGATGACCCGGTAGCCATTGTAGTCGAGCCAGTCGACCAGCGGGCGGATCGAGGAGTATTCCTCGCTCTCGACCAGCGTGGTGAAATAGAAGGCCCGGATCAGGTTGCCGCGGCCGTGGAATTCACGCAGCAGGCGACGGTAGTCCATGTCGAAGCCGAGTTGCTTCGAGGTCGCGTAGAGATTGGCTCCATCGATGAAAAGGGCGATGCGCGGGTCGGCCGCCATTGAATCTCTCCGGATGAATATCTTTAGAATATGCGCAATGAGATCGAAACGCGGTCTAACGATGTTGGTTCGCGGGTAATTTTCAGCGAGCGCCGATATCCGGCTGTGACCTCTCGCCGCAGCCGGCAAAGGATGGTCCGGGCTTAGGCGCTCAGCCCCCGGCTGCCGGGCTTGATGGCGGGGATCGCCGCGAGTTCGGGCGGCAGCGCGTCCGGCGCATAGTCCGGCACGTCATATTCCATCAGGCTGACCAGCTTCATGCCGAGTTCGGCCCGGCCGGCCGAGCGGTCGATCAGGCAGGCGGCGCCGACGATGGTGCCGGGCTCTCCAATGACGGAATCGCGGCATTCGCGCAGCGAGAGGCCGGTCGTGATGATGTCCTCGATGATGATGCAGCGCGCGCCTGCGGGCAGCGCGAAGCCGCGGCGCAGCTTGAACGTACCGCCCTCGCGCTCGACGAAGACGGCCTTGGCCTTGAGGTGCCGCGCCGTCTCGTAGCCCGGCACGATGCCGCCCACGGCCGGCGACACGACATAGTCGATCTTGCCGAACTGCGCCTCGATCTTGGCGGCGAGCGCCTTGCAGAGCCGCTCCGTTCGCACCGGGTCCTGGAAGACGAACATCTTCTGCAGGAAGACGGCGCTGCGCCGGCCCGAAGACAGGATGAAATGTCCTTCGAGCAGCGCGCCGGCATCGCGGAATTCGGCCAGGACGTCGTCGTCGGTCATCTTCTTTTCTCATTCCAGCTTGAGGCGGCTCCTCATGACGCCGATCGGCCGGTGATGCAAGAGAACACATCCTCGCATGGCAGGGGCGCGTTTCGATGGCGAGGGCGCGCCAGGCACACGCGGCCCCGCCGGATCACAGCGAATGATGTGATGGCTCGTCCGATATCGCGCTCTGGGAGGTGCTGCGGGCCATGCCGAGCCGGGCGTCGTCTCCGGGGGCGGACGTGACCACGTCCTGCCATGCCGGCGCCAGCACGCGTGCCAGATGATTTGCGAGCCGCAGGCTGAGGCAGATGATCGGAAAGGTCGGGTTGGCGGCGGACGACGTCGGAAAGACGCTGCTCGACGCGACGAAGAGATTCCTGACGCCGTGGACCCGGCAATCCCTGTCGACGACGCTCGTGCCAGGCGTTTCGCCCATGCGGGTGGTGCCGATCTGGTGATAGCCGTCCCGTGCCTGGGTCCGGACCGCCGCCAGGCGCTCCTCCGGGCCGTGCCAGTACTCCAGCCGCCCCTTGCCGCTCGCCTGCAGCATTCTGTCGAGCGCCTCATGGGCGCGGATGACCGAATTCGAGTCCTCGTCCTGATAGCGGAAATCGATCGCCAGCTCATGGCCTTGCTGGCTTGGCCGGGGCGCACCCAGCCAGACGCGACTGTCTGGATTGGGCGCCTGCTCGGCGTGATAGCGCAACGAATAGCAACCGCCGCGGTTCAGCAGGATTACCGGCAGCTTGTCCACGCGCGCCTGCGAGACGAGCCGGGCGGAATCGAGCGCCGTCGCGTAGGGGAGCCTGAAGACATTGGCGAGATGGCCGACGAGATCGCCCTCCGCTGCCGGCGTTGCCTGCGCTTGCACGCCGCGGAAGCGTTGCGACGCGAACAGGTTCCTGACTGCGGGCACGCGCGAGGCGAGATAGGCGATCGACAAGGCGCCATTGCCGTGCACGCTGTTCATCAGCGGGGGGGATCGCAAGGTGAAGGCGGTGTTCAGCAGGCGCGCGGACGCCTGCCTCGCGTCATCGATTCGCAGCCGCCTCTGTGTCGGCGTGCCGTAGCGATCGAACTGGAACAGCATGTCACGCGCATCCTCGGCCCGGTTGAGGATGATCGTCGCGATCTCGCCCGTGACATGCCCCATGTAGAAGCGCCCTAGCGGACCGCGTTCGCCTCCGAAAAAGCCGGGCTGCCGCCGCTGTATATCGAGCAGGAGCGCCGTGCTTTGCAGCCCGCCGCCGGCGATGACGTAGCTGCGCGCCTGCGGACCGGGGTGGCGCCCCGCCCGACCCGTCATGCTGAGACCGGTCACGACGCCGCTGCCGGGGTCGATGTCGAGGCCGATCACGCGCCGGTCGAGAAAGACGTGCACCTTCTCCGAGCGCGCGATCCGGTGTCGATAGGCGCGGCCCAGATTCCACTTCCTTGCCAGCCGTCCCACCGTCGCCGCGCCGGGATCGCCCGACTGTCCCCATCCCGGGAGCGTGGTCCGGAATTCGGGCTCGCCGCAGCCAAGGAAATGGGCTGCCGGCGCCTCCCAGGCCTTGATCTCGTCAAGCCCGATCGGCCAGCCGGAATGGGCGACATGGTCGCGCCTTTCCAGATCGATGCCGTCCAGCGCGACGCAAAGCCCGCCCCAGCTGGCCGACGTTCCGCCGAAGCATTGCCGGGCGCCGACATGCAGCGGCACATGGCTTCGGGGTTCGAGGATCGTGGCGGTGAAATCGGTTTGCGGATCGCGCCGCATCGCCTTCGCCCCGGCCTCGAGCACCGCGACCGAGAGTCCCCGGTTCTCGCATTCCAGGGCCACGGCGAGCCCCGCCGGCCCCGAGCCGATCACGCAGACGTCGTACGGCCCTTGCGGGGCCGCCAGATCCGACGCGATCATGACACGGCCCTTCGAGGGCCATTGGATGGATACTGCATCGCTCGCCTCGATTGACGGACCATACGGCATCGACAGTATTGGAAGAGCGCAGCAAGAGTTGCGTACGCAAGTATCGGGCCAGTACGGCGGCTTTTTCGAGCCCGGCGGCGCTTGACGACCGCCGGAACCGGCCTTTGCGGGCGTCGCTCAACCCTTCGGGAATTCCAGGCCCATCTCGCGGTAGCGCGCCGGGTCGTCGCTCCAGTTCTCGCGCACCTTCACGAACAGGAAGAGATGCACGGTGGCCTCGGCCGCCTCGGCAATCTCGATGCGGGCCTTCTGGCCGATCGCCTTGATCGTCTGGCCGCCTTCGCCGAGCACGATCTTGCGCTGTCCCTCGCGCTCCACATAGATCGTCTGCTCGATCCGGACCGAGCCGTCCGGCCGCTGCTGCCACTGTTCGGTCTCGACCGTCGAGCGGTAGGGCAGTTCGTCATGCAGCCGCTCGAAGATCTTCTCGCGGGTGATCTCGGCGGCGAGGAAGCGCAGCGGCGCATCCGAGATCTGGTCCTCGGGATAGAGCCAGGGGCCGAGAGGCAGGCGCGTCTCCAGCCAGGTCAGGATGTCCTTGACGCCGTAGCCGGTCAGCGCCGCGATCATGAAGGTCTGCTCGAAATTCCCCTGCGCGTTCACCTTGGTGGTGATTTCGAGCAGCTTCTCCTTCGCGACCGTGTCGATCTTGTTGAGGATCAGGAACTTCGGCTGCTTCAGCTCGGCGAGCTTCTCCAGCAGGCGCGCGTTCTCCTCGTTGTCGAAGCGCTCGACATCGATCAGCACGCCGATCAGGTCGGCATCTGTGGCGCCGCCCCAGGCGCTCGTGACCATGGCGCGGTCGAGCCGGCGCTTGGGCGTAAAAATGCCGGGCGTGTCGACGAAGATGACCTGCGCCGGGCCCGACAGCGCGATGCCGCGCACCTGCGTCCGCGTCGTCTGCACCTTGCGCGAGACGATCGAGACCTTGGCGCCGACGAGCTTGTTCAGCAGCGTCGACTTGCCGGCATTGGGCGCGCCGATCAGCGCGACGAAGCCGCAGCGCGTGGGCGCGAGCGCTTGGGCGCCTTTCTCCACGTCAACCATTGTCGCTCTCCATCGTTTCGCTCCACAGGCCCTCTCGCCGCAGGAAGGCTTCCGCCGCGGCCTGCTCGGCCAGCCGCTTCGACGGCCCTTGCGCCTCGGCGTCGGCCAGGCCCGGGATGCGGGCCGCGACGCGGAACACCGGCGCATGGTCCGGCCCCGAGCGACCGCGTTCGCTATAGGTCGGCGTCTGGTAGCCCTGGCCCTGGGCCCATTCCTGCAGGGCTGTCTTGGCGTCCCTCAGCGGCCGCACCGGCTTGAGCAGGCGCTCGCCGAAGGCGCGCTCGACCAGCCCGCGCGCCGCAGCATAGCCGCCATCGATGAAGACTGCACCGATGATCGCTTCGCAGGCATCCGCCAGGATCGCCTTGTTCTTGCGCGCGCCGGCGAGGATCTCGCCTTCGCCGAGCCGCATGAAGGCGCCGAGGTTCCAGGCCAGCGCGACCTCGGCGCAGGTCTCCTTGCGGACGAGGTCGGCGAGCCTACGCGACATGTCGCCTTCCTCGGCTTCGCGGTAGCGCACGAACAGCATGTCGGCGATGCTGAGGCCGAGCACGCGGTCGCCGAGGAACTCCAGGCGCTGATAGCTTTCGAGCCGCGAGCCTTCGGCGCTCATATGGGTGAGGGCCGTCGTCAGCAGGCCCTGGTCGACGAAGACATGCCCGAGCGTCTCTTGCAGGCGAGCGGTGTCGGGCGCCTTGCGCCCGTTTTCCCCTGCCTTGCTCACTTGATGGCGCTGAACAGACGGTTCCAGCGAACCGTCCAGGGCCATTCCCACAGCTTCCAGGCCGAGGCGCCGTCCTGGATCGAGAAGAAGATGATCTCGGCGCGGCCGACGAAATTCTCGAACGGCACGAAGCCGACGCTACGGTCGCGCGAATCCAGCGAGTTGTCGCGGTTGTCGCCCATCATGAAGAAGTGTCCCGGCGGCACGACGAAGACCGGCGTGTTGTCGAAGCTGCCGGTGTCGCCCTCGCGCTCGATGATCTCGTGCGACACGCCGTTGGGCAGGGTCTCGCGATACCGGATCGCGGGCGCGCTGCGGCCCCAGTTGTCGGTGGTGACGAAGTCACTGATGCGCTCGCGCTTCACCGGCTGGTTGTTGATGTGCAGGATGCCGTCGATCACCTGGATGCGCTCGCCCGGCAGCCCGATGACGCGCTTGATGTAGTCGGTCGAATTATCGGTCGGCAGCTTGAACACGGCGATGTCGCCGCGCTTGGGCTCGGCCGCCCAGACGCGGCCGGAGAACAGCGGCGGGCTGAACGGGATCGAGTGCTTCGAATAGCCGTAGGTGTATTTCGAGACGAAAAGGTAGTCGCCGATGAGCAGGGTCGGGATCAGCGATCCCGACGGGATGTTGAACGGCTGGAACAGCAGCGTACGGATCACCAGGGCGATGAGAAGCGCCTGAACGACGACCTTGATCGTCTCGACGATCCCGCCTTCGTCCCGGGCGGCCTTGTTCTTGGCATCGACTTCGTTGGCCACGCGGGCGCTCCTGGGACGGTGGTCCAGCGCGCGGTCTAGCGGAATGTCGCGCCGCAGACAACGCTGCGCGATCGCGGGGCCGACCCGCATGCTGATGCGCCATCCGACATGGAGTGGGGGCGGGAGGAGACATGCGCCAGCGGGGAGGGGGCTGACGGGGTGCGGCAATTGACCGCGTTCGAGGCAAGGCGCACGATCAAGTCTCGATTCTGGGGAGGACCAATCATGAATGGCAAGAAATACGCTGCGGAGGCGATAGGCACATTCTGGCTGACGTTTGCGGGCTGTGGCAGCGCGGTCATCGCCGCGGGCTTCCCGCAGGTCGGCATCGGCCTGCTTGGCGTCTCGCTCGCCTTCGGCCTGACCGTCGTCACCATGGCCTATGCCATTGGCCACATCTCGGGCTGCCATCTTAATCCGGCCGTCACGGTCGGCCTGGCGGCCGGCGGGCGCTTCCCGACGAACCAGATCCTCCCTTACGTCGTGGCGCAGGTCATCGGCGGCGTCGTGGCGGCAGGCGTGCTCTATCTCATCGCCAGCGGCGCGCCGGGTTTCGATCTTGCCAAGGGCTTCGCCTCGAACGGCTACGGCGATCACTCGCCCGGCAAGTACAGCCTCTTCGCCGGCTTCCTGACCGAAGTCGTGATGACGATGATGTTCCTCTTCATCATCATGGGCGCGACCCATGGCAAGGCGCCAGCCGGCTTCGCTCCCCTCGCGATCGGGCTCGGCCTTTGCCTGATCCATCTTGTCAGCATCCCGGTGACCAACACCTCGGTCAATCCGGCGCGCAGCACCGGCCCGGCGCTCTTCGTCGGCGGCTGGGCGATCGGGCAGCTCTGGCTGTTCTGGGTCGCTCCGCTGATCGGCGGTGCGCTTGGCGGCATCATCTATCGCTGGCTCAGCGAGGAACCGCGCGGCGCCGTCGTCGGGAATGCGCCGGCCGAGTGACCGGCTGAGTGAGGAGGTGGGGAGGGCGCTTCAGCGCCACTCCACCCACCGGCCATGAAAATCGGCGCGCGCGATCTCGCGCGCGCCGCCATCAGGCCAGATTGTCAGCGTTACGGACGCGCTGCCGGGCTGGCCGTCGGCCTCCATGCGCAGCCAGGCGAGCCGCGCCTCCCGCGTCGCGGCAACGGCAGCCTGCGCCATGGCCTGCTCGATCCGGCGCTTGGTCGCTTCCGGCAGGTATTGCCACATGATCGTGTGCATCAGCATGCGTGTCTGGCCTTGCGCCTGAGGGGTGGCCAGGCGTGCCTCGACCCACTCCGCCGCATCCGCCCGTTCGACGCGCCAGGGTTGGCGGGCGGCCGCATCGAAGGCGGCTTGCGTCGTGGCGATGCGTTCGGACTGGTCGGGCCAGATATAGGACATCACGCGATCGCGGTCCGTCGAATTGCCAGGATCGAGCGGGTTGAGATCGCAGGCGCGCCTGGTCGAGACCGCAAGTGGCGCTTCGAGCGGCGGCAACGCCCCGCGCCACTCGCTGAGGATCGCGACCGGCGCGGTCGGGGCGCCCCAGACGCCGCCGCCGAGTTCGTACCGATAGCCGTCGAAGCCGAGATTGAGCCCGGCGCTCGCGCCGATCTCGATGACGTCCAGGGGCAGCCCGGTTTCGCGGGTGACCATGAGCGCGCCGCCGAGCAGGACGGCGCAGCGCTTGACCTCGTTGGTCTGCGGCGCGCTGTCGAGATAGTCATGCAGGAAGCCGTCATGCTCGGTGATCGCGTGCGCAAGGCCACGCCACAGGGCTTCGGGCTCGGGCCTGTTCGGCGGATAGAGCGCCGTCAGGTTCCGGTCGCGCCCGGATCGGGCCAGTGCGTTCAGGCCGCCGGCGGCTCTCAAGGCGACCGCGTCGGCACGCAGCTCGCCGGGCCAGTCCAGGATGCGGGCGCCGAAACGGCTGGTGGCATCGAGACGGTCTCGCAGAAGCTCGCAGATCAGGGCGGTGAAGTCTGAACCCATGCGTCGGCAGCCATTGGCTTGGCCGGCGAATTCCTCACGTGCCCGCGCCTCGGCTGCTGCATTCTGCATGCGAGTCCGTCTCCGTTTCAGGCTGGCAGAAGCCGCGCCTCGATCACCACGAAGGCCTGCGCCATTGGCGGGTCGTCCGTCATCGAGACATGCACGACGGCCTCATGGCCGGCCGGCGTCATGGCCTTGAGCCGCTCGGCCGCGCCGCCGGTCAACCGCATGGTCGGCGCGCCGCTGGGCAGGTTGACCACCTCCATGTCGCGCCAGAACACGCCGGCGCGCAGGCCGGTGCCGAGCGCCTTGGAGCAGGCCTCCTTGGCCGCGAAGCGTCGCGCATAGGATGCTGCCCGCGTCGCGCGCCGGTCGGATTTGGCGCGCTCGCCCTCGGTGAAGATGCGATGCGTGAAACGCTCGCCGAAGCGCGCGAGCGATTTCTCGATGCGGTCGATGTCGCAGAGGTCGGAGCCGATGCCGAGGATCATGGGTCCGATTTACTTGGCGGCGCGGCCCTCGTCCATCGCCTGCCGCATGCGCCCGATGGCGGCATCGAGACCGATGAAGATCGCCTCGCCGATCAGGAAATGGCCGATGTTGAACTCGACGAACTCCGGCACGGCCGCGAGCTGGCGCGCCGTGTCGTAGTCGAGGCCGTGCCCGGCATGGACTTCGATGCCGAGCGAGGCCGCGAGCGCAGCGCCCTCGGCGAGGCGCGCGAACTCGGCCTGCGCCTTCTGCCGTTCGCTAGCGACGACCGCCTCGCACCAGCTGCCGGTATGCAACTCGACCACCGGAGCACGCAGCTTCGCCGCCATCCGGATCGGCGCAGCATCGGCTTCAATGAACAGCGAGACGCGGCAGCCGGCGGCCGTGAGCCGCGCGACGACCGGCACCAGTGCCGCTTCCTGGCCGACGACGTCGAGCCCACCTTCGGTGGTGCGTTCCTCGCGCTTCTCCGGCACGAGGCAGGCCGCATGCGGCTTCAGCCGTTCGGCCAGCGACAGCATCTCCGGCGTCGTTGCCATCTCGAAATTGAGTGGCTTCGTCAGCTCGGCGGCGAGGCGCTCCACGTCGGCGTCGCGGATGTGGCGACGATCCTCGCGCAGATGGGCCGTGATGCCATCGGCGCCGGCCGCCACTGCGAGATGGGCGGCGCGGACAGGGTCGGGCAGCACGCCGCCACGGGCATTCCGCACGGTCGCGACATGATCGATGTTCACGCCCAGTCGCAGCCGGCTCGCCATGGATCAACTCTCCCGAAGACGAGGCCGTGCATAGACGAAAATGCTGCATGGGCTCAAGGCACGGATTGTCATGGCGAAGGTCACGTTTCGTGATCGATCGGGACAGCTCGCTCCGTCGTCTTGGCGATTTGGTAACCCCGCCGCCACGGCCTGCGCGCGCTTGGGGGCGGATAAGGCAATCGTAAGAGCTTGGCAGTAGCGTCTCTCATTGGGGGACAGGCCGGAAGGCGGGGCCGAAACGTGCAGCTTGCAGTGAAAACGGGGCTATTCGAGAACGAAATCACGTCCGACAGACGCGATCTCGGCCAGGATGCCGAGCGCTCGCTGGGCCGTGTCGTGTCCTGCGACGGCTCGCGCGCGACCATCGCCAGCACGGTGTCCGGCATGGCACGGCTCGGTCCCGAATCATGGACCGTCGGCCGGATGATCTCGATCAATCTCGGCCTGACGCGGATCGTCGGCCTCGTCTACGAGATGCATGCGGTCAACCCCGTCTGGGACGAAGCGGCCGACAATGTCATCCACATCCAGATCGAGCTGCTCGGCGAGGTCACCGAAAGTGCCGACGGACGCGTTCGTTTCCAGAGCGGCATATCGACCTATCCGCCGATCGGCGCCATCGCCCACCGCATCCGCACGGGCGATCTCGCTCTGGTGCATGATCTCGGCTCTCGCAACGGCGTCGCCATCGGCACGCTGACGCAGGATTCCTCGATCCCCGCCACGATCAGCATCGACGACATGCTATCGCGCCATTTTGCCCTGCTCGGCACCACGGGCGTCGGCAAGTCGAGTGCCGTCGCGCTGCTGCTGCGCCGGGCGATCGCGGCCCGCCCGCGCCTGCGCGTGCTCATCCTCGATCCGCACAACGAGTATGCCGGGGCCTTTCCCGACCGCGCCCTGTCGATCGATGCGGAAGGGCTCGATCTACCGTTCTGGATGTTCAAGCTGGAAGAGTTCGCCGAGATCGTCTTTCGCGGCCGGGCTGCCTTCGAGGAGGAGGCGGACATCCTGCGCGAGGTCGTGACGGCGGCGCGCGAGCGCTATCGTGGCGGCAGCCAGCGCAATCCGATGCGCGATCTCAATTCGAGCCTGCTGAAGCGCCCGCTCGACGCCGGCATCGCCCGTCGCGAGGACGGCATGGGCAGCGCCAGCGACATGCCGACGCCCTACCGGATCGTCGATGCGCTCGCGATCATTGAGGAATTGATCGGGCTGCACGAGATGCGCTGGCCGCGCGCCTCCCTGCGTTCGCTTAAGGTCCGACTTGAGACGTTGCACGGCGATCCGCGCTATCAGTTCATGTTCGCCCGCGCCAATATGATGGAGACGATGGCGCCGGTCGTGGCCCAGATCTTCCGCGTCCCGCATCATGGCCGGCCGATCACGGTGTTCCAGCTCGGTGGCCTGCCCTCCGAGGTCGTCGATGCGGTGGCGTCCGTACTGGCGCGGCTGGCCTTCGACCTGGCCATGGCGAGCCAGGGCACCTACGAGATCCTGCTGCTCTGCGAGGAGGCGCATCGCTACGTCCCGGCCGACCTTTCGCTCGGCTTCCTGCCGACGCGGCAGGCGATCGCCCGCATCGCCAAGGAGGGCCGCAAATACGGCGCCTATCTCGGCGTGGTGACGCAGCGCCCGGGCGAACTCGACCCGACCATCCTGTCGCAATGCTCGACGATCTTCGCCATGCGCCTCGCCAACGAGCACGACCAGCAGATCATCCGCGCCGCGATCTCGGATGCATCCGCGAGCACGCTCAAATTCCTCTCCTCGGTCGGAAACCGCGAGGCGATCGCCTTTGGCGAGGGCGTCGCCACGACGATGCGCATGCGATTTGCCGACCTTGCGCCGCATGAGTTGCCGGCGATGGACATCGCGGTCGGTGTCGAAGGCCGCCGCGAGCCGGGTCTTGACGAAATGGTCAGGCGGATGCGCGGCTGAACCGGACCGGCGTCACGCGAATCTTGCATCGCGCGCGCTTTGCCTGTAAGGCCGGCTCACATTATCTTCCCTGCATCGCTAAAGATCAGAAGGAGCCGCCCCATGGCTCGCGTCACCGTTGAGGATTGCATCGACAAGGTGGACAACCGCTTCGAGCTGGTTCTCCTCGCCAGCCACCGTGCGCGGATGATCCAGTCGGGATCGTCGATCCTCGTTCCCCGCGATAACGACAAGAACCCCGTCGTCGCCCTGCGCGAGATCGCCGACGAGAAGCTGAAGCCCGAGGATCTGAAGGAAGACCTGATCCACTCGCTGCAGAAGCATGTCGAGGTCGACGAGCCGGAGGCCGAGACCGTGCCGCTGCTCGCCGCTCCCGGCCAGAGCGCTTCGACTCCCGATTCGGAGGTCCAGTTCGACCGCATGAGCGAGGACGATCTGCTGCGCGGCCTCGACGGCCTCGTGCCGCCGACCGAGAGCGCCGACGACGAGGACTGATCCTCCACGGTCTCTTCACCACTTCCGCTAAAGCCCGGCACGGCCGGGCTTTTTCATGCCTGCCCGCGAGATTACGCCTTGCTGCCCGTTCGCCCCGCGCCGATATTGAACGACTTGAAAGTAGGCAGGCGTGACAGAGGGCCCGCATGGGCATGATGCGGCAATACGAACTCGTCGATCGGGTTCGCAGCTATAATCCGAACACCGATGAGGACCTGCTCAACCGGGCCTATGTCTATGCCATGCGCGCGCATGGCACGCAGAAGCGCGCGTCGGGCGATCCGTTCTTTGCCCATCCGCTCGAAGTCGCCGCCCTCCTGACCGATCTCAAGCTCGACGATGCGACGATCGTCGCAGCCGTCCTGCACGACACCGTCGAGGATACCGCCGCGACGCTCGAAGAGATCGAGAGCATGTTCGGGCCGGACATCCGCCGGCTCGTGGACGGCCTGACCAAGATCAAGAAGCTCGACCTCGTCTCGAAGAAGGCGGCCCAGGGCGAGAATTTCCGCAAGCTTCTGCTCGCCATCGTCGACGATGTCCGCGTGCTCCTGGTCAAGCTCGCCGACCGGCTGCACAACATGCGCACCTTGCATTTCATGGCGCCCGAGAAGCGCCTGCGCATCGCCGAGGAGACCGCTGAGATCTATGCCCCGCTCGCCGGCCGCATGGGTATGCAGGAGCTGCGCGAGGAGCTCGAGGAACTCGCCTTTCGCCACATCAAGCCGGAAGCGCACGCCACCGTCACCAAGCGGCTGGAAGAGGTCACCGAACGCGAAGGCAGCGTCATCGGCGAGATCGAGAAGGACCTGAAGGACAAGCTCGCCGCCAGCGGCATCCAGGCCGAGGTTTCGGGCCGGCGCAAGCGGCCCTATTCGATCTGGAAGAAGATGGAGCGCAAATCCATCTCCTTCGAGCAGCTTTCCGACATCTTCGGCTTTCGCGTCATCGTCGAGAAGCCGGAGGACTGCTACCGCGTGCTGGGCATCGTCCACATGACCTGGCCGATGGTGCCGGGCCGCTACAAGGACTACATCTCGACGCCCAAGCAGAACGATTATCGCTCGATCCATACAACCGTGGTCGGGCCGGGCCATAGCCGCGTCGAACTGCAGATCCGCACCGACACCATGGACCGCATCGCCGAATTCGGCATCGCCGCCCATGCCCACTACAAGGACGGCCGCACCACCGAGCTGGCGCAATATGCCGACGAGAGCCGCGCCTACCAGTGGCTGCGCCGCACCGTCGATCTGCTCGCGGAAGGCGACAACCCGGAGGAGTTCCTCGAGCACACCAAGCTCGAACTCTTCCACGACCAGGTCTTCTGCTTCACCCCGAAGGGCCGGCTGATCGCACTGCCGCGCGGCGCGACGCCGATCGATTTCGCCTATGCGATCCATACCAATGTCGGCAACAGCGCGGTCGGCGCCAAGATCAACGGCCGCATCGCGCCGCTGCTGACCGAGCTCGCCAATGGCGACGAGGTCGAAATCACCCGCGCCGAGGGGCAGACGCCGCCCGCCGCCTGGGAATCCCTCGTCGTCACCGGCAAGGCCCGCGCCGCGATCCGGCGCGCGACCCGCACCGCCGTCCGCCGGCAATATTCCGGGCTCGGCCGCCAGATCCTGGAGCGCGCCTTCAGCCGGGCCGAGCGGCCTTTCTCCGACGAGAAGCTGAAAGCGGCGCTGAAGAGGCTCGCGCGTACGGCCGTCGACGACGTGCTGGCCGCGGTCGGTCGTGGTGAGATGTATTCCGGCGACGTGGTCAAGGCTGTTTATCCCGACCTTGAACCCGAGAAGCGCAGCTCGCCCGAGGCGAAAGCGGCGGGTGCGCCGGCAGGCAGCGGCAAGGGCTGGTTCGAGCTGCGCCAGGGCGAGAACCTGAAGTTCAAGCTCCCGGGGGAGACGCCGGGCGACGACGCCATCCCGATCCGCGGGCTCGGCGGCGACCTGCCGGTGCGCTTTGCGCCCAATGGCGGCGCCGTGCCGGGAGACCGTATCGTCGGCATCCTGACGCCGGGCGAGGGGGTAACAATCTATCCGATCCAGTCGTCGGCGCTGGCGGCCTTCGACAACGAGCCCGAGCGCTGGCTCGACGTGCGCTGGGACCTCGACGACAAGGCGCCGCAGCGCTTTCCGGCGCGCATCTCGCTGCACTCGATCAATGAGCCCGGCTCGCTGGCCCAGATCACCACGACGATCGCCGAGCATGACGGCAACATCGATGCGGTCGCAATGCACCGCCCGAATCCGGACTTCACCAACATGACCATCGACCTGACGGTCTGGGACCTGAAGCATCTCAGCGCCATCATCAGCGAATTGCGCGAGAAGCGGGTGATCAGCCGGGTCGAGCGGGTCGTCGGGTAGTCAGGAGCCTGGCGCTTCGACGGCTTCGAGCGTCGCCGAGAGGATTTCATCCGAAAGCGCCGTGTCGTCGATGGCCCTGGCCAGGATGACGGCGCCAAGCATCGCCGACCAGCGCGCGATCGCGGCCCGGCGTCTTGCTTCCGCGGTCGTGCCTGGAGCCGTAGCCGCGAACCGGGCGATCTGGGCTCGGGTCGCTTCGCCCATGACCTTGCGCGTCTCGTCATTGCAGCGAGCGCCTTCGGCGGCGAGCGCGCTGAGCATGCAGCCGCTGCCCGGCGCGTCGCGATGCGCGCCGCTCAGATACGCACGGGCGTAGTCCACCATCGCCGGTTCAGCCGAGCCATCGTTGGTGGGGGCGGGCAGCAACGCATGCGCGAAGGTCTTCGCGATCAGATCATCCTTGGATTTGAAGTGGTTGTAGAAGCCGCCATGGGTCAGGTCGGCCGCCTTCATCACCTCCGACACGGTGACGGCCTCGAAGCCGCGCTCGCGAAACATCCGCGCGGCCGCATCCAGGATCCGCTGCCTGTTCTCGATCAACTTGTCGCGACTGATTTTCATGTCCACGTCTCCTCGCTTGACATCATAGATGATGGCCATCATTAAAGCGAGGCAATGATGATCATCATCATTGGACGGGGTTCAGGGCCGGTCGTATCCGGGTCCCGCCCGCCTCCTCGACGATCAGGAATTCTCCATGTCCGACATTCGCTCGACTGCGCTCGTCACGGGCGCCTCCACCGGCATCGGCGCCGTCTATGCCGATCGCCTTGCCCGCCGCGGTCATCCGCTCATCCTCGTCGCACGCAATCGAGAGAAGCTCGACGCGCTGGCCGCGCGCCTTCGATCCGAGACCGGCGTGACAGTCGATGTCCTGCCGGCGGACCTGACGGAGCCCTCCCAACTCGCTGCGGTGGAAGCGCGCCTGCGTGACGACGGATCGATCGGCCTTCTGGTCAACAATGCCGGCGCAGCCGCCCATGGCACGTTCGCGCAGGCCGATGCCGATGCATTCGACGCGTTGATCCGTCTGAACGTCACGGCTGTCAGTCGCCTCGCTGCCGCAGCTGTTCCCGGCATGCTGGCGCGCGGCGGCGGTGCGATCATCAACATCGCATCCGTGCTCGGAGTTGCCCCTGAGATCCCGCTGGGCATCTACAACGCGACCAAGGCCTTCGTGATCGCGATGTCGCAGGCCATGACGGTCGAGCTCGGCCAGAGCGGGCTCTACGTCCAGGCCGTCATGCCGGCCGCGACGCGCACGGAGATCTGGGAGCGATCCGGCCGCGACGTCGACACGCTGACTGGCGTCATGGATGTCGACAAGCTCGTCGATGCGGCGCTGCTGGGCTTCGATCGTCGCGAGACGGTCACCATCCCGTCGCTTCCGGATGCGGGCCAGTGGCAGGCCTTCGAGACGGCGCGCCTCGCCATGCTCCCGAACTTTCCAAACGCCGAGCCGGCTGCACGCTACGCCGCGTGAGCCAGTCGGCTGCCACCAGGCCTTCAGGAGCCGCTCGGCGCCCTGAAGGCCGCGGCGAGCGTTCTGACGAAAGCGCTCGCGCGCGGCGTCGACAACTGGCTGCGCAGCACGACCGCCGAGCGCCCCAGCGCCGGCAGTCCCCAGCTGGGTCCGACATCGATGGCGCCCGGCGGTGCGATCCGCTGGGCCAGCGGCGAGACCCCGAGTCCGCCCGAGACCGCCGCTAGAACGGCCGCCATGCCGCCGCCGATGAAGGCTTCGCGCCAGGCCAGCCCGGCGCGGTCGAGCGCGTCGATACCGTGCTGCCGCAGCCAGCATTCCGCGATGAGGCTGATCAGCGGCAGCGGTTCGTCCGGCCGGTGAACCAGGCTTTCCGCCGCGAACCAGCCGAATGCGTCCTCGCGCAGCACCTCTCCGGTGCGCCCGGTGCCGAGGCGGCGGATGATCGCGACGTCGAGTTCGCCGCGCTCGAACGCCGCTTCGAGCGCCCGCGACGCCTCGATCCTGAGATTGATGACGATGCCGGGATGCTGGGCCGAGAGCCTGCCCAGCACAGCGGGGATCTCGGCGCCGACCGCCTGCTCGCTGATGCCCATCGTGATGCGCTCGCCGGGCTGCCGGAAGGCGCCGAGCGCGCGTTCATGCGCCGCCATCAATTCGCGCGCGGCCGGCAGGAAGCGCTCGCCTTCCGCGGTCAGCCGCACCAGCCGCGGATGCCGCTGCAGCAGCGTCTGGCCAAGCCCGTGTTCCAACCGCTTGATCCGCGTGCTGACGAGCGATTGCGCGGTCCCCAGCGCCTCGGCGGCGCGGGTGAAACTGTTGAGCTCCGCTGCCTGCAGGAAGGCGGCGACGGCGTCGAGATCCAGCGTGGCGCTCATGTTAAATCATAAATCAGCATCATTGATATCATCATAGATACGATTTTAAGATCGATGCAATGGGCCTAGCCTGGGTTTGTTCGCGGGGCCACCGCCTTGCCTTGCCCTTGGAGTCTGACATGCCCCTGATCCGGATTTCGATGCGTCGCGGCCGCCCGGCCTCGCATCCCGCCGCCATCGTCGATGGCGTCTACCGTGCGCTGCGCTCGACCTTCGAGGTGCCGGAGAACGATCTCTTTGCCGTCGTCCACCAGCACGACGCCGACGAGTTCGTCTTCGACGCCAATTATTTCGGTTTCGAACGTTCGGCCGGATTGGTGATCATCCAGCTCACGGTCGCCAACACGCGCGGCGTCACCCAGAAGAAGGCCCTCTACGCCGCGATCGCCGAGAACCTGCAGCGCGAGCCGGGGCTGAAGCCCGACGACATCTTCATCAGCCTGGTCGAGGTCAAGCGCGAGGATTGGTCCTTCGGCGGCGGTATCGCGCAGTATGTGGCATAGGGGCGGGCGAAAGGCGCGGGGAACCCCTCTCCTGTAAGGAGGGGGGCAGGGTGAGGCGTAGGCCCCTGAACCAATCTGGTTCCACCTCTCCGCAGCGGGCAGGTCACAGCCGAGACGTCCAGCGGCCGACGCCTCACCCTGCCCTCTCCCTACGGGAGAGGGTTCCCCGCGCCCTTGCTCGCACCGTGGCGCTTCGGAAAGACTGGAAACTCCTCGGCCATTCGCCGTAACTGCCTCTCATGGAATGGAGCGACGAGGGCACGATCATCGGCGTCAGGCGGCATGGCGAGAACGCCGTGATCCTGGAGGCGATGACGCGGGACCATGGCCGTCATCTCGGCCTCGTGCGCGGCGGTCGTTCCTCGAAGCAGCAGCCGGTGCTCCAGCCCGGCAATGCGGTGTCGCTGACCTGGCGCGCCAGGCTCGACGAGCATCTCGGCGAGTACAAGGTCGAATTGCTGGCCTCGCATGCGGCGCGCCTCATCGAGGCGCCGGTCGCGCTCTATGGGCTCGCCACCATCTCAGGCCTCCTGCGGCTCCTGCCCGAGCGCGATCCGCATCCGGGGCTGCACGAGGCGCTCGCCGTGCTGATCGAACATCTCGACGAGCCGAGCTTGGCGCCGGCGCTGGTCGTGCGCTTCGAAGTGGCGATGCTCGCCGAACTCGGCTTCGGACTGGATCTCGCGCGCTGTGCCGTCACGGGCTCGCCTGACGACCTCAGCCATGTCTCGCCGAAATCGGGCAAGGCGGTCAGCCGCAAGGAGGCGGAGCCGTATCGCGACCGGCTGCTGGCGCTACCGCCCTTCCTGAGCGAGGGGCAGGGCGCGCGCCAGCCGACGCCGACCGATCTCACTGCGGGCTTCGCGCTGACCGCCTACTTCCTGCGCCGTCACGTCTTCGAGCCGCGCGGCTTGGCCGAACCACCCGAGCGGGTGCGGTTGGTCGAGATCGCGGCGCGGACCTCCTTGGTGTCGGAGGCCTGAGCGCCGCGCAACTCCTGCAGCAGCTCGATCTGGACCTCCTGGATCTCGGCCAGCCGCTGCCATTGCCGGTTTACCAGATGGTCCATCTTCTCGTGCAGATGCCGGATTTCCAGCTCCGCTTTGAGATTGACCTGATAGTCGTTGCGCGAGCGCGCCCGGTCCTTCGCCTCCTGCCGCTGCTGGCTCATCATGATGACGGGCGCCTGCACGGCAGCGAGGCAGGAGAGGGCGAGGTTGAGCAGGATGAATGGGTAGAGGTCAAACTGCGCTGCGCCGATGATGTTGATCGCCATCCAGACGGCAATGAATACCCCGAAGGAGATCAGGAAGCGCCAGCTTCCGCCGAAGCTCGCAACATGGTCGGCGAGGCGCTGGCCGAAGGTCCGCTCGCGGTCGATGTCGTCATCGGTGTTGCTGGTGATCAATTCGGAGCGGGCGAGGCTTTCCGCCACCTGCCGGTCGAGCTCGCTGACTTCGCCGCGTTCGCTCGCCAGCATGGCGTTGACGTAACGCAGGCGATAGGCGGCAATCTGGTCCTGCGCGATCAGCGCATGCACCGGCAGTTCGGGATGGTCCTGGCGGATCGCCTCCGCCAGCGCCGGGCGCAGCGCATCGAGGCTGACCAGTTCCCGTTTCGGCAGGGACCGCCCCGTCAGGGCGCAGGCGCCTTTGTCCGTGCTGTGATCATGGCTCGTCATGTCGCTCTCCGTCGGTGCCGGGCGCGGTCTGCTCGATTGCATAGGGCCATATCGCCGGCCATCGTTCTAGCCGTGCGATTCGCGCCGTGCGATAGAGGCGCGACGAAAATCCTCGTCGACGTTTCTGTCGACGTTTTCTTGGGATGAGCAAGCAATGGGAAAGCCGGTCGATCCGCCGCCGGAGGACGAATCCGAGCGCATCGATCTGAAATCGGCGCTCGAAGAGCGCTATCTCGCCTATGCGCTCTCCACCATCATGCACCGTGCCTTGCCGGATGCGCGCGACGGGCTGAAGCCCGTCCACCGCCGCATTCTGCATGCGATGCGCCTGCTCCGGCTCGATCCCGGCCAGGTCCACAAGAAATGCGCCCGCATCGTCGGCGACGTCATCGGTAAGTTCCATCCCCACGGCGACCAGTCCGTCTACGACGCGCTGGTCCGCCTCGCGCAGGATTTCGCCCAGCGCTATCCGCTCGTCGACGGGCAGGGCAATTTCGGCAATATCGACGGCGATAACGCCGCCGCCTACCGCTACACCGAAGCCCGGATGACCGAAGTCGCGCGGCTTCTGCTCGATGGTCTCGACGAGGATGCGGTCGATTTCCGCGAGACCTACAATGGCGAGGACGAGGAGCCGATCGTGCTCCCTGCCGCCTTCCCGAACCTGCTCGCCAACGGCTCGCAGGGCATCGCGGTCGGCATGGCGACCTCGATTCCGCCCCACAACGCCGCCGAACTCTGCGACGCCGCGCTCTATCTGATCCAGCACCCGGAGACGCCCTCCGAGCAGTTGATGACCTTTGTGCAGGGGCCGGATTTCCCGACCGGCGGCGTCATCGTCGAGAGCCGGGCCTCGATGGCCGAGACCTACCGCACCGGGCGCGGCGCCTTCCGCACGAGGGCGCGCTGGGAGGCGGAGGATCTCGGGCGCGGCACTTGGCAGGTCGTCGTCACCGAAATCCCCTACATGGTGCAGAAGGGCCGGCTGATCGAGAAGATCGCCGAGCTGCTCAACGACAAGAAGCTGCCGCTGGTCGGCGACATCCGCGATGAATCGGCGGAAGACATCCGCGTCGTCATCGAGCCGCGCGCCCGCAACGTCGATCCCGCCCTGATGATGGAATCGCTCTTCCGGCTGACCGAGCTGGAAGCGCGCATCTCGATGAACATGAACGTGCTGACCGGCGGGCTGGTGCCGCGCGTGCTCGGCCTGAACGAGGCCCTGCGCGCCTGGCTCGACCATCGCCGTGACGTGCTGCTGCGCCGCTCGCGCTTCCGCCTGGGCCAGATCGAGAAGCGCCTCGAAATCCTGCGCGGCCTGCTGATCGTCTATCTCGACCTCGATCGCGTCATCAAGATCATCCGCGAGGAGGACGAGCCGAAGATCGAGCTGATGCGCTTCTTCGAGCTGACGGAGATTCAGGCCAACGCCATCCTCGACACCCGCCTGCGCGCCCTGCGCAAGCTCGAGGAGATGGCGCTCAAGACCGAGCTCGACGAACTGACCACCGAAAAAGGCCAGATCGAGGAGCTCCTGGCATCCGAACCGGTGCAGTGGAAGCTGATCCAGCACGACATCCGCGAGGTGAAGAAGCTCTTTGGGCCCGAGACGGCGATCGGCAAGCGCCGAACCACCTTCTCCGACATGCCCGACACCACCGACATCGACCTGACGCAGGCGATGGTCGAGCGCGAGCCGGTCACCGTCGTCATCTCCAAGAAGGGCTGGATCAGAGCCCTGAAGGGGCATGTCCAGGACCAGTCGACGCTGACCTTCAAGGGCGATGACGGGCTGAAGACGGCCTTCTTCACCGAGACGACGGCGAAGCTCCTGGTGCTCGCCTCCAACGGCAAGGTCTTCACGCTGGAGGCGGCGAAGCTGCCGGGCGGGCGCGGCTTCGGCGATCCGATCCGCCTGATGATCGAGTTGGAGGAGACGGCCGAGATCGTCTCTGCCTTCCCCTATCGGCCCGGCCTCAAGCTGCTGATGGTCACCTCGGACGGGCGTGGCTTCGTCGCACCGACCGACGACGTCGTCGCCAACACCCGCAAGGGGCGGCAGGTCTTGAACGTCAATGCTCCGGTGGCCGCACTTCTGGCGGCGCCGGCCGAGGGCGATCATGTCGCGATCATCGGCGAGAACCGGAAGCTGATCTGCTTCCCGATCTCCGAGGTCGCCGAGATGGGCCGCGGCAAGGGCGTGCGGCTGCAGCGCTACAAGGATGGCGGCGTCTCGGACGCCAAGGTCTTCAAGCTCGCTGACGGCCTGACCTGGCGCGACACCTCGGGCCGGACCTGGACCGTGGCGCAGACCGAATTGATGGAATGGCTCGGCCACCGCGGCGAATCCGGCCGCCTGCCGCCGAAGGGCTTCCCGAAGAACAACAGATTCGGAGGCTAGCGCGCCTTGGTTCGGCCGCAGTTGCGAGCAGATTGATCCGGCGTCCCGACTACCTGGGCAAAGGCTTTAGGAGACGGAGCCATGAGGCTCGCCCTTGGTTTCGTGCTCCTGATTTCGTCCTTGGCGTGGCTGGCGCCGGTCGCCCGGGCGCAACCCGCGCAGCCAAGCGACGCTGCTCAGCGGGTCGAACGCGGCGATCCCGTCGCCGGTGCCGAAGCGGCCGCCAAGAGCGGAGAATTCGGCCTGTTCACCAATTCTGGCCCGTTATCCTATCACCCGCTTGGCGTCACATGCCTAACTCCCGAAGGTCATGCGCCGGCGGTGGCAGGTCCGTCCGGCGTGGACGGAGACTACATGACACCGGAGATGCACGCGGCATGGATCTATTCCCAGGCCTACAACCGCGTGATCGTTGCCCATCCCGACTATCCCGACGGTGACCTGTGTCGTGTCGAAGCGGCGGGCGATGGCGGATCCCGGCGCTGGATCGCACGTCTCGGTTCGCCCGTAAGGGCGATCACGCAGCCTCCGAAGGACCTTTTCGAAGCCTCACGGCGCGGGACCATGGACGACGTCTCGCGCTTTCTGGCCGGGATGCCGATCGACAGCCTGGACGGCTTCGGAATGAGCGCTCTGGCCTGGGCGACGGCGAGGGGCAACTTGCCGGTCATCGAGTACCTTGCATCCAAAGGCGCCGATCCGTGGCGTAGCGGCTCCGGGATTTTCTTCAGCGCGGTCCGGATGAGCATCGCGCTGGGGCGCGGGGAAACATTCCGGCGGTTGCTGGCGCTCAAGCCGAAGCCTCAACCGCGCTGGCCCGCCTACGTGCTTCGGGATGCCGTCGCGAGCGGAAACACCGAGATCGTCCGGCATATCCTGGCGGAGCCGCATGAGCCCTATGGCGGCTTCGGCGATCTTCCGCCCGCCGAGACGGTGGCGCTGGTTCTCGACGGCCAGCCGAAGCCGGTGGCCGACGATCTTCTGATCCGGGCGCTGGAGCGGTCGGAAAATCTTGATCTCGTCCTGCTGGCTCTGTCAAAGGGAGCGAACCCGAACGCCACGACGGGCCGCGCGCCCTGGCAGACGGCGCTCGGCTTGGCGGCCCGAGGCTTCGCGCCGACCTCGATCGACGCCGTCGAAGCCCTGTTGGCCGCTGGCGCGGACGTCAATTTAATGGCCGGCGACAGGCGTCCGCTCTGGCACGCAGCGTGGACGCTGAAGTTGGGCCCGGTGTCGAGCGAGACCAAAGAGCGGGCGACGGCGATATTCCGGCTTCTGCTCCAGAACGGTGCCGATCCCAAGCTTCCGAATGTAGACGGCAAGCCACCGATCTGGTCGATGTTGTTTCCGCTGATATATGCGCCGGACGAGCTCGATGGAAGCTTCATGACGGCGGGGCTGCTCGCACTGTCCGTTGCGGGCGGGATGGACATCAACGCGCTCTGGATCGGCCGCTCGGTCCTGGCGGAGGTCGTCAAACAGGCAGGCCCTGACGCGCCGCTGGCGATGTGGCTGCGCGATGCCGGAGCGCAGGAGATCGGGCTCGCCGTCGGCAAGTCGGACGGGGCGCGGCTGCTGGACGACCGTCTGAGGCGGCAGACCCATCAGGCGCGCTGATGCTCCGACATGGCGGAAGCCCTCGTCGAGTTCGAAAGTGGGGCGCGGGGAACCCTCTCCCATAGGGTGAGGGGTCGGCCGTTGGACGTTTCGGCTGCGGCCTGCCCGCTGCGGTGAGGTGGAACGCCACTGGTCCAGTGGCCAGCACATCACCCCTCCTTGCAGGAGAGGGGTTCCCCGCACTTCATAGTCGAATATCAATGCGATCAGCGGCTTAGGCCGAACCGCGGAATCAACCCCGCAGCGCCTTGAATCAATCTCTCAGCGGATCGCCTCGCCGACGACGCCGACTTCCAGACCAAGCGTGACGTTGTTGGTCACGGCCCATTCGACGCCGGCGCGCGCCTCCGGCCGGACCCGGATGTCGCTGCGCGAGAACGGAGTCGACCAGGGCGTCGCGCCATAGCGCCAGGTTTCATTGGCGGCGGCCATCCCGACCTTGCCGTAGACCAGCACGTCGGGCGTCACGAGCACGCCGGCCTTGATCTGGAAGGCGCCGGCGAAATCGCGCGTATAGGCGGTCTGGCCGAAGCCCGGCGTGCCGTAGCCGCCGAAGGCCGGCGCATATTCGAGCGCGCCGACGATGCCGTAAACGATGTTGCCCTCCTGCCGCATCGTTCCGGCTTCCAGCCCGAAGGTCGGGCCGGCATTGCCGCCGAGCCGCTTGGAGCTGGAAACCTGGAAGCCGGTCGAGATCCGGGCGTAGGAGCCATCCCATTTGGGCGCGAGCGTCGGCTCCGACCAGGCGAACGAGGGCAGGGGCGCAAAGCCGGTGAACGGCAGCCAAGCTTGTGCCCTGGCATCGCTCGCGAACAGTGCTGCCGCGCCGACTGCGCTGGAAAAGAGTGCCCCGGAAAGAAGCGGAAATCTCATATCGAAAGCCATCCTCGCCGCCGGTTCGCGCATGGCATGGCTGCGCGAAACCTCGTCAGGCTAGCATGAGGTCGCCCGAATGTCGCGGATTTGTGGCGCGTGGGGTGATCAGGCGAGCTTGGTCTTGAGTTTCAGGAAGCGCATCGTGCGTTCGGCCACCGCCGGATCGAGCCGCTCATAGCTGCGCAAATCGTCCTCGGTCGCGTTCTTGGCGAACATCAGCCGCCTTGCGCGCAGGGTCAGGATGGCCTCGAAGGCGCCGGCGCCGACGCCGAGCGCCCGGCAAGTCACGGCGATGCCGCTCGCGTCGCGCTTCATCAGCACCCGCAGCGCCTGGTCGGTGCTGAGGTCGGCCATCTGCGCGAAGACGAGGGCCAGATGAAAGGCCCGGTCCTCCTCGGCGAGCATTGTGATGACGTCGTCCAGGGGGCGCGACCCGCTGGCCAGATCGGCCAGAACCAGCTTGATCTCCAGCCTCTGATGGCGCGCCTGCCGAGCCAGAGACACGGCTGCGCTGTTCGCCTTCGACCAGAGGCCGCCCTCGTCGCTGAGCTGTTCGACGATGCGCATCACGCGCTCGGCCCGGACCGGCGTCAGGTCGGATCGCGTCGACAGGGTCAGGCTGATCTGGCTGTCGTTGCCGCCGCGCTCGATCAGCCGATCGAAGCCCTTCTCCGACAATGTTGCGCCCTCGTTGGCGCTGACTGTGTGGAGGACCTCGCGGTCGCCGCGCTCGACCAGGATGTCCGTCACGCTTTCGGAGAGCCGGGTGCGCTCGGCGATCGCTACCAGATGGCGCTGCGACTGGCTGATGGCGATCGCCGCGAGGTCGGTGTCGGTCAGCACCGGCGAAAGCTTGAGGACGAGACGCGCGACATCCGCGTCGGGGTCCGAGGCCAGCGTCACGGCGACGTCGCGCGGGAGCGCCGGTGTCGCGGCGACACGGTCGGCATAGCCCCGGCGATCGTCGGTTTCGAGATGAGGCAGCGAACGCAGTGCGATGTCGCCGTAGTGCGCCTGCGACTCCTCGCTGGGGACTTCATCCAGCAGAAACAGGTCGGTGACGGCATTGAGCAGCTGCCGACGGGAATCCGACGACATTTCTGCGGGCATCCGGGTCAATGCATTGAACATAAGGCGTTCCAGGCGGAATTTATTCACCTAGCCTTAGGGCATAGCGCTTGCCCGAACCTTAAGATGGACACGCGCTATCCGCCTGAAAACACAAATTTCTTCCGGCCATGCCGGCGGGGGGCTCGTCCGCGCACGGTTCCACGGAGCGGCCGGCGCCAGGTCAGGCGACCTTGGCCTTCATGCGGATGAAGCGCATGCCGCGCTCTGCTGCCGTCAGGTCGATCTGGGCGTAGCGGCGCAGATCCTCCTCCGTGTCCTTGTTGGCAAACATCAGGCGCCGCGAGCGCAGGCCCAGAATCGCCGCGAAGGCCGGAAAGCCCACATCGAGCGCACGGCAGGCCAGCGCGATGCCGCTGACATCCCGCCGCAGCAGGGCGCGCAGGGCCTGTTCGACCCCGATGTCCGATGAGCGCGCGATGATCTGCGCGAGATGATAGGCACGGTCCTCGTTCGCGAGCATGATCAGCACGTCGTCGACCGCGCGCGTCTTCGCTTTCAGGTCCTTCAGCAGCAGGCTGACCTCCAGCCGCTGCTGGCGCGCCTGGCGGGCGATGGTAGCCGCCTCGCTCTCGGGGCGGGGTTCGAGGTCGCCCTCGCCGAGCTCGGCAAGCAGGCGCATGACGCGCTCGGCGCGTCCGTCGGTGAGATCGGAGCGGACGGCGACGGTTCGCGGGATCGCGGGCTCGTCACGGCCGCGCTCCAGCAGGCGGTCGAAGCCTTCCTCAGAGAATTCCGCGCCCTCGTTGCCGCCGACCGTCTTCAGCACGCCGCTGTTGCCGCGCTCGACCAGGATGTCGGTAATGCTCTCCGACAGCCGGACGCGCTCTGCGATGGCGGTGAGATGCTCCTGCGACTGGTTGAGCGCGATGGCGGCGAGGTCGCGATCGGTCAGGACGGGCGACAGGCGCAGGACCAGGCGCGCGACCTCGCTTTCGGGGTCACCGGCGAGCGCGTTGGCGACGCTGCGCGGCAGGTTCGGCTCGGCCGCGACCTCGTCGGCATAGCCCTGGCGTGCCTCTGCATCGAGATGCGGCAGGGCGCGCAGCGCGATCTCGCCGTAATGGTGCTTGGACATGCCGGTGGGCTCCGGATCATAGAAAAACAGATCCGTGACCGCGTGGAGAAGCCGCCGGCGTGCATCCGACGAGGTCTCCGCGGCGAGTTTGAACAACGAGTGCAGCATGACGCCCTCCAAGCCTTTCTGATCAGGGCCAGGCTTGCGAGAAGCCTCGACAAATGTGGCGTAGCGTCGTCGCCACGCAACCATTGTCATGGAATGGTATGAACAAAACCTGTTGCCGGCGTCGCCATGGGCGCGGGCACGGGGAGGGCGGCCCGGTCCGGTTCGCGCCGGGGGATGGCGTCAGCCGACGCGCTCCCAGCCCTGGGGCAGCAGGCGCTCCTGCGGCAGGAAGCGCTCCTTGTAGGCCATCTTGGGCGACCCATCGACCCAGTAGCCGAGATAGACGTAAGGCAGGCGCAGGCGGCGCGCGCGCTCGATATGGTCGAGCACCATGAAGGTGCCGAGCGAGCGCGCTTCCAGCGCCGGATCGAACACCGAATAGACCATCGAGAGCCCGTCGCTCAGCGTATCCGTCAGCGCCATCGCATAGAGATCACCCTGGCCGCGCCCGGTGAAGCCGCTGTCGGGGCCGCGTCGGCGATATTCGATCAGCGAGGTCTCGACATGGCTGTCCTCGACCATCATCGCAAAATCGAGCGCCGACATCGTCGCCATGCCGCCATCGGGGTGGCGTTCGTCCAGATAGGAGCGGAACAGCGAATAGTGCTCGGAGCGGGGACGCGGCGGCAGGCTCTCGCCAATCAGGTCGCTGTTGCGCGACATGACCTTCCTGAAACCGCGCGACGGGCGGAAATCGTCGACGATGACGCGCACCGAGACGCAGGCCCGGCAGGTCTCGCAGGCCGGGCGATAGGCGATGCTCTGCGACCGCCGGAACCCACCCTGGCTGAGCACGTCGTTGAGATCGCGGGCGCGGGAGCCGACCAGATGGGTGAACACCTTCCGCTCCTCGCGCCCGGGCAGGTAGGGGCACGCGGTCGGTGACGTCAGATAAAATTGCGGGGCATCCCGCAACGGGCGCGTCACGTCAGGTTCGCTCCGGAAACGGCTTGGCGAGACAGTGTATCACCCACGGTTGTAGCAACAAGCGCCGTGGTGCTGGTTTCGCGCTTCGGTTTCGCGGGCCGCCCACGCGCACCCATTCAGCCGAACATGGCTTGCTTGCTGAGGCCGAGAATATCATTCGCGAGCGCGGCCGCGATGCCGAGGGTCATCAGGATGAGGCCGACCATGAAGAGGCGTCGCGTGCGGTCGTAACGTGTCGCGAGCAACGAATCTCGGTTCATGAGATTGGAGAACGCCTTGAGCTGCAACCCGATGCCGGCGCACAGGAACACAAGCGGGATAGTGTCGATGCGGCTCCATTCATTCGGATTGGCGGCCCAGCGACTGAGGAAGGTCAGCGAGAAACCAAGAATGATGCCGACCGCCGTCAGCGAGCCGCTGCGAAACGTTGAGTCGATCTTTTCGGGTTGATCCGGCTCGCCTGCCATCGGCTTCGTCCGTCTCGCATCGCTTCGGCAAAGAAAGGCAGAATGCGATGCGCGAGGCAACAGGCGCGGCGAGGAGGATACCCTCGATGGCCGCCGCGCCGATCCGTCAGGCGCGCACCACCACCAGGCCGGTGAGCAGGTCATGGCCGAGGCGGCGGTCGCTGCGGACGATGCCGCAGAGGATGTCGATCAGCCACAGGCCGACCGTGCTGGCTGCGACGTAGAACAGCAGCGCATGCACGGCCGCCGCCAGCCCGTCCGGCCGTCCGCCGCTCGCGGTCTCGACCCGAAGCCCTGCCATCCGCATGCCGAAGGTCGCCTGGCGCGGCCCGCCGATCGTCAGCGCTGCATAGCCGAGCGCCGTCGCCACGCTCGCGATCGGGATCAGCAGCCAGGCCGCGCCGAAGGTGACGATACCGAGCACAGCGAGCGCGAACCAGACCAGCGTGCCGAGTATGAAGAGCACGATGATGTCGCCGATCCAGGCGAAGATCCGCGAGCCCAGCACGCCACTGACGTCCTGGACGGGGCGCTCGCCGATCGCGACGACCGGGGGCTGGGTGTATCGTGTGTCGCTCATCTCTCGTCGGTCCCATGTCGCGCGGGCCGGATCGGCCGCGCTACCAATAATGTCGGTTCAGCGTCCCGGTTCCGCAAGGCCGCGCGGCAGCACGCGATGCGGCGCGAATCCGCTGTCGCGCAGGGCAGCCTCGATTGCCGCCGAATGCGCGCTGCCGCGGGTCTCGACGGTGACGTCGAGCGTCACGCCCTTGGCTGGCACGTCGAGGAACAGCCGGCCATGGCTGACCTCGAGGATGTTGGCGCCCTGGTCGCCGAGCAGGCTCGCGACCTTGCCGAGCAGGCCGGGCCGGTCGCTGGTCGTCAGGCGGAAGGCGACGATGCGGTCCTCGCGCTCGAGCTCGCGCACCATGACGGCGGCGAGCAGGCGCGTGTCGATGTTGCCGCCACAGAGCACGAGGCCGACCTTGCGCCCGGCATAGCGTCCGGGCTCCTTCAGCATGGCGGCGAGCCCGGCCGCGCCGGCCCCCTCCGCAAGGCTGTGCTGGAGGCTGGCATAAGCGTAGACCGCCCGCTCGATCAGGTCCTCGCCGACGAGCACGATGTCGGAGACCAGGCTGGAGACGATCGGCAGCGTCTGGACGCCGACCGTCTTGACGGCGATGCCCTCGGCCAGCGTCGCCCCGCCGATGGGCAGGTCGTCCGCGTTGATGGCGTTGAAGAAGGAGGGATAGAGCGCGGCCTCGACGCCGATCAGCTCGATGCCGGGTTTCAGCGCCTTCGCCGCAACCGCATTGCCGGCCATCAACCCGCCACCACCGAGCGGAATGATCAGAACGTCGAGATCGGGCTCGTCGTCGAGCATCTCGCGGGCGATCGTGCCCTGGCCGGCCATGATCGCCGGATCGTCATACGGATGGACCAGGACGAGCTGCTCGGCCTGTGCCAGTTCGCGCGCTTTTTGCGCCGATTCGTAGAGCGTCTCGCCATGCAGCACGACGCGCGCACCATGGCTGCGCGTGTTCTCCACCTTCACCAGCGGCGTCGTCTCCGGCATCACGATCGTCGCGGGAATACCGAAGCGCCTGGCATGATAGGCGACGGCCTGGGCATGGTTGCCGGCCGACATCGCGATGACGCCGCGCTCGCGCTCGTCATCGTTCAGCGTGAGCAGCTTGTTGACGGCCCCGCGCTCCTTGAAGGAGGCGGTCGCCTGCATGTTCTCGTGCTTCACCAGCACGGTCGCGCCCGTCAGCTCGGAGAGCCGCGGCGCCGGCACCAGCGGGGTCCGCAGGACATGCCCCTCGATACGTCGCGCCGCCTCCTCGATATCCGCGGGCGTGATCACGAAGGGCTCACTCATGGCCGGGCTTCCGTTGCTGGTCTGTCAGGCAGGTGTTCGGGACGGCATATAGTCGGTCAAGTTTAGTATTCGGTTAGACTTGGCGCGGCACCAGCGTGCCATCGCCGAAGAAGCCGCCGGGCCGCAGGATCAAGACTACGGCGAGCAGGGCATAGACGGCGATGTCGCGCTGTTCCAGCGGCATGGCCGATGACCAGAGCACTTCGAACAGAGCGATGCAAAGGCCGCCGAGCGCTGCCCCCGCCGGCGAGCCGATGCCGCCTAGGATCGAGCCGACCAGCGCCTTCAAGCCCAGCGAGAATCCGCCGGAAAAGCCCATGCCGCCATAGACTGCGGTGACAATCACGCCCGCCATACCGCTCGCCGCGCAGGCGAGGATCAGGGCCCTGTCATGGACAGCCCGCGCATCGACGCCAAACAGCGCGGCGGTTCGCGCATCGTCCGAGACGGCGCGCCACTGCCTGCCATAGGCCGAGCGGGCGATCATCAGGACGAGGCCGAGCGTGACCGCAAAGCCCATGGCGGCCACAGTGAGGCCCAGCGGCGTCACCGTGACGATGAAGTTGCCCGCCCGCGCTACCGCCATCGGTTCGTTGAACACCGGCGGCAGCCAGCGCAACCCCGTCCCCTGCGCCAGCCGCAGATACTCCGAGAGCGCGATGGCGAGCCCTATCGTCGCGATCAGGACCTGCTGGCCGGGAGCCTGCCGGAGAGGCGCCTGCCTGCCCTGACCTTGCGGGTCGAAGGCATTCTCGAGCGGACGCAGCACGAAGCGGCCCATCGCGAAGCCATGCAGCGCGCAGACCAGGATCGCGACGACGAAGGCGACGACCAGCCCCGAGGCCGGGGTCGATGCGGCAACCGAAACCAGCAGCGCCGCGCCGACCACCGCGGCGAGCGCCCCCAACGCAGCGAACTCGCCGAAGCTCAGGATGATGCGGCCGGTCAGCCCATAGATCAGCGCATAGGCGCAGGCGAGCAGCGCGTAGATCGCGGCCGAGGGCAGGGCGCTCAGCCCCTGCTGGAGTCCATAGGCAAGACCGGGTGACAATTCCGGCAGCGCGTCGGTACGCGCCGCGCCGGGATCGGGCGGCGGTTCCTCGCGATTTTCAAGGTAAAAGCGCCGAAGCAGGTAGAAGCTCGCATCGCTCATCGGCTGCCCGTCGCTGGCGATGCCGATCAAGGCGCCTCGTTGCAGGCTTTGGCCCTCGCCGGCGAACAGGCAATCGATGCTGCGCCGCCGCGTCGCGTTGGGCCCCGTCGGTACGCGGTAGAGAATTCGAAGCAGGTTGGCGCGCGGGCCATCTTCGACGCGCTCGATCGTGATCGGCGTGCCCGGCGCATTCAGTGCCGGAATCGCCTGCCGGCAGAGCCGCTGCTGGTCCGTGTCGAAGCTCTCGCCGCAGGAGGCAAGCGCCAGAACAAGCAGAATCGTCAGCAGGAGAGGGCGCATGTCGCGCGACGGTAGCGTTCGCCTTCCCGCTTTGAAATACGCGCCGTCGTCCCGGACGCAGCGGAGTGGATCCGAGGGGATCGGGCCTCAGCCCGCCGCCTTCAACGTCTGAGCCACCTGCGGGGCGAAATAGGTCAGCACGCCATCGGCGCCGGCGCGCTTGAAGGCGGTCAGGCTTTCCATCATCGCCCTGTCGCCATCGAGCCAGCCATTGCGGGCGGCCGCCACGATCATCGCGTACTCGCCGGACACCTGATAGGCGAAGGTCGGCACCCGGAAATGGTCCTTCACCCGCGCGACGATGTCGAGATAGGGCAGGCCGGGCTTGATCATCACCATGTCGGCGCCCTCGTCGAGATCAAGCCCGACCTCGGCGATGGCCTCGTCCGAATTGGCCGGGTCCATCTGGTAGGTGCGCTTGTCGCCGACCAGCGTGCCATTGGTGCCGATCGCGTCGCGGAACGGGCCGTAGAAGGCCGAGGCGTACTTCGCCGCATAGGCCATGATCTGCACGTCCTCGTGGCCGGAAGCGTCGAGGGCGGCGCGGATCGCGCCGACGCGTCCGTCCATCATGTCCGAGGGGGCGATGACGTCGGCCCCGGCATCGGCCAGCGCCAGCGCCTGCTGCACGAGAATTGCGACGCTGGCATCGTTCAGGATGCGCTCGCCATCCATCACGCCGTCATGGCCGTGCGACGTATAGGGGTCGAGCGCGGCGTCGC
>JAESFK010000292.1_pt1 | contig 31179 bp, 30 predicted proteins | sample 9269391 | NCBI WGS metagenome assembly JAESFK01 (sample SAMN14506231, study PRJNA617097) | algae metagenome | isolation source: Drouetiella hepatica UHER 2000/2452 and co-occurring heterotrophs from... | place: Slovakia: Slovak Paradise National Park, Hrabusice, Kosice Region | collected 2000-01-01
TGTGGTACCGCGCGGCGAGGTCCTCGAGGTAGCGCGCGACCCGGTGCGGCTCGCGCAGGTGCGCCGCCTGGGCGACGACCCGCGGGAAGTCGCCGAGGACCGCGAGCAGCGTGGCCTCGGTGGGGTCGGTGAGCAACGAGGCGTCGAAGCCGTCGGTGCGGTACACACCGTCCTCGGCGGCCAGCCGGGCGACGTTCGCGGTGCGGGCGTGCGCGTACTGCACGTAGAACACCGGGTTGTCGTTGGTCTGCTTCCGCAGCTCCTCGCCGTCGAGGCTCAGCGGGCTGTCGGCCGGGTAGCGACCCAGCGAGTAGCGGATGGCGTCGGTGCCGATCCATCCGATGAGGTCACGCAGCTCGATGATGTTGCCGGCGCGCTTGGACATCCGGGCGCCGCCGAGGTCGACCAGCTGGCCGATCCGCACCTCGATGTTGTGCTCGGGGTCGTCGCCGGCGCACGCCGCGATGGCCTTGAGCCGGTTGATGTAGCCGTGGTGGTCGGCGCCCAGCAGGTAGAGCTTCTCGTCGAAGCCTCGGTCCTTCTTGCTGAGGTAGTACGCGGCGTCGGCGGCGAAGTAGGTAGGCTCGCCGTTGGCCCGGATGAGCACGCGGTCGCGGTCGTCGGTGAAGTCGGTGGTGCGCAGCCAGACCGCACCCTCCTCGTCGAAGACGTGGCCCTGCTCGCGCAGCCGGGCGACGGCCTGCTCGACGGCACCACCCTCGTGGAGGGTCCGCTCGGAGAACCACACGTCGAAGTGCACGCCGAAGTCGGCGAGGGTGTCCTTGATGTCCTGCAGCTGGGCTGCGTACCCGAGGTCGCGGGCGACCGCGAGGGCCTCGTCGGCGGGCAGGTCGACGAGGTCGGGCCGGGCGGCCAGGGCGGCGGCCCCCAGGTCGGCCACATAGGCGCCCGGGTACCCACCCTCCGGCGTCGGCTCCCCCTTCGCGGCGGCGAGCACGGAGGCGCCGAACTTGTCCATCTGCGCACCGGCGTCGTTGATGTAGTACTCGCTCGTCACGGTGGCGCCCGAGGCCTTGAGGAGGCGGGACATCGCGTCACCGAGCGCGGCCCAGCGGGTGTGGCCGATGTGCAGCGGGCCGGTGGGGTTGGCCGAGATGAACTCGAGGTTGATGACGTGCCCGGCCTCGGAGTCGTTGCGGCCGTACGCTTCTCCCGCGTCGACGATGCTGCGGGCGAGCTCGCCGGCCGAGGCGGCGTCGAGGGTGATGTTGAGGAACCCGGGCCCGGCGACGTCGACGGCCTTGACCCCCTCGACCCCGGCCAGGTGGGTGGCGAGCGTCGTCGCGAGCTCGCGCGGGGGCACGCCCGCCCCCTTGGCGAGCTGGAGGGCGACGTTCGTGGACCAGTCCCCGTGGTCGCGGTTCCTCGGACGCTCCACGCGGACCTCGTCGGGGACGGTGACGGCGAGGTCACCGGAGTCGACGGCGGACAGCAGGGCACCGCGGATGGCGGCCGAGAGCTCTTCGGGGGTCACCCCGCAAGTCTACGGACGCTCCTCGCGGCCCCGACCGGCCGCCGCGAGGCGTGAGACGGTCGCCACGAGCTCGTCGGGGTCGAACGGCTTGCCGACGCAGGCGTCGAACCCGGCACCGCTGACCTCGGGGCTCACGAGGTCGGTGGCGGTCGCGGTGACGAGCACGACGGGCACGGGGTCGAGGCGCGGGTGGGAGCGGATCGCGGCGATCGCCCACCAGCCGTCGTAGGGCGCCATCTGCGAGTCGAGCACCACCACGTCGGGGCGCCGCTGGTCGAGGTCGATGAGGCGCGACATCGCCTCGTGGCCGTCGGCCGTCTCCTCGACGGCGAAGCCGGCCAGCTCGAGGTTGATCCGGAGCAGCCGACGGATCGCCTCGGTGTCGTCGCACACGAGGACGAGGGGCCGGGCTCCGGGGTCCTCCGACCCGGATTCCATGACCCGAGCCTAGGCTGCTAGCCTCTCCGAGCGCCGCGGATTCGTCCCGCGTCGCGGTATTTGCCCGCCCCCGTAGCTCAGGGGATAGAGCACCGCCCTCCGGAGGCGGGAGCGCAGGTTCGAATCCTGCCGGGGGCACAGTCGAAGCGGCCCGATGCTTTCGCGCGAAGCGCGATCGGATCGGGCCGCTTCCCTGTGCCACCGGATGGATGACGGGAGCCGGAGCCGACCGCGACGCAGGAGCGGCCGGCGACGGCGGGTCCTGCCGGGGGCCCTCGCGCCTCCTGCCGGGGGCACCGGAGCCACCGAGCGGACGGCGACGGCGTGTCCGGCCGGGGGCCGCACGGCTCCCGCCGGGAGCAGGATGGGTCCGAACCCGTCGAGAGGAGGACACCCGGTGAGCACCTGGCTCGAGGCCGGACTCTGGGGGCTGTTCGCCGGCGGTGCACTGGTCCTCGGGGCGCTCGTCGCCTGGTTCGTCCATGTGCCCCGACAGCTCGTGGCGGTGGTCATGGCCTTCGGCGCCGGCGTGCTGATCTCCGCGCTGTCCTTCGACCTCGTCGACGACGCCGAACGCAGCGGCGGGCTGCCCGCCACGATCGGTGGGTTCCTCGGCGGCGCCGTCGTCTACTTCGCCGCCAACCTCCTGCTCGCGCGAAGGGGCGCGAGGCACCGCAAACGGTCGGCCGGGCGACAGCCCTCGGAGCAGGAGCAGGCGGGAAGCGGGGCGGCGATCGCCATCGGCGCCCTCCTCGACGGCGTGCCCGAGTCGGTCGTCCTCGGCCTCAGCCTGCTGGGCGGCCACGGCGTCGGTGTGCCCGTGCTGGCCGCGATCTTCATCTCCAACCTGCCCGAGGGCCTGTCGAGCGCGGCGGGGATGAAGGCGTCGGGGCGCAGTGCGCGGTACGTCTTCGGGGTGTGGGGCGGCATCGCCCTGGCCAGTGGCGCCGCCGGCCTGCTCGGCTGCCTGCTGCTCGAGGGAGCCTCCCCGCAGGTCCTGGCCGCCATCACGTCGGTGGCAGCGGGGGCCATCCTCGCGATGGTGACCGACACGATGATCCCGGAGGCCTTCGAGCGGGCCCACCTCGTGACCGGGCTGGTCACCACGATGGGCTTCCTCGTCTCGTTCACCATCGGACGCCTGTAGGCGGGCTCGTCCGCCGGTGCGTCGTCCGACGGTGTGACCTTGCCGTCAGGCGTCGGGCGGAGGGGCCGCCCCGCGGGACGCTGGAGGGGAGGCCGCACGCGACCTCCCCCAGCCCGGTCGGTCTCGCGCCATCCCGGTCGGGTAGGCGTGCCATGGGGCAGCAGCGAGCAGGTGGCGTGGAGGAGGACTCACCATGGACCCGTCACCGCAGACCTACCCCGCACGCCTCGACGTCGACTACCCGGAGTCGCTCGACCGGCTGACCACGTTCTTCCGGCTGGTCGTCATCATCCCGATCGCCGTGGTGCTCTCGCTCGTCAGCGCGGCGACGACGACGACCACGGTCCTCTCCCGCTCGGGCGAGGTCGTCGAGCGCACGACGAGCACCGGCGGCGGCATCACGGGAGGGCTGTTCGTCGCGACCGCACTGATGCTCCTGTTCCGGCAGCGCTACCCACGTTGGTGGTTCGACTTCGCGCTGGCCCTCAACCGGTTCGGCACCCGGGTCGGCGCCTACCTCGCGTTGCTCACGGACCGGTACCCCTCGACCGAGGACGAGCAGTCGGTGCACCTCGAGCTGGACTACCCGGACGCGCGCACGGACCTCAACCGGTGGCTGCCGCTCGTCAAGTGGCTGCTCGCCGTGCCGCACTACGTCGTGCTGTTCCTCCTCGGCTTCGGGGCGGTGGTCGCGGTGGTCATCGCCTGGTTCGCCATCCTCGTCACCGGCCGTTACCCGCGCCCCTTGTTCGAGTACGTCGTCGGGGTGGGTCGCTGGGGGCTCCGCGTCCAGGCCTACGCGTTCCTCCTCCTCACCGACGCCTACCCGCCCTTCAGCCTGCGCTGACCCGCTGCGCTTCAGATTCGTCCAAGAAGGGCGGGCCCGCCGCTGGCTACGGTCACCGCATGGACGTGGACGCCGCGACGCAGACGATGGTCGACAACATCCCGGCGAGGACCGGACGGCCCCTCGAGGAGTGGTTCGCCCTGCTGACCGCCGCGGACCCCGGCCCGCACGGACGGTCGGTGGCCTGGCTGAAGACCGAGCACGGGGTCTCCCACGGCTTCGCGAACCTCATCGTCACCCTGCACCGACGGGCGGGTGAGGACGTCAGCCCGACCGCGCTCGTCGACGCGCAGTACTCCGGCGGCAAGGAGGCGCTGCGGCCGGTGTACGAGCGGGTCGTCGAGGCGGCCCGGGCGCTCGGCGACGACGTCGAGGTCGCCCCGAAGAAGACGAGTGTGTCGCTGCGGCGCGCGAAGCAGTTCGCGCTCGTCGAGGCGCCCAGCCGCAGCCGGCTGCAGGTGGGCCTGAACCTGCGCGGGACGGCACCGACCGAGCGGCTGCGGTCCGCGACCGGGATGTGCACGCACCGCGTCGACCTCACGGGGGCCGACGACGTCGACGACGAGCTGGTCGGCTGGCTGCGTGCCGCCTACGACGCCGCGGGCTGAGCTAGCGACCCGGCACCTCGTCGAGCGGGACGAAACCCGCTGCATCCGGCCCGAACTGCTCGACGCGGCGCCGGTACTCGGTCGGCGTCCAGCCACTGAACCTCCGGAAGGCCCGGACCACGTGGGGCTGGTCGTAGTAGCCCCCCTCGGGGGCGAGCGCCGCCCAGTCCGGCGCGGAGGGCTGCTGCCGGAGCGTCGTGACGAACCGGTGGAACCGCCAGATCTGGGCGTACGCGCTCGGCGTCACCCCCGTCCCCCGGCGGAAGCGCGTGACGAGGGTCCGGTGCGACACCCCGGCGCGGGCTGCGGCGTCACCGAGACGGGGACGCCCGCCGCCGTGGATCGCCGCAAGCGCCTCCTCCACGACGGGGTCGGCCTGCCAGCCGGCACCCCGCTCGGTCATCGCGTCCTCGAGGAGGTCCAGGGCGCGCCCCGGGTCCGGAGCGGACCGGAGCGCGTGCACCAGCCCGGCGGCGCCGGGCATCACCGACCCCAGGGGGACGACGGCGCCGGCCACGGCCCCACCCGGGGCCTCGGTGACCAGCCCGAGACCACCGGCGCGCAGCTCGACACCGATGTGACGGATCGTCGGCGGCGACGCGATGACGAGGTACTCCGACTGGATGCCCGAGACGAAGGCGTCGTCCACCCGGGCCGCGACGCCGGAGCGGTCGTGGACCAGGTAGGGGTCGGAGAGGTTGACGATGACGTGCACGTACGGCAGCGGGAGGATCTTCTCGAACTCCCGGAGCCGGGGCACCTCCAGGTACCACAGGCGGGAGATCGCGGCTTCCAGGCCGGCGGGGGCCGGTCGCTCCTCGAAGAACACCGTGGCGCTACCCGACGAACGCCGTCATCCGGATGGACACCAGGACCCCGGGGAGGTCGACGCCGAGCCGCGCGACGTACCGCGCCGGCCCTCCGGCGGCGAACCACCGCCCGTACTCCTCGTTGAGTCCCTCGAAGTCCGACGAGTGGGTGAGCAGGACCCCGACCTCGACCACGTCGTCCAGCCCGGCGCCCCCTGCCTCCAGGACGGCCCGACAGTTCTGCACGGCCTGCCGGGTCTGCTCCTGGATGGTCGCCCCGGCGAGCGACCCCGTGGCCGGGTCGATGCCGACCATCCCGGAGACGACGACGGTGTCGCCCGCGCGCACCCCCTGGCTGTACAGCGGTGAGCTCGGTGCGTCGGTGGTGCTGATGGGCTGTCCCGGCATGACGGTCCCTTCGGTCGCGTTCTCGGCTGCCGTCTCGCAGGGTCCCAGAACCCGGCCGGCGTGTCGCGCCCCCTCGGCCGGTCCGTCCTCAGGCGCGCCGGCCCCAGCGGCCCCGCCAGACCAGTGCGAGCGCCACCTCGGCCAGCCCGAGCCCGGCGATGACCGGCTGGAGGAAGAAGTACCGCTGCAGGAGGGCGAGTTGGACGAGGATCCACAGGACCAGCGCCGCACCCGCCAGCACCCCGACCAGCGGCGCCCGCTCCCCCGCCCGCCACACCGCGAGCGCGGCGAGTGCCTGCGGCGCGGCGACGGTGAGCAGCAGCGCCACACCGGGCAGCACCCAGGTGTCGACCGGCAGGTGCTCGAGCCACTCGTCGGGCATCCCCATCCCGTTCACCATCAGCCCGACGCCGCCGTGGACGGCGTTGAGGGCCACGAGGACGAGGACGACGAGCAGGGTGTTCCCCGGCCGGCCCCGGGCAGGGCGGGTCGGGGTCGGGTGCGGTGCGGTGCGCACGGACATGGCGGCCTCCCGCCCATCCTCGCGCGCAAGAGCCCGGGGTGGCGCCGGACTGTGAGGTACCGGACGCCGGGGCGGCTCAGCCGCGCTGCGACGCGTCGGACACCTCGCCGACGAGCTCTTCGATGACGTCCTCGAGGAAGACGACACCGACCACGAGCCCGTCCGGCCCGACGACCCGGGCGACGTGGGACCCGCTGTCCTGCATCGTCTGCAGCACGGACTCGACCTCGTCGTCGCGACCGACCGTGGCCAGCCGCCGCACCCGCTTGCCGGGGACCGGCTGGTGCCGTTCCTCGTCGTCGGCGTACAGCACGTCCTTGAGGTGGAGGTAGCCGGTGAGGTCGCCCGAGCCGTCGAGGACCGGGTAGCGCGAGAAGCCGTGGCGGGCCACGAGCCGCTCGATGTCGTCCGGCGTCGCGTCGGCCGTCACGGTGACCAGCTGGTCGAGGCGCACGCCGACGTCGGCCGCGTCCTTGTCGCTGAACTCGAGGGCCGCCCCGAGGCGTCGGTAGTCGTGCGCGTCGACGAGCCCCTCGTCGCGCGACTCGTCGAGGATGTGCGCGACCTCCTCGGCCGTGAACGCCGAGGCGACCTCGTCCTTGGGCTCGACCCCGAAGAGCCGGATGACCCCCTTGGCCAGCCAGTCCATCGCGTGGATGACGGGCGCCACGACCCTGGAGACCATGACGAGCGCGGGGACGAGCACGACGGCCGAGCGCTCGGGCCGGGCGATGGAGATGTTCTTGGGGATCATCTCGCCGTAGACCACGTGGAGGAAGACGACGATGGCCAGGGCCAGGGCCAGGGCGATGACGTCGGCGACGGCCTCGGGCAGCCCGGCGGCCTCGATGACCGGCGCCAGGGCGTGGTGCAGCGCGGCCTCGGAGATGGCACCGAGGAGCACCGAGCAGACCGTGATGCCCAGCTGGCACGTCGCGAGGAGGATCCCCGTGCGCTGCAGTGCCTCCAGCGCCACCCGGGCCCGTTTGCTGCCGGCCTCGGCCAGGGGCTCGAGCTGGCTGCGCCGCGCCGACATCGCGGCGAACTCGGCGCCGACGAAGAAGGCGTTGACCACCAGCAGGAGCACGGTGAGGAGGACGGTGCTCACGAGCCCTCCTCCTCGTCGGCGACGTCGCGCGCGGGGAGCGGGCGGGTCGGGTGCATCCGCAGCCGGTCGACGCGGTGACCCTCCATGTCGACGACCCGGACGGTCCAGCCGTCGACCTCGACCTCGTCGCCGACCTCGGGTACCCGGCCGAGCGCGGCCATGACCCAGCCGCCGACGGTCTCGTAGGCCGCACCCTCGGGGATGTCGACGCCGACCCGGCCGCGCACCTCGTCAGGACGCCACAGGCCCGGGACGGTCCACGACCCGTCGGTCTGCCGGCGCCCGGTCGTCTGCCCCCGGTCGTGCTCGTCGCTGACCTCCCCGACGATCTCCTCGACCAGGTCCTCGAGGGTGACCACCCCGGAGGTGCCGCCGTACTCGTCGACGACGACGGCCAGCTGCATCCCGCCACCGCGCAGCCGCACGAGGAGCGGGTCGAGGCGCAGCGTCTCGGGGACGAACACGGCCTCGGTCATCAGCGCCGACACGGGGACGTCGGCGCGGCGCTCGAACGGCACGGCGATGGCCTTCTTGACGTGGACGACGCCGTCGACGTCGTCCCAGTCGGCCCCGACGACGGGGAAGCGGGAGTGCCCGGTCTGCCGGGCCAGGGCCACGACCTCGTCGGCCGTGGCGGTGCGGTCGATGGACGTCGCCCGCGAGCGGGGCGTCATGACGTCGGCCGCGGTCTGGTCGGCGAAGCCGAGCGAGGCGGTGACGAGCCGGGCGGTGCCCTGGTCGAGGGTGCCGGCCGCGGCGGAGGTGCGCACGAGGGAGGCGAGCTCGGCGGGGCTGCGGGCCGCCGACAGCTCCTCCTGCGGCTCGATGCCGAGCGCGCGCAGGGTGCGGTTGGCGACCCCGTTGAGCACGAAGATCAACGGCTTCGTGCCGACCCCGAACCAGTAGACCGGGCCGGCCGAGACCTTCGCCGTGGCGAGCGGCAGGGAGACGGCGAGGGTCTTAGGGATCATCTCGCCGACGATCATCGAGAAGAGGGTGGCCAGGACGAAGGCCGCGCCGGAGGCGACGGAGGCCGCCGCACCCTCCGAGAGCCCCACGCCCTCGAGGGGGCCGGCGAGCAGCACCCCGACCGACGGTGCGGCGATGAAGCCGAGGACCAGGGTCGTGAGCGTGATGCCGACCTGGCAGGCCGAGAGCTCGGTGGAGAGCTGGCGGTGCGAGCGGAGCACGGAGCGCGCGCCCGGCTCCCCGCCGTCGACGGCCCGCTGCACGGCGGGGCGGTCGAGGGCCACGAGGGAGAACTCGGCGGCGACGAAGAACGCCGTGCCGACGGTCAGCACGACGCCGAGGGCGAGGAGGAGCCAGGGGGTCATCGCAGGCAGGGTCTGGGAGGGTGCATGTCCGGACCAGCGTACGGGGGTGCCGGTGGGTTCCGGGCAGTGCTCCGCCTCCGGGCGGAGAGCGGGGTCCACCGGGGGGTTGACCCTCACGCGGCGGGAGGCTGCAAGGATCGGGACATGACGCGGAGCGCACCCCGATGACAACGACCCCGACGAGTACCGACGGCCGGATCGAGATCCAGGGCCTGACCAAGCGGTTCGGCCAGTTCACCGCCGTCGACGACCTGACCTTCTCCGTCGAGCCGGGCCGGATCACCGGCTTCCTCGGCCCCAACGGTGCGGGCAAGACCACCACGCTGCGGATGCTCCTCGGACTGATCCGTCCGACGAGCGGCACCGCGACGATCGGTGGTCGCTCCTACGCCCACCTCCCCCACCCCCTCTCGACGGTGGGGGCGGCGCTCGAGGCCACGAACTTCCACCCCGGCCGCAGCGGCCGCGACCACCTGCGGGTGCTCGCCGACACCGCCTCGATCCCGACCTCCCGGGTCGACGAGCTGCTCGAGCTCACCGGCATCCCGGCCGCGGCCCGCAAGCGCGCCGGCGGCTACAGCATGGGGATGCGCCAGCGCCTCGGCCTGGCCGCCTCCCTCCTCGGCGACCCGCAGGTGCTCGTGCTCGACGAGCCCGCCAACGGCCTGGACCCCGAGGGGATCCGCTGGCTGCGCGGGTTCCTCAAGCACCTCGCGGGCCAGGGCAAGACGATCCTCATCTCGAGCCACCTGCTCCAGGAGGTCGCCCAGACCGTCGACGACGTCGTCATCATCGCCAACGGCCGGCTGGTCCGGGCCGGCACGATGTCCGAGCTCGAGGGCAAGCCGGGCGCCCTCGTCGAGACCAGCGACCCGTCGGCCCTCGCCGGGGCCCTGAGGGTCGCCGACGTCACGAGCACCGTGCAGGAGGACGGCTCGCTCGTCGCCGACACCAGCGACCTGCGCCTCGTCGGCGACGTCGCCCTGCGCGCCGGCCTGCCCGTCTACGGCCTGCGCCCGCAGCGCGCCGACCTCGAGCAGCTGTACTTCTCCCTCACCGAGGGCACCAACCGCAACCTCGGGGACGCCGCGGTCGCGGTCGGGGGCACACCGAGTGGGGCGGCACCCACCGAACGAGACGCCGTCACCGGCGAGGAAGGGGCGAACGAGTGATGGTCGCCGCCGTCCGGTCCGAGCTCCGCAAGTTCTTCACCACCCGCCTCTGGTGGGGCATGGCCATCGCCATGGTCGTCTCCTCCGCCGCCTTCGCCGTGATCTTCGGCTTCGTCTTCACGATCGAGCCGGACCCCGAGGCCGTGGCCCAGGGCCAGCCCACGGGCGACGCCACGCAGATCGCGAACAGCGTCTACACGGCCGGCCTGACCCTCGGCCTCACCCTGGCGCTGGTCATCGGCATCTTCCAGATCGGGGCCGAGTACCGCCACAAGACGATCACCGGCACCTTCCTCGCCACGCCCGTGCGCACCCGGGCGATGGGGGCGAAGGTGGCCGCCCTCTTCGTCATCGGGGCGTTCTACGGCGTCCTGTCCATCATCGGGTCGGTCGCCGCCGGGTCGGTCGTCCTCGCCTCCCGGGGTAGCGACGCCTTCCCGAGCACCGAGATCGTCCGGACGCTCGCCCTCAGCCTGCTCGTCCTCGGGCTCTGGGCCCTCATCGGCCTCGGCATCGGCATCCTCATCCCGAACCAGGTCGCCGCCCTGCTCATCTCCGTCGGCGTCGTCTGGATCGTCGAGCCCCTCGGCGGCTTCGCGCTGACCTTCTGGGACTGGGGGCGCGAGCACATCGCCGCGTACCTCCCGCAGGCCGCGACGAACGCGATCGTCAACGGCGTGACGCAGCAGACCGACAACGCCGTCCAGCCGCTCACGTGGTGGGGCGGGGCCCTGACCCTCGTCGCGTACGCCGTCGTCCTCTCGGGCTTCGGCATCTGGCGCACGGTCCGCTCGGACATCGCCTGACGGCAGGCGGCGGCGCGCGACGGCGACCGGTGGGGGCTCCCCACCGGTCGCCGCGCGTTCGGGACCACTCGGCGTGCGGCGACCCCTGCGCAACACCCGCGTAATAGGCTGGGCCGTATCCCCACGACCGCCCCGACAAGAGCCGATGAAAGAGGCGCATAGCCCGTGGCCGAGCAGTCCCCGTCCAGCGACCCCCTGACCGCCTTCGGACCCAACGAGTGGCTGGTCGACGAGCTGTTCGAGCAGTACACCCGGGACAAGAACAGCGTCGACAAGGCGTGGTGGAGCTTCTTCGAGGACTACGTCCCCGGTGAGAGCCAGCACGCCTCGTCCCGCTCCACCGGCAACGGGTCGGGCAACGGTGCACCCCCCGCCGCCCCGGCCCCTCCGCAGGAGAAGGCCGCGCAGCCCGAGACGCCGGCACCCGCCGCGGAGAAGCCCGCGCCCAAGGAGCCGGCCGCCGCTGCCCCGGCGCCCGCCACCCCCGCCGCCGACAAGGTCGCCGACAAGCCTGCGGCCGACAAGCCCGCCGGTGAGAAGCCCGCCGAGGACAAGGCCACCGAGCCCAAGGCCCCGGCTCCCACCCCGCGCGAGCCGCAGGCCCCGAAGCAGACCGGCCCCCTCGAGCAGTCCACGCACCAGCCGATCCGCGGCGCCGGCGCCCGGGTCGTCACGAACATGGAGTCCTCCCTCGAGGTCCCCACCGCCACCTCGGTGCGCGCCGTGCCGGCCAAGCTGCTCGTCGACAACCGCATCGTCATCAACAACCACCTCGCCCGCAGCCGCGGCGGCAAGGTCAGCTTCACCCACATCATCGGCTACGCCCTCGTCAAGGCCCTCGCGGTCATGCCCGAGATGAACAACGGCTTCGGGCACGACGAGAAGGGCAAGCCGGTCCTCATCACGCCGGCGCACGTCAACCTCGGCCTGGCCATCGACCTGGCCAAGCCCGACGGCACCCGCCAGCTGCTCGTGCCGTCGATCAAGACCGCCGAGACGATGGACTTCGCGCACTTCTGGACCGCCTACGAGGAGGTCGTCAAGAAGGCCCGCGCCGGCAAGCTCACCGTCGAGGACTTCCAGGGCACCTCGATCTCGCTGACCAACCCCGGCACCATCGGCACCGTGCACTCCGTGCCGCGCCTCATGGCCGGCCAGGGCGCGATCATCGGCGTCGGCGCGATGGACTACCCCGCCGAGTGGCAGGGCGCGAGCGCCGAGACCCTCGACCGCAACGCCGTGAGCAAGATCCTCACCCTCACGAGCACCTACGACCACCGGATCATCCAGGGCGCCCAGTCCGGCGACTTCCTGCGCATCGTCCACGGCCTGCTCCTCGGCGAGCAGGGCTTCTACGACGAGATCTTCGAGAGCCTGCGCATCCCCTACGAGCCCATCCGCTGGGTGCAGGACGTCTCGGCGACGCACGACGAGGACATCAACAAGGTCGCCCGCGTCCAGGAGCTCATCCACGCCTACCGCGTGCGCGGCCACCTCATGGCCGACACCGACCCGCTCGAGTACAAGCAGCGGCGCCACCCCGACCTCGACATCACGAACCACGGCCTGACCCTGTGGGACCTCGACCGCCAGTTCGCCACGGGCGGCTTCGGCGGCCAGCCGTTCCTCAAGCTCCGCAAGATCCTCGGCATCCTGCGCGACTCGTACTGCCGCACCGTCGGCGTCGAGTACATGCACATCCAGGACCCCGAGCAGCGTCGCTGGATCCAGGCCAAGATCGAGGTCGGCTACGCGAAGACGACGCGCGAGGAGCAGCTGCGCATCCTGCGCCGGCTCAACGCCGCCGAGGCCTTCGAGACCTTCCTCCAGACGAAGTTCGTCGGCCAGAAGCGGTTCTCGCTCGAGGGCGGCGAGTCGGTCATCGCGCTGATGGACCGCATCCTCTCGCGAGCCGCCGAGGACCAGCTCGACGAGGTCTGCATCGGGATGCCGCACCGCGGCCGGCTCAACGTCCTCGCGAACATCGCCGGCAAGAGCTACGGCCAGATCTTCCGCGAGTTCGAGGGCAAGCAGGACCCCCGCTCGGTGCAGGGCTCCGGCGACGTCAAGTACCACCTCGGCACCGAGGGCGAGTTCACCGCCGAGACCGGCGCGACGACGAAGGTCTACCTCGCCGCGAACCCCAGCCACCTCGAGGCGGTCAACCCGGTGCTCGAGGGCATCGTGCGCGCCAAGCAGGACCGGCTCAACCTCGCCGGCGAGGACTTCACCGTCCTGCCCGTTCTCATGCACGGCGACGCGGCGTTCGCGGGCCAGGGCGTCGTCGCCGAGACGCTCAACCTCTCCCAGCTGCGTGGCTACCGCACCGGCGGGACCGTGCACGTGGTCATCAACAACCAGGTCGGCTTCACGACCTCCCCGAGCAGCTCGCGCTCCTCGACCTACTCCACCGACGTCGCGCGGATGATCCAGGCGCCGATCTTCCACGTCAACGGTGACGACCCGGAGGCGTGCGTGCGCGTCGCCGAGCTGGCCTACGAGTTCCGCAAGGAGTTCCACAAGGACGTCGTCATCGACATGGTCTGCTACCGCCGCCGCGGCCACAACGAGGGCGACGACCCGTCGATGACCCAGCCGCTGATGTACAACCTCATCGAGGCCAAGCGCAGCGTCCGCAAGCTCTACACCGAGGCCCTCATCGGCCGCGGCGACATCACCGTCGACGACGCCGAGGCCGCGCTGCGCGACTACCAGCAGCAGCTCGAACGGGTCTTCGTCGAGACCAAGGCGGCGCTGAAGTCGGCCGAGTCCGACGCCGAGTCCGGGCGCAAGGACGGCGGGTCCGGCCTCGAGCCGCCCGCGGCCCAGGCGCCGTTCGCCGACCGCACGACGCACTCCGCGAGCGACACGGCGATCAGCACCGAGACGCTGCACCACATCGGCGACGCCTTCTCCACCCCGCCCGAGGGCTTCACGGTCCACCCGAAGCTGCGCCAGATGCTCGAGAAGCGCACGGCCAGCACCCGCGACGGCGGGGTCGACTGGGGCACCGCCGAGCTCCTCGCCTTCGGCTCCCTGCTCATCGAGGGCACCCCGGTGCGCCTCGCCGGGCAGGACAGCCGCCGCGGCACGTTCGTCCAGCGGCACGCGGTGCTCATCGACAAGGAGAACGCGTCCGAGTGGACGCCCCTGCTCTACCTCGGCCAGGGCCAGGCGAAGTTCTGGGTCTACGACAGCCTGCTGTCCGAGTTCGCGGCGATGGGCTTCGAGTACGGCTACTCCGTCGAGCGCCCCGACGCCCTCGTGCTGTGGGAGGCGCAGTTCGGCGACTTCTTCAACGGCGCCCAGACGATCATCGACGAGTTCATCAGCGCCAGCGAGCAGAAGTGGGGCCAGCGCTCCTCGGTCGTCCTGCTCCTCCCCCACGGCTACGAGGGCCAGGGCCCGGACCACTCCTCGGCCCGGATCGAGCGCTTCCTGACGATGTGCGCCGAGAGCAACATGACGGTCGCCTACCCCTCGACGCCGGCGTCGTACTTCCACCTGCTGCGCCGGCAGGCCTACGCGCGCCCGCGCCGTCCGCTCATCGTCTTCACCCCGAAGTCGATGCTCCGGCTCAAGGCCGCGGCCAGTGCCGCCGAGGACTTCACCACCGGCACCTTCCGGCCGGTGCTCCCGGACCGCCCCGGCGCCACCGAGGGCACCGTCACCCGGGTGCTGCTCGCGGCCGGCAAGGCGGTGTACGACCTCGAGGCCGAGCGCGAGAAGCGGGGCGACAAGGCCACCGCCATCCTGCGTCTCGAGCAGTACTACCCGCTGGCCGGGGCCGAGCTCGCCAAGGCCCTGGCGGACTACCCCGAGGCCGAGGTCGTCGTCGTCCAGGACGAGCCGCAGAACATGGGCGCCTGGCCGTTCCTCGCGCTCAACCTGCCCGAGTCGCTGGCCGCGCACGGCGAGGAGCGCCGCATCCGCGTCGTCTCCCGGCCGCCGTCGGCCTCCCCGGCCGCGGGCTCGACCAAGCAGCACCAGGCCGAGCAGGCCGACCTCGTCGCCCGCGCCTTCGACAGGTGAGGTTCACCCGCCGGTAGGCTCGCGGCGTGTACTTCACCGACCGCGGGATCGAGGAGCTCCAGGCCCGGCGGGGGGACGACGAGGTCACCCTCGACTGGCTCGCCGAGCAGCTGAGGACGTTCGTCGACCTCAACCCGGAGTTCGAGGTGCCCGTGGAGCGGCTGGCCACCTGGCTGGCCCGCCTGGACGACGAGGACGAGTGAGAGAGGCCATGGCCGACGAGTACGGCGGCGACGACGCGGGGACCCCGATCGAGTTCCGCCCCAGTGCGGAGGCGGTGGTCGTCCCCGACGGCCCGCGCGACCTCGCGCTCGTCTTCCTCGGCGCCTCGCTCGTCGCCGGCGTCGGCGACCCCAAGGGCCAGGGGTGGGTCACGCGGGTCGTCGGGCGCACCCAGCACCCCGACATCACGGTCAGCGCGTACAACCTCGGCGTGCGCGGCGACACCTCCGCCGAGCTGCTCGAGCGCTGGGTCACCGAGGTGCCGCGCCGCTGGGTCGGGCGCACCGAGCGCCGCCTCGTCGTGTCGTGCGGGGCCAACGACATCGCCTCCGGCATCACCCTCGCCCGGCACCGCCTCAACCTCGCCAACCTCCTCGACGACGCCACGAGCCGGGGGGTCTCGACGTTCGTCGTCAGCCCGCCGCCCTCGGACGACGACGAGCTGAACTCGCGCCTCGAGGTGCTCGTCGACGCGCAGGCCGACGTCTGCGCGCGCCGGGGCGTGCCCTTCGTCGACTGCTACGCGCCGCTGCTCGGGCACGACCAGTGGCGCACCGACCTCGCGGCCTCCGCGGTGCCGCACCACCCCGGGCAGGCCGGCTACGGCCTCATCGCCTGGCTGGTCCTGCACAACGGCTGGAGCGAGTGGCTCCAGATCGCCTCAGCCGCACCCTGATCGGGGCCGGCGCTCAGGCGCTGCGGGCGACGAACTCGCGCACCAGCCCGGCGAAGCGGTCGGGGTCGTCGAGGTGCGGGAAGTGTCCGGCCCCCTGGAAGAGCTCGACCCGGCAGTCGTCGATGGCCGTGGATGCCGCCGCCGCGTGCCACGCGGGGATCATCCGGTCCTTGGTGCCCCAGACGACGAGGGTCGGCACGGGACGGGCGTCCGGCAGGTAGTCGTGGGCCGCGACCGTCTGGCCACCCGGGTCGATGACCGCGCGGGTCGTCGCGAGGAAGGCCCGCCGGGTGTCGGCGTCGCCGAGCGAGGAGAACCCCGTCCACACCTCGCGGGCGTCCGCCCCCGGCCTCAGCCCGACCGCGCCCAGGGCGCGCCCGGCCGACGCGAGGCGCTCGCGCACCCAACCGGACGCGAGGACGGGCAGGACCCACTCGGCGCCCGGCAGGGTGGCCGAGCGCAGGAGCGGGCTGACCTCACGCCCAAGGCCGCCGCTGGCGACGAGCACGAGCTTCTCGACGCGCTCGGGGAAGAGGTAGGTGAAGACCATCGCGATGCCGCCCCCGAGCGAGTGCCCGACGAGGGTCACCTGCTCGATGCCGAGCCGGTCGAGGAGGTCGCGCAGCGTCGCCGCGTGCGCGCCGAGCGAGTAGTCGCCGACCGGCCGCGCCGACTCCCCGTGCCCGAACAGGTCGGGGACGACGACGCGGTGGTCGTCGTCGAGGACGTCGACGAGGTGGGCCCACTGGCGCTGGGAGCCCAGCAGGCCGTGGATGAACAGGAGGGCCGGGCCCGCGCCGCTGTCGGTGTAGGACAGCTCGTGGCCGTGGATCGTCACCACCTGCTCGACGGGTGTCGTGCTCATCGGGTGCTCCTCGGGTCCGGTGGACACCCCTACGCTACCCGCCGGTAGCCCCGCGGTCAGACCGTGAAGACGACCTTGCCCGTGACGTTCCCCTCGATCATCCGGGCGAAGCCGTCGCGGGCGTCGGCCAGCGGCATCGTCGAGTCGACCAGGGGCTCGATGCCACGGTCGACGACGAACCGGGCCAGGCGCTCGAGCTCGGGGCGGGTGCCCATCGTCGAGCCGACGACGCGCAGCTGCCTGAAGAAGATCTTGGTCAGCTCGGCCTTCGCCGGGGCGTCACCCGACGTGGCGCCGGAGATGACGACCGTCCCCCCCGGCCGCAGGCTGTTGATGCTGTGCGACCACGTGGCGGCGCCGACGGTCTCGAGGACGGCGTCGACCCGCTCGGGCAGGCGCTCGCCGGACCCGAACGCCCGGTCGGCGCCGAGGGCCACGGCTGCCTCGCCCTTGGCCTCGTCGCGGCTGGTCACCCACATGCGCAGGCCCGCGGCCGCACCGAGCTGGACGGCGGCGGTGGCCACGCCCCCGGCCGCACCCTGGACGAGCACGGTGGCGCCGGGCTGCACGTCGGCGTTCGTGAAGAGCATCCGGTAGGCCGTGAGCCACGCGGTGGGCAGGCAGGCGGCGTGCTCCCAGGACAGGCCGGCCGGCTTGGGGACGAGGTTCTGGCGCGGCACGGCGACCACCTCGGCCAGCGTGCCGTCGTGGACCTCGGAGAGCAGGCTGCGCCGCGGGTCGAGGGTCTCGTCGCCGGTCCAGCCGGGCGAGGCGACGACCGCGTGGACGAGCACCTCGTCACCGTCCTCCGTGACCCCGGCGCCGTCGCAGCCGAGGACCATCGGCAGCCGGTCGGCGGGCAGTCCCACCCCGCGCAGCGACCAGACGTCGTGGTGGTTCAGCGCGGCGGTGCGCAGGCGGACGGTGGTCCAGCCGTCAGGTGCCTGGGGCTCGGGACGCTCCCCGACCTCAAGGCCGGTCAGCGGGTCGTCGGCGGACTGGGACTTCGCGTAGGCGGCGAGCATGTCGTCCAACATACCCAGCGGACCGACCCGCGGGGTTCACGCCGAGCGCTCCATGAGGAACCAGGTGGAGTCGTCGAGGGGGTGGACCGGGTCACGGTGGTAGGTGAAGCCGTAGTCGACGAGCCGCAGCCCGGGCGTGGCGTCGAGGATCTCCCCGGCGAAGTCACGCTTGAACAGCGCGTGCTCGACGTCGCGGTACCTGACCTCCACCGGCGTCGGGTTGTAGTACTCGCACACCATGACCCACCGGCTCGAGGCCTCGGTCAGCGCACGGTAGGCGTCCGGCAGCCGCTCGGGGTCCACGTGGATGAGCACGCCCTTGGTGAACGTCAGCTCGAAGGTCCGGTCGACGGCACGGGCGGTCAGCGAGCCGACCTCGACCGTGGCCCCGCCCCACGCGGTGACCTCCGCGGCCGCGTCGGCGTTGATCTCCACCCCGTGCAGGTCGGCGTCCGGCAGCAGTGTGCGCAGCGCCCTGAGGTTGTTGCCGATGTTGCAGCCGAGCTCCAGGACCGACCCCACCGGACCGGTCCGCGCCAGCACCTTGCGGAAGAGCTCCTCGTTGGCGGCCACGAGGGCGGCCCCCCGGTTGCGCGCCAGGTACGCGCGCCCGAACTCGCCGGCCCAGAGGCTCTCCTGCGGCGTCCTGTGGTCCGCACCCATGCTCGCCACTGTAGGTGCTCCGGCGACGGGACGGCCGGCGTGGCGGGCCCGGTGCCCCTCAGCCGCCGAGCACCGTCGGGGCGGCACGGTGCAGGGCGTCGCGCCAGTGCGGCAGGGGCTCGAGCCCGTGCTCGGCCCACATCTCGTGCCCGAGGACGCTGTAGGCGGGGCGGGGGGCGGGCAGGGGGTACTCGGACGTCGCGATCGGCGAGACGCGGGCGGGGTCCATCCCCAGCTCCTCGAGCACGGCCTGCGCGAGCCCGTGCCACGACGTCTCGCCGCCGTTCGTGCCGTGCCAGATGCCGTGCGGCGCACCGGCTTCGACGATCCGTGCGATGCCCTCGGCGAGGTCGACGGTCCACGTCGGCTGTCCGACCTGGTCGGCGACGAAGGCGAACGTCTCCCGCTCGCCGGCCAGCCGGGCGACGGTGGCCGGGATGCTGCGCCCGTGGGCTCCGTAGAGCCAGGCCGTGCGCACCACCCAGGTGCGCGGGCACTCGGCGCGCACGGCCCACTCCCCCGCGGCCTTGGTGCGCCCGTAGGCCGAGGCCGGCGCGACCGGCGAGTCGGCCGGCCACGGGGTCGAGCCCTCGCCGGCGACGACGTAGTCGGTGGAGAGGTGGACGAGCGACCCGGCCCCCGCGGCGACCGCCCGGGCGAGGTTCGCGGCGCCGACGGCGTTGACCGCGAAGGCCCGCGCCTCGTCGGTCTCCGCGGCGTCGACCGCGGTGTAGGCGGCGCAGTTGACGACGACGTCGAAGCCCGCCACGGCGGCCGCGCAGGACGCGGGGTCGAGGATGTCGACGGCGGGGAGGTCGACGCCCTCGACCTCGTGGCCCCGGCCCCGCAGGACCGCGACGAGGTCGGTGCCGAGCATCCCGGCCGCCCCGACGACCAGCCAGCGCGCCATCAGCGGCTCAGCACCCGTTGCGTCCGGGCGTACTTGGCCTCGGTGGCGTCCTTCTGCGGGCGCCACCACGCCTCGTTCCCGCGGTACCACTCGATCGTGGCCGCGAGGCCGTCGCGGAAGGTGTCGTAGCGCGGGCTCCAGCCGAGCTCCTGGCGCAGCTTGCCGGACTCGATCGCGTAGCGCAGGTCGTGACCGGCCCGGTCGGTGACGTGGTCGTAGGCGTCGGGCTCCTGCCCCATGAGCTCGAGGATCATCCGCACGACGTCACGGTTGTTGACCTCGCCGTCGGCCCCGATGAGGTAGGTCTCGCCGACGACGCCCTTGTCGATGATCGTCCAGACGGCCTCGTTGTGGTCGTCGACGTGGATCCAGTCGCGGACGTTGAGGCCGGCCCCGTAGAGCTTGGGGCGCACGCCGTCGATGACGTTGGTGATCTGGCGGGGGATGAACTTCTCGACGTGCTGGCGCGGGCCGTAGTTGTTCGAGCAGTTCGACAGGGTCGCCCGCAGGCCGAACGAGCGCACCCAGGCCCGGACGAGGTGGTCCGAGCCCGCCTTGCTCGCCGAGTACGGCGAGCTCGGGGTGTACGGGGTGTCCTCGGTGAACCGCTTCGGGTCGTCGAGCTCGAGGTCGCCGTACACCTCGTCGGTCGAGACGTGGTGGTAGCGGATGTCGTGCGCGCGGACGGCCTCGAGGAGGGTGAAGGTGCCGACGATGTTCGTGCGGATGAACGGGCTCGGGTCGGCGAGCGAGTTGTCGTTGTGCGACTCGGCGGCGAAGTGGACGACGACGTCGGACTCCGCGACGAGCGGCCCGACGACCTCGGCGTCCGCGACGTCGCCCTCGACGAAGCGCACCCGGTCGCGAACCCCCTCGAGCGAGCTGAGTGATCCCGCGTAGGTGAGCAGGTCGAGCACGGTGACCTCGGCCTCCGGGCGCGTGGCGAGCGTGCGGTGCACGAAGTTGCTGCCGATGAAGCCGGCCCCTCCGGTGACGAGAACCTTCATGGCGCTCAGGCTATCCGCCGGTGCTCGGGCGCGTCGGTGGTTAGGCTCGCGCCCATGAAGGGCATCGTCCTCGCCGGTGGGTCCGGGACCCGGCTGCACCCCATCACGATGGGGATCTCCAAGCAGCTCATGCCCATCTACGACAAGCCGATGGTCTACTACCCGCTCTCGACGCTGATGATGGCCGGCATCCGCGAGATCCTCGTCATCACCACCCCCGACGACGCCGACCAGTTCCGCCGGCTGCTCGGCGACGGGTCGCGCTGGGGCATCGAGCTCTCCTACGCCGTCCAGCCGCGCCCCGAGGGCCTGGCCCAGGCCTTCGTCATCGGCGCCGACTTCATCGGCGAGGACTCCGTGGCCCTGGTCCTCGGCGACAACATCTTCCACGGCACCGGCCTCGGCACCGCCCTGCGCCGCCTCACCGACGTGCGCGGCGGCCACATCTTCGCCTACCACGTCGGCGACCCCACGGCCTACGGCGTCGTCGAGTTCGCCGACGACGGCACCGTGCTCTCGATCGAGGAGAAGCCCGAGCACCCGCGCAGCGACTTCGCCGTCCCCGGTCTCTACTTCTACGACAACGACGTCGTCGAGATCGCCCGCACGCTGGAGCCGAGCGCCCGCGGCGAGCTCGAGATCACCGCCGTCAACGACGAGTACCTGCGCCGCGGCGGCCTCACGGTCACCGTCCTGCCCCGCGGCACGGCGTGGCTCGACACCGGCACCTTCGAGGGCCTCATGGACGCCAGCCAGTTCGTCCACGTCGTCGAGGCGCGCCAGGGGCACAAGATCGGCTGCGTCGAGGAGATCGCCTGGCGGGCAGGCTGGATCGACGACGACGCCCTGCGCGCCCTCGGCGACGACCTCGCCAAGTCCGGGTACGGCGGGTACCTGCACGCCTGCCTGGCCCGGGGTCGGGGCTCGCGCTGATGGAGGTCCGCCCGCTCCCGATCGAGGGGGCCTTCGTCGTCACCCCTCGCCAGTTCCCCGACGAGCGCGGGGTCTTCCTCGAGTCCTTCCGCGGCGACCGGCTCGCCGAGCACCTCGGCCACCGCCCGGACATCGTGCAGACCAACGTCTCGGTCTCGGCCCGCGGCACCGTGCGCGGCATCCACTTCGCCGACGTCCCACCCGGGCAGGGCAAGTACGTCACGGCGCTCACCGGCGCGCTCGTCGACTACGTCGTCGACATCCGCGTCGGCTCACCGACGTTCGGGAGGTGGGAGGCCGTGGTCCTCGACGCCGTCGACCGGCGCGCGCTCTGGCTCTCCGAGGGGCTCGGCCACGCCTTCTGCGCCCTCGAGGACGACACCACCGCCATGTACCTCTGCTCGGCCGCGTACAACCCCACGGGCGAGCACGGGGTGCACCCGCTCGACCCCGGCATCGGGCTCGAGCTGCCGGCGGGGGTCGAGCCCCTGCTCTCGCCGAAGGACGCCGCCGCCCCGACCCTCGCCGAGGCGCAGGCCCAGGGCCTGCTCCCGACGTGGGAGGCCTGCCGGGCGCACGCGGCCGCGCTGGCTCAGCGCGGGAACTGAGCCTCCCAGCGGACCAGCGCCCGCACCGCGGAGTCGAGCTGGTCGGCCATCCGCCCGAACGACCGGCGGCCTCGCCCGTAGGGGTCCTCGACCAGGGTGACCCGCTCGGGAAGCCCGTGGACCGCCGCGAGCACCTCGGGCAGCGCGTGCCAGCGGGCCCGCACCTCCTTGGCCCCGACGTCGGCGAGCAGGTCGGGCCAGGCGTAGCGCTCCCCCACCTCGCGCAGCGCCGCCACGAGGTCGACGATGCCCACCGTGCGGCGCACGACCGCCGGCGCCTCCTCGAGGACCGCCTCACGGTGCCGGGGGGACATCACGAGGACGAGCGCCTGGTCGGCGAGGAGGGCCGGCGTCACCATCCGGGCGGTGGCCCCGGGGACGGGCACCCCCTTGGCCTCGAGGAGCTCGCGCGACCCGGGCTCGAGCGGCCGCCCGACCAGCGCGTGCGTCCCGGCGCTCGTGACCTCGAAGGCCCCCGGGCGGGCCCAGCCCAGCCCGTTCGCGAGCAGCGCTGCGGCATAGGGCGACCGGCACACGTTGCCCGTGCACACGGTGAGCAGCCGCACGGGCTGCGCGGCGGGCGGGACGGTGGCGGGGTCGGCGCTCATGGCGCCGCCAGCCTAGGTCACCGGGCCGCGGGCCCGGGGCGCGAACCGGTGGGCGCCAGGCGGCGCACGGCCTCGGCCACCGCGTCGGCGACCCCCGGCTCGAACACCGACGGGACGATGCAGTCGGCCGTCGGCTCCGGCACCATGTCGGCGATCGCGCGGGCCGCGGCGAGCTTCATCGCCTCGGTGATGCGGGTGGCGCCGGCGTCGAGCGCCCCGCGGAAGATGCCCGGGAACGCGAGGACGTTGTTGATCTGGTTCGGGAAGTCCGAGCGTCCGGTGGCGACGACGGCTGCGTGCCGGTGGGCGACGTCGGGGTGCACCTCGGGCGTCGGGTTGGCCAGGGCGAAGACGATCGCGTCCGGGGCCATCGAGGCGACCTGCTCCTCGGGCACCGTGCCGCCGGAGACGCCGACGTAGCAGTCGGCCCCGGCCAGGGCGTCGCCGAGCGTGCCGGTGACCCCGCGGGGGTTGGTCGAGACCGCGAGGTGCTTCTTGTGGCCGGCGAGGTCCTGGCGGGACGGGTGGACCACGCCGCGCGAGTCACAGACCACGACGTCGCGCACGCCCGCCCGCTGGAGCAGCCGCGTCACGGCGACCCCGGCCGCCCCGGCCCCGGCGACGACGACCCGCAGGTCCTCGAGGCGGCGGTCCAGGACGCGCACGGCGTTGTGCAGCCCGGCGAGCACGACGATGGCCGTGCCGTGCTGGTCGTCGTGGAAGACGGGGATGTCGAGGCGTTCCTTGAGCCGCTCCTCGATCTCGAAGCAGCGCGGCGCCGAGATGTCCTCGAGGTTGATGCCGCCGTAGCTCGGGGCGATCCGGGCGATGGCCTCGACGAGCTCCTCGACCGTGCCGGACTCCATGACGACGGGGACGGCGTCGATGCCGGCGAAGTGCTTGAAGAGCACCGCCTTGCCCTCCATGACGGGCATGGCACCCAGCGGGCCGATGTCGCCCAGGCCGAGCACGGCCGTGCCGTCGCTGATGACCGCCACCGTGTTGCCGCGCGCCGTGTAGCGCGTCGAGAGGGTCGGGTCGGCCGCGATGGCCAGCGACACCTCGGCGACACCCGGCGTGTAGAGCAGCGCGAGGTCCTCCCGGCCCCGGAGCGGCTGCGTCGCGTGTACGCCCAGCTTCCCGCCCTCGTGAGCGCGGAACACCGGGCTCTCGGGGTCGAAGGACGGCAGGACGGGGGACGCGGACACGGAGGTCTCCTCGGGGGACGACGAGGGCACGCCGACGGCGCAGCGTGCTGGGAGGGGGGTGGTGCGGTGCGGCCCGGGGGATGGGTGCGTCCCGGTCGTCGCAGGGCGGGGGTGTCCGCCGGAGGCCGCCATCATGGCACAGCGTCGCCGCCGAGCGGCGGGCCTGCGGTGTGACCCACGTCGCCCCGACCTGCGAGCTCGGCAACGCGATAGTTACCGAGGCGTGACGCGCGTCGCACCCTCCGGTGGCAGGATCACCCCACAACCTCTCGACCGGGTACCCACACCGCGCCCGGCTCCGTGTGAAAGGACCAGCATGTTCCGCACCCGCGCGATCGCCGTCGCGACGCTCGCCACCACCGCCCTCGCCCTCTCGGCCTGTGGCTCGGACTCCCTCTCCGGGGGTGGCTCGAGCACGACCCCGGCCGCCTCGTCGTCCTCGACGCCGAGCGTCGACCCCGCCCTCGTCGCGAAGCTGCCGGAGAAGATCAAGAGCGCCGGGAAGATCGTCATCGGCACCGACGCCACGTACCAGCCGAACGAGTACCTCGATGCCGACGGCAAGACGGTCATCGGCATGGACGTCGAGCTCTTCGACGCGGTGATGGCCAAGTTCGGCGTCAAGACCGAGTGGGTCCCCTCGGCGTTCGACGCGATCATCCTCGGTGTGCAGAGCGGCAAGTACGACGTCGGCGTCTCGAGCTTCACCGTCAACGCCGAGCGCCTGCAGCAGGCCACCATGGTCAGCTACTTCACGGCGGGCACGCAGTGGGTCACCCAGAAGGGCAACCCCAAGGCCGTCGACCCCGACGACGCGTGCGGGAAGAACGTCGCCGTGCAGAAGGGCACCGTCCAGGCCGACGTCGACCTGCCCGCGCGCCAGAAGGCGTGCACCGAGGCCGGCAAGCCGGAGATCAACGTCCTCGTCGACGCCGACCAGGCCAAGGTCACCGCGAGCGTGCAGTCGGGCAAGGCCGACGCCATGCTCGTCGACCTCCCGCCGGCCATCGCCGCGGTCGACTCCACCGGCGGCTCCCTCGAGCTCCTCGGCGAGCAGTACGACTCGGCTCCCTACGGCTACGTGCTGAAGAAGGACGACACGGCCTTCGGTGAGGCCATCGTCGAGGCCCTCAAGCAGCTCGAGGCCGACGGCACGTACAAGGACATCCTCACGAAGTGGAAGACCGAGGGCGGGGCCATCACCGACTTCGCCGTGAACCCGACGGTCAGCTGACTGCCGTGAGCACGTCGTCGCAGGACCGGCCGGGCGCGATCGACGCCCGGCCGGTCCGGCACCCCGGGCGCTGGGTGGCGGTGGTCGTCATCGCGGTCCTCGTCGCGATGATCATCAGCTCGTTCGTGACGAACGAGAAGTGGAACTTCCCGTTCGCCTTCGAGATCATGCAGCAGCGTCCGGTCATCGAGGGCCTGTGGAAGGGAACGGTCTTCGGCACCGTCGGGGCGATGGTCCTCGGCATCGGCCTCGGCATCGTGCTCGCGGTGATGCGCCTGTCGACCAACCCGGTCCTGCGGGGGGTCGCCTTCGTCTACACGTGGTTCTTCCGGGCCATCCCCCGCTACGTCCTGCTCGTGCTGCTGGGCACCGGGATCGGCTTCCTCTACCCCGCCTTCGACATCGGGGTCCCCTTCGGGCAGCAGATCGCCGACCTGCTCGGGCTCGACACGTCCCTGACCTTCTTCTCCCTCGACTACAACAGCATCTCGAGCACGATCTGGGTCGGCATCCTCGGGCTCGGCCTCTCCGAGGCCGCGTACATGGCCGAGATCGCCCGGGCCGGCATCCTGTCGGTCGACCGCGGCCAGTCCGAGGCGGCCCAGGCCCTCGGCATGCCTCCGGGCAAGACGATGCGCCGGGTCGTGCTGCCGCAGGCGATGCGGGTCATCGTGCCGCCCACGGGCAACGAGACGATCGCCATGGTCAAGGACACCTCGCTCCTCGCGGCCGTCCCCGTGATCGTCGAGCTCTTCTACCAGAGCTACCAGTTCGGCCAGCGCAGCTTCCAGATCATGCCCGGCATCGTCGCGGCGACCATCTGGTACCTCGTCGTCTGCTCCATCCTCATGGTCGGGCAGTCGCGGCTGGAGCGTTACTACGGCCGAGGCTTCGGCGCCGTGCCGAAGAAGACCCAGCAGAAGCTCACGAAGATCGGGGCCGACCACTGATGCCCGCCACCACCGACCAGCCGCTCGTCCACGCCGTCAACGTCACGAAGGCCTTCCACGGCACCGAGGTCCTCAAGGGCATCGACATGGACGTGCACACGGGTGAGGTCGTCGTCCTCCTCGGCCCGTCCGGGTCCGGCAAGACGACCTTCCTGCGCTGCATCAACCAGCTCGAGACCATCGACGGCGGCCGCATCTGGGTCGACGGCGACCTCATGGGCTACGAGGACCGCAGCGGCACGCTGCACCGGCTCACCGACAAGCGGATCGCCGCCCAGCGCCGCGACATCGGCATGTGCTTCCAGCGCTTCAACCTCTTCCCGCACAAGACCGTCCTCGAGAACGTCATCGAGGCGCCGGTGCAGGTCAAGGGGATGACGAAGAAGGACGCCACCGAGAAGGCCGTCGGGCTGCTCGAGCAGGTGGGGCTCGGTGACAAGCCCTCGGCCTACCCGAGCCAGCTCTCCGGCGGCCAGCAGCAGCGGGTCGCCATCGCCCGGGCGCTGGCCATGGACCCCAAGCTGATGCTCTTCGACGAGCCCACCTCGGCCCTGGACCCCGAGCTGGTGGGCGAGGTGCTCAAGGTCATGCGCGACCTCGCCCGCGGCGGCATGACGATGATCGTCGTCACCCACGAGATGGGCTTCGCCCGCGAGGTCGCCGACCGCGTCGTCTTCATGGACGCCGGGGTCGTCGTCGAGCAGGGGACGCCGGCCGAGGTCATCGGCAACCCGAAGCACGCGCGGACCCGTGCGTTCCTCTCCCGCATGCGCCAGGAGGAGCAGGCCCACGCCGAGGCCCTCGTCGCCTCGGTCACCGGCAACACCGAGGCCCTCGCCGACGCGCCGGTCGAGAGCGCCGGCGACTCCCGCGGGTGAGGCTGCCGCTCCCGGCGGTGGTGCGCGTCAGGGGCCGCTCGATGCTGCCGACGTACCGCGACGGGGACCTCCTGCTCGTCGTGCGCGGGCTGCGGCCGCGGCCCGGTCGGGCCCACGTCGTGCGCCTGCCCCCCGACGCCTCCGGCCGTCCGCGACCGCTGTCGGTCAAGCGGGTCACCGGGCCGGACCCGGACGCCCCGGAGCGCTGGTGGGTCGACTCCGACAACGCCGCCGAGGGGGTCACCTCGTTCGACGTCGGGTCGCTGTCGCGGGACGACATCGTCGCGGTGGTCGCGCGGTTGCTGTGGAGACCGCTGGGGTAGGTTGAGGAGACCCGCAGAACCCCCGCACCCCCCGAGGAGTGGCACATGCTGTCCCTGTTCCGCATCACCGACGTCGCGGCCCACTGCGACCTCCCGTGCGGCGTCTACGACCCCGCTCAGGCCCGCATCGAGGCCGAGTCGGTCAAGGCGATCATCGCCAAGGTCGCGGACAACGACGACCCCGACTTCCGCGTCCGCGCGACGATCATCAAGGAGCAGCGCTCCGAGCTCGTCAAGCACCACCTGTGGGTGCTCTGGACCGACTACTTCAAGCCCCCGCACTTCGAGAAGTTCCCCCAGCTGCACACCCTCGTCAACGAGGCGACCAAGCTGGCCGGCGCCTCGGGCACCAAGGGCGAGTTCGACGCCGCCAAGGCCGACGAGCTGCTCGCGAAGATCGACGAGATCGACGCGATCTTCAAGGAGACCAAGAAGGGCTGAGCCGCAGCGCTCCACCGTCGACGGCGGGTGTCCCCTCGGGGGCACCCGCCGTCGTCGTGTGCCCGTCCGGTGTCGGCACCGGCCGGCCGGGCGCAGGGACAGGCAGTTCCGGTCCGGACGAGCGGGCTCCGTGCTCACCGCACCGCTGAGCCGACGATATTGCCTGTCGGTGCTGCCGGGTCCGCGACCCGAGGACCCACCAGGTGGGTCGCTCAGAAGGCGTCGGGGACGGTCACCAGGTAGACCTCGCCGGCACCGTCGAGCGTCACGGCGCCCTCGCCGGCGGGGAGGAAGGCCGACTCGACGTCAGCGAGCTCGACGGTGCCCGAAGCGGCCGTGAGGGTGACCTGCCCGCGCAGGCAGAAGACGATGCGCGGGGCGGTGTCCCCCGGGAGCCGGCGCCCGGGCGTGACCCGGGCCAGCCGGAACCGGTCGGAGGCGCTGTCGAAGACCTCGAGCCCCGGCTCGACGACCCGTCCGGACCCGGCGACGCCGTCGGCCCGCGGGTCGACGATGCGCAGGAGCTCGGGGACGTTGACCGGCTTGCTCGTCAGCCCGGCGCGCACGACGTTGTCGGAGTTCGCCAGGACCTCGACGCCGAGCCCGCGGACGTAGGAGTGCAGGACCCCGGCCGCCACGTCGATGTACTCCCCCGGCTGGAGCAGCCGGTGGTGCATGAGGAGGAGCACGACGAGCCCGATGTCGTCGGGGTGCTCCTCGGCCACCCGCACGACGGCGGCGCTGGCCTCGCCGAACTCGCCCGCGCGGCCCTCGAGCCGGACGCAGGCCGCGACGACGGCACGCGCCACCTCGGGGACCTCGTCGGGCGGCGTGGCGAGCACGAGGGCGAGCAGCGTGTGCACCGGGTCCTCGGCGTCCGCAGCCTCCTCGACCAGCGCGACCAGCCGGGGCACCCGCAGCCGGCGCACCAGGTCGGAGACCTCCTCGAAGGTGCGCATCCCGACAAAGACCTCGAAGGGCGCGATGGCGAGCAGCAGCTCGGGCTTGGCCCAGTCGTCGACGTAGACCTCGTCGCCGGTGCGCCCACGCTCGGAGCGGGCCTGCTCGGCGCTCGGGTGGGCCTGGATGGAGATGGCGCGCCCGGGCGCGAGGACCTTGAGGAGGAAGGGCAGGCGTGGCCCGTAGCGCTCGACGCAGGCCGCACCGAGCGTTCCCTCGGGGTCGGCCGCCACGACGTCGGCGAGGGTCGGCGACCCCGGCCGGTCGGTGCCGGACGGCCCCTCCTCGTGCGCCCCCATCCACAGCTCGGACTCGGGCTCCGGGCTCGGGATGTCGCGCCCCTGGAGGCTGGCGATGGCCACGTGCGACCCCCAGGCGTCGTGGAAGACGACGGGGGTGAGGCGGTCCACGGGGTCCTTCGCGGGCTGGGTGCGGGGGGCACCGCACTCTATCGGGCGACCGGCCTCCGGTCGTCGACCCGACCCACGGACACGTCCTCGACGACCCGGGTCAGGGCGTCGACCACGTCGGGGTCGTACTCGTAGCCCAGGCCGAGGTGGATGCGCTCCATGGCGGCCGCCACGAGCACGGGGTCGTCCGACCCGGCCGAGAGGTCGTCGAAGGCGTTGGCGCACTTGATGATCCGGCTCTCCAGCGGGACCGGCTCGTTGAGCTCGCGGACGAGGCGGTACGACGTGGTCTGGGTCTCGACGAAGCGGGCGACGTCGTCGAGGGTCTCGGCGCGGCGGATGATCCGCGCGCCCTCCTCGGCGATGTCGCGCTGGTCGGCCGGGGCGGCGAGCACGGTCGCGCCGTCGGGGATGGGGTCGAGCAGCGAGATCTGGCCGAGGTCGTGCAGGAGGGCCGCGTACTCGAGGCTGCGCAGCTGGCGGTCGCCGAGCCCGAGTACGCGCCCGATGCGCAGCGACAGGCCGGCGACCCGTTCGGCGTGGTGCACCGGCGTGTAGCCGCCGTGCTCGGTGAGGTGCGAGAGCGTGGCGATGAGCTGCCGGTTGGTCTCCCGGTTCCGGGCGTACTGCCGGACCGCCGAGTAGGCCATGACCAGCGGGACGAGCGCCACCGGCAGCGAGAGGAGGCCGAGGACGGGAGCCATGAGGGCCACCATCGGCCCGGTGGCGACGACGGCCAGCGTGAGCGGCGCCGCCTCGCCGACCTCGTCCCGCACCGCGGCGAGCCACGGGGTCCGCTGGCGCTCGGCCCGGATGCCTGCGACGAGCACGAGCTCGACGGAGAGGCCGAAGGCGGCCACGGCGACCATGCCCAGGGCGACGAGCCCCTGCGAGGCGGTCGGGTCGAGCTGAGCGGCCCACAGGGTGCTGCCCGACGGCCCGAGACCCCGGGCGAGCCCCGCCGCCGCCCACACCCCGACCGCGCGTGCGGCCAGCGCCGGGACGCCCACCTGCTGGTGACGGGCCTTGCGGACGACGGCGGCGATGGCCAGGCCCGTCGCGACGACGATGACGACGAGCCCGGACTCGAGGGCGAACGTCGGCTCTCCGTCGACCCGCCCGAGGAAGACCACTGCCAGGGCCGCCGCGGAGGACAGGGGGGCGATCTCTCGGCCACTCGGCATGCGGACCCGCAGCAGCTCACCGAAGGCGATGGACGCCACGACGACGACCAGTGTGTGACCGTGGGTGGCGAGCAGCCGGGGCAGCAGCTCGCCGGCGGCGAGGACCCCGCTGAGGACGGCGAGCCCACCGAGGAGAAGCACCCCGAAGCTCACGAGCCGCTGGGGCCTGCGGGCGAAGGGCGTCACGAGGCCGTCTCCTCCGAGCGGGACCGGGCCAGGGCCTCGTCGAGGGCACGCACCAGCTCGCTCCCGGGACCGTCGGCGAGCTCGGCGACGACGAGGTCACGGGCCTGGGTCGAGGTGTGGACCTCGCCGTCCGGGGTGCCCACCCGCGTGAGCAGGTCGTAGCGGTCCGCGAGGGCGACGATGCGAGACGGCAACGGCTCGGCCGGGTTCGTCCCCGCCGTCCGGTGCTCGCGGATGGCGTCGAGGGAGCCGTGCAGGAAGGTGAGGTCGTCGAGGAGCGCAGCACCGGAGCGTGGGTACCCCGAGTCGTCGGTCGTGGCGTCGGAGAGGTCGAGCCTGCGCACCGTGCGGGTCGGCAGGCTGGTCTGACCGACATCGTGCAACATCCCGGCGATGCGGGTGTCGGCCACCTGCTGGGGGCTCAGGCCGAGGAGCTCGGCGATCCGGGCGCTGAGGTCGGCGACGCGGGCGCTGTGGCCGGCGAGATGTGGCGCCTTGGCCTCGAGGGCGGCCACGAGCACCTCGAGGGCGCGCTGCTGACCCTCGATCTCCTCCGCCCGCTGGCGGTAGACCCACTGCGCGACGAGGAGGGGCGCCAGGACGACGGCCACCGAGGCGGCCCCGAGGTCGGCGGGTTCCCAGAGGACGACCATGATCAGCGCGATGACCCCGTAGCCGATGTAGGCCAGGCCGGTGCCGCGCACGATCGAGAGCATCTGGGCCCGCATGGGGAGCCCGAGGGCCACGCGGATGACCGCCGCCAGCAGCACGAGGTTGACCAGCGCCTGGGCGATGTCGGCGACGAGCAGGGGCAGGGCGAGGTTGACCACGACCCCCCACGGGTCTCCGAGGCCGGCGGGGTCGGTGCTCCCTCCCGACCACCGGAAGACGACACCCGCGACGGTGGCGACGAGCGAGAACGCCGCGGCGTTGAACAGGCGGTTGCGTCGAGGGAGGTCTCGCCCCTGGGTCAGCCCGAGCACCAGGCCGACGAGGCCGGCGCCTGCGGGCCCGACGATCGGCACGCACGCGAGCTGCACGACGCTGGCCAGCGAGATCCGCGTCTGCCCCTCGACGATCGCATCGGGCATCGCCAGCTGGAGCAGCGCCAGGACGAGGAACACCGCCAGGCCACGCCCGTCGGGGAGCCCGTGGCGCTCG
>JAESFK010000293.1_pt1 | contig 30819 bp, 47 predicted proteins | sample 9269391 | NCBI WGS metagenome assembly JAESFK01 (sample SAMN14506231, study PRJNA617097) | algae metagenome | isolation source: Drouetiella hepatica UHER 2000/2452 and co-occurring heterotrophs from... | place: Slovakia: Slovak Paradise National Park, Hrabusice, Kosice Region | collected 2000-01-01
GTTCTTGTTGACCAGGGTGCCGTCCACCTCCAGCACCGCGACATTGCGGACGGCGGGGAAAGCCTTGTCCCGCGCCCACTGCGTGATTCCGAACGGCAGCGACGATTGCCGCGGCGGCGGCTCGCCGTCGTAATCGTCGAAGGCGCCAGGACGGGGACGATCCGACGAGAGCCGGCCCTCGATATTGCTGCGGGCGATCAGGGCCGCGAGAGCGGTCAGGAAGGCGTGACCGTTGCGCGGTTCGAGAAGCAACGGCCGGTCGAAGGCGCGGGAGGCGATGTGTGCAAAGCGCATCTCAGGTCCCCGCGTTCGCCGGTTCGTTGCCGTTCGAGTTCACGCGGTAGAGCTGGGCGCCGGTGTCGGGCAGACCCAGCTCCTTCCGGCGGTGGTTTTCGTAGACCTTCTGCTCGAGCGTCTCTTCCCAATCGACGCCCTGCTCGGCACTTTCGTCCTCGAGGGTGCTGAGGTCGGCGTCGATCTTCATCCGCGACGCCTGCGCCTCCTTGACGGGATCGATCCAGCCGCGGCCGGGACCGATCCAGCGGCACGCCACCCAATCGGACCGCGCTTCGTAGAAGTCGGGCGCCCCCTTCGGCAGCTCGACCTCGCCGCGGTCGATCGCCTCTTCCAGCCACATCGCATAGACTGGATCGGCGAAGGTCGTGGCGAAGAACGCGCTGCGCCCCGTCATGAACTTCCAGGCCGCGGCAAACGAGGCGCGCGCGCTCGAATAGTTCGTCTTGGAATAGTCGCGCGACACCTGTTCGTAGGAGAGGCCGGAGCCCGCCGCGATCCGGCGCAACACCGCGTCCTCGAACTGCGCGAACTGCGCCGCCGCCGGTCGCGCCGCGTTCAGGAACTTGAGCTCGACACCCGGCGGCAACACCGGCACGGCGACGCCGCGCACGTTGATGTCCACGTCGGGCGGCAACGCCGCGCCGGTCGTCGGGTCCTTGCCGAACACCTCGCCCAGGCTTTCGGGATCGATGCCCGTCTGTGTCTGGATCACGGCGGCATAGAAGGCATTCAGGATCGCGCCGATGGCCTCATAGCGCTCGTACACATCCTGAAGACGCAACGCCTCGACCACGGCGGCCAGGGGCGGCACGCCCCGGACCCAGCCCTCGCGGTCCTCCTCCAACCCGTGCAGAGTGACAGGCCGACCCCACGGCGTCTCGCGCGGCGAGTAGGTCCAGGTGTTCGCCTCGAGCGCGTTCACCCAATCTGCGGGATGGGCGTCGCGAATCCAGTAACCCAGCGGATCGCCGTAACGGCCGAGATGCACGCCCATGCGCAGATCGACCGCCTCGGGCGCGCCGTTCGGATTGCCCAGCCGGTCGGGATCCACGAGCTGGATGCACGTCGCATAGCGCGCGCGGCCCGGCCCGATGCGATCGGGTTCCCACTGCGCCACCGACAGGTGCTCACCCGCCATCTGCCAGGTCGTGAACTGCGTGCGCAGCAGGCCCGAGAAGCGACGACGGCGCGCGGCGTCGATCCAGCAGCCGGGATTGTCGGCGTGGCTGCGCCACTTGGCCTCGACGACGCTCGACCATTCGACGGCCGTCTTGTAGTCGATACCCAGCACGCGCCAGTTCGGACGCGCGCGCAGCCGCCAGTTGGTTCCGATGACGGAGTCCAGCAGCGTCTGCTTGATGCCCGAGGCATAACCGTTGTTGCGGTCGAGGTCGCGGGTGCGCGCCACCAGCGGGTCGCGCGCCCGCGCGAGGTCGCCGGTCGGCGTGTTCAGGCTCGGATGCCAGCCGCCCAGCTCCTGGCTGACAGGATCGGCACCGCGATAGGGCGACGTCGCCCGGTAAGTGCTGGCGCGCCGCAGCGGCGTGCCGTCATGTGAGACAAGGCCAGGAACGGAAGCGTTCATGACCTCACCCGATCCTGAAACGAAGCGGACGCGCGATGCCCGACGGGTTGCCGAGTTCGCGCTCCATTTCCGAGATGTAGGCGCGCAGGTCGCCGATGTTGGCCTTGTCGTAGCTGACGGTCTTGCCGCCCGACGTGATCGACACTTCCTTCTGCCCCAGACGCAGCTGGTGCAGGACGTTCTTCGCCTCGGTGAGGCGCGCCTGCAGGGCGTCGCGTTCCTGGTCGGTCACGACGGCCTCGCTACAGGTTGATCGTTCGACGCAGGGGGCGGCGAACGGCGTTCGCGACCTGCGGCGGGAAGGGTGACGCCGATGGATTGGGCTCAAGGGGCGGGATGAGAGAATCGCCCAGGTCAGGGGCCCCGAACAAATCGCGCTGTTCGCCCCTCAGCCACTTTCTTTCCAGCCACTCCCACTCCGCCGGCGACTTCTTGGCCTGCCCGAGTTTTTCGAGCATCGCCATCGCGTAGATGCGACAGTCCAGAAGATGGTTCTGCGCGCCGATCTGGTGCCAGCCGGTGCGCTCGCGGCCGGTCTTGCGGTCGCGGGCGCGGACGAACACCTCCGACAGGAGCTGTTCGAAATCTTCCTCCGTCCAGTCCTGGCTGAAGTGGCAGAACCCCGGCGGGAACTCGAGAGTGTCCGGTTCCTGTACCTGCTTTATCTGGCCCGCAAAGCGGGCCTTCAGTTGCCAGGTTCCGACCGGGAACGTCTTGGGTCCCCGCCTGCGGGCCTTGCCCCGCTCGGACCGTTCACGGATCGTCGCCCGGCCGAGCCAGGGTGGAACGTGAAGACCGTCCTCGCCGCGCAATGGAAAGCAATTGACGCGGGACTTGCACCATCCCACGACGATATCGGTCTGATAGTTCGCATCGACCCCGGTGGCTTCGATCGGACGATCGTTGCCGTTGAGGTCGCGGAACCTCTTGGCGCGGACCTTGTCGAGCGCGCGCCATGCGGTCGATTCCTCGGTCGACGTGTCGCCGTCAAGGAACCCATGCTCGATCGACCAGGTGGTCCAGCCTCGCCCCGACGCCAGCACCTCGTAGAAAATACCATTCGCCTGAACGTCGGCGCCCAGCGCGATCATCAGCGGCCCGCCGGCGCCGACCGGGCCGGGGATCGTGCCCAGGTCCCACGTCTCGCGCCGCGCCACCAGCGCGGCCGCCTTCGGGGCATCGCCCTTCTCATCCCATGGCTCGCCGAGCCACAGGTTGACGAAGGTCTTCAGCTTCTCCGTGTCGCCCTTCGCGTCGAGGAAAGCCTTGACCGCGTCATCCCAGGTGACGAATGGCGAATACAGCGCGTTGATGTGGTAGCTGGGCTCGCGACCCGGCAGCGGCTTGGCGTGGATCCACTTCGCGCCGTTCGCGGGGTCCATCATCGCTTCGAGCTGCCAGTGCTCGATGACGCAGCCCGCTTCCTCGCAGATGTAGCGGGCGCGGTGCGGCGCCTCTACATCGAACTTGAGGCCGAACTTCTCCTTTTCACCACCCCACTTCAGAGTCTGCAGGTGCCCGCACTGCGGGCACGGGACATGATAGCGGGCGCGGGTGCCTTCCTCGAACTGCTTCCAGATGCGGCTCAGCTTCAGGATCGTCGGCGTCGAAACGTCGAGTTCCTTGTCCTGCGCCGTCTTCTTGAAGCTGATCAGGCGCGCGCGCGCCATGCCGACCGGATCGCCCTGCCCGCTCACCGCGAGCGGAAATTCGTCGAAGTCGTCGCAGATCAGTATCTTGATCGACTTCTGGCGCAGGCCAGCCGCCGAGTTCGCGCCCGTGATGACGATCGAGCCGCCCGGGAAGCGCTTGCGCTTCAGGGTCGAGCCGCCGCGACCGCGGATGACATGCTCGGCAATCTTGCGCTTGGCGCGGGGCGTGGACTCGATCGTCGGGTCCAGCTTCTCGTTCGTCCAGTCGCGTCCGGCCTCAATGGTCGGATGAACCACCAGGATCGGCGCGGGTGCCGCGTCCGCCGACCACAACAGGACGTTCGAAATCATCTCCGAGCCGGCGATCTGCGCCGACTTGGCGAGCGTCACCCGCCGCGCCCAATGGCCGGGCGCCAGGCAATCCATGATCTCGACCAGGTACGGCGTGCGGCTGTTGCGCCACTTGCCGGGATGCGGCGAGGTGCCTTCCGCCACCATGCGATGACGATCGGCCCACTGGCTGGGCCGTACGTCGGGATCCCGCCGGATGCCGCGGCGCTCGGCGCGACGCACGATGCGGCGCGCGCGGGCGAGTTGGGGGAAGCGCTTACGAAGTTCCTGCGGACTGAGGCTCGGCGTTGCCACCGGCGGCGTCGATGTCATCGTCCAACTCGTCGTCGGCTTCCTCCGCGAGCGAACGTTCCCGCTCTGCGTAGGCGTCGCGCACGATGCCAATCAGGAAGTGGCGCCACTCTGCCTGTGTGCGGGGCTGGCCCGCGAAGGCGTAGGCTTTCCCGTCGCAATCGGCGACATACTGTTGAACTGCATCGCGCGTCGCGCGTGCCGTGGTGGTTTGCTCGCGCTCGACTTCGGCAGCGATGACAAGCAGTCCCTCGTCGACTGCCTGCTTGAGTTGCAGGCTGCGCGTGCGCACCTGTCTCTCTTCGATCATCACCGCAGTCAGGCCGCTCATCGGGCGACCAGACTGCGAACGGCGTTCGTTGCCGTCGTCCGCTTCGTCATCGTCACGGCGCATGTTCGGATTGAGGTTCGCTTCGCGGGCCTTCTCGACCTCGGCCAGGTCGAACAGCGGCGCGCCCTCATCCGTCCAATCGGCGACCGGGATTTTCCCCGAATGCGCCTGCTTGCTCACCGTCGACTTTGCAACGCCGATCTTCTCGGCGAGGGCAGTCACGCCCAATAAGTCTGAGCGGCGCGGCGTTTCGTTTCCGTCACCGTTTCCAGTTTCGGAAACCATGATGCGTTTCACCAAAATTCAAACACGGTAGCTACGAAAGCCAAGCGGTGCGCGTTACCCGCTTACCAGGGGGCTCAGATGGGACCCGTTGACCCCGCCCTTTCGACCTCCTAGGGCTGGTCTGCCCGAGGGCTCGCGACCCCCTACCCCTAGGCCTCGCGGTCCGTTCGCGGTTGCGAGATGGTCGGCCTACTTCGCTGACTTCTGAGCCCGCTCCATCGCACGTGCGAAGTTGAGGCCGAAGCGTCGCCCGACGATGTCGAGCACGGTGCCCTTCAAGCCGAGGGTCGGGCGAAGCTTCACGCCTCGCTTGAGCCAATACAGGACACGCAACGGATAGCGGGCCTTCCCCACCCTCTCAAGGATACCGAAGCCACCTTTGCGCGTGAGGATGTTGCTGCCGTTCCATTGCAGCACACGACGTCGACCACGCAAGGCAGCCGGCTTCTGCCCTTTAGGGATCAGGTCGCGCTTGTTGCGGCGCGCCTCGACCGGAACGGCAACGCGCGAGTGATCTCGCGCCCTCTTCGTCCCGCCCGTCTCCTGCAGCTCCATGAAGTCATCGACCGAGCCGATAATGGACCGCAGCGTCGACTTGGTCGCGGGCGTGATGCGGATGCCAGATCGCACCCGGTTGTTACGAAGGGTGAAGCGACGAGGCAGGCTGTCCTGCACGGCGCTCTGACCGTCCTGCGCCGTCATGGTCAGTGCCAGGGCGGTCGCGAAGGGAACTTGCCGCTGGGCGAAGTCGTCGAGGTCGGCGGTCGCCTTCGCCACATCGCTGCGGACGGAAATCCACGGCGGCATGGGCAGGGCTCAAGTTGTAAGGGTTGTCTGCGGCGCGTTTTCGCCAGCGTGTCAGAAAACTACTGTTTTTCTGGTCCGTCTGTAAAGCCTATTTTTCGGCCTTGGCGATTTCCGCCCGATAGCGCTCGACCGTAGGAATATCCAGCATCGCCAACGGCCCCAGAACCCGGCTGATCCCCGTGGCACCGTCGAGCGCACGGCCCGACTGCCACACCCTCGCGAAGCGCTGGCATTCCTGCGTGTACCAGGTGCACACCGCCGTATGGCTGAGCTTCGTTGCGACGGAGCCCATACGCCCCAGCGTCTTAGCGATCTTGCGGGCGCCGAGGTCGAACATCATGCCGGTGAGGATGACCCGATGCGTTGCAGGCCTCACGGCCACCTGATCCCACGTCCACTCTGCCCGCGATATGTCGGCCGGTGTGGGCGGCGACTTGCGAGGCTTGTCCACCGAGAGTTCGGCCAGCGCCGCGCTGCCCAGCAAAGACACGAAATCGCCACGCGACCCACTCGGCAGTCGGGCGATCGTTTCCCCCACGATCACCAGCCGGTGATGCACCAGATCGGGCGTCCACCGCGTGAAGCCGCAATGATCCCACTCGCCCTTCGCCGTCGCGATGACGGAAACCGTATCCGGCTGATCGGCTTCCTTGATCGCTTCCGCGTCAAATACCGCCCGCCGTTCGTTGACCAGCACGGCACGCTGGCCCGGCGGGCGCACCACGGGCCGGAAGTTGGCCGCATCGCCTTCGTTGATCGGGTGTGTAACGGTGTTACGGGTGTGTAGCGGGGTGTGTAGCGCCTTCGGCATCCCGATTCTCCTGTCTTTTATCTATTTTTGTTACACTGCTACACAGAGAGAGACGTTGACCGTCATGTGCTCGCAGGCGCACGCACGTCGGCCCACCCGCTCTGCTGTGTAGCGGTGTAACGAATTGCCCGATCTCGTTGGCGGGCCTGCATTTGGCGGCGCTACACACGATGTAACACCGCCGCTACACGGTCGAGGTGTGTAACGCCTCACGGCTGTTCGTCGCTGAGCTGCGGCAGGTAGACCGGCGGCACCAGCAGCGCGCGCGACGGCGGGCCGGCGAAGCGGATGGGCGCTTCCTCCCGGTGCAGGCGGCGGGCACCCACCAGGCCCTGCATGATCTGGTTCCATTTCTCGCCGCTCCATTCCGGTCGCTTGGCAAACACGTCCTCTAGTCCGGAGTGCTTGTTGGCGATGGCGAGCCACGCCCTGTCCCATGGGTCGCCTTTCTCCAGGGGGATGAGCCGCAGGCCCTTGCGATGGAGTTCCGTCCGCGCGTCGCCTGCGTCGACGCTGTCCTTTTCGCGGGCGCGCGCGATCGTCTGGCCGATGGTGAGGATCTTGCCGCCGCGCCACGCGCCATGCAGATCGCTGCCCAGCAGGTAGTTGAAGCATTCGGACGCCTCGTCGCCCTCGCCGCCGTCCGCATCGGCCAGGGTGCGCATGTAGTCCTTGAACCTCTTCACGTCGGCGATGCAGTCCTCATCGGGAGGGTCGTCGCGGGTGAGCGTCCACCATCCGGCGATCAGGTGGCCGATCTGGTCGGCGTCGCCCGGCGTGCCGCCGAGGTCGATGATCGCCTTCTGTGCCGCCGCAAGGTTCTCGACGAACTGCGGCCAGCGATGGATGGCACGGGCGCGGAGCCGGGCGGACAGCTCGGCCGCCCTCTTTCGATCGGCGGCAATCTCCGCGCCGGTCGCGAGGATCCCGTCATCGCGCTCCCGCAACGGCAGCAGCTCGAGGAGCGTGATGCGGCGGCGGTCCTGCGGGCGCCAGCGCTCGCGCACCGTCGCCGCCATGGTTACCGGACCGTGCACGTTGAAATCGCGCGTCTTACCACCTTCGGCCGCACGGCCACCTTCGGCGCCGTCGTCGCTCAGCAGACGGATCAACTCGAACAGATGCTTGATGCGGTCGGCATCGACGTCGCTTTCCGCTTCGTCCAGCAGCACGGCGAGCGCCATGCCGGAATACTTTCGTTCGATGAAGGCCTTGGAGTAGGTCTTGAGCAACGGTCCGGCCGATGCACCCAACAGCGCCTTGAAGAAGCGCAGCAAGGTCGACTTGCCGGCCTCCGGTGGCGCCAGAACGAACTTGTGCGGTTTCCACAGCGTCGCGTCGCCCAGGAAGTCGCAGAACAGGCCGCCGGCACAAAGCTGCCGGGCTTCCTCGTTGATCCAGTGCCAGCGGTCGAGCGCCGACAGAACCCACAGCCCTTCAATGGCCGTCGCGGGCTGCCATTCGAGGCCGTACGCCGTCGCCTTGTGCGCGGGCGGCTCGCGCCGGCCGGCGATCACATAGATGAAATCGCCGAACTGTGCACCGGGATCGAAGGAGTCGCCTTCCGCGAACACGACGTTGCCGGCATGCACCAGGGGTGCGCCGTCGTCGCCGCGCCAGGTGCCGACGCTGCGATGCTGGAGAGACTCGTCCAGGAAACCGCGCGCGGTGCAAACCCGGATGAGTCCCTCGGTGCACGTCGCCGGGTTCGGGCGATTGATCTTGTTGCCGTCCTTGTCCGTCGCCGGGTAATGGCGCGTGGGCCAGCGCAGGTCGCCCGCGAACAGGTCGGCCAGGCCGCCGCGACCCTGCAGGGCCGCCGACTTGAACGGACGCACCTCGCCAGCTGCCGTCACGAACGAATACTCACCCTGCTTGAAGCCCAGCGGCCGGATCGGCGGCGGATCGAGCCGCCATTCCTTGTCGAGGAACCACCACTCGTTGCGCCGGTAGTCGAACCAGGTGAGGCCTTCCCAATCGTCGGGCGGGCCGCGACGCTCCGGCGGGGCATCGTCCTTCGTGTCATCGGGTTCGAGGTCCGTCGCGAAATCCTCGGACCCGCTGCCCGCATGGTTGTTGTTGTCTTGGGACATACCCCTGCCCTAACGCTTTTCCGCCATGGGCGTGCCGCGATCTGCGCGCCCCATGCCGGAATGAAAATCACGATGCTGGCTCTTGCCGCCCTCGCCCTTCCCGCCCTCGCCGCCCCGGCCTTCGCGCGCGAGGAGCCGGCGCGGCCGGCGGCGTGTCGCGACCAGCCGGTGCCCGAGCCGTTCGTGGCCGAGACCTACGCCATGGACGGCGACACGGTGAGCGTCGTTGGCAAGCCCTTCACCGTTCGTCTCTGGGGCATCCAGTCGAGCGAGTTGCGGATGGGCGACAAGCAGGAGTCGGTGTCGGGCATGAGCAACCGCGCCTATCTGGCCGACATTCTCGCCGACGCCGGCAACATGGCGCGCATCGAACCGACGAAATGGGATCGCTACTGCCGCATCGTCGCCCGCGTCATCGTGAAGCCCGCGCCCCTGGCCGAAAGCGAGGGCGAGGTCGACGCCGGCTATGTCCTCGTATCGCGAGGCCACGCCTACACGTTCTGGCTCGAGGACCAGATCAAGGGAAAGCCCGAACTCAGCAAGGTCTACGCGTCTGCCGAGACGCGCGCGCGACGGGCAAAGGCCGGCATGTGGCCGCGCTGGCTGGGCGAGGTCGCGAAGTAGGCCTACGTTCATGCGTGCCCCGCGACGGCCATGTCGTACAGCGAAGCGCGGACCAGGTTGCGCGCCGTCCGGATCGGCACGGCGTTGCCGATCTGCTTGGTGACCTCGGTCTTGTTGCCCGCGAAGTCATAGTTCCGATCGGCGTCGCTGAACGACGTGGCGCGAGCCAGCTCGGGCGGCTGCAGCATGCGATAGAGAATGTCGTCGCCATCATCAGGGCCAGCCAAAGCGAACTCACCGCCCTTGGACGTGGTGAGAGTCGGGAGTGGATGGCCGACAGATCGAGGGACGTTCCCTCCTTTGCTGTGCGTGATGGGAACGATCAGCCCAAAGCGCGCCTTGGCCGTCGCCGTCGGAAGAGGCAAGTCAACCGACTGGGCGCTCTCTCCCGACCCGCTGCCATAGTACGGAGCAATGAGTGCATGGGCGCCGCCGGTCGGGATCGTCGCCATGGGGTCGCGGACCGGACGGCCCTCGCTTCCCTCGCCTTGAGCCAGAATGAACGGCTCCAAGTCGATCTCACGCACGACGCGGATCGATGGAACGGGAATGCCGAGCTGTTCGAGGTACCGGCGAAGCCGAAGCTGATACCGGGCCGGCCAGTTGAACTTGACGATACCCGCATAGATGCGCAGCAACGTCTTGTCGCTCAGCCGGCGCTTCCGGTCATAGATGCTGGTGCCCGGCAGGCTCCAGTCGATGCACTCGCGCGCCGATCGCCAGCGCTGCAGCGGGCCCAGGAGATTATGGGCGGGCTCACGCGCATGCGTCGGGTGCGGCCACTGGATCCCGCCCTTCCCAAGCGACTTATGCCGGAGCTGGCCGAACCAGCGGACGCGTGTCGTGGCATCGCCATAGTCGGCGCAGTTCAGCTTTCGGAATGATCCTACATAGCCGAGGTTATGCAGCGTCGCCCACCACGACTCGAAATACGTCCCCTTCTTCGATTTGATGGGCTTCTGTGTCCGCGGACAGACTGGCCCCCAGTCAAGGAACTCGACCACGTTCTCGAACAGCAGCCGATCGACCTTCAGCTGCGTCGTCCATGGGATGATGTGCCATGGATCCATGCGCTGCTGATCGGATGTCGGGCGCCCGCCCCGTGCCCGGCTGTGATGCGTGCAGGTCGGCGAGGCTGCCAGCAGATCAAGATGCCCGCCCGGCACGATTGCGGTCGGCCTGGCCGTCGACAGGTCGGCGCAGTGGTGTTGCGCCGACGGATGCATTCGCCTGTGCGACTCGATGGCGATCGACCAGTGATTGACGCACACCAGGTCCATCGTCCGGCCGAGGTCCTGTTCTATTGCCTGCTGTGCGCCGGTTGAGGTCCCGCCGGCACCGCAGAATAGGTCAGCTACCTTGATGGGGCGGGGTGACACCGGCATTCTCACAGGCCGATGGCGTGAGGGGCGCCGAAGGCCCGGCTACGATCGATTGCCAGGCTCCACCGGTATAGATACTCGCGAGCAGCAGCGACTTCGATCGTCGCCCCCAAATGAATGCGGACCGCGAGGCGAAGGTGCGTATCCATACCGGGCACGCGCGGCGGTGGTCTGCCATTGCAATAGTCACTGAACAGGGTGAAGGCTTCGCGCGCCGCATTCTGATGGATCGGCCATGCCGCCCGAACGATCTCGATCAGGCTGAGTTCGCGCTTAGGTGGCGGGACAATGGGGGCAAGCTGCAAGGCCAATTGAGCGCTCACGCCGCCACCCCATCACGAACGGCGTTCGCGCGGCGGGCCATGGCCTGCACCAGGTCGTTGTAATCGCCCTTGTCCTGATCGAGCGTCGGGATCTTGGCTTCGACGGTGCGGGTCGAGTTCGTGAACAGGGACGCGCCCTGCTTGGCGAAGATTTCGCCCCAGGCCGGCTTGCCGGGTTTGCTGCCTTTGTCGGCGGCGATGATGAAGTGGCTGGCCGCGAACGGCGGCTCCATCGACTTCATGCGCCCGCCGGTCACGTAGCAGACGCCGGGCCGTTTCCAGAGCTGCATGGCGCTGAGCGTCGTCTCGATTCCCTCGCCGCCCAGCATCTTGTCGGCCGCCTCGCCCAACCAGATGAAGCCCGGTCCGTAGCTGCCGATAACCAGCTTCACCTTGTCGACCGGCGCCTTGCCCCAGCACCCCTTGTCATCACGCGCGAGGAACGTGCGGTGCAGGGTGAGGATTTCGCTGCCCGCGCCCCGGATCGGCGCGACCATGGCGGGAAACTCCCGCTTCTCCAGCTCATGCCAGCACCGCGGCACGAAGCGGATATCGACGGGCCAGCCGTCATTCACCTTGGCATCGGCCAGGCCGTACTCGCTGGGCCGCACGATCGCCCGGCGCAGCAGGTACTGCGTCACGGGCGAGTCGGGCGTGAGCCGCTGAGCGCCGTCCCACAGGCTGATCGACCGGCGCAACCGCTCTGCATCTTCGGCCTGCGGCGCCGAGGGCTTCTCGGGCGCCGTCATCGGGGTCGAGGCGATATGGTCGATCGCGTGCCGGCTCTCGAGGAGCTGGACGGCCTCGGTGAAGCTCAGATCCTGCTTCAACATGACGAAGCGGATCACGTCGCCGTTCACGCCGCAGCCGTAGCAGTGGAAGAACTTCTTCTTCACGTTGACGGCGAACGAGGCGTCCTTCTCGCCGTGGAAGGGGCAGCAGGCATACTTGTTGCCCCCCTTGCCCATGTTCTTGAGCGGCAGCACCGCGTGGATCACGTCCTCGATCGGCACACGCGCCTTCACCTCATCGGCGCGCATCCGCCAATGAAGCTGCGCTGCATCGCGCGAGAGGTGACGACGGGCGGGCGCCTGATCGTTCATGCCGGCGAGACCGCGCCGAGACGCTTCTCGGCGATGGCGATCAGCCCGGCTGCATCGACGTTCCTGCCATCGACGCACCAGGACAGGCCGGGCGCGCCGCCGTCGACCACCCAGCGATCGAACACGACGATATCCATGCGCTGCAGGGCGAGCTGGGCATCCCGGGCGCGGCTCGACACGACCGGCGGCTTGACCGTGGGGACGCGACCGGACGGACGGGCCAGGAGCTGCTGGCTGCGCGCCGGCACCATGTTGGCGGTCGAGGTCCAGTCCGTCGCCTTGCCGTCCGGAAACACGACGCGCCGGACGTTCGACGACCGGTGCTCGATCGCGAAGGCCTTCGCCTCGCCAAGATCGGCGATCATGCGGCCGGCGGTGCGATGGGTGCAGCCAATGAGGCGGGCAAGGGTGGGATCGCCGGGGCACGGCATGTTGCCTTCGGCCGCCTCCCGCAGGAGCGCATGGCACTTCTGGCGGCGGCGGATCATCAGCGACGATTCCGTTATTTCCCACTTGCGCGCGGTGTCCCGCTTCGGCGCCGGCGGCGCCTTGGGGGCGGCGGCGTCGATCAGCCGGCAATGCGTCCAGCCCGTCCAACCCGACACACCCACGACCTTGATGCGGCGCGCATTGCCGTGGCTTTCGATGGCGATGCGCTTGTTCCCGTGCAGCCGGCGCAGCGCCATGACAATGAAGCCGGAGCTGGTGTCGAGGTTCGTCGCCAGGTCCTCGTTCGTCGGGCAGGGCTTGCCGTCGCTGTCCGCGATCGCCTTGAGGAGCGCCTCGCCGGCCTGGCCGTTCAGCCGGTAGCGCTCCCCCTTGGGGTGCGAGGATCCTTTCTGGCTGTACCAGGCCGGCCGCGACCATTTGGCGGTGCGGACCCGCGCGAAGATCGTGTTGGGGTGCAGGTTGAAGCGCAGCGCCAACACCGGCACCCGCATCGCGTTGCAGTCCCGCGAACCCGCGACCTCGGGGACGGTGCCTTCATAGAGGCCCTTGATTTCCCGCCACACGGCCGACGACACGGTCAGCGGATTGTTGTTGCCGTTCGCCACGACGACCTCAGCTCGCGGGATCGCGCTGGAACAGCAGGCGGAACAGGTCGAGGAACTGGCGCTCGGCCTGTTCGGGAAGCTGGCAGGCGATGTTGATGCCCAGCGGCTCGCCCAGGACCGGCCATCCGGTGTTGCGCATCGCGGCCTCGCCGAACAGGCGGCGCGCTTCGTCGGCCAGGATCCGGTTGTCGACTTCCTTGACCTCTTCGGGGATTGCGCCGTTCCAGTCCTCGCCGATCAGCTCGGCGCGGAAGTAGATCGCGCGCTGTACCTCCAGCTCGATCGCGCCGTAACCCTCGAGCGACGGCTTCACCGGCCGGATGATATCGCCCACATAGGCTTCGGAGCCGTCGTGCAGCAGGAACCACCGTGCGAGGTCGGGGCGACCCATGCGGATGAAGTAGCCGGCGCCGCCGCTGCAATGCTCGGCCACCGAATAGAAGCGGCGCGAATGCCCCCCGTACCGGCAGATGTGGGCGAGCGCGTGCGCGATGTCGCGGAAGTCGACCTCGGCGGGCCGGGGATCGATCGGGTAGAAACGACGGCCCGAGAACGTCTGCATCCAGTCGCCGATTCGTGTGTCGGTCATCTGACCCTCCCCCGCTTTGAAAATTCTTGCCGGCCGCCCGCTTCGTCGCCGTCGGTCAGGGCGGCGCGCGACGCAAAGCCCGGCCCGGCGGCGCGGTGCGCCACCACGGTTCGGCCGGGGCGTTGTCCATCTTTTCGGGATCGGCCTTGTAGCCGTAGCCGACAACCTCGCCCGTCGAGGCCATCAGGACCGGGCGCAGGAAGCCCCAGGGCTTGAAGTGACTGCGGCCGGTGAAGAACAGCGACCAGTTCGTCCGCCCGCCATCGACCAGCACCCGATGGAAGGCGTACCCGGTCAGGAAGTAGGGCAGGAACGGCCGGCGGCGGATCACCCGCAGCAGCGGATGGGACAGGCGCCAGCCCTTCAGCCGTTCCTCGCGGTAGCCGCCCGCCAGCGGCAGGGCGACCGCCCAAGGCCACGGATGGTCATGCGCGCCGCGATCGGGATCGGAGCGCAGATAGTGGTGCAGGTAGCAGGTCACCTCGCCGATCAGAGGCAGCGACACGGTGATGACGTGGCTGCGCTCGAACAGCGGGACCTGCGTGTCATCGGTCGCCGACACTTCGGCCTCGATGACGATCGTGGGCAGGCGCCCGGCCCACTCATGCAGCAGCCGGCGCAAGGCGCTCATTGACCCTCTCCCTTGGCGATCTGGTCGAGCAGGACGTAGAGGCAGACCTGAATGCGGATCGACGCGCGCAGCAGGCGCAACGCCTCCGCAGCCTCGGTCCGATCCACCGCGCGATCGGACATGGCCTCGACCAGGTCGGCGACCGCCGCGCTGTGCTCGCGGACATTGTCGGCACAGAGCTTGTTCAGGTCGCACTCGGTCGGTTCGATCGGCAGGAACACGCCATGCGCCAGCAGGGCGAAGAACTCGGCGAGCGCGGGCGTGTCGCGCCCGGTCAGCATCGCGGCACGGGACAGCGGCAGCTCATCCTTCGCCGTCGCGTCGGTGTAGGCCGCAACCTGCGAATGACCGAGGCTCAGCTTCGACTCGACCCACTTGCGGCCGCCATGCTGTTCGAACAGCGTGTTGACCGCTTCTTTGACCGTGCCGGGGGTGCGCGGGCGATTGCCGCCGCGCCCACTCATCGCCGGCCATCCTTGCGGACGGCCCGCACGGCGGAGCGGAAACACGAGATGCTTTTCCGCTCGAACTCGCGTCGCACCGGGGCCAGATCGGTGGCGATGGATGATGCAAGCTCAGATGGTCCGGTCGCAGGCGGCTTGGAAAACGTAACCGAGGTCGGTTTCACCTCTGCGGCCGATGATTTGCCCCGCGGGCGCAGCCGTTCGTCGGCCAAAGACTGGCCTCCATGCCGAAAAGGTCCTTCGAAGATGAAGAAGGTCGAACGCCTGCTCATGCTGCCGCCCGCGCGCCCGCTTGCCGAGCCGCATCGCCGTGCACGATGCTCGACCCTCCGATTGAAAGATAAGGGCGAGCGATGGAAAACACAGACAAAGGCGACGAAGAGCCGAACCCCGTCCTCGCGTCCTTTGGCCAGGGTACCGCAGCATGGGCCCTTGCCACGGCGATGCTTGCGCATCTGGCCGAGCGGAAGATCATTTCTCGCGATGAGGGTGTCACCATCATCGACCGCGCCCTTTCCGGCCTGGAGTGGATCGCGGAAGCACCCGCTGGCCCCGGGCTTCACGAAGGTCGCCTGCTGTTGGAGCGGCTCCTCGTCGGCTGGAGAGGAACGCCGAAGGCCTAGGTTTCCAGCCAGGCAGGAACATCGGCGGGACACGCAGCATGCGTGACGGGCTCATCCACCTGCTCACGCCACCACTCCCGCTGCGCTGGTGGCGGTTTGAGCGGCGGAAACGGCGTCGCCGGGCGCCCAGTCCAACGGGATCAGGATTTCGAGAGCGCGTACCGACCGGCCGGAGGGCGCCCAATCCTCGCGGTCCATGCCGCGGGTCACCGTGTCCGACAGGCCGGCCTCGCGGGCGAGTTGCGTCGGCGTCCAGCCCTTCGCCGCCGCAAAGGCGCGGATGCGGGCCAGGACGTTGTCAAAATGGGCCGGGGCGGTGACCATGAGGGGTGGGGGCCTTTCGGAAGGCGGCGTTAATTTTAACGACCATAAAGCGCTACGAGCGTTAAAGTCAACGCTTCGTTTATTTCCACGCTCGGCGCACCTTGAGAGCGTGAAAAAAGCCGCTCCTGCTTCCCAACCCGACGACGCAGAGGTCGAGCGCCTGCGCAAGGTGCTGCGCGATTTCATATCGGAGCGAGGGCTCGTCCGGACGACGTGGTGCAAGGACTCAGGGGTAAGCGAGTCGACGCTGCGCTGGTTCCTGAGCGGGCGCACGCGATCGATGAACGACATCACCTATCGCAAGCTGGCGGCCAATCAGAACGTGTCGATTGCAGTGCTGCGGGGCGAGGGCGGGCCGAAACCCAAACCGAACGAGACCCCTATCCGGTCCTATGTCGGCGCGGGTGCCGAGGTCATTCCATTTGACGGTGACGACCCGATCGATTGGGTGCCCGCCCCGCCCGGCACTGAAGTCTCAGGTGGCGGCTTCGTCGTGCGGGGCGATTCGATGCTGCCGATGTTCCGGGATGGCGACATCCTGTTTCCCGAACCGCATCCCGTGCCGCCCGAGAGGCGCATCGGCAGCATCGTCATCCTCGACCTCAAGGATGGACGAAGGCTGGTCAAGAAGCTGATCCGCGGCGGTCGACGTGATCGCTGGACGCTGATCAGCGTCAACCCGGCCGAACCGCCGATCGAGAACCAGGACGTGCTGCGCTGCGTCGGTATCCCATGGGTGCAGCGGAAAGTGTGATAGGCTCAGCCGGACCGAAAGAGGCGGAGGGATCATGCGGTTAGCTCTCATTTTGGGTATGGCAATGTCTCTGGTCGGATCGGCCTCGGCGCTGGCCCAAGGCACCTCGACGTTCGCGCTCGCCAATGAGCTGGGCTCGGTCTTGGGAGCGGAGAAGGGTTGCGGGCTGAAGTTCAATCAGGACGCCATAAAAGCCTTCATCGAAGCCAAAGTGAAAGCCGACGATATGAAGTTCCCGTCGTTGCTTTCGACGATGAGCCAAGGCGCCGCTTGGCGTCTGGGCGAGATGTCGGAGTCCGAAAAGACTGCCTACTGTGCTCAAGTCGGGCGTGTCGCCCGCACATTCAAATTTGTCGGCAACTAACTGATTCTCCAATGGATTGCATGAGCGGCAGCGCCTAGGCCTGTCGCCAACTGCGTTAAATTTAACGATTCTTGTTGACTGAGCGTTAATTTTAACGATCATGGCCGTACCCACTTGGGAGCGCGCCAATCATGCAAGCCGACAACCAGCACCCGAAACCAATCAGCGAACGCCGTTCGCCTATCGCGAGGCCCAGCAGGGAAATGCTGGCTGGGGGCTACGCGCGGTACATCAACCTTCTTCGTAGTCATCGCGCCTTGCCTAGCCTGTCTGTCGATGACCTCTGGTTTAACTGGGAAGCCTTCGACGTTTCCGGGTTGATGACACCGCGGGTGCCGTCGTGACCACCACCCCGCGAACGACGTTCGCGCGGGACAATGCCGAGGCGCCGTGCGGCAGCCGCTTCTGCGGGCGGGACTGCCGGTTTTGCAACGACGTGCCTCTGATGGGATCGACCCCCACAGGTCCGGACCTCCCCTCGCCGCTCCCGACCTCGCCCGCCCGCCCGTCCGGCCTCCCCCTCCTCTCGACCGCCGTCCTCACGCCGGACGAGCGGACCTTGTTGCGGCAGATCGGCATCACCTGCGGAAGCGCCGCGGCGCTGATCGACGAGGCGACTTCGGTCGATGACGGCTGCGGCCGCGTCGACCGCTCCCTGCACGCCCTCGACTTCATCGCGCAGATGGGCGACCGCGCCCGCGCCCTGATGGCGACCCTCGGGAGCGGCCGGCAATGAGCGCGCGCGGGATCGTCGCCGCGATCGTTCTCGCCTTCTGGATCGGCGTCGTCGTCGCCCTGTGGGACGGTCGCACGCGGGACATCCTGGCTGCGATCCTCATCGTCGCGCTCGCGATCGCCGTCGGCGTGACGACGACGCGCGCGACGCGGAACTGGCTCACCCGGCGGTTCGGAAAATGAGCGCCCTCGAATACGCGCTCGTCATGGGCGTGTTCAGCCTGGCCGCGGTCGCCGTCGATGCCCTGCTGCTGCGGGGACGGCCATGATGGACCTCATTGCCATGGGCCTCGGCTCGATCGCCGCCCTCCTGTTCATCGCCGCCGCGATCTTCGGCGAGGCCGGCAAATGAGCGTCCCGACCGATCAGGACGTCGTGGCCGGCATGGCGAATGCCGACTACCGCGCCGGCTATCTCGAAAGCACCCTCCGCACGGCGTTGAGCGCCATGCAGGGTGCGCGGGCGGCCCTCACCGGCAAGCGGCATGCTTTCGCGCGCGACATTCTCGACCGCGACATCGCCGGCGCCGAAGAGGCGCTCCGCTTTTGTGAGGAGGCCAAGAAAGATCGGCTCGAGATCGCCGCGAGAGATGTTCTCCACCGGAACGTTGGGTCGTCGTGGTGAGCCGCCTTCTGACCTGCGGTTGCCCGGCGCCCTACAAGGCGTCCTTCGGGCACACCTGCATCGTTCACGATGCGAACGGGCGACGGTGGGACAGCTATACGGGCGAGGAAATCGCCAAAGACGACGGCCTCACCATCCACACCGCCGACGGGGAAACCTATTGCGGCTGCGCTAGGCACACAGGCACCGACATGCCGGCCGGAACGCTCTGCGTCGAGATCATAAGCGGCGGCGAAGAGCCCGAGGCCGATGTGAAGTGTCTCGATAGCTATCGGCAAGAGTGGATCAACGTTCAAACCATCGACTGGATCGCGGCGGCACGCGACGACGGTCAGCAGGTAACGGACGAATGACCGTGCCAACCCCTCACCCCCTTCAGGTTGGCGGGACGCAGGTCCTGCTGGCGGGCCGCCGGCCGGACGGCAAGGTGCTGGTGGCCAGCGCGAACCGCTTCGGCCGGCCGCTGGGCGGGCTGAGCGAGGTCCATGCGCATCAGCTGCGCGGGATCGGCTGGCACATCGCCGCCATCAAGGAAGCCATCGCGGCGTTGCCGTTGATCGTCTTTGCCTATGACCAGGACGCTGGCGACCAGGACGCCGCGGCGCGTGGGAACGCCGCGTCCGCGCCCGCCGGGAAGGGCACCGCCGCCCCGACCGGCGGGCGCCTTCACGCTCACTTCTCTCTGCCGACAGGGGACCGTTGACATGACCACCATATTCAAGTCGCCGCTGCAGAAGGCGGTTGTCGCCTGGCTCACCGCCAACCCCGACGTCTCAATCGCCGAACTCGGCAAGCGCGCCGAAATCGACAGGGGTGATCTCGGCAAGATCAACTCCGGGCAGAAGCATTCGCTCAACATGGAATCGGCGGTCCGGCTGGCGCGGGCGATGGGGACGACCGTCGAGGGCCTGCTCGTCGGCGACGCGGCCGCTGCACCCGCTGCGACACCGAACGCCGTTCGGATCGACAATCAGGCCATCGCCGTCGGCGTTCGGCTGATCCCCCTTTCCGACATCGATCCGTCGCCGGACAATCCGCGCAAGACCTTCGATCAGGACGCCCTGGCCGAACTCGCCGCCTCGATCGCCGAGCAGGGCCTGCTGCAACCGATCGTCGTGCGCCCTATCGGCAAACGCTTCGAGATCGTCGCCGGCGAGCGCCGTTTCCGGGCGCTGACCCTGAACAGGACGGCCGCGGCCCTGTGCGTGGTGCGCGAAGGCGACGACGACGGCAACACGCGCGCGCTGCGCATCATCGAGAACCTGCAGCGCGCCGACATCAAGCCACTCGAGGAAGCTGAGGCCTTCTCCGCTTTGAATGCCCTCGATCCGGTGAAATGGACCGCAGCGGAGATCGCCCGGAAGATCGGGACGTCCGACCGGTTCGTCGCGCAGCGCATCGCCGTCGCGCGCAACCTGCATCCCGACCTGAAGGAGAAGCTGGCGAAAGGCGAGCTGAAGGTCGAGGTGGCGCGTGTCATGGCCGCTGCGCCGCAGAAGCTGCAGAAGTCCTTGATCAACGATCCTTGGGCGCTGCGCGATGCCAGTGACTGTCGGCGGAAACTCCAGGACAAGGCAGTCCCGCTCTCGGCGGCCTCATTCAAGGTCGAGGACTATAACGGCGAGTTTCTGGAGGAGGACGGCAAGCGCTGGTTCGCCGACAAGGCGCAATTCAGCCGGCTGCAAGCCAAGGCGGCGGACGCCAAGGTGGAGAAGCTGAAGAAGGACTATCCGGACGCGACGCGCGTCGGACCCTATGAAGCCCACAACTATGTCTGGGCGGACGATGGCGCAAAGGTCGCCGGCTATTACCATGACCCGAAGCGCACGGAAGCCAAGTCGCGGAAGCGCGGTCTGGCTGCATCGGATTGCATAGCCATCGTCTGGCTCGACGGAAGCAAGATTTACACCGCGAAGAACGTGGTGCTGCAGTCCGTGTGGGCAGAGAAGGTCAACAAAGAGAAGCCGGCTCCACCGCTGCAGGACATTGAGCAATCTGCCCCCGAGGATCCAAGGCAGGAGCAGGCGCGCGTAGTGAACGCGGCGATGACCGCAGGGCTCGCCGGGCGTCCGGATATCGCGAAGCGTCTCGTGGTTTACGCGTTCCTCGGCCTAACTAACGGCGATATTGAAATCAACATGGATCCTCGCCCTCACCTCGGGAACCAGGCTGAGCTACTCGGATCGTTCGTTCGCGGTGATGAGAACCACTGCAACCGGTACGAGGTACCGCCAGGGGCAGAAGACAGGCTGTGGTCGGTTTTGAGGACAATGGACGAGAAGGCGGTCGACGGTCTGCTCGGTCGGCTTATGTCAGAAACAATCCATCTCGTCGGTTGGCGCCCGACTGCGGACGGGCTCTGTCGCGCGATCGCGGCCGAACTGTCAGTTGAAATCCCGTCCAGCATGATCCCGGAGCCGGTCGAGGCGGGGGAAGATGATGAGGACGACGGGTCCGATCAGGCGTCGGCGGCATGAACATCGTCCAGTACATGGCCGCGACGCTCGCGAACGGCGACAGCGAGACCGGCGGGCGAACGGCGTTCTCCGCAGGACTCATGCTGTTCGCGCGGACGGAGAGGTGATCATGGTCAAGGTCACTACGACGTGGGGCAGCCTTACCCAGACGCGGACGATCTTTAAGGCTCTGAAAGAGAAACTCGGGCGCGAGCCGACCAACGAAGAATGCCGCGATGAAGTGCGCCGGATTCTTCGCGACGCGCGGGAGGGTTGATCCGTGAGCCCCCCCACCCGAGCCAGCCTCAAGGGCATCGACCTGACGCTCGCAGCCGAAGCCGAGCGGCTGGACGCATTTCTTTCGGCGGCACGGCGTCGGCACCAGGTCGATGCGCTTGCCGAACTCGCCCGTTGGCGGCCGCTGCACGGCGTCGGGCGGCGAGAGAGCGACACCTACGAACTGAGCAAATGGGTGCTCGCCGAATGCCGCCTTCATGTCGAGGGCGGACGGTTCGAGCACGCCATCGCCCTGGTCGAGCGCTATCGCAGCCAACCCAACGGCCCCTTCACTGGAGATACCACCCCATGAAATTCGTCGTCGAACGCGCGCCCTTGGCCGCGGCCCTGACCCGTGTCGGCAAGATCGTGAAGCGCGGCACGACGGCCACGATCCTGAACAACGTCCGCCTCGAGGCCGTGGCGAACAAGGTGCGCCTGACCACCTCGGACGTGGACTCCTCCGTCGAGGTCGACGTGGAGGCCATGGTCAGCGACGCGGGCGATGTCACGGTCGGCGTGCACGCCCTGTCGGGCTTCATATCCGGCGTGCCCGACGGCGCGCAGGTCGAGATGCAGTGGGACCCGGAAACAAGCCGCCTCACGGTGCGGGCCGGACGGGGCCGCGCGAAGCTGGCGACGCTCGCGGCCCACGACTTCCCGCCGCGACCCGACCTGATCGAGCCGGGTGAGTTCATGCTGCCGGGCAAGGAACTGGCGCGGGCGCTGGGCCGGGTCGCCCATGCGGTCTGCACCGAGGAAACCCGCTATTACCTCTGCGGCGTCTACATGCGGCGCGCCGCCGACAACCCGAAGCGCCTGACCTTCGTCGCCACGGACGGCCATCGGCTGGGCCAGGCGCATCTCGACATGGGCGGCGAGATCCCCGACTTCACGCCGCCGATCATCCCGCGGCACGCGATCGGCGAGCTGATCGACATGGCGAAGAACAACGAGGCGGTCGACCTCGCCATCACCCACGCCCTGATGCGGGCGAGCGTGCCGGGCACGGTCTACACGACGAAGCTGATCGACGGCACCTATCCCGACATCCAGCGCGTCATTCCGGCCACGTCGGACTATTCGTTCGAGACGGCCCGGGCCGAGCTGCTGGCGACCTCGCGGCGGGCGGCGGTCATCTGCGACAACGGCAAGGACGGCCGCATCCTGAAGCTCAGCACGTCGCGCGGCCTGATCGAACTCAAGGGCGACGGCTCCTATGGCGAAATCCACGACGAACTCGACGCCCACACCGAAGGCGGCGATATCGAGGTGAACTTCAACGTGGCCTTCGCCGCCGACGCGCTGGGCGCCTTCACCGGCGGGCCCATCCACTGCCGGTTCGAGAAGCTCGGCGCGATCATCTTCACCGAGCCCGGCGACGCCAGCCACCTGCAGCTCGTCATGTCCTACGGAGGGCAAGGCTGATGAAGGCTCCGCTTTTCTCGCCGCCCAACGACCAGGGGCAGGCCGTCGAGCCGCTTCGGGCGGTCCTGCCCGACGGTGGAACCGTCCCCGTGCCGGACGCGCTGCCGAGGTGCGTGCGTGCTGCCCTCGACCTCTGGGGAGTCCCGCTTGGCGACGCCCTGGCGCGGGAATTCTCGCTCAGCCTCGCATCGGCCTTCTTCACCGAAGGCCTGTTCCTCTTTCCCCGTGTCCGCACCAGCACGCGCGAGGCCGTCAACGCCGACCTCTACAGCATGGCGCTCGCGGGCCGGCACGTCGCCGAACGGCGTATGAGGGCCGCACAGGATCTGCTGTTCCCGGTCGTGCAGCGCGACGATGGCTACGGGCTGCGATCCCTCGACGTGCGCGACATGCTGCGCGCGCTGGCTGGGAACGCGGTCGGGGTCGACCGGTCCGACCTCCTGGCCGTCATCGAACGGCTGGACATGGCGGAGGAGGTCCTGCGCGAGGGGCGCCGCCCGCCGGCACCCGAGCCCGTAACGGTCGCAGCGGCGACCATCCCGATTCCGCAGGAGGGTTAGATGGCGAAGGACGATACATATGACGGCCTGCGCGACCGTGTCCTGATCGCCCTGCGGGGCGGCGCGACGGTCGAGATGGGTCTGCGCGGCGACACCAACATGGCCGACGTGCTCGACATGGACCGGCAGCGCCAGTGGGAAGTTCCGGCCGCGGTGCTTCAGCATATGCAGGGCGAGAACCTGTTGCTGATGAACACGATGCCCGACCACCGTTTGCACTGGATACTGACCAAGCGCGGGCGGGAGAGGACGAATTCCCTGCCGATCGCCGCAGGTCAACCGCCGGCTCTGCAGCCGTTGACCCATGCCGAGGTGGAACAGGTCGGCCGATACGTGGCGTTCAGCACCCTCCCCGACTTCCCCGGCGATCCGAACGTCCCGAAGCCACGCGACCAGGTCGGCCGGCTCGCGCTCGAATGGCGACTGTTCCGCCAGATCGCCGACGCCGATCCGGCGATCGCCGAGAAATTCAACGACGCCCTGGCCCGCGCCGCCGCCATCGAGCGGACCCACGGCGAAGCGTGGCGTCAGATGCAGCAGCGAGGAACAGAGCCATGAAGCCGGAAGATCTGCGCGAGGCAGCGGAAGTTTTTCGCACCACGCGCTTCGCCGTGGTGCGCGAGATAGATCGTAGGGACCTCGTGGTCGAGCATCCCGGAGTGGGCAAAGCTTTGAGCGACCTTGCGGAAGCGCTCGCGTCTCTGTTGGAGGGAAAGATATAACTTCCCGAAACGAACGTCAGAAGATCGTGGGAGCGTGGTGCTGCAATGCCTTCGACAGCGAGCACGCCACCAGCCTGCCCCAGCGCGGGATCCGCTTGCTCGAGGAAGCGGTGGAGCTGGCGCAGGCGGCGGGCGCCGAACGGGCGATGGCGCACAGGCTGGTCGACTACGTGTTCGACCGGCCGGCCGGAAAGATCGGCCAGGAGATCGGCGGGGTCAGCGTCACGCTGCTGGCGCTAGCGAACGCCGCCCAGCTCAGCGCCGACGACGAGGAACAGCTCGAAATCTCGCGCATCCTCGCCAAGCCGGTCGAGCACTTCACCGCGCGCAACCAGGTGAAGAACGCGGCCGGGTTCAACACCTCGCCACATCAACTCGAAGGAATCGATCGTGAACACTGAAAAATTCAATCCCTCTGAGTTAGAGGTCTTCACCCGCAATGGGATCAAGGCCGGTATCGCTTGGGCGCACTCTGCTCAGGTCAAAGCCGGCTGGTGGACGGACCTGCAAACTGGCCAACGCAAGGACCGTAACGTCGGCGAACTCATCTGCCTCATGCACAGTGAACTGTCAGAGGCGATGGAAGCTCATCGAAAGAACCTCATGGACGACAAGCTTCCGCACCGGAAGGGTATCGAGGTCGAACTGGCCGACACCCTCATTCGCATCTTCGATTTCGCAGGTGCTCATAATCTCGACCTCGCGGGTGCGCTCGTGGAGAAAATGGCCTTCAACGCCAGTCGTGAAGATCACAAAATCGAGGTGCGGCGCCAGGACGGCGGCAAGAAGTATTGACGATGAGCCGATCCCCCTACCAGTCCGGCCTGGTCGACATCGCCGGGATCGTGATCGAGCGGCGGGAAAAGGCCGTGTGGCTAAACGCAGGCACGAGCAAGGCCTGGTTGCCGCTCTCTCAGATCGAGATGGACCCGCCAGGCGCGGACGCCGGCCATTCGGTGAGTGTGGCCATGCCGGAATGGCTTGCGAAGGAGAAGGGCCTCATATGAGGCAGCGCGCGGTTCGTGACTGGCCGGGACTGATGAAGTCCACGACGGCGCGCGCCTATCTGGACGAAATGCCCGAGCCTGTCTTCAAGGCCTTCGTGACACCTCACCTCGAGCGCAAGGTGGCGGGAAATACCCTCTACTTTACACGCGCCTCGATCGATGCATGGATTCTGGCTGGCGGGACGCCCGGAGAGGCCCAGACGCCAGAGGACCTGATGCGCATGCTCGACGACGACGACACCGACAGGGATGCGCGCCGCCACACAGGCCGCGCATGAGCGACGAATCCTACGACTTCGCTGCGCAGATCGCGCAGCTCGCACGGCGCCGTCAGGCACTGGGCCTCACCCAGGAGGCCATGGCGTCCGGCCTCGTCTGGGCGCTACGCGACGTGCGCGACGTGGAAAACGGCGTCGCCAGCGACGCCTTCCTGCAGATGTACCACGACTGGCTCGACCGGCTGGAGCGCATGCCGGCCGACAGGCAGGCAGCCAACGTCCGGGAGGCCGGCCACGGCCGGAAGTTCACGCCATGACGACGATCCGCCTCAAGGGCGTGAAGTCGTTCGTGAAGGGCGGGATCACCTACTACTATCTGCGCAAGACGGGCGTACGCATCGCCGATCCGCTCACGCACAAGCCGATCGATCCGGCGACCCATCTCGCGGACTTCACCCGACGGCTCGAGGACATGCGGGCCGAGCTGGTGGCGCTGCCGGCCGCACTGCCGGCGAAGGCGGCCACCCTCGAGGATCTCGTTCATCACTGGCGCGGCCGGCCGGGAAAGAACGGACAGCCAGGCCGCGAGCCATCGCCCGACTGGCTGCGGCTCTCGCCGGCCACGCGCACCTCCTACGATCGCGTCATCGATCCGGAGGAAGGCCACATCCGCAAGGCGCTGAAACGGCCGCTGAACACGGTGCCGCTGCATCTCATCACGACGCCGTGGTGCGTGAGGCTGCGCGACAAGGTCGCGAAGCGGGCCGGCTTCTGGTTCGGGAACTACACGATCAAGGTGCTGCGGCCGGCGTTCAAGTGGGGCAACCTCTACGGCCACATGGTGGGCAACCCGGCGAAGGACATTCCGGAGCTGGAGCGGCCCGAGGACATGCCCGACCAGCATCGCGGGTGGGCGGCGCTCGAATACGAGGCGATGTATGCCGGCGCGATCGAGCGGGGATGGGAGGGCATCGCCCTGGCGCTCGGCCTGTCGCGCTGGGCGGGCTGGGCGACCGGCGATATCTGCCACCAGCCGCCCGAGGCCTGGCAGGATCCGCGCATCGCGTTCATTCGTCGCAAGGGACGGAAGAAGAAGCGGGTCACCGACATGCTGGCGGCCGCGCCGCTGGCAACCATCCTGCGCGATATCGACCCCGACATGGACGCCCGGACGCTGGTCACCAACGAACAGGGCGAGCCCTACACCGAGGACGGACTGCGGTCGATGATCTGGAAACTCTGCAAGGATCTGGTCGACGAAGGGAAGGTCAAACCCGGCCTGACCATCCACGGCCTGCGCCACTCGCTTGGAAAGCAGCTCTACGACCTCGGGATCGAGCGCGAGGGGCGCAAGGCCGTCATGAGCCACAAGAGCGACGCCGCGAGCATCGTCTATGAGCGCGACGGCAACCGGTCGGCCAAGGCCGATGCGGCGATCGTGGTGCTGAACCGGTCGCTCAGGAAGCGGAAGAAATAGGCAAGAGGGGTATCAGCCATGAATTCATTAACACCGACTCTCGACGAGTTCCGTATGCTCGCCGCCGGCTTCAGGAACGCATCCCTGTCTGCCAACGTCTTTTTCTATGCGGTCATGAAACCCGACAGGCTGCGCGCGATCGCGCGTGAGCTGGGTATGGGCGTCACGCCGGATCGTCGGACAGTCGAAGCCTTCACGGCGGCAGCCGAAATCGAAGGCCCCACAGGCATCATTTTGGAAGGAGTGCCAATCGTCTGCTCCAGCCAGGCGGTGGGCATTTCGATGCGGCCAGGCTCACCCCGATAGGCCCAAGGCATGAAAGCCTGTGGACCGTCTCGGACGTTTGCAGAACGTGAACGGAACGGGAAAGTGTCTACCCACTGCGACGGCAGGTGTCTACCGGCCCAAACCCGGCATCGGAACGCCGAAGGGCTCGCACCGATCTAGTGCAAGCCCGTCAGCATTTTATCGATGTAAGGCGAATGGTGCCCAGGGGCGGAGTCGAACCACCGACACTGCGATTTTCAGTCGCATGCTCTACCAACTGAGCTACCTGGGCACATCGTTCGTTGGCGGCCGGGCTTATAGGACGGGCTAGCTCCGCTGTCCAGACGCGCCGCCGCCTCTCTCGTCGAGGTCTTCCTCGGCGGGCCCCTCGTCGGTCGGCACGCGATAGCCCTCCTTCAGCCAGCGGCCGAGGTCGATGTCGGCGCAGCGCTTGCGGCAGAACGGCTTGTACTTGGGATCCGCGGGCTTTCCGCAGGTCGGGCATTTCGGTTCGATGCGCACGGCGCGCAGCGGCGGGGTTCGGTCAGTCATCGCTCTTTTCCAGCGCTTCGAGCTGGGCCGCCAGGGTCGGGCCGCGCCGGGCGCGGGTCAACTCGAACAGGCCGAGCCGGGTGAAACCGTAGATCTGGGTCGGCACCGGGTCCTTCGCCAGATGCTCGGCCAGCACCGCCTGGACCTTGTCGCGGTCATAGGCGCTGCGCATGGTGACGAAGTCGACCACCACCGCGCCCGCGATGTTGCGCAGCCTGAGCTGGTGGGCGATCGCCGGCGCCGCCTCCAGATTGACGTCGACCGGCCGGCGCGGCGCGCGGCCCTGGCGGCCGCCGGCACCGGCGCTGTCGACATCCACGGCGCACAGCGTCTCGCCGGGCTCGAACAGCACCTCGACGCCGCTCTGCAGGACGATGCGCGGCGCCAGCGCGGTATCGATCTGTCCCGCGACGTCGTCGATGTCGAAGGCCGGCATCGTCCCGTTGTGCCAGCGGACGCGGATCTTCTCGCCCAGCCGGTCCATCTTGTCCTGCAGCGTGCGCGCCAGGGCGCGGTCGTCGAGGATCACCTCCTCGAGGCCCGCGCCATGATCGCGCAAGGCCCGCGCGATCGGATCGCGCTCGCCCGGGATGCGCGAAGAAAGGTCGGCCGGCGGCTCGACGTCGAGCGCCAGGCGCCGGATCTTCTCCCACCGTTCGAGAACGCCCGTAGCGTCGGCCTGCAGGACCTCGGCCGTGGCGCCCGCCGCGGCGGTGCGCAGCACGATCCCGCCGTCCAGCAGGCCCTCGACATGGCCGCGCAGGCGGTCTCGCTCCAGCTCTCCCTCGATGCGACGGGAGAAGGTCACGCCGGTCCCGTTGGGATGGTAGACGAGATAGCGGCCGCTGATGGCGATGTTCATCGACAGGCGCGGACCCTTGTCGCCCTCGCCGTCGTTGCGCACCTGCACGAGGACCGGCGCGCCGAGCGGCGGCCAGCCATCGCTGCCCGAGAGATCCTCGGCCCGCAGGAAGCCCGCGCGGTCGATACCGATGTCGATGAAGGCCGCATCGAGATCGGGCATCACGCGCTCCAGCCGGCCGAGGAAGATGCTCTCGACCCTCGACGGCCGGTCGCGGCGAACCACCTGAAGTTCGACCAGGCGGCCCTCCGTCACCAGCGCCATCAGGAATGCCGTGGGCAGCACATGGCAGACGAGGCGATCGACGCGGCTCATCGGGCGGAGGCTTCGAGGAGCGCCACGGTTTCGAACAGCGGCAATCCGACGACGTTGCTGTAGGAGCCGGACAGGAAGGCGACGAAGGCCGCGGCCCGGCCCTGGATGGCATAGCCGCCGGCCTTTCCCTGCCACTCGCCGCTCGCGAGATAAGAATCGATTTCGGCCGCCTCGAGGCGCTTGAAGCGCACGATGGTCTCGACGAGGCGCGTCCGCACCCGGCCGTCGGGACCGGCCACGGCGACGCCGCCCAGCACGCGATGACGGCGGCCCGACAGCCGCGCGAGGCAATCGCGCGCCTCGGCCTCACCTTCGGTCTTCGGCAGGATGCGGCGACCGCAGACCACGACGCTGTCGGCCGCCAGCACGAGGGCGCCGGCGTGACGCTCCTTCACGACGGCGAGTTTTGCCAGCGCCATGCGCAGCGCATAGGCGCGCGGCAGCTCGCCCGCCCGGGGCGTCTCGTCGATGTCGGCAGGGTCGATCGTCGCGGGCTCGAGTCCGACCTGTCGCAACAGGTCGAGCCGTCGCGGAGACGCGGAGGCCAGTACGAGCGGGGGGATCGGCGAGGCGCGCAACGCCTACTTGAAGCGGAAGGTGATGCGGCCCTTGGTCAGGTCGTAGGGCGTCATCTCGACGGTGACGCGGTCGCCTGCCAGAACGCGGATGCGGTTCTTGCGCATCTTGCCCGAGGTGTGGGCGAGAATGACGTGGTCGTTGTCGAGCTTCACGCGGAACATCGCGTTGGGCAGCAACTCGGCCACGACGCCTGTAAATTCGATCAAGTCTTCTTTGGCCATCCGGCCTCCGGCTGGGGTGAATTTCTGGGAAAGCGGCCGGAAAATGGGCCGCAGGAGGGGGTAAGTCAATGGCGGCGCGGCCCCAACGAGGGGGACGGCCGGCCTTCTCACGGGACCCTGCCTCCCCTATACAGAGCGCGGCTACGGACGCCCGGGAAAGAAGGACCAGCAGAAGATGAACTCAACGTGCATGTCCGGCCTTGTGGCCGCCCTGCTCCTGACGCCGGCACTGGCATTCGCCCAGGCGCCGCCGGCACCCGCGGCACCGCCCAACGCCATCACCCATCCGGCCCAGAAGACGATCGGCAAGCCGGCCAAGCGGCAGTATTCGACGGCCCTGATCGTCATCAATTCCCGCGCAGCCAAGCTCGACGGCCAGAAGCTGGTGCTCGACGGCGTGTTGCCCACGGCGACCCTGTTCACCAGCCGGCCGAAGCGCTCGGTCGGTCACATGGTGACGCCGGACATGGCCGACATCTGGCGCACCGGCAGCTTCGCCAAGGATCCGCCCAACGCCACGGTCTCCGTCTTCCACAAGGACGGCGGCAACGTGTCGGACCTGGTCGTGACCCTGAAGACCGCCAGGCTCGAGGGCGAGAAGCTCACCTTCGACGTCGACGTGCTGGAGGGCAGCCTCGGCGCCGCCGACGGTCCAGCCTCGGTGTTCATCGACACGATCTGGTTCGGCATCGGCTCGCACGGCGCCCAGTACTATGGCCAGAGCCAGACGACCGGCGGCGAGACGCCGGCGATCGGCGATCCGGACGGCACCAGCACGTTCAGCGGCTGGTCCAATCCGTCGCCGACGCAACCCGTCAATCCCTATCCGTATGCCGGCAGCGGCTCCAACAGCGGCGCCGGCGCACCGCCTCCGCCGGACATCGATCCGCGCTACCAGCAGCGCTACAATGCGCCGACGTGCGGCAAGCCGCCCCTCCTGCCCTGCTACTGAGCCGCACGGTGACCCTCATGAAGACCATCCGACTCTCCGTCGCCCTCGCGACCGCCGCCGCCACGCTCGGCCTCGCCTTTGGCGCCGCCGCGCAGACCCAACCGGCCTCGCCCGCTCCCTCCTCGGTGCAGGGCCTCCCCAAGGTCGTCGGCGCGGCGCGCCATCCGCGCCTCATCCCCTCGATGTTCGTGCTGAACGCCCGCGGCGCCAAGCTGCAGGACAACAAGCTGATCCTCGAGGGCATTGCGCCCAGCGTTATCGTGTTCGCCGACCGCCCGGTGCGCTCGGCCGGCCACGCAATGTTGCCGCACGTGCTCGAGGAGTGGACGCTGAAGGCGCCCAACTCGTTCGCCAAGGATCCGCCCAACGCCACGGTGTCGGTGCTGAACAAGGCGAAGGCCAGCGTCGTCGATGTCGTCGTCACGCTGAAGTCGCCGAAGCTCGAAGGCGACCGGCTGACCTTCGACGTCGACGTGCTCGAGGGCGACCTCGCGGGCGCCGATGGCGGCGCCTCGGTGTTCATGGACCTCGTCAACCTGCCGGCACGGCATCACAGCTCGCATCGCGCAGCCTGGTACGCGGGCGCCGACAGCACACGCTGACGCCGTCCTTGCAGGCGCTCGTGCGAGAACGGTCTCAGACCGAGGGCGCGATCGGTATTCCGAAGCGCGCCTTCAGTCGGGCCAGGACCTGGTCGCGGGTGTGGCGATAGGCATCCAGCCGCGTCTCCCGCGATCCCTCCACGGCGCTGGGGTCGGGCATCGGCCAGTATTCGACCTCGGTCGCCGTCCCGCGCGTGAACTCTAGTGCGCTGTGATGGGCTTCCGGC
>JAESFK010000294.1_pt1 | contig 30601 bp, 22 predicted proteins | sample 9269391 | NCBI WGS metagenome assembly JAESFK01 (sample SAMN14506231, study PRJNA617097) | algae metagenome | isolation source: Drouetiella hepatica UHER 2000/2452 and co-occurring heterotrophs from... | place: Slovakia: Slovak Paradise National Park, Hrabusice, Kosice Region | collected 2000-01-01
CCTGGCGATTCAGGTGTCCAGTCATCTGGTCGTCGCGGCCCTGCTACCCGCGATCTACTGGCTGCACCGGCGTTGGCCGATCCCCGACCATCGGCGCAATCTCCTGATCCATGTCGCGGCGGTGGTGCCGTTCAGCATCGCCCACACGCTGGGCATGGCGGCGCTCAGGTTCCTGTGGTTCGGCGGCATCGTCGGCGAACCCCACAGCTTTCCGCTCACCCTCGACCGGCTGGTCTACGAATTCGCCAAGGACATCATCGCCTACGCCTTGTTGAGCGCCGGCACCGTGGCGCTGCGTCATTACCTGGCGCGGCCGGCTCCAGGGGGGCCCGCCGAGCCCGCCGTGGTGTCGGCGCCGCCGGCCGAACCCTTGCCCGAGCGCTTCGCCGTGCGCCGCAAGGGCCGGGAGATCATGGTCGAGGTCGCCGACATCGACTGGATCGAGGCGTCGGGCAATTACGCCGTGCTGCATGTCGGCGACGAGACCTTCGAGATCCGCTCCTCGCTCACGAAACTGGAAGGCGAGCTCGATCCGAAACGGTTCGTGCGCGTGCACAAATCACACCTGGTCAACATCGCCCGGGTCGTCGAGGTGACCCCCTGGGTGAGCGGCGACTGGCGCATCCGCCTGCAGGGCGGCGCCGAAGTGAACCTGAGCCGGCGCTATCGCCAGCGGTTCGAGGCCCTGGCGCCCGTGAGGGCCTGACCGGACGTCCCCGGACGTCCCCGGGCACCTGCCGGTCGTCCCACCGGACGCGCCGGTCGTCACAAAACGAGCCGGAATCAAAGGCTTGCAAGGTAGGTCGAGGGTATCCACCCCGGGAACCCTGCCATGCACCCTGCTGCCTTTGCCCCCCGCCGTGCCGATCTCGACTGGCTCCGCGTCCTCGCCTTCGGGCTCCTGATCTTCTACCACGCCGGCATGGCCTGGTCGGGCTGGAGCTGGCACGTCACCAGCCCCGACAGCCTGGAAGGGCTGCGTGAGGCCATGCGGTTCCTGAACCGCTGGCGCATGCCGCTGATCTTCCTGGTCTCGGGCGCGGCCATCATGCTGGCGCTGGGCGATCGCACGCCACGCGCCTTCGTCCGCGACCGACTGAAGCGCCTGCTGTTGCCGCTCGCCTTCGGCATGGTCGTGATCGTGCCGCCGCAGGTCTACCTGGAGCGGCTCTACAGCGGCCAGTTCACCGGCTCGCTCCTGCAATGGCTGCCGCACGCCTTCGACGGCGTCTACCCGCAGGGGAATCTGAGCTGGCATCACCTCTGGTTCGTGGCCTACGTGCTGGTCCTGACCCTGGTGCTGCTGCCGGTCTTCCTGTGGGCGCGGTCGGCGTCGGGCCAGTCGGCCGTTGCACGGGCCGGCCGGATCGCGGCCCGCTCCGGCCTGCAGTGGCTGATGGTCCTGCCGCTCGCCGCCTCGACCCTCTGGCTGGCGCCGATCTCATGGAACGTCAACGGGCTCGTCGGCGACTGGCACGGCCTCGTCTCCTATGGCGCGCTGCTTCTTTATGGCGCCTTCATCTTCGGGTCGCCCGACCTTCTGACGGCGTTACAGCGCCAGCGCTTCCTCTCGCTGGCCATCGGACTCATCACCTATGCGATCCTCTATGTCGGTTTCTTCGCGGGCACCGTCCGGGCGACCATTCCGCCGGAGGTGCGGCCGCTCTTTGCGATGTTGTCGGCGATCAATGTCATGGCCTGGCTGTTCGCCATCGTCGGCTTCGCGCACCGCTACCTGACCCGGCGGCCCGCCTTCCTCTCGGAAGCGACCGAGGCGGTCTATCCCTTCTATCTCATTCACCAAACGGTAACGGTGATCGCTGTCTGGGGATTGCTGCGGATCGGCGCGCCGCCCCTCCTGGGATTCGCCGCTGCGGTCGTCGCGACGTTTGTCGGGACAGGACTGATTTACGCAGGCCTGGTGCGGCCGTGGCGCTGGATCCGGCCGCTGTTCGGAATGAAGGCAGCCGTTTCGGGGGAGCGGCGGTCCTTGCCCCGCCGCGCGGCAAGCCTATAAATATCCGCAAGGGCGGCCTGCCAAGGAGGATTTCATGACGGACATCGTTATCGCGAGCGCAGCGCGCACGCCAATCGGCTCGTTCAATGGCGCATTCGGCGCCGTGCCGGCCCACGATCTCGGCAAGGTCGCGATCAAGGGCGCACTCGAGCGCGCCAACGTGAAGCCCGAGGAAGTCGACGAAGTCATCATGGGCCAGATCCTGACCGGCGGTCAGGGCCAGAACCCGGCGCGCCAGGCGGCCGTCAATTCCGGCATCCCGGTCGAGAAGACCGCACTCGGCATCAACCAGCTCTGCGGCTCCGGCCTGCGCGCCGTCGCCTTCGGCTGGCAGGCGATCCGCAACGGTGACGCCAGCATCATGGTGGTCGGCGGCCAGGAGAGCATGAGCCAGGCGCCGCACGCCGCCTATATGCGCGACGGCACGAAGATGGGCGAGTTCAAGATGCTCGACACCATGCTGAAGGACGGTCTGTGGGACGCCTTCCACGGCTATCACATGGGCAACACCGCCGAGAACGTCGCGCAGAAGTTCCAGATCACGCGCGCCGAGCAGGATGCGTTCGCCGTGTCGTCGCAGAACAAGGCCGAGGCGGCGCAGAAGTCCGGCCGCTTCAAGGACGAGATCGTCCCGGTGACGGTGAAGACGCGCAAGGGCGAGGTCGTGGTCGACACCGACGAGTTCCCGCGTCACGGCACCACGATCGAGGCGCTGGGCAAGCTGCGTCCGGCCTTCACCAAGGAAGGCGGCTCTGTCACCGCCGGCAACGCCTCGGGCATCAACGACGGCGCCGCGGCGCTGGTGCTGATGAGCGCCGACGAAGCCAAGAAGCGCGGCATCACCCCGCTCGCCAAGATCGTGTCCTGGGCGACCACGGGCGTCGATCCGTCGATCATGGGCATCGGTCCGGTGACGGCCTCGCAGGCCGCACTGAAGAAGGCCGGCTGGACCGTGAAGGATCTCGATCTGGTCGAAGCCAACGAGGCGTTCGCCGCCCAGGCGGTCGCCGTCGGCAAGCAGCTCGGCCTCGACGAAAGCAAGCTCAACGTCAATGGCGGCGCGATCGCGCTCGGCCATCCGATCGGCGCCTCGGGCGCGCGCGTGCTCACGACGCTGCTCTATGAAATGCAGAAGCGCGACGCCAAGAAGGGCCTCGCCACGCTGTGCATCGGCGGCGGCATGGGTATCGCGATGTGCGTCCAGCGCGACTGATCTTCGCTCGACGTTTCAAAGTTCAAACGCCCGAAGGAGCGATCCTTCGGGCGTTTTTTCTTGTTCAGGGATTGTAATAGGCGCCGACCTGCGTGCCGGCGCGGACGAGACGGCGCCCGTCTTCCTGCGACAGCCAGGTGAATTCGGCATCGTTGGTCCCCTTGGGCTGCACAAGCAGGAAGCGCGTCTCACCCGGCACGACGGTGATGATCAGCTCGGTGCTCTCGCTGCTCCCGAAGGCGCGCAGGTCGTAGGGATTGGGCGGCAGGTCGAGACGCATCCAGGTCGATCCCGGCAGCCCGCCGACCGGATGGCGGCTCATGGAGATCGGGATGTTCGGCGCATCCGGCGGAGCGGTGTCGCGCACGAGGTAGAGCGCGGCCAGGCCGTCCTTGGCGACCGGGAAGGACGCCGTGCCATAGGCCTGATACCAGGGCGACGGCGAGTTCTGGCAAGCGGACAGGAAAAGCGCCAGCAACGCGACGCCTAGAAACTTCATCATGCAACGACCTCCGGCGGCAAAGTCCGACGGACCGGCCTGCGGGTCAAGCCTCAGCCTGTCGCTGGGGCCGGCAGGACGCGCAGACGCGCCAGCGGTGACAGGACGATGACGAGGGTCGACAGCGCGAACGCCACGGCGATCAACAGCAGAGCCGCGTGCAGCCCGGCCTGTGCCGCCACGAAACCGCCGGCCAGGGCGCCCAGGGGACGGACGCCGTAGATCGCGGTCTGCACCGTGGCGTTGACCCGGCCCATCAGGGCTGAGGGCGTCACGAGCTGGCGGACCGTCGTCTGGCAGATCAGCCACAGCATCGGCCCGAAGCCCACCAGGAAGTAGCCGGCGGCCGCAAGGGCGAAGCCGTTGCCCGAAGGGGCCGCGAGGAACAGGACGGCGGAGACCACCGACACGGCCGGTCCGAAGATCAGGGTCACGAACGGCGGCAGTCGGCGGGCGCACAACGGCGCTGCCAGCGCGCCCAGGATCAATCCGGCGCCATAGGTCGATTGCGCCAGGCCCATATGCGCCGGGTCGAGCCCGAGCGGGCCCAGCGCCAGCGGCGCCCAGATGGTGAGCAGCGCGAAGAAGGCGAAGTTCCAGCAGATCGCGCAGAGGCTGATGCCGCGCAGCAGCTCGTTGCGGACGACGAAGACGGCGCCGATCCGGATGGCACTGGCGAGGGTCGGGCGCTCGGCACCCGTTTTCGGGGCCGTGCCTTCCGGCAATGCGAGCACGCAGAGCAGCGCCAGGCCTGCCCCCAGGGCTGCGAGTGCGTAGCCCCAGGTGGGCGACAGATGCTGGGCGAGCAGGCCGGCCACGAACGGCGCCGCAAGGCTCACGACGGCCCGCGCCAGCTCGAGGCGCGCATTGGAGCGGGGCAGGTCGCCGGGGGCCACGAGGCTTGGCAACAAGGAGACCGAGGTCAGGACATAGACGACGGTGCCCGACGCGCCGGCGATGGCGGCGAGACCCAGCAGGAGAACCTGACCGGTGGCCGCCGCTGCAACCGCGACGAGCGAGGCGGTGAGGCCGAGCGCCAGCGCGACGATCAGCATGCGGCGGCGCGGCATGCGGTCGATCCAGGTGCCTGCCGGCAGGGAGACCAGCAGCCAGGCAGCGCTCTGCGCGGCGACCAGCAGGCCGAGCAGGTCGGGGCCGGCGCCCAGCACGAGCGTTGCGGTCAGGGGAAGGGTGGCGAGCGCCATCTGGTCGGCGGCGTGGGTTCCGGCGGCGGCGCCGAGCAGGGCGGTGAAGGGTTTCATGACGCCGCTTCTAGAGCCGTGACGTCGGCAGGCTCTATCCGGTGGCGTCGCTCAATTCGGATCGGTAGGCGACGTCAATCTGACGCTTGCCCGTGACGGGGGATTACCGGCTAGACTGCACACGCGGAATCTCCAGGGAGGAAAAAATGGCCGAACGGGTAGCAGTCGTGACGGGCGGAACGCGTGGCATCGGCGGTGCCATCTCCCGGATGTTGAAGGACAAGGGCTACAAGGTCGCCGCGACCTACGCCGGCAACGACGAGGCTGCGCAGAAGTTCAAGGCCGAGACCGGCATCGGCGTCTACAAGTTCGACGTCTGCGACTTCGATGCCTGCCAGAAGGCCGTCGCCGAGATCGAGAAGGATCTCGGGCCCGTCGAGGTGCTCGTGAACAACGCCGGCATCACCCGCGATTCCACGATGCGCCGCCTCACGCGCGACATGTGGGAGGCGGTCATCGACACCAATCTCGGCTCCTGCTTCAACATGAGCAAGGCGGTGTGGGACGGCATGAATGCGCGCGGCTTCGGCCGCATCGTCAACATCGGCTCGATCAACGGCCAGGGCGGCCAGTACGGCCAGGTGAACTATGCCGCCGCCAAGTCGGGCATCCACGGCTTCACCAAGGCGCTGGCCCAGGAAGGCGCGCCGAAGGGCATCACCGTGAATGCGATCGCGCCGGGCTACACCGACACCGACATGGTGTCGGCGGTGCCGGCCAACGTGCTGGAGAAGATCGTCGCCAAGATCCCGGTCGGGCGGCTGGGCAAGGCCGAGGAGATCGGCCGCGGCGTGATGTTCCTGATCGCCGACGATGCCGGCTTCATCACCGGCTCGACCCTGTCGATCAACGGCGGCCAGCACATGTACTGACACGAGCTTGGTACTGACAAACGGCGCGAAAACGCCAAGATGGGGCCGGCACATTCTGCCGGCCCTTTTCATTCGTGGAGCGACCATGGCCAAGCTGACCGAGTACGAGGACATGAACCCGAGGGCCAAAGCGGTCGTCGAGGGCATCGCCAAGGCGCGCGGCAGTGATCCGGCGAACATCAACAATGTCTGGAAGGCGCTGGCCCGCCATCCCGACACGATGGAACGGTTCGCTGCCGAGATGAAGGCGGTGATGGCGCCGGGCGCGCTCGACGGACTCACCAAGGAACTGATCTATCTCGCCGTGTCGGTCGCCAACCAGTGCGACTACTGCATCAACTCGCATGGTTACATGGCGCGCCAGAAGGGCATGACCGAGGAAATGTTCGACGAGTTCATGGCGGTGGTGCTGGCCGCGCAGAAGGGCAACAAGATCGCGACGGGCTATCGTGTGCCGATCGACGAGGCCTTCGAGGAGAAGTGACGTGAGCGACGCCAAGTCCACGGTGTGGGATGCCAACCTCTACCTGAAGTTCGCCGATCATCGCACCCGGCCGGCGCTCGACCTGATGGGCCGTCTCGATCCGGCCAACGGCGCGCGGCCGGGCCATGCGATCTACGATCTGGGCTGCGGCGCGGGCAACATCTCGCGCATCCTCGCCGAACGCTTCCCCGGAGCGCCGGTCGTCGGCATCGATTCGTCGGAGGAGATGCTCGCCAAGGCGCGCGGCCAGACGGTCGATGAGAGGGTCACCTTCGCCAAGGGCGATCTCGCACATTTCAAGCCGACCCTGCCGCCCGGCATTCTCTACAGCAACGCGGCCTATCAATGGCTCGACGGACACATCGACATGTTTCCGGGCTTGCTGAAGCTGCTGCCGTCGGGCGGCCAGCTCGCGATCCAGATGCCGCGCAATCACGAGGCGCCCTCGCATGCGTCGATGAACGAGGCGGCGCAGGCCGGTCCGTGGCGCGACAAGCTCACGAAAGTGCGCCCGATCGTTCGCGTCGAGGAGCCGGAACGCTACTACGACGTGCTGAAGCCACTCTGTTCGGACCTCGAGGTGTGGGAGACGATCTACCAGCAGCCGCTCACCGGCAAGGATCCGGTGGCGCAGTACACCTCGTCGACCGGCCTGCGTCCTTACCTCGAATTGCTGCAGGAACCGGAACGCAGCGAATTCTACGAGGCCTATGCCGCATTGCTGCGCAAAGCCTATCCGACGCGCGCCGACGGCATCACGCTGTTTCCCTTCCGCCGCCTCTTCATCGTGGCGCGTCGCGCATGATCGTGCGGCGCCTGCTGGGTGTCGCGCTGCTGCTGGTCGCGGCCTGTCGCGTGGCGTCCGTGCAGGCGGCACCGCCGTCGATGGTGGCCGCGGCGCATCCGCTGGCCGTCGAGGCCGGGCTGGAGATGCTTCGACGCGGCGGCACCGCCGTCGACGCGGCGATCGCCGTGCAGATGATGCTGGGTGTCGTCGAGCCGCACGCCTCGGGCATCGGCGGCGGCGGTTTCCTGCTGCACTACGACGGCTCCAGCCGCGCCATCACCGTCTACGACGGTCGCGAGACGGCGCCGGCCGGCGCAAGCCCGAGCATGTTCCTTTCGGCCGACGGCAAGCCCCTCGGATACCGCGAAGCCGTGGCCTCCGGCATCTCGGTCGGCGTTCCCGGCCTCCTGGCCATGCTGGAACTCGCGCACAAGGAGAAGGGCAAGCTGGCCTGGAGCGAGTTGTTCGGCCCGGCGACCGTCACCGCCCGCGACGGCTTCGCGGTGTCGCCGCGACTTGCTGCGTGGCTGCAGAGGATTCCCGCGCTGCGCGAGGAGCAGGCGATCCGCGAAACCTACTTCAACCTTGATGGATCGCCGCGCAAGCCGGGCGAGCGCATCTCCAATCCGGCTCTTGCCGAGACGATGGATCTGATCGCGCGGCAGGGCGCGCGCGCGATGTACGAAGGCCCCGTCGCGGCGGAGATGATCGAGCGCGTGCGCAGCCATCCCCGGCCCGGCACGCTGTCCGCCGCCGATCTTGCCGACTACAGACCGATCAAGCGCGAGCCGGTGTGCGGGCCCTATCGCGTCTGGGTCGTCTGCGGCATGCCGCCGCCCTCGTCCGGCGGCATCGCGATCCTGCAGGTGCTGGGCCTGATCCAGCCCTTCGACCTCCAGCGCGATCCGCCCAACGACCTTCGCGCCGTCCATCTGATCGCCGAGGCGAGCCGGCTCGCCTTTGCCGACCGCGACCGCTACGTCGCCGACCCGGCGTTCGTGGACGTGCCGGTGGCCGGCCTGCTGTCGCCCGCCTATTTGGCGGATCGCCGCAAGCTGATGTCGCCCGATCGCAGCGTGGGCCGGGTCGGTCCGGGCGTGCCGCCGGGCTATGTCGAGCGCGGCACCAGCCATGTCAGCATCGTCGATCGCTGGGGCAATGCCGTCAGCTTCACCACCACGATCGAGGCGCCGTTCGGCGCCCACATGATGGTGCGCGGCTTCCTCCTGAACAACGAACTCACCGACTTCTCGCCCCGTCCCGAACTGGACGGCAAGCCGGTCGCCAACAGGGTGCAGGCGGGCAAGCGTCCGCGCTCGTCCATGTCGCCGACCTTCGTGCTCGACCGGAACGGCGGGCTGGTTGCGGCGCTGGGCTCGGCGGGCGGGGCCAGGATCATCGGCGACACGCTGCAGACGCTGGTCGGCCTGCTGGACTGGGACCTGTCGGCGCAGGCTGCCGTCGACCTGCCGCGGGTGATCAACCTGAACGGCGCGACCGAGCTGGAGGAGGGGACGCCGATCGCCGACCATGCGGCCGCCTTGCGCGCGCTGGGCCATGAAGTACAAGTCCGCCGGCATGAAGGCGGCCTGACCGCCCTCCGGCGCAGTGGCGACGGATGGGAGGGCGGCGCCGATCCGCGGCGCGATGGCGTCGCCCGAGGAGAATAGAATTGGCCCTGAAGAAGCTCCCCACCGTCATCCTGCGCGCCGGCGAGGATCGCCGCATCCGCGCCGGCCATCCCTGGGCCTTCTCCAACGAGATCCTGATGGACGCCGACGCCAAGGCGATTCCGGTCGGCAGCCTGGCCACCCTGCGCGCGCCGGGCGGCGAGCCGCTGGCGCTGGTCACCTTCAATCCGCATTCGCTGATCGCGGCCCGCGTTCTCAGCACGAACCCTGAAGCGCAGGTCGATGCACTGTTCATCGGCCGTCGCCTGACCCAGGCGGCGGCGCTGCGCGACCGGCTGGTCGGTGTACCCTATTACCGGCTGATCCATGCCGAGGCCGACGGCCTGCCGGGCGTGATCATCGACCGCTTCGGCGATGCCTTCGTGGTGCAGGTCAATACCGCCGGCATGGACGCGCTGACGCCGATCCTGCTGGAGGCCCTCGAAGCCGAATTCTCGCCCACGACCATCGTCCTCAAGAACGATTCGCCGGTGCGCGAGCTCGAAGGGCTGACGCGTGAGGTGGTCGTGGCCAAGGGCCAGGCCGGCACCATCGAGCTGATCGAGAACGACGCGCGCTTCGTGGCCGATCTTTCGGAGGGCCAGAAGACCGGCTGGTTCTACGACCAGCGCGACAACCGGCGCTTCATGGCGGGCCTCGCCAAGGACGCCCGCGTCCTCGATGCCTATTGCTACAGCGGCGGCTTCGGCGTCCTGGCGGCGACGCGCGGGGCGACGTCGGTGGTCTGCCTCGATCGTTCGCAGCCCGCCCTCAACGTGGCCCAGCAGGCAGCGGCGCTGAACGGGGTCGACAAGATCGTGTCCTTCCGCAAGGGCGAAGTGTTCGAGACCCTGGAGAAGGAGAAGCCGCGCAGCTACGAGGTCGTGATCTGCGATCCGCCGGCCTTCGTGAAGAGCCGCAAGGACCTCAAGACCGGCGCGCAGGGCTATCGCAAGCTGGTGCGCCTGGCCGCGCCGCTGGTCACCAAGGGCGGCTTCTTCTTCGTGGCATCGTGCTCCCACCTCGTCGACATGCCGCTGTTCGCCGAGCAGGTCCGGCGTGGCCTGCGCGATGCGGAGCGGAGCGGCCGCATCCTGCTGAGCAGTGGCGCGGCGCTGGATCATCCGGTTCATCCGAACCTGCCGGAGACGGCCTATCTGAAAGCCATGGTGCTGCAACTGGACTGACTGGGTGAACTGGGGGGAGAGGGGAATGTCGAAGAACACAATGGGCCGCCGTTGGCTTCTGCTTGTCGCTGCAACGGTGGGCCTCGCCGGAACGGGCTGTTCGATTCCGGAACGGGGGGATGCGGTGCCACGCGTCGACACGGCGCGCGCGATGCCGCTCGGCATTCCCAATGCGCGCTTCTATGCCGACGGCGACCCCAAGGCGATGATCGACGAGGGCATGCAATCGGGCCTGCGTGAAGCAGCGGCCCTGCGCGCCGAGGGGAAGTTGCCGACGCGGCCGCCGCCGGCCTATTTCCTCGCCGTGTCCGGCGGCGGTGACAACGGGGCTTTCGGCGCCGGAATCATGAACGGCTGGACGGCCCTCGGGACGCGCCCGACGTTCAAGATGGTCACCGGCGTCAGCACCGGCGCACTGATCGCGCCCTTCGCCTTCCTGGGGTCGGACTACGATGCGCAGTTGCGCGACGTCTACACGACCATGACGCCGGACAAGGTCTTCCGCATGCGCGGCCTCACGGCGGCGCTGTTCGACGACGCCATGGCCGATACGGGGCCGCTCGCGGAGATCATCGCGAAGTATGCCGACCAGAAGATGCTGGACGCCGTTGCCGCCGAGTACAACAAGGGCCGGTTGCTGATGATCGGCACGACCGACCTCGACGCCCAGCGGCCGGTAATCTGGAACATCGGGGCCATCGCCGCCAGCGGCCATCCCGGCGCACTCGACCTCTTCCGCAAGATCCTGCGGGCCTCGGCCGCCATTCCCGGCGCCTTCCAGCCGGTGCTGATCGACGTCGAGCTCGACGGGAAGAAATACCAGGAGCTGCATGTCGACGGCGGCGCCATCGCCCAGCTCTTCCTCTATCCGCCGTCCATCGACATCTCCGCCAGCAACATCAAGCGCGAGCGCCGGGCCTACATCATCCGCAATGCCCGCCTCGACCCGGACTATGCGATGGCCGAGCGGCGCACCATCACCATCGCCGGTCGCGCCATCGTGGCCATGCTGGCGGCCAGCGGCGTCAACGACGTGCTGCGGACCTACTTCGTCTCGCAGCGTGACAAGGTCGACTACAACCTCGCCTATATCGGGCGGGACTTCGATTCGCCCAAGAAGGGCGAGTTCGACCAGGCCTACATGAACGCGCTCTACGAGTACGGCGTGCGGCAGATCGTGGAGGGCCGCGCCTGGCACAAGCACCCGCCCGGACTGGGTTCGACGACCGGTGTTCCGACCCGCTGAGCCATGATGGTGGCGTAACATGATGACGAAGGAGACCTGCGTCACGCTCGCCCGCTATGGCGACTGGGCCGATCAGGTCCTGTTCGAGGCCATGGCGGGGTTGCCCGAGGGCGCGGTCCATCGGCCGCGCAAGACGCTGTTCAAATCGATGATCGGAACGCTCAACCACAACTATCAGGTGGACCTGATCTGGCGGGCGCATCTGCTCGGGGAGAAGCACGGATTCTCAACCCGTCGGGACATGCTGCATCCCGATTTCGCGGTATTGATCCGTGAACAGTCGGCGATCAACCGTTGGTACATCGAATGGGCCGGGGCGCAGACGCCCGAAAGTCTCGACGAACGTCTGAAGTTCGATTTCGTATCGGGCCGGGCGGGGGAAATGACGCGCGGCGGCATGTTCCTCCACATCGTCAATCACAAGACCTACCATCGCGGTTGGGTCAGCCAGATGTTCTTCGATGAAGGGCGCGATCCGCCGGAAACGGACCTCTGCATGTTTCCGGGCTAGAGGCGAAGGAACGGCTTGGCTGGCACGAGTCGTGCTGACTTTCTGCGGGCTGAAGGAGGGATATCGCGTGGACAGGAACACGATTGAGGTGCTGGCGCACCGCGCCGGGCTTGCCAAGGCGCTGGCGGAATTTCCGGACGACGTGGCGATCTCGGCCAAACAGGCCGCCGACGTGGCGCAGAAGATCAAGCGCCCGGCCGATCCAACGGCCGAGCCCTGGCCGCCGATGAAGGCGGGGACGACGCTATGAGCGACCTGCACTGGATGACGGTGGGCGCGGCCGCCCGCGCGATTGCCGCGAAGGAACTCTCGCCGGTCGATCTCACCCGCGCGTTGCTCGATCGCATCGAGCAACTCGATCCCCGGCTCAACGCCTTCATCCGCGTCGACGGCGAGGCCGCAATGGCCGCCGCCCTGGCCGCCGAAACCGAGGCCCAGTCGGGCCGGCTGCGCGGGCCGCTGCACGGCGTGCCGGTCGGCATCAAGGACATCATCGACGTCGCCGGCCTGCCGACGACCTGCCATTCCAAGGTCCGGCAGGACAACATGGCGACCGCCGACGCTGTCTGCGTCGAGAAGCTGCGCGGCGCCGGCGCCATCGTGCTCGGCAAGCTCTCGACGCACGAATTCGCCATCGGCGGGCCGAGCTTCGATCTGCCCTGGCCGCCGGCGCGCAATCCCTGGAACACCGACCATCATCCCGGCGGCTCCTCGTCCGGCTCCGGGTCGGGCGTGGCGGCCGGCCTGTTCCCGATGGCGCTGGGCACCGATACCGGCGGCAGCGTGCGCAACCCGGCGAGCTGCTGCGGCATCGTCGGCCTGAAGCCGACCTACGGCTTGGTCTCGCGCCGCGGCGTCTTCCCGCTCTCCTTCACGCTCGATCATGTCGGGCCAATGACCCGCACCGTCGCCGACAATGCGCTGATGCTGGAAGCCATCGCCGGTCACGATCCGCGCGATCCCGGCAGCGCGGCGGCGGCGCAGGGCCACTACGGCGCGGCGCTCGACCGCGGCATCCGCGGCCTGCGCGTGGGCTTCGTGCGGCATTTCCACGAGATCGATACGCCTGCCAACCCCGAGGTCACGGCGGCACTGGAGCATGTCGCGCGCAGCTTGCAGGTCGAGGGCGCCGAGGTGCGCACCATCACCTTGCCGTCGCTCGGCGAGTTCGGTGCCGTGAATCGCGTGATCCTGCAAAGCGAGGCCTGGTCGATCCACGGACCGTGGCTCGGCGAGCGACCCGGCGACTACGGGAAATTGGGCCGTCAGCGCCTGATGGCCGGCGCCTTCATGAGCGCGGGCGATTACATGCTGGCGAGCCGCCGCCGCCTGCAGATGATCGCCGAGGTCGAGGCGGCCTTGCGCGAGGTCGACGTGCTGCTCTGCGCCAGCTCGATGGACCCGGCCTGCCGCATCGAGGATACCGCCGAGGTCGAGCGCACCTATCCGCGCCAGGCCCGCACGCCGTTCAACGTCACCGGCCATCCGGCGCTGGCCATGATGGCCGGCCTGTCGGTCGGCGGCCTGCCGGTCTCGGTGCAGTTCGTCGGCCGCTACTTCGACGAGGCGACCGTCTTCCAGGTGGCGCGCGCCTGGGAACGCGTGGCCGGGACGGACAAAAAGCACCCGCCGATCGTGTGATCCGTCGAATTAATTCGTTGAATTAGTTCTTGTCGTCCGAGCGGGCCTTGCCGGTCCGCCCGGCGGGCGCAACATACCGCCCATGACCCAGAAGAAGCTTCGTCTCGGCGCCTTCATGCGCCCTGTCAGCATCCACACCGCTGCGTGGCGCTATCCCGGCGGCACGCCGGACGCCAACTTCAATCTCAAGGCGCTGGTGAAGTACGCCCAGACCCTGGAGCGCGGGAAGTTCGACGCCTTCTTCATGGCCGATCACCTGGCCGTGCTGAACATGCCGATGGACGCGCTGAAGCGCAGCGCCACGGTGACCTCGTTCGATCCGCTGACGCTTCTGCCGGCGCTGGCGATGGCCACCAAGCATCTTGGCCTGATCGCCACCGCCTCGAGCACGTTCGAGCCGGCCTACACGATCGCGCGGCGCTTCGCCTCGCTCGATCATATCAGCGAGGGCCGTGCCGGCTGGAACCTGGTGACGACCTCCAATCCCGATGCCGCGCTGAACTTCGGCATGGATGACCAGATGCCCCATGCCGAGCGCTACGCCCGCGCCCGCGAGTTCTTCGACGTGGTGACGGGCCTGTGGGATTCGTGGGCCGACGACGCCTTCGTGCGCGACGTCGAGAACGGCATCTACTTCGATCCGTCGCGCCTGCATGTGCTCGATCACAAGGGCAAGTACCTGAAGGTGCGTGGGCCGTTGAACATCGCCCGCCCGGTGCAGGGCTGGCCCGTCATCGTGCAGGCCGGTGCGTCCGATGCCGGCCGCCAGCTCGCGGCCGAGACCGCCGAGATGGTGTTCGCCGCCGGCGGCCCGATCGCCGATGCGCGCGCCTTCTATGCCGACGTGAAGGGCCGGGCGGCGAAGGTCGGCCGCAATCCCGATCACATCAAGATCCTGCCCGGCGCCTTCGTGGTGGTGGGCGACTCCCTCGACGAGGCGAAGGAAAAGCGCGCGCGCCTCGACAGCCTGGTGAACTACGACAGCTCGATCGCCGCCGTCTCGATGGCGCTGGGCGTCGATGCCCGCAAGTTCGATCCCGACAAGCCGCTGCCCGACGACATTCCCGAGACCGAGGCGAGCAAGAGCGGTCGCGACCGGGTCATCGAACTCGGCAAGCGCGAGAACCTGACCGTGCGCCAGATCGCGGGCCGCCTGGGCGGCTATGGCGGTCTGGGCATGCTGGGGACGCCGGCGATGATCGCCGACCAGATGGAGGAGTGGCTCGTGACCGAAGCCTGCGACGGCTTCAACGTCATGTTCCCCTACCTGCCGGGCGGGCTCGACGATTTCGTCGACAAGGTCGTGCCGGAACTGCAGCGCCGCGGCCTCTTCCGCACGGAGTACGAGGGCACGACCTTGCGCGAAAATCTCGGCCTGCCGCGGCCGGTGAACCGTTTTTTCGCGGCAACGGCCAGGGCGGCGGAGTAGTCTTCGCCGCATGAAATTCGAGATCGCGGTCGGCAGCGCCGACGACGTCCAGCGCATGGCCTCGTGGGCCAACGATGAGAACTGGAATCCCGGCAGCACCGACGCCCACGCCTTCTTTTGCGCCGATCCCGGTGCGTTCCTGATCGGTCGACTGGGCGGCGAGCCGCAGGCCTGCATCTCGGTCGTGAAGTACGGCGCCGGCTTCGGCTTCCTGGGCTTCTACATCGCGCGGCCGCCGGTGCGCGGGAAGGGCTACGGCATCCAGGTCTGGCGCGCCGGCATGGCGCGGCTCCAGGGGCGCAACGTCGGTCTCGACGGCGTCGTGGCACAGCAGGGCAATTACAAGAAGTCGGGCTTCCGGCTGGCGTGGAACAACATCCGTCAGGAAGGCGCGCCTCCGTCGCCCAAGCCGCCGGCCGGCGTCACTTTCGTCGATGCGCGCAGCATCGGCTTCGACCGGCTCGCCGCCTACGATCGCCGGTTCTTTCCGGAGGCCCGCGATTCCTTCCTCGCCTCCTGGATCTCGCTGCCGGAGCGGGCGTCCCTCGTCGCGCTGCGGGACGGCGAGATCGCAGGTTTTGCCGTGATGCGCGCCTGTGCGGCCGCCTCGCGCGTCGGGCCGCTCTACGGCGCGACGCCGGAGATTGCTTCTTCCCTGGTGGGTGCTCTCGCAAAGACGCTCGGCGCGACCGCGGTTGCGATCGACGTGCCCGACCGGAACAAGCCGGCCGTGAAGCTGGCCGAACAGATCGGCCTAAAACCCTCGTTCGAGACCGCCCGCATGTACACGGGCGCGGATCCCGACGTCGACTATGCCGGCCTGTTCGGCGTGACCAGCCTGGAGCTGGGGTAGACTCTTAGCGCTTCGAGCTATTCACGCCTCACCCTGCGGACCGCTCCGCAGGGTGAGGTTGTGGTCTACTGCGCTTTCTTGATGTTCCAGAAGACTGGCGCCGGCGAGGGCAGGCTGCCGGTCACGTTCTTGCGGATCGCCATCGGGATGTTGAACTGGCCGAGCTGGGCGAAGGTCGGATACTCCGACTCGCGCACCTGAACCGCGGTCGCCAGTTCCTTGCGCTTCGCGGGATCGGTGGTCTTGGCGAAGGCGTCGCGCAGCTCCTCGATTTTGGCGTCGCACGGCCAGCCGATCGCGGCCTTGTCGCAGGCGGCGCCGACGAACGCTGACACGATGGGATTGAGCAGGTCGGCCGACACCCAGGAGGTCATGAACGCGCTCCAGCCGCCGGCGTTCAGCGGCTCCTTGCGGGCGCGGCGCGAGAGCACCGTCTGCCAATCCATCGCCTGCATGTCGACGACGAAGCCGCCGCGCTCCAGCAGCGACTTCGCGATCGGCGTCAGGCGGCCGGTGTTGGTGTCGGTCGCGAACAGCAGCACGACGGGCGTGCCGTCATAGCCTTCCTGCTTCAGGATCTCCTTCGACTTGGCGAAGTTGGATTCGAGCTTGTCCTCGAAGCCAGCGTCGGTGGCGTAGGGCGTGCCGCAGATGAACAGCGCCTTGCATTCCTTGAAGTACTTCGGGTCGTTGATCGCGGCGAGCAGGAAGTCCTTCTGGTTCAGCGCGTAGAGCGCGGCCTGGCGGATCTTGGCGTTGTCGAACGGCTTGTGCAGGACGTTGAAGCGCAGGCTGTACTGGCTGCCCAGCGGGTTGAGGTCCTTCACGTCGATGTTCTTGTCCTTCTCGATCAGCGGCAGCATTTCGATCAGGGGCTGCTCGAGAATGTCGATCTCGCCGGTCATCAGCGCATTGGCCGCGGTCTGCGCATCGGTGATGTTGATCCACTCCACCCGGTCGACATAGACGTTCTTGCCGCCCGAGAGGGCCGAGGGCGGCTCGGCGCGCGGCTTGTAGTCCTTGAACTTGTCGTAGACCGTCTTCTCGCCCGGCCGCCACAGGTCGGCGCGGAATACGAACGGGCCGGAGCCGATGAACTCCTTGATCTGCGTGTTGCCCGGCGTCTCGGCGATGCGCTTGGGCATGATGAACGGCACGTTCGAGCTGGGCTTGCCCAGCGATTCGATGACGAGACCGTAGGGCTCCTTGAGGGTCAGCGTGAAGGTCTTGTCGTCGACGGCGGCAAGGTCCTTGGTGAAGCCCATCAGCTTCTGGCCCATCGCGTCGCGCGACGCCCAGCGCTTGATCGAGGCGATGCAGTCGTCGGACGTCACCGACGCGCCGTCGTGGAACTTCAGCCCGTCGCGCAGGGTGAAGGTGTAGGTGAGCTTGTCGTCGCTCACCTTCCAGCTCTCCAGCATCTGCGGCTTGACGTCGAGCTTGTCGTCAACCGCCAGCAGCGTGTCGTAGACCATGTAGCCGTAGTTGCGGACGATGTAGGCCGTGGTCCAGATCGGATCGACGATCTTGACGTCCGAATGCATGACGACCTTCAGCGTCTGAGCCTCGGCCGTGGCCGCGAACAGCGCCGTCGTTGCCGCGGCGAGGGCCGCCCATTTCATCTTCCGCATCATCTGCCTCCTTGTTCTCTCGTTTTTCCGATTCTATCGTCCCGTTGCGGTGCCTATGCAACAGGCATGCCTTTGCAGGGAGCAGAAATCATGTCGATGCGGCCCGATTCGATCCGAAACGTCTCCTGGGCCGTGGTCCGGGACGGTGCCGAACGGCGCCACGTCTATCGTCGCGAGGTCGACCTGCACCTGAAGGACGGCCGGATCGTCGAAATCACACCGGCCGGCGCGCGTCCGACGGGGCCCGGCGAGACCGTGATGGACGGGCGGGGGATGCTGGCCCTGCCAGGCCTGATCAACATCCATTCCCATCCCTCCACCGAGCCCGGCTACCGCGGCGTGCGCGAGGATCACGGCGTGCCCGAGCAGCAGATGACTGGCCTGATGGAGCGGCTGCAGGCCTTTCGCCTCGGCGACGACGGCCGCCAGGGCGCGGCGACCATGGCCTACTCCGAGATGCTGCGCGCCGGCACGACGACCGCCTGCGACGTCACCGTACCGTTCGAGGGCTGGCTGGAGACGATGGCGCAGAGCGGCATGCGCTTCTATGCGGCGCCGACATTCGCCTCGGCGCGCTGGGGCATGACCTCGCCGCAGACCGTGACCTGGAAATGGGACGAGGTGGCCGGCGTCGCGCAGTTCGAGAAGGCCCGCCGGGTGATGGACGAGGCCGAGGCGCACAATTCCGGGCGTCTCGACGCCGTGGTCTTCCCGGCGCAGATCGACACGGTGACGCCGGAGCTGTTCGCCGCCGGGCGCAAGCACGCCGACGAAACCGGCCGCCGCTTTTCGACCCATGTCGGCCAGTCGGTGGTGGAAGTGCGAGAGATGATCCGCCGCCACAACAAGACGCCCATCCAGTGGGCGGCCGAACAGGGCCTGATGAAGAGCGACACGATCATGGCACACTGCATCCTGCTCGACGACCATCCGCAGATTAACTGGCACACCCGCCGGGACCTCGACCTGATCGCCGAGGCGGGCGCGTCGGTGGCGCACTGCCCGCAGCCGTTCGCGCGCTACGGGCTCGCCATGGACCATGTCGGGCGCTATCGCGCGCGGGGCGTCAATGTCGGCCTCGGTACCGACTGCGCGCCGCACAATCTGATCGAGGAGATGCGGCTGGCCATCGTCGCCGGCCGCCTGATGAGCGAGGACGTTCGCAGCTTCGACACGGCCGGCGCCTTCGAGGCGGCGACCTTGGGCGGCGCGGCCGCGCTGGGCCGCGACGATATCGGCGCCCTGGCGCCCGGCATGTCGGCCGACATCGTGCTGGTCGACCTCAATCACCCGCTGATGCAGCCGGCGCGCGATCCGCTGCGCTCCTTCGTGTTCCACGCCGCCGACCGGGCGGTGCGCACGGTCCTGGTCGATGGCGAGGTCGTGCTGAAGGACGGCGATCCCGTGCATCTCGACCCGAAGGCTGCGATGGAACGCCTTGCCGAAGCCCAGGCCCGCATGCTGCGCGATTCGGTCAAGCTCGACTACGCCAACCGCCCCGGCGACGAAATCTCGCCGCTGTCGCTGCCGATTGCCTGACCTTGTCATCCTGAGCGCAGCGAAGGATCTGACGCAAGCAACGCAGTACTCTGGTCGCTCGGTCAGGTCCTTCGCTGGCGCTCAGGACGACAAGAGGCTCAGCCGTCGTCGCTTTCGTCCGGCGCATCCGGCGTCAGCGCCTGGGCGACGGCGTCGTCGACCTTCTCGAGCCAGATGAACTCGAGCGTGTTGCGGACTTCCTCGGGGATGTCGTCGTAGTCGCGCTTGTTGCGGGCCGGCAGCATGACCCGGGTGATGCCCGCGGCCGCGGCGGCCACGACCTTCTCCTTGATGCCGCCGACCGGCAGGACCAGGCCGCGCAGGCTGATCTCGCCTGTCATCGCCGTGTCGCTGCGGATGGTGCGCCCCGTCATCAGCGAGGCCAGCGCCATGAACATCGCGACACCGGCGCTCGGCCCGTCCTTGGGCGTCGCGCCGGCCGGCACGTGGACATGGATGTCGTTCTTCTCGAACGGAACGGCATCGAGGCCGATCGACCTGGCCTTGTTCTTGAGCACGCTCAGCGCCGCCTGAGCGCTCTCCTTCATCACGTCGCCGAGCTGGCCGGTGAGGATCAGCTTGCCGTTGCCGGGCGAGCGCGTCGCCTCGATGAACAGGATGTCGCCGCCCACCGGCGTCCAGGCGAGGCCGGTGGCCACGCCGGGTACGCTGGTGCGCATCGCCACGTCGTTCTCGAAGCGCACCGGTCCCAGCAGCGCCTCGATGTCGGCCGTGCCGATCTGCACCCTGGTCGCCGAGCCCTCGGCCACCTGCACCGCGACATGGCGCAACGCGCGGCCGATCTCGCGCTCCAGCCAGCGGACGCCGGCCTCGCGCGTGTAGCCGCCGATGATCAGCTGCAGCGCCTCGTCGTCGATGCCGGCCTGCTCGGCGGTGAGGCCGTTGGCTTCGAGCTGGCGGCGCACGAGATAGCGCCTGGCGATCTGCAGCTTCTCGCCGGCCGTGTAGCCGGAGAGCGAGATGATCTCCATGCGGTCGCGCAGCGGGCCGGGGATCGTGTCCAGCATGTTGGCGGTCGCGATGAAGACGACGCGGCTCAGGTCGAACGGCACGTCGAGATAGTTGTCGCGGAACGTGCCGTTCTGCTCGGGGTCGAGCACCTCGAGCATCGCCGCCGCCGGATCGCCGTGCACGCCGCTGCCCATCTTGTCGATCTCGTCGAGCATCATCACGCAGTCGCGCGAGCCCGCCTTGCGGATCGCCTGGATGATCGTGCCGGGCAACGCGCCGATATAGGTGCGCCGATGGCCGCGGATCTCGGCCTCGTCATGGACGCCGCCGAGGCTCACGCGCGCAAACTTGCGGCCCATGGCCCGGGCGATCGACTGGCCGAGCGAAGTCTTGCCGACGCCGGGAGGTCCGGCGAAGCACAGGATCGGTGCCTTGCCTTCGGGCGCCAGCTTGCGCACGGCGAGATACTCGACGATGCGCTTCTTGATCTTCTCCAGGCCGAAATGGTCGGCATCGAGCACGCGCCGGGCCTCGGCGATGTCGATCGGCTGCGTCTCGGGCAGCGCCCAGGGCAGCTCGACCAAGGTGTCGAGATAGGTGCGGATCATGCCGTGCTCGGCCGAGGCCTCGGGCGTGCGCTGCAGCCGGCGCAGTTCCTTGCGCGCGGCAGCCTCGGCCTCCGGCGGCATCTTCGCGTCGGTGATCGCCTTGTCGAGATCGGCGATCGCCTGCTTGTTCGAATCGTCCTCGCCCAGCTCGCGCTGGATGGCGGCCATCTGCTCGCGCAGCACGATCTCGCGCTGGCGGGCGTCGAGCGAGGTCTTGGTCTGCTTGCCGATCTCGCTGCTGATGCGCAGCACTTCGAGCCGCTTCGACAGGAGCTGAGTCACCTTGTCGAGACGCGGCACGAGGTCGAGCGCTTCCAGGATCTCCTGCTTCTCGTTCGGCTTGGAATCGAGATAGGAGGCGGCGAGATCGGCGAGGGCGCCCGCGGACGTCGTGTTCTCGACGGTCTGGCGCAGCTCCTGCGGGACCTGCGGCAGCAGGTCGAGCGTGTCGCGGATCTGCTGCTTCAGGACGATGAAGCGCGCCTCGATCTCCGGGCCGGTCGCGGTCGGTTCGACCAGATGCAGCCCGCGCGCCAGCAGGAACGGGTATCCTTCGACCACGTCGGTGATGCGGAAACGCTGCACGCCCTGGCAGACGATGTGATGGTTGCCGTCGGGCGTCGTCACGTAGCGCAGGATGTTGACCACCGTGCCGACCTCGTGGAGATCGGCGGGCACCAGCTCTTCCTTCGCGGGGTCGCGCTGCAGCACCAGCAGGATCTGGCGCTGTTCGCGCACGGCCTGCTGGATGGCGGCGACCGACGAGGGGCGCCCGACGCTGACCGGGAACACCATCTCGGGAAACAGCACGAGGTCGCGCACCGGCACGACGATCAGCGCGTCGGACGGCAAAGGCTTCGCGTCCGGCGCGGTCTCCGGCTTCGCGGTCACGGGCTGCATCACGTCATCCTGCGGGCTCATGGCTGCCTCCGCGGTCCGGCCTTGGCCAGGGTTACCACCAGGCAACCGTTCGCCTCGAAACGCCGCACCTCGCCATAGACGCCGGGCGGCAGGCCGATGCGGCGCTCGAAGCGACCTTGCGGCAATTCCATGCGATGGATCTTCGCGGTCCTGAGCTCGGCCGGGACCGTGCGCTCGCCGGACAGGACGAGCGTGCCGTTCTCGATCACGGCCTCGACCTTCTGCACGTCGACGCCGGGCAGTGCCGCCAGGATCAGCACCTCGCGCTCGGTCTCGAGCACGTCGACCGGCGGCTCCCAGCTGGGACGCAGGCGGCCCGCGGTCTGCGGCCGGAAAACCTGCTGATGCAGCCGCTCGGCCTGCGCCAGCATCTGCAGCGCTTCCGACCACATCCAGTCTCGTGGATCGCCTCTCGTCATGAGCCCGGGCCTCCAATACCCATCCCAATGTGGGAATTGGGGGGGCCGGCGGCAACTCTCGTTGTCGGCTACCGCTGTCGACCGGGCACCAGGGCGAGCCAGAGCGAGATCGCCGTCGAGGCGATCGCGATCGCCTGCAGCGTCGACAGCGGCTCCTGCAGGATCACGATGCCGCTCACGATCGCCACGATCGGGATGGCGATGGAGGAGAGCGCGGCGACCTGCGCCGGCAGCAGCTTCACCAGGGTGAACCAGATCATGGTGCCGATCGCCATGGGGATGGCGCCGGTATAGATCGTGGCGGCCAGCACCGCGGGCGATGGCATGTGCGTGGGCAGCCCGTCGAACACCAGCGCGCCCAGGGCGATCGGCGGCACCATCAGCACGATCTGCCAGAAGGTGAGCGACAGGCCCATGCCGGGCCAGCTGGTGCGCTTCACGACCAGTGTGCCGACGGCCCAGCAGAAGCCCGCCAGCAGGCCCCAGAACAGGCCGAGCGGCGCCGTGGCATAGCTCTGGAAGTTGGGGATCATCAGGGCGGCGACGGCGGCCGCCCCGATCGCGATGGCCGCGAGCAGCCGGCCCGTCAGCCGCTGGCCGAACAGGATGAAGCCCAGCACCGCCACCCAGAGCGGCATCGTGTAGGCCAGCACCGAGGCGTGACCGGAGGGGATGTAGAGAACGGCCAGCGACGTCGCGATGTTCCAGATGCCGATGTTCAGGGTCGAGGCGAGCAGCAGCGCCGGCCACTTGTCCCGGGGAACCGCGAAGCTCTCGCGCCGCACCAGCAGGATCGCCGTCAGGACGGCCGCGCCCGCCAGCAGGACGAGGGTGCGAAAGGTGAAGACCGGCAGCTCGGCGAGCGCGATCCGGAACAGCGGCCAGTTCGTGCCCCACATCAGGGTCAGGGTGCCGAGCAGCGCCAGCACCTTGGGCGAAACGCGAGACATGGAGGGTGCGGGCGATCAGGCCTGAGGGTCTTCGGGCGCCTGCAGATAGCAGCCTTCGATGCGCCAGCTGCCGTCGGGCTGCTGCGTCATCGGATAGAAGGCGGTGACCGGCCGGCCGTCGGGGCCGATCACATGCACCTTCTGCGTCACCATGCCCTGCAGGGTGACGATCTCGCGGAACTCGAAGACCTGCGGCCGGTACACCGGCCGGTAGCCCTGCCGCACCATGTCCATGAAGGTCTCGGCCGAGCCGAACAGGCCCTGGATGCCGGGCGAGGCATAGCTGAAGGCGGCGGCGCCATCGTCTCGGCGGAAGGCCTCGACCTGGCCCTCGATCACGTCGCGGATGGCGGTCTGGTCCGCCGCCGACACCTGTGCCTGCGCCGGCAGCGCCAAGGCGAGCATCGTGCCGAGAAGGGCGAAGAGGCGGAGAACCATGCCCGGCATGTTACGCCGCGGGCCTCGGATTCGCGACCGCGTTGTCGGCGTATCGTTACTGGAGCGGAACCGGCCGCCGCGTCGGCTGGGGCGTGACGGCGCCGCCTTGCCCGCCGACCGGCGTGCCCAGGCGACCGATGTTCACGTTGTAGGACAGGGCAGCCAGGTTGGTGCGCTCGCGACCGAGGAAGGTGTTCTCGCGGGCGATCTCGGCGTTGAGATCGGCGATCAGCCGGTCGATCTGCTGCATCGAGCGCCGCGTCTCGCTCTCGATGGCCCGCAGGTTGCGATGATCGGCGTCGGTGGCGCCGCCCACCATCAGGGTGAGGCGCACGTTCTCGAGGAGGTAGCCCGCCACCGAGGCCTGGGTGGTGACCTGGCTGGCCAGCGAGTTCAGCGAGCCGACACCCAGGGTCACCGCGTCCAGCCGGCCCTGCGCGGCGTTCCACTGGTTCACCAGGTCGGGGTTGCCCGGCGTGGTGCCGGCCTGCAGGCGGGAGGTGATGCCGCTCACCAGCCCGGAATAGGCCCGCGTGTCGCCGGCGAGCTGGCCGCGCGTCGCATTGAACTGGGCCTGCTGGGCGGCGATGCCGCTGTTGAGCGCGGCCTGGTCGCTGCGCAGCTGCTCGATGGTCTTGCGGACCGTCTGGGTGCCGGTCTGGGTGATGGCGGGGTTGGCATTCGACGGCGCGGTGCTGACGGGGGGCGCGAAGACGCTGCTCTGGGCGCAACCGCTCAGGACGATCGCCGCCAGAAGAAGCGCGGATCGTGGAACTCTTAGCGCCATCTTTGGCCTCGAACCCGCCCCGATATCATCGTTCTGGTGCTCCGATGCGGCGCCCGAACGAAACAGGGCCGACTCGGGGCACATGCCCCAAATCCAGATGGCAGTCATGCCGTTTGAAAGCAAGGAAAACCGACCTGGCTTTTTCCCAGTCGGTTGAACGACTTGGCGCCGTCCGGCCCTCGGCGCCGGCGCGTTTCTACGGCCGGTTCGAGGGTTGGAGCGGCGCCCGGTCGCAGCCCGCGATGCCCCGTCGACTCGGCTTGCATCGCCGGGGCAGTTTCACTAGGGTGCGCCCCTTCGCCGGACCCCTCGGGGTTCGGCCGTGCGCCCGTAGCTCAACTGGATAGAGCATCTGACTACGAATCAGAAGGCTGGAGGTTCGACTCCTTCCGGGCGCGCCATTTCCCTTTTGTAAATACAGCCTTTTTCGCCTCTCATTACTGGACGGGCGACACTACTGGCGGCCGGTAGCCACGAGAATACCTAGGTGTTCCGGACCTGCGCCGTAGACGTGGCGGGTAGCCAGCCGGACCATTTGTTCGTTGAATGCACCGACCAAATCCCGCAGCCCACGTCGAAGGAGCTTTTCCACCTGACGCTCGACGTTCGTAGGGACGAAAAGGCGAGTCGGAGAAAAGCGAGCACCAGAACGCAGGCTGGATCACTCAGGCCGTGGGTTGTGATGGATCGTCGATCTCCTACTAGAAGATGACGTCCTGCGCTGGCAGCATCCGGATCGAGTGGTGACGACGCCCCACACCTTGAAGGACATCCGCTCGAGAATTTCGATGTCAGGGCATACAGGGTTCTCGTTCGGAAGCCCTGCGGGAAGTCGGGTCCAGGGCGCTCAAGGCCCCGCAAGAACCACCCGAGCGACGACAACTCGGATTCAAGTCGATCGGTAATACCGATCTCTGTTGGGCACCTCGAATCGACACTGCCATCGGCACTCGTGAAGTCTCGGGTAGGAAGGTTGTCGACTAGTCACCTATGAGCCAGCGGCAACATCTACGCTCGTCACTATTGATCGACCCACGTGGAACGCTTGATCACAAGCCGCCTCACGCATGTATCCCAGCGGGGGCCAATGACAATCGTTGATGGCTCAAAGGTCTTCGATCACGCGAACCACTGGGGGCATTATTGTTTGATGTCGAACATTGATTTGCAGTTGAAGTAATGCCCTTGCGGTAAATTCTCAATTGCAATGCAAGGTAAAAGCAAGCCTTATGTCTGCGATTGTTTTGGGGCTCCGGCTTCGCATTCTCAACGAGCGATACTTGAGTTGATTGATCTCCCCTGAAGCGGGTGCGGCGCGACTGTCTGGGGACTCAACGACCATGGACACCATCATCGACATCCGCGGAGCGACGCGGCTCGTTAAGGTCGACAATAAATACGTTCTTCTCGACGAGCTCGGGGCCGCACTGGACCTGAGTTACATGGGAGTGGCGGTTGTTGAGGGCCAGTTTGGCACGTGGACCCCCATCGGCGCGGAGCAAGCGGCGGACGGCTACCAGGTCGTGTGGAAGAACAGCGCGTTTGATCAGTATGACGTCTGGAATGTTGACGGCAGCGGAAACTATTTGAGCCTCGCCCTCGGCGGTGTGCCGGGTTCCTCTCTGGAGTTGCGATCGCTGGAACCTGTCTTCCAGCAGGATCTGAACAACGACGGCAATATAGGCAATCGGCCTACCGTCACAGACCTCTCTACGAATTCTACGACCGTGAATTTTGTAGCGTCCGATCCAGACGACGGCTCTTTGAGCCTGGCCGGCTCGTTCGGAGTCGCCTTTGGGAACCCGCCTGTCTTGAGCGGAGTCACGACGACGCTAACGCTGGCCCCCCAGATTTCTGCGCTTTCGGGTACCTTGCAGGTGTCGGATGGCACGAATGCCGTTGATGTCGTCGGCCTCTACGTTGGCACCGACGGCAATAATAAAGCGAACGCGCCGAATACGGGGCTGTCTAATGCCCTGTACGGGTTTGGCGGTGCTGATTTACTCACCGGCGGTGCCGGCGACGACACGCTGAGCGGCGGTGATGGCAACGACCGCTTGAACGGCGGAGCGGGTGCCGACGACATGACCGGCGGTGCCGGCAACGACGTCTACTACGTCGACAACGCAGGCGACGCTGTCACGGAAATTGCAGACGGAGGCATCGACACGGTGTCGACGACTTTGTCGACATACACGCTGGGCACAGAAGTCGAACGTGTTGTGTACACCGGCTCGGGGTCTTTCGAGGGTGTCGGCAACGAGCTGGATAACCGACTCACCGGCGGTGCCGGCGACGACACGCTGAGCGGCGGTGAGGGCAACGACCGCTTGAACGGCGGAGCGGGTGCTGACGACATGACCGGCGGTGCCGGCAACGACGTCTACTACATCGACAACGCAGGCGACGCTGTCACGGAAATTGCAGACGGAGGCATCGACACGGTGTCGACGACCTTGTCGACCTACACGCTGGGCACTGAAGTCGAACGTGTTGTGTACACCGGCTCGGGGATCTTCGAAGGCATCGGCAACGAGCTGGACAACCGACTCACCGGCGGTGCCGGTGAAGACACGCTGAGTGGCGGTGAGGGCAACGACCGCCTGAATGGCGGAGCGGGTGCCGACGACATGACCGGCGGTGCCGGCAACGACCTCTACTATGTCGACAACGCTGGCGACTCCGTCACGGAAGTTGCAGACGGAGGCATCGACACGGTGTCGACGATCTTGTCGACCTACACGCTCGGTGCCGAAGTCGAGCGTGTTGTGTACACCGGGCCGGGGACCTTCGAAGGCATCGGCAACGAGCTGGACAACCGACTCAGCGGCGGTGCCGGCGACGACATGCTGAGTGGCGGTGAGGGCAACGACCGCCTGAATGGCGGAGAGGGTGCCGACGCCATGACCGGCGGTGCCGGCAACGACCTCTACTATGTCGACAACGCTAACGACGTTGTGATGGAGAATGCGGGCCAAGGCGCCGACACGATCTACACTAGTGCTAGCTACGAACTGGGTGCGGGTAGTCACGTCGAAGTTCTGCGCGTCTATGGAACGACGGACGGCCTGGATCTCTACGGCAACGAATTCAACAACACTCTGATCGGTGGGGTGGGCAACGATTACCTGGACGGCGGTACCGGCGCAGACCGACTCGAGGGCGGAGCGGGCGACGACATTCTGGGCGATTGCGGTTGCGACTTTAACGACACGATGATCGGCGGCGCCGGTGAGGACATGTTTGTGAGCGGCGGCGGTGCCGACACTCTGTCCGGTGGTACCGATTCGGATCTGTTTCTTTATGTTCGGTCCTCCGATTCGACGCATACGGCTTATGACACGATCCTGGACTTCGCCGTAGGGGAGGACGTGCTGGGCCTTCTAGGTCTTGGAGAGTTTGGGCCGCTGGTGACTGTGACGACAGCGCCGTCGACAATCGCCGCTCATACGATCCAGGCGTTCGTCTCGGGCGGCAGCACCATCCTTTACGTCAACAACACGAATGGTGAGCTAGCTACCGCATCGGCCAGCATGGAGATCCACCTTGCCGGAGTGACGGGCCTCACGGACGACGACATCGAGATCACAGGGCCTCGCGATGCGCCGGTCGTCAGCGACGTGATGGTGACGGCAACGAGCGTGAGCTTTGTCGCTTATGCCCTGAACGATCTATCGCTGGAGCTGTTGTTTCCGTTCGACGAGATATTTGAGCCGCAGGTGTTGAACGGGGGCACCACGACGCTCGAGCCTATTGCTCAGGCTTCAGAGGTCATGGGCTATCTGAGCATCTGGGACGGTTGGAATGTCGTTGATGTAATGGGCCTCTACCTCGGCACCGAGGGTAACGACGAGGGATTTGCAATAACTGACTCGCTGCCGAATGCCCTGTTTGGCTTTGGGGGTGATGATACGCTGACGGGTGGATTGACTGCCGGCTGGATCTTTGGTGGCGCGGGCAATGACACGATCGTTGGCAACCAATACGACGCCCTGCTGGACGGCGGCGCCGACGACGACACGCTGCTCGTGGACCCGCTGCGGGTGGGCGAGGCCTTCATCAGCACCAGCGATGCCCAGATCGCCAACATCGAGAATGTGGTTCTGGCGGGCGCCGTGACGCTGAACCTGTCGAAGCAGACAGAAGGATTCGCCATCTCCGGCTCGTCCGACGACGACACCATCATCGGTGGCTCGGGCGCCGACAGCATCGACGGCGGCGCGGGTTATGACATCCTGGTGGGCCGTGGTGGCGCCGACACACTGTCGGGAGGCGTGGATTCGGATTCGTTTGCGTACCTCGCTCAGTCGGACTCGACGCACGCCGCCTACGACACGATCCTCGATTTTACGCAGGGAGAAGACTTACTCGAGTTCAGGGGGCTGGGGGAGTTCTGGCCGCTGGTCTCGGTGACGACGGCACCCCTGACGATCGCCGCGCACACGATCCTGGCCTTCGCCTCGGGCGGCACCACGATCCTCTACGTCAACACCACGGATGGCGATCTGGCTGCCGACCAGGCCAGCATGGAGATCCATCTGATCGGGGTGACCGACCTCACGGATGGCGACATCTATGTGACGGACGGAGGGCCGAACGCCGGCTATGTCTCGGCGTCGGCTGCTTCCGTAGACTTCTTCTTCGCAAACGATGTGGACGGTAGATCGTTCGTCGTGGCCGGCCCATTCGAGTCGGTCTTCGGCGATACGGTCGTCATGGATGGCGTCACGACAACGTTCACCCCAGTTGCCCAGACATCGGCGCTCTCGGGCCTCCTGCAATTATCCGACGGTACGAATGCCTACGACATCATAGGCCTCTTCCTCGGTACAGAGGGCGATGATGTGGCCACGGGGCCCTATCGTCCTTCCTCTGCCTATCTGTGGAACGCCCTCTACGGCTTCGGCGGCGACGACACACTGACGACCGGCGCCGAAGGGGAGTTGCTGGTGGGTGGCACCGGCAATGACACCTACTATATCGACTACTATTCCAGCTATGTGATCGAGCAGGCGGGCGAAGGCACCGACACGGTCTACACCAGCAAGGAATTCGTGCTGGCCTTTGGCAGCGAGGTCGAGGTCGTGCGCGTCTACGACACGACGGACGGTGTCTTTCTTTTCGGTAACGAACTCGACAACACGCTGATCGGCGGGGTGGGTGGCGACTGGCTCGAGGGCAGGTTTGGCGCCGACACCCTGTCGGGCGGGGCCGGTGGCGACACATTCAGCTATGGTTCCGAATGGGATTCGACGCCTGGGGACCACGACACGATCCTCGACTTCGTCGTGGGCCAGGACAGGCTTAATTTCGCAGAGCTTGGCACGTTCGCGCCATTGGTGACCGTTACGACGGCGCCGACGACGATCGACGCTCACTCGATCCAGGCGTTTGTCTCGGGCGGCAATACAATCCTCTACGTCAACATTACGAATGACGCCTTGGCCACCGACTCGGTCAGTATGGAAATCCATCTGGCCGGGGTCACCGGTCTTACGGACGCCGACATCGTTGTGTTCAACTCCGATGAGCCGAACGCCGCGCCGGCCATCAGCGGCGTCTTGGCGACAGCCGAGTCCATCAGCTTTGTCGCCACCGATCCGGAAGACGAAGCGATGCAACTGCTGATCTCGGACCATGTGTCCGATATTTTGGTGACGAGCGGTGCCACGACGATACTCGATGCCGTTGCCGGGGACTCAGAAGTCCTGGGCGTCCTGCAGGTCTGGGATGGCCTCAATCTCGTCGATGTGATTGGCCTCTACCTCGGGACAGACGGCGATGACGAGGCGCTTGCGACGGGGGCCGTCCAGCCGCTGGCCCTGTATGGCTTCGGCGGTGACGACGAACTGACAGGCGGTGAGGCGGCCGACTGGATCTTTGGCGGCGCCGGCGGCGACCTGATAGACGGCGGCCAGGAAGACACGCTGCTGGATGGCGGTGCGGATACCGACAGGCTGCAGATCCGGGCAGATTTTACCAGCACGAGCGATGGCCAGATCGTCGACATCGAGCAGATTGAGCTCACGCAGGCAGCGACGCTGAACCTGGCCAACCAGACCGAGAGCCTCGTCATCTACGGCTCATCAGGCGCGGACAGCATCACCGGCGGTGCAAACGACGACACCATTTACGGCGCTCAGGATGACACGCTGCTCGATGGCGGCGGTGGCGACGCGAACACCCTGGGCGTGCTGGGCGCGTTCACCGGCGCCAGCGATGCCCAGATCGCCAATATCCAGAATGTGGTTCTTTCCTCGGCAGGGATGGTGGACCTGTTCAACCAGACTGAGGGCTTTGTCATCACCGGGTCGTCGGGCGACGACACGATCGTCGGTGGTTTGGGCGCGAATTCCATCAATGCCGGCGCAGGCAACGACACCATCTACATCGTCAAGAACGAAACACTGCTGGACGGCGGTGCTGGTGACGCGAATGAGCTGGTCGTGGCGGCTCCGGAGTTCGTCAGCAGCAGCGATGCCGAGATCGTCAATATCCAGCGTGTTTCCCTTTTTCTCGCGCCGGGGACATTGGATCTCTCGAACCAGACGGAAGACCTCGTCATCGCGGGGACGCCCTGGATCGACAGCCTCACCGGTGGCTCGGGCAACGACACGATCTGGGGCGACCAGAGCGATATGATACTGGATGGCGGCGCCGGTGCC
>JAESFK010000295.1_pt1 | contig 30570 bp, 25 predicted proteins | sample 9269391 | NCBI WGS metagenome assembly JAESFK01 (sample SAMN14506231, study PRJNA617097) | algae metagenome | isolation source: Drouetiella hepatica UHER 2000/2452 and co-occurring heterotrophs from... | place: Slovakia: Slovak Paradise National Park, Hrabusice, Kosice Region | collected 2000-01-01
CCAGAAGCGAACCCCGGAAGGCCTCTCGCGCTACGTCGGAAAGCTCCTCAAGACCATCCGACCATCCGAATGCTGCAACTACATCCAAAGCGCCGGATACGCTCACGTCAAAACGTGAAACGCTCTAAAGTGGAAAAAAGGTCTCTCCGCTCCGCGCCTGCGGCGCTCCGGTCGAGACGACGGAATCTCTTCGTTCGACACTACTTCCGGGTCGGATCCTCGGCGACCTGCACCAGCAGCTTGCCGAAGTTCCGGCCCTTCAGGAGGCCGATGAAGGCCTCGGGCGCGTTCTCGATGCCTTTCACGATATCCTCGCGGTACTTGATCTTGCCGGCCTTCACCGCGGCCGGCACTTCCTTCCAGAAATAGGCCATCTGGCCGAAGTGATCGGAGACGATGAACCCGGTCACGGTGGCGCGCTTGATCAGCAGCAGGCGCCAGTCGGGACCGGGGTTCAGCTGCATCTCGTTGTACTGCGAGATCAGGCCACAGAGCGGCACCCGCGCGAAGTCGTTGAGCTGCGGCACCACGGCCGCCTGCACCGCCCCGCCGACATTCTCGAAATAGATATCGATCCCATTGGGCGCCGCCGCCCGTAGCTCCTTGAACAGGTTGCCCCCGGCCGCGCGATAGTCGACGCAGGCATCGAAGCCCAGCTCGTTCACGACGTAGTCGCATTTCGCCTTGCCGCCGGCGATGCCGACCGCGCGGCAGCCCTTGAGCTTGGCAAGCTGTCCCACGACCGAGCCGACGGCGCCGGACGCCGCCGACACCACGACGGTCTCGCCCGCCTTGGGCTTGCCGATCTCCATCAGCCCCCACCAGGCCGTCATGCCGGGCATGCCCAGCACTGACAGCGCGGTCGAGAGCGGCGCGGCGTCGGGGTCGAGCTTCATCGACATGTCGCCGGTCGAGACGGCGTAGCTCTGCCAGCCGGCATACTCGACGACATAGTCGCCTTCCTTGAAGCGCGGGTTCTTCGACTTCACGACCTGGCCCACCGTCCCGCCGACCATCGCGTCGCCGAGATTGACGTTCGAGGCATAGCCCTTGGTCTCCGCCATGCGGCCGCGCATGTAGGGGTCGAGCGACAGCCAGATCGTGCGCGAGAGATACTCGCCGTCCTTCGGCTCGGGAATCGCCTGCTCGACGACGTCGAAATTGGCATGGGTCGGTTCGCCCTGCGGACGCGACTTCAGCAGCACGCGACGATTGGTGGCCATGGAATCCTCCGTTGGTTTGCGGCACGGTATCACGCTGATGAAAGCCCGCGAAACGCTGCGCCTCGTCCTCGCCCTCCTCCTTCTGCTATGGGGTGGCGCCGTGACAGCCCGCACCCTCACCGAAGACGAACGCGCCCTGATCGCGGCGACGCAGCGCAATGACGTCGAGACTGCGCGCCGCCTGATCGCCGCCGGCACCAGCGTCAACGCCCAGGACGAGAAGTGCGACAGCGCCTTCCTCCTGGCCGGCGCCGAGGGGCGCCTCGAAATCCTGAAGCTCACCCTGCAGGCCGGCGCCGACCTCAAGAGCACCAACCGCTATGGCGGGACGGCGCTGATCCCGGCCTGCCATCACGGCCATGTCGAGACGGTGCGCGAACTGCTGAAGACCGCGATCGACGTGAACCATGTGAACCGGCTCGGCTGGACCGCGCTCCTTGAGGTGGCGATCCTGGGCGACGGCGGACCGGCCTATATCGAAATCGCGCGCCTGCTGCTCGCGCACGGCGCCGACATCAATCTTCCCGACAACCAGGGCGTCACGCCGCTCGGTCACGCACGACAGCGCGGCCTGCGCGAGATCGCCTCGATCCTGGAGGCCGCCGGCGCGCGCTGAATGCCCAAGTCCCGTACATACGTGTGTCTTCCCGGTGCCTGGATGGGCGCCTGGTCCTGGAAATTCGTCATCGAACGCCTGACGGCCGAGGGCCATGACGCCCGCGCCCTGCCCTTTCGCGGCGTCGGCGAGCGGGCGGCGGAACTGTCGCCCGAACTCGACAACGACGTGTTCCTGGCCGAGACGATCGCTACCCTGGAGAAGGAAGACCTGCGCGACATCGTGCTGGTCGGCCACAGTTTCGGCAGCCTGATCGCCACCCTCGTCACCGATCGCATCCCCGAGCGGATCGGCCATCTCGTCATCATCGATGGCGGCATCGCGACCGACGGCCAGTCGATCTTCGGCCGCATCCCGCCCGAGATCGTGGCCAAGCGGAAGAAGCTGATGAAGGTCGTGAACGGTACGGAAGTGCTGCCCTTCGCGCCGGTCGGCAGCCTGATCATCGACGATCCGGAGCTGGCCGCCTGGACGCACCGCCATCTCACGCCACACCCCGTCGCCTGCTACACAAAGCCGATCACGCTGCATCATCCCGCCGGCAACGGCCGCCCGATGACCTACATCGCCTGCACCAAGCCGCGCTATCCGGTGTCGGCGGGCATGCACGAGAAGGTCCAGGCGATGCCGCATGTCCGCTACCGTTCGATCGAGGCCGGCCACAACTGCATCCTCTCGGCGCCCGATCTGGTGGCCGCCGAGTTGCTGGCGATTCCGCGTTAACGGGGGCGGCTAGAACGGCTCCTTGTAGGGCCGCAGGTCGATCTCGTGCGTCCAGGCGCTCCGGTGCTGGCGGTGCAGATGCCAGTAGCTGTCGGCGATCGCGCCGATGTTGAGGAGGCCATCCGGCCCGGCCTTGTCGGCGCGGTCGGGCATGCGCGAGAGCAGACGCTCGCCCTCGATGCCGCCGTCGATGATGGCGTGCGCGACATGGATGCCCTGCGGCCCGAATTCGCGCGCCATCGACTGAACCAACAGGCGCAGCCCGCCCTTGGTCGCATTGAAGGCGGCAAAGCGCGGCCGGCCGCGCAGCGAGCCCGAGGCGCCGGTGAAGATCACGGTGCCGCGTCCCAACGGCGCCAGCCGGCGCATGGCTTCCCGGCCAAACAGGAAGCCGGCGAAGCAGCCGACCCGCCACGACTCCTCGAAATGCTGCGCCGTCATCTCGCGGAAATCGACGGCGGCGTTGTTGCCCATGTTGAACACCAGCAGGTCGGCCGGCGCACCCTCCGCATCGTCGGCCATCGCCCTGTCGAACAGCGCGACGACCTCGTCTTCCTTGGTGCCATCGACCACGACCGCCGTCGCCGAGCCGCCGGCCTCGCGAATCCCCTGCACGACCTGGTCGATCTTCGATCCGGTGCGGCCGGCAACCAGCACGTGATATCCCTCTTTCGCAAAGCGACGGCTCGCGGCCGCGCCCAGGCCACGCTCGGCGCCCACACCCAGCACGACCGCCTTCGTCTTCTTCGCCATGTTCGCTCCTCGCAACGCCGTTGCAGGGAACTTGCGGTGCCTCAGGCGCCTTCGCTACGGTCGATCGCATGAAATTAGCTCCGTACCCCATGATCGATCTCGACCTCGCGGCGCCGCTCGATCGCCATCCCGCCACCGTGCTGCCCGCCTGGATCGACTGGAACGGCCACATGAACGTGGGCTACTACGTCGTGGCCTTCGACAAGGCGACGGACACGCTCTGCCAGCAATTCGGCTGCGGCTGGGAATATACGCGCGACGAGATCGGCATGACCTTCGTGCTCGAGGCGCACGTCACTTACGATCGTGAGGTCAAGGAAGGCGACGACTTGCGCATCACCACGCAGATCCTCGACCACGATGCCAAGCGTCTCCACTTCATCCACATGATGTATCATGCGAAGGAAGGCTATCTCGCCGCCACCAACGAACTCATGCTGATGAACATCGACTACCAGACCCGCCGCTCGGCGCCGTGGCCCGGCTTCGCCATGGAGCGCATCGAGAAGCTCGCCGCGGCGCATGCCGCCCTCCCCCGCCCGGCCCAGGCCGGCCGCCTCATCGGAATCAAGAAGAAGTAACAGCGTCCATGCTTCAGTCCCTACCGTACGAACTTCCCGAACTCGTCACCCGCGCCCCGCTCGACACCCACCGCTCCACCGTCCTTCCGGAATGGGTCGACTGGAACGGCCATATGAACGTGGCTTTCTACGTCACCGCCTTCGACCAGGCTTCCGGCGCCTTCATGCGCAACATGGGACTGGGCCGCCGCTACGTCGACGGCAAGCTCGGCATGACCTTCGTGCTCGAGACCCACGTCACCTACGACCGCGAGCTCCGCGAGGGCGCACCGCTGCGCTTCACCACCCAGCTGCTCGCGCGCGACGCCAAGAAGGTCCATCTCTTCCACGAGATGTACCATGCCGAGCAGGACTATCTGGCCTCGACCAACGAGACGATCGTGATGAACATCGACTACGAGACGCGGCGTTCCGGCCCGTGGCCGGTGCCGGTGACCGAGCGCCTCGACGCGATCTGGGAGACCCACAAGGCTCTGCCCAAGCCGGCCAAGGCCGGCCGCGTCATGGGTCTCTCCAGGCGATGACGGTTGGCGAGGCGATCCCGACCACGCCTCGTCTTACACCATCCGAAACGGGCGCCTAAACGAAATTATCGAAATATTCGAAACGAACGAAGCGAACCCACCCGGGGAAAATGCGGTACTTAGATTCCGCAGGATCGCGCAGGGACGTTCCGGACTCCCTCATCCTGAGGAGCGGCCGCAGGCCGCGTCTCGAAGGATCGGCACGCGCAACACGTTTGTTGCCCATCCTTCGAGACGGTCGCTACGCGACCTCCTCAGGATGAGGTGGTGCGGGTGAGCTTGGCGCGGAGAGACTCTAGTCGCCCGCAAGCTTCGACAGTGCCTCGCCGCTGAGACGGTAGGGCAACCAGTTGCGGATCCAGCGATAGCCCAGGCGCTCGTAGAAGCCGCGCGCCGGGTTCCAGTCGAGCACGTTGAGGTCGATGCGCTTGTAGCCTTTGGCCTCGCATTCGCGGGCAAGGCCTTGCATCAGCGCGCGCGCCACGCCGCCGCGACGTTCCTCGGGCACGACCCAGATGTCCTCGATGAAGATGCCGCGCGCCGCCGTCCAGACGGAATAGTTGAAAGTGTAGAGGACGAAGCCCACGGGCTTCGAGCCGCGTTCGGCGATCAGGGCGGCGAATTGCGGATTATCGCCGAAGCCGTCGCGCGCCAGGGTCTGCGGCGTCGAGCCGACGGCGTCGGGCTCGTCCTCGTAGGTCGCGAGATCGACCGAGAAACGATACAGCGTGTCGACGTCCTCGACCGTCGCCAGCCGCACCCCTAGCGCTTGCGGATCAGACGGCAAGATACCCTCCATCCACCGGCAGGATCGCGCCGGTGATGTAGCTCGCCGCCTCCGAACACAGGAACACCACCGGCCCGGCAAGCTCCTCCGGCTGGCCCACGCGCTTCATCGGCACGTGCGCGAGGAAGCCTTCCAGCTTCTTCGGATCGGCGCGCGTCACCTCCGTCATCGCGGTGGCGATGATGCCGGGCGCCAGCGCGTTCACCCGCACGCCGTCGGGCGCCAGCTCCGTCGCGAGCGCCCGCGTGAACTGGGCCAGCGCGCCCTTCGAGACCGGATAGACGCCGCTGCCCGCCGGCGCGATGAAGGAGTTGATCGAGGCGATGTTCACGATGCTGCCCTTGGTGTGCTTGAGCTGCTCGACAAAGGCCAGGGTGACGTTGAAGGGCCCCTGGACGTTCACCTCCATGGTGCGTTCCCAGCGCGCCCGGCCGTCCGGTTCCGTCAGGCCGCCGCGCAGGAAGATGCCGGCATTGTTGACCAGGATGCTGATCGGGCCGACCAGCAGGGAGACGTCCTGCGCGAGCTTGCGGCAGCCTTCCTCGTCGGTGACGTCGAGTGCATGGCCGCGCGCCTCGCCGCCCGCCTTGACGATGCTGTCGGCGATGGAGCGCGCCGCCTCCAGATCGACGTCGGTGACGATGACGCGCGCGCCCGCCGCCGCGAGGCCGCGCGCGATGGCGGCGCCGTTGCCGCGGCCGGCGCCGGTGACCAGCGCCAGCCGGCCGGTGAGCATGCCTTTCATGTCTCCTCCATCGTCTCGCGCGCGGCTCTCAGCGCCTCGCGCAGCACCGCCTCGTCGCCCACGTGGTTCGCCAGCAGGAGGATCAGCCGCGCGTCGAAGGCGCGGCACTGCTCGTCGCTGAGATCCCGATGCGCGTCGACGATCGCGTTGTAGACATCGTCGGGGCGCGCAAGATTCAACGTGCGGCGCAACGCGCCGGTCGTGATATCGGCCATCGCGATCTCCTTCAGCCGTTGCCCGTGGCCCGCCTGATCGCCGCGGCAATCGCGGCCGTATCGAAGCGACGCCAGCGGGCGGCGACGTATCGGTCGGGCCGGATCAGATAGGTCGTGCCGGGCCGACCATCATAGCGCTGGCGAGCCAGCCCGTCGCCCGCAATGCGGACGCAGGTCGCCCCGGACGGCAGGTCGCCGACCGGCACGTCCGTGTCGCCGAAGGTCAGCAGGGTGAAGCCCGGCCCCAGCCGGTCGATCAGCCATCCGCTGCCGTCCCGTCCGACCGGCGCATCGAGCATCGCCCGGCCGGGCCCCGGCCCGCGCTGCCAGTCGGCGGCGTCGTCGTCCGGCGTATCGAGCGGCGAGCCCGGCTGCGCGGTCGGCACCGACAACCGGCCGCTGTTGATCAGCGCGCGCGCGAAGGGAAAGTCGCGCGCCAGCGACAGCGTGGCATCGCGAAAGATGCGCGAGGCGGGAAACTTCGGCGTGATGAAGTCGGTGCTGCGCGTCGAGTTCAGGATGTTCTCCTGCGCCGCCGCGCGCCGTTCGCTGCAGTAGCTGTCGAGCAGCGACACCGGCGCAGCCTTCGCCAGGACCATCGCCAGCTTCCAGGCGAGGTTGTCGACATCGGCGATGGCACCGTTGCCGCCGCGCGCGCCGAACGGCGAGACGACATGCGCGGCGTCACCCGCGAAGATCACCCGGCCGTGGACGAAGCGCTCCATCATGCGGCAGGTGAAGGTGTAGACGCTGGTCCACTCATGCTCCCAGCGCGCCTCGGGACCGAACATCTGGCGCAGGCGCCGGTCGATGTTCTCCGGCTTCTTTTCCTCCTCCGGATCGGCGTCGCGGCCGAGCTGGAAATCGACACGCAGCACGTTGTCGGCCTGGCGGTGCAGCAAGACGGAATTGGTCGGATGAAAGGGCGGGTAGAACCAGAAGCGCCGCTCCTTGGGCAGCTCGCTCAGCAGCCTGATGTCGGAGATCAGGAAGCGGTCGTGGAAGACCTCGCCCGGAAACGGCAGGTCCAGGAGGTGCCGCACGGTGCTGCGCACGCCGTCGCAGGCGACCAGCCAGTCGGCATCGAGCGTATAGCGCCCGTCCGGCGTCTCGACTTCCACCCCGACGCCATCAGGGCTCGGCGTGACCGCGAGGACCTTGTTGCGGAAGCGCATCTCGATCATCGGCTCGGCCAGGCAGCGCTCGAAAAGATACTCCTCCACGTAATACTGCTGCAGGTTCACGAAGGCGGGGAACTTGTGGCCGGGCTCGGGCTGCAGGTTGAAGCGGAAGACCGGCTTGTCGTGGAGATAGAGCTCGCCCTGCTCCCAGGTGATCCCCTTCTCGACCATGCGGCTCGCGACGCCGAAGCGATCCCAGGTCTCGAGGCTGTGCTTGGCCTGGCAGATCGAGCGGCTGCCGAGGCTCACCGTGTCGTCCTCGTCGAGCACGACCGACGGCACGCCGCGCCGGGCGAGTGCCAGCGCCAGCGTCGGACCGGCCATGCCGGCGCCGACGATCACGACCGGCCGGCGCGCGCGCTCGCCATCGAGTTCAGGCGGCTTTCGGTACTCGTAATGTCGATAGGTGTAGGAACTCATCGGAGCACGCCACGGAAAGCAGCGTCACTCGGCCTTTTCGAGCGCCGCCCACATCTCGATGTCGCGCTCGGCGGTCCAGATGCGCGGATGGTCGAGGCCCTTGGCCTCGTCGTAGGCGCGGCTGACGTCGAACGGCATGCAGTGCTCGAAGATGACCCAGTTGCCGTAGCGCGGCTGCAGGGCCGCCATCGCCTTGTCGTAGGCCTGCTTGAGCGAGTCGCCGGCCTCGGCGCTCTTCTCCACGACCTTGTAGAGGTCGCTCAGGAAGGCCTGGGTTCCGGCGATGCCTTCCTCGACGGGCCCCGCTCCGATCAGCGCGTCGCCCCGGCCGGGCACCAGCGCCTCGGCCTTGAGGTCGCGCAGCTTCTGCAGGGTCTCCGGCCAGTCCTTGTAGTGCGCATCGCCGCAATAGGGCGTGGCGCCATACTCGACCAGGTCGCCGCTGAACAGGGTGCGCTCCTCGGGCAACCAGACGATCGTGTCGCCCTTGGTGTGGCCGCGGCCGGCATGGATGATGTCGACCTGCAGCTTGCCCAGCCACAGGGTCATGCGATCGTTGAAGGTGATGGTGGGCCAGGTCAGGCCCGGGATGGTCTCCGCCGCCTGGAACAGCCGTGGGAAGCGCTGCAGCTCGGACTTGTAGTCCTGCGCGCCGCGCTCGACGATCATGTCGCGCGTGGCTTCGCTGCAGATGATGTGCTCGGGTGCGTAGCCGCTGGCGCCCAGCACGCGCACGGCATGATAGTGCGACAGCACCACGTACCTGATCGGCTTGTCGGTGACGGTGCGGATCCGCTCGATCACCTGCTCCGCCATCTTTGGCGTCGCCTGCGCATCGATCACCATGACCGCGTCGTCGCCGATCACGATGCCGGTATTGGGGTCGCCCTCGGCGGTGAAGGCGTAGGCGTGCTCGGACAGACGGCTGAAGGTGATCTTCTTGTCCGTCATATCCGCCTGCGAGGCGAACGCCTTGGCCATCGATATCTCCCCCTTTGTCGCTTGGACGCGAACCTATGCAGCGTGCGGCGCCCGAGTCAAAGCGCAGCTATTCACAGGTGGGTCAGGCGGCGCCGTACTTGTGATAGGTCGCGCGGTCGCCCGTACGGATGGTGACGTCGAACGCATCGCCCTCGCGCTCCATCCGGAGCGTCACCACGGCGCCCGCCGGGCCGATCGCCCACAGCTTGCGGTAGAAGTCGGCCACATCGTCGAGCACCTCGCCGTTCAGCGCATGCAGGATGTCGCCGCGTTGCAGGCCGGCGCGGTCGGCGGGCCCGCCGTCGGAAATGCCGCCGACCACGAGCTGGCCCATGTGCTCGACCGTATAGAGACCGAGCCAGGGGCGCGGCGGCGTCGACAGGCGGCCGGTGGAGACCAACTCCCCGAAGATCGGCTTCAGCCGGTTGATCGGCACATACATGTTGCCGGGGAACGCCGGCGATCCCGGGCCCAGCGCCTCCTGCACCAGCAGCGAGCCGACGCCGAGGAGTTCGCCATTCTGGCCGATCAGGGCCGAACCGCCCCACAGCGGATAGGCCGGCACCGTGAAGATGGCGCTGTCGAGCAGATATTCCCAGTATCCGGCGAACTCGCGCCGGCCGGCGACCTTGACCTTGAGCGCCGCCTTCTCGCCGCCGAGGCCCGCGACATAGGCCTCGCCGCGCAAGGCGAGGGAATCGGAATCGCCGAACGGCATCGGCTTCAGCGGGACCGGGCTCTCGGTCCGCACCAGTCCGAAGCCGCTCTCATAGTCGTAGCCGACGATGCGGGCCGCCGTCTCGTTGCCCTCGATGTCGGTGATCGTGACCGTGTCGGCTTCCATGATGAGATAGCCGATGGTGAGGACGAGTCCCTCGTCGTCGACCAGGATGCCGTGACCTTCACGCTCCGTGCCCAAAGTCTGGGCCGAGCGGCGGCTCTCGGGGATGGTGGTCCTGACGCCGACCACGGCGGACAGGGCCGCTGCCACCGGAGGCGGCAGGCTGGAGCCGCCGCCGGGCGTGCGGGCGACCACGCGCTCGTCGCCGGGGGGAGGCCAATGGCCCGACCCGTTCGCGGAACCGTTCAACCCTCGGGCCATCCGCTCACCTCCGCCGCGCACCATGCGCGTCCACAGTCTCGAAGATAGGCGTCCGCCCTCGCGATTGCTATATGACGGTTCATGGCGCCCCCCGCCGATCCGTTCGAAATCATCGATGACCCCGTTCCGGCCGATCCCGTGCCGGCGCGGCGGGCCGTTGCGCCCACCGCCCATCTCGACGGGCTGAACGACGAACAGCGCCAGGCCGTCACCCATGCCGGCGGGCCCTTGCTGGTCCTGGCCGGCGCCGGCACCGGCAAGACCCGCGTGCTGACCACCCGCATCGCCCATCTGTTGCTCACCGGGCAGACCCGAACGTCGCAGATCCTGGCGGTCACCTTCACCAACAAGGCGGCGCGCGAAATGCTCGACCGCGTGGCCAGCCTGATCGGCGGCGCGGCGGACGGGATGTGGCTTGGGACCTTCCACGCCATCGGCGTGCGCGTCCTGCGCCGCCATGCCGAGCTGATCGGGCTGAAGAGCAATTTCACGATCCTCGACACCGACGACCAGACCCGGCTGATCAAGCAGTTGCTGCAGGCCGAGGGCATCGACGACAAGAAATGGCCGGCGCGCATCCTGTCCGGCATCATCCAACGCTGGAAGGATCGGGCGCTGACGCCGGAGAAGGTGTCGGGCGACGACGCCGGTGAGTTCGCCAACGGCAAGGCCGCCGACATCTACCGCCAGTACCAGGAGCGGCTCGCCGAGGTGAACGCCGTCGATTTCGGCGACCTGGTGATGCACTGCGTGACCCTGTGGCAGAAGCATCCCGACATCCTGGCGGTCTACCACGGCCGCTTCCGGCACATCCTGGTCGACGAGTATCAGGACACCAACGTCGCCCAGTATCTCTGGCTGCGCCTGCTGGCGCAGGGGACGCAGGACGTCTGCTGCGTCGGCGACGACGACCAGTCGATCTACGGCTGGCGCGGCGCCGAGGTGGGCAACATCCTGCGCTTCGAGAAGGATTTCCCCGGCGCCACCATCGTCCGGCTGGAGCGCAACTACCGTTCGACGCCGCACATCCTGGCCGCCGCCTCGCACCTGATCTCCCACAACGAGGGACGGCTCGGGAAGACGCTGTGGACCGACGCCAAGGAAGGCGAGCGCATCTCGCTGCGCGGTGTCTGGGACGGCGACGAGGAAGCGCGCACCATCGGCGAGGAGATCGAGGCGCTGCAGCGCGACAAGCACCGGCTTTCGCAGATCGCCATCCTGGTGCGCGCCGGCTTCCAGACCCGCGAGTTCGAGGAACGGTTCATCACGATGGGCCTGCCCTATCGCGTGATCGGCGGCCCGCGCTTCTACGAGCGCCAGGAGATCCGCGACGCGCTGGCCTATTGCCGCGTCACCATCCAGCACGACGACGACCTGGCCTTCGAACGCATCTACAACACGCCGCGCCGCGGCCTGGGCGAATCGGCGCTGCGGACTCTGCGGCTGATCCAGCGGACGCAGAAGATCTCGCTGTTCGAGGCGACGCGGCGGGCGCTCGAGACCGACGAGCTGAAGGCGCGTCCGCGCAAGTCGCTGGGCGACCTGATCCGCAACTTCGAGCGCTGGCGGGCGATGCTCGACGGCATGAGCCATGTCGAGGTGGTCGAAACCATGCTCGACGAACCCGGCACCCCCGAGTTGCTGCGGACCGCCCGCCCGCCGGCGGCCGCGCCCCGGCTGGAGAACCTGAAGGAGCTCGTCAACGCGCTGCAGGAGTTCGATTCGCTGCCGGCGTTCATGGAGCACGTGGCCCTGCTCACCGACATGGCCTCGCGCGACGACACCGACATGGTGAGCGTGATGACCCTGCACGCCGCCAAGGGGCTCGAGTTCGACACGGTGTTCCTGCCGGGCTGGGAGGAAGGCCTGTTCCCCAACCAGCGGGCGCTCGACGACAAGGGGCTTGCGGGTCTCGAGGAGGAGCGCCGGCTGGCCTATGTCGGCCTGACGCGGGCGCGCAAGCGGGCCTATGTCTCCTTCGCCGCCAACCGCCGGGTGTTCAACCAGTGGCAGGCGGCCATCCCGTCGCGCTTCCTGCGTGAACTGCCGCCCGCCCAGCTGGCCCAGAGCAGCGATGCCGGCCTCTACGCCACCTATTCCGCCGGCCATCACGGCGGCCTGCGCGACCAGGCCAGCGGCTTCGAATATGAGAGCCTGGGCGTTCCCGGCCGCCGCACGCGCTATCGCGACGAGACCGCCGACGACCGCCGCGCCACCGAGGGCGACAAGGTCGACCTCAGCATCGGCCAGCGCGTTTTCCACCAGAAGTTCGGCTACGGTCTGATCGTGGCCGTCGACGGTAACAAACTCGACATCGAATTCGAGAAGGCTGGCTCCAAGAAGGTGCTCGACAGTTTCATCGAGACCGCCTGATCAGGACTCACAGGAGAGAAACACCATGTACCGCCGCTCCGCCCTTGCCCTCGGCTCCGCCCTGGGTATCGTGCTCGCTTCCGGCGCCGGCTTTGCGCAGACCGGCAAGGTGACGGTCGTCACCTCCTTCTCCAAGGATGTCACCGACCCGATCAAGAAGGCCTTCGAGAAGGCCGTGCCCGGCGCCACGCTGGAAGTGCAGAACCGCAACACCAATGCCGGCGTGAAGTTCATCGAGGAGACCAAGGGCAACAACCAGGTCGATCTGTTCTGGGCCTCCGCCCCCGACGCCTTCGAGGTGCTGAAGGGCAAGAAGCTGCTGAGCCCCTACAAGCCCAAGGCCACCGGCATCGCGGAGAAGGTCGGGTCTTATCCGGTCAACGACAAGGACGGCTTCTATTCCGGCTTCGCGGCCTCGGGCTACGGCATCATGTGGAACGAGCGCTACGTGAAGGCCGACAAGCTGCCGACGCCCAAGGACTGGCAGAATCTCGCGCAGGCGCCCTACTTCGATCATGTGTCGATCTCGGCGCCCTCGCGCTCGGGCACGACGCATCTCACGATCGAGACGATCCTGCAGGGCGAAGGATGGGACAAAGGCTGGCGCACCACCAAGGAGATCGCCGGCAACCTCCGCACCGTGACCGATCGCTCGTTCGGGGTGCCGGAGGCGGTGAATTCCGGCCAGGTCGGCTACGGCATCGTGATCGACTTCTTCGCCTTCTCCTCGCAGGGCGCGGGCTTCCCCGTGAAGTTCGTGTACCCGTCGGTAACCACGCTGGTGCCGGCCAATGTCGGCGTCGTCGCCAACGCCCCGAACAAGGCGGGCGCCGAAGCCTTCATCGAGTTCCTGCTCTCGCCTGCGGGCCAGGAAGTCCTGCTCGAACCGACGATTCGTCGCCTGCCTGTGCGTCCCGAGACCTACGCCAAGGCCCCGGCCGACTATCCGAACCCGTTCAAGGACAAGAACCTGCAGGGGCTGCTGACCTTCAACGCCGAACTGTCGGAGAAGCGCACGGCGGCCGTCGACACGCTGTTCGACCAGCTCATCACCTTCCAGCTCGAGCCGCTGAAGGCGGTGACGAAGGTGCTGCATGAGGTCGATGCCGCGCTTACGAAGAAGGACAATGCGCAGGCCCGTGCGCTCGCCAAGGAAGCGCGCGACCTGATCGCCGCCATGCCGATCACCGCCGAGCAGGCCGCCTCGCCCGAGATCAAGGCCGCGTTCACCGGCGGCAAGGAAAAGTCTTCGCGCCAGGCCGAGCTGGAGCAGCAGTGGGCCGCCTTCGCCAAGGAAAAGTACACCGCCGCCAAGGCCAAGGCGGATGAGGCGCTGAAGCTGGCGCGTTAGTGCGGGACTCTCGTCACTTACCTCCCCATTCAGATGGGGAGGTGCCCGCGTCACACGCGGGCGGAGGGGTCATCGCTTTCGGGGTCACCGAGCATGACCCCTCCGCCCCTGACTACAGGGGCACCTCCCCATTTGAATGGGGAGGCAGATGACGGCGATCCGCTCTCCCGGCCAGGTCGCCCTCGCGCTGGCCATCGCCCTCTTCCTCGGCGTCTTCCTGATCGTGCCTGTGGCGACCGTCGTCTACGTCGCCTTCACCGAGAAGGGCGGCGGCGGGCTCACGCTCGTCAATTTCCTCGACTTCGGGCGCACCGACCTGTTCGTGCGCTCGTTCTGGAACTCGGTCTACGTCTCGGCAATGACCGTCGTCTGGGCGTCGGTGCTGGCACTGCCGCTCGCCTATCTCACGACGCGCTTCGAATTCCGCGGCGCCATGCTGGTGCAGACGCTGGGCTTCCTGCCGCTGATTATGCCGCCCTTCGTCGGCGCGGTGGCGATGCAACTCCTGTTCGGCCGCAACGGCTCGGTGAACCTGCTGCTCGACGAATGGTTCGGTTTCAAGATCGGCTTCATGGAAGGGCTGAACGGCGTCATCTTCCTGCAGGCCATCCACTATTTCCCGTTCATCCTGGTCAACCTCTCGGCCGCCCTGCGCAACATCGATCGCAGCATGGAGGAAGCCGCGCAGAACCTGGGCTCGCACGGGCTGCGACTGTTTCGCCGCATCGCCCTGCCGCTGGCCCTGCCCGGCTACATCGCCGGCGCCAGCCTGGTGTTCGTGAAGGTGTTCGACGACGTGGCCACTCCGCTGCTGCTCAACGTCAAGGAGATGCTGGCGCCGCAGGCCTATCTGCGCATCACCTCGATCGGAATCGACGATCCGATGGGCTACGTGATCTCGGTCGTGCTGATCCTCGTGGCGGTGGCGACCATGTGGGCCACCGCGCTGGTCATGAAGGGCAAGGACTACGCCACGACCCAGCGCGGCGGCGGCGGCCTCGCGCGGCGCAAACTGCGGCCGCGCGAGCAGCTGCTGGCCTATGGCGTCGTGATCCTGATCCTGGTTCTGGTGCTGGCGCCGCATGTCGGGCTGGTGCTGCTGTCCTTTGCCACGGTCTGGTCCTACAGCCCGCTGCCTGACGGCTACACGCTGGCCCACTATACGCGCGTGCTGGGCGACAGCTCGGTCTACATCAAGAACACGCTGCTCTATGCCGGCCTCGCTGCCACCATCGACGTGGTGATCGGCGGCGCGATCGCCTACCTCGTGCTGCGCACGCGCCTCCCCGGACGGCAGTGGCTCGACTGGGCCGCCAGCACCGCGCTCGCGGTGCCCGGCGTGGTGCTGGGCATCGGCTATCTGCGCGCCTTCTACGGCGTGAACCTGCCCGACGGCACACCGCTCGCGACGCTGTGGATCGTGATCGTGCTGGCCATCGCCATCCGCCGCCTGCCCTATGCCTTGCGTGCGGCCTATGCCGCCCTGCAGCAGATCTCGCTCTCGCTGGAGGAGGCGGCCGAGAATCTCGGTGCCACCAAGGCGCGCACGGTGCGGCGGGTCGTGATCCCGCTGATGACCGGCGGACTGATGGCCGGCTTCGTCACCAGCTTCGCCACGGCCGCGGTCGAACTGTCGGCCGTGCTGATCCTGGTCCAGTCGAATTCCGACGCGCCGCTGGCCTACGGTCTCTATGTCCTCATGCAGACCCCGGCGGGACGCGGCGCCGGCGCGGCGCTGGGCGTGATCGCCGTCCTCATCGTGGCCGTCTGCATGGGACTGTCGCAGCTCGCGGTCGACCGCTCGCAACGGGCCCGGGGCCTCGATATATGACGGACATGACCCTGTCGAAGCCGGCCCGGGCCGTGGGAATCGAGATCAGCGGCGTCAACCTATCCTACGGCGCGACCCACGTGCTGAAGGACGTCGCCCTCTCGGTCCGGCCCGGCGAGTTCTTCGCCTTCCTGGGGCCGTCGGGCTGCGGCAAGACCACGCTCCTCAGGCTGATCGCGGGCTTCGCCCAGGCGCAGACCGGCAAGGTGCTGCTCGACGGCCAGGACGTGGCGCCCCTGCCGCCGTGGAAGCGCGACGTCGGCATGGTGTTCCAGAGCTACGCGCTGTGGCCGCACATGACCGTGGCGAAGAACGTCGCCTTCGGCCTCGAGGAACGCCGCCTGCCACGCGCCGAGATCGACCGGCGGGTGGCGCAGGCGCTGGAACTGGTCGGCCTCTCCGCCTTCGCCGAGCGTCGGCCCGCGCAGCTCTCGGGCGGGCAGCAGCAGCGCGTGGCCGTGGCGCGCACCATCGCCATCGAACCGAAGGTGCTGCTACTCGACGAGCCGCTGTCCAACCTCGACGCCAAGATGCGGGTCAGCGTGCGCCGCGAGCTGCGGTCGCTGCAGCAGCGGCTTGGTCTCACGACGATCTTCGTGACCCACGACCAGGAGGAGGCCAACACAATCTGCGACCGCATCGCGGTGATGGACGCCGGCACGGTCCAGCAGGTCGGCACACCGATGGAGCTCTACGAGAACCCGGCGAACCTGTTCGTCGCCAACTTCCTGGGCTCGGCCAACATCCTCGACGAGCGGGCCGGCGTGCCGATTCCTGCGGGCAAGCGCCTGGTGTTCCGGCCGCAGCACGCCGCCCTGACGTCGCCCGAAAGTGCGCCCCTGCACGGTCCGGTCACGCACCGCGAATTCCTGGGCGCGACCGTCCGCTATGCCGTCCGCATCGGCGACAGCGAGGTGCTGATCGAGACGCCGTTCCAGTCGGGCAACGAAATGCGCAGCGTGGGCGATCAGGTCGGCGTGGACTTGCCGCCCCGGCGCATGCTCTTCCTTCCGGCATGAGCATGAGCATGAGCAAAGTACGCAAGGCCGGCTTCGTCGCACCGGCGGCGCAGCGCGCCGATTGGGAAGTCCTGCTGGAAGAACGGCTGGCCGAGGAAGGCTTCATCGTCGCGAGCTGCGAGGTCTCGCGCGACGGGCCGTGGCGCATCGACATTTTCGGCGAGGGCGACGAAGCGCTGGTCAAGGCGGCGATCGAGGCCGCGGCCCACGCCCTCGGGCTCGACCGGCCGGACTGGCGCTGGGAGGAACTGCCCGACATCGACTGGGTGGCCGAGAACCAGCGCTCCTTCCGGCCCTTCGCCGTCGGGCCCTTCTGGGTGCACCCGTCGCACGTGATGGGCGGCCGGCCCGACGGCCTGCTGCCGCTGCGCATCGACGCCGGGCTGGCGTTCGGTACCGGCACGCACGCCACCACGCGCGGATGTCTCGAGATGCTGGCGACCCTCGATCCGGCCGAGACGGTCAACGCCGTCGACGTGGGCTGCGGCAGCGGCATCCTCGCCATCGCGATGGCCAAGCTGTGGAAGCGGCCGGTGACCGGCGGCGACAACGATGCAGAGGCGGTGGAGGTCGCGCAGGAGAATGCCGCGCTGAACGGCGTCCCCGAGCTTTGCTCCTTCTTCGTTTCCCCAGGCCTGCAGGCCGACGAGCTGGCCCGCCGCGCGCCGTACGACCTGATCGTGGCGAATATCCTGGCCGCGCCGTTGCTCGATCTCGCGGAGGCCTTCGGGGCTGCGGTGCGCCCCGGCGGACGCGTGCTGCTGAGCGGCCTGCTGGTCGAGCAGGCGGCCAGCATCCTCGCGGGCTACGAGAAATGCGGTTTCGCCTTCGAGCGCCGGATCGACCTGGAGACGGGCGGCGCCTGGTGGCGCAGCCTGGTCCTGCGCCGAAGCTGAGGCCAAAACGAAAGGGCCGGCTTTCGCCGGCCCTCGTACGCTTACGCTACGCTACTCAACAATCGGCTACGCCGCACGGCGCAGGTTCTGGTTCGCTGCGGCGGTCCGCTCATCCGCACCCTCGAACCGCGGGACGACGCCTTCGGCGGCCTCGCGGACGGCGAAGTTGATGTCCGCCCGGCACAGGCCGAGGTCGGACAGTTCGCGGTCGCTCATGCGGTGGAGCTGGGCCTCGGCGGCCCGCAGCTTGAGGTCGGCCTTGATCCCGCCAACGGCGCGATCGTACAGGCGGCCAACCCACAGAACCGCGTCACCCAGCGCATTCGCCATCCACTCGGCACGCGCGTAACGGGCGCGCAGCTCAAGCAGTTGGCGGTCGTCGAGGGTGATGCTGATCTTGGAATTCGCGTTTCCCCCCGCCGGCGCAGTTTCGCTGGTCAGATCCTTAAAGGTCCGAATCGGCTGGGTCATCATGAGTCTCTCCTTCTATTGTGCGGCGCGATAGTCGATGCTGCACCGCACCCAGCAAATATAGAGCCTTGAGACACAACAATAAGTGCGGACTCTGAAGGTTCGATATGCACAGAATGCATGACTATCCATCTCAAAGCATTTCGCAGATGCGAGAGAAATATTGTTGCTCAGTTTGATCAGACCCATCGCCCCGCGTAGGGTCCATCTCATCATGACGACCGCTCCCGACGACGTAATCGCCCTTCTCCGCCGCCGCGGCCGCACCGCCGACCCCGCCGCCCTCGGAGACCTTATGCTCGGCGTTGCCGCAGCCCCCGAAAGCCTGTCCGGGCCGGAGTGGGTCGAACTGGTCGATCCGGCGGCTGATGCCGAATTGACCAAAGCGCTGTCTGCCTGGCGGGCAGAACTCGCGGCGGCCGATGACGGGCTGCAGGCGAGCCCCGCCCCGGCCGCGCGGCTGGCCGATCTGCGCGCCGAACTGAAGCGCCGCGGGCTCGACGGCTTCGTCGTGCCCCGGGCCGACGAACATCAGGGCGAATACGTGCCGCGCCGCGCCCAGCGCCTGGGATGGCTGACCGGATTCGGCGGCTCGGCGGGCCTCGCCATCGTCCTGGCGCAGCGCGCCGCCATTTTCGTCGATGGCCGCTATACGCTGGCCGTGCGCGGCCAGGTCGACATCGAGGCCTTCGTGCCGCACCAGATTCCCGAGCAGTCGGCTGAACAGTGGATCGCCGACAACCTGCCAAAAGGCGGCAAGCTCGGATTCGATCCCTGGCTGCAGACGGTCGACGGCTACGATCGCTTCGCCCGCGCCTGCCAACGGGCGGGCGGCAGCTTCGTGCCGGTCGACTCCAATCCCGTCGACGCCGTGTGGCGTGGCCGACCGCCCGCTCCGCTCGCGCCCGTGCTGCCGCATCCCGTGGAATTTGCCGGCGAGACCAGCGAGAGCAAGCGCGCGCGGATTGCCTCGACGCTCGCGGCCAAAAACGCCGATGTCGCGTTGATCACCGCCCCCGATTCCATCGCCTGGTTGCTGAACGTGCGTGGCGGCGACGTCCCCCGCACCCCGTTCGCGCTGGGCTTCGCGCTGATCCACGCCGACGGGCATGTCGATCTCCATATGGACCGCCGCAAGATCCCCGACCGCACCGTCTCCTGGCTGGGCAATGCCGTGACCCTGGCGCCCCCCGAGGAGTTGGGCAGCGCACTCGACATGCTGGGCAAGCTCGGCAAGAGCGTCCTTCTCGAGCCCTCGACCGCGCCTTACTGGGCGGCGACCCGCCTGCAGGCCGCGGGCGCGACGCTGGTTCGCGACGCCGACCCGATCGCGCTCCCCAAGGCCTGCAAGAACGCCGTCGAGCTGGAAGGGATCCGCGTCGCCCACCGCCGCGACGGCACCGCGGTCAGTCGCTTCCTGGAATGGCTCGATTCCAGGTCCGGCGCCGGCAATTTGCGCGAGATCGAAGTGTCGGACCGGCTGCAGGCGCTGCGCGAGGAAACCGGCAAGCTGCGCGACCTGAGCTTCGATACGATCTCCGGCGCCGGCGCCAACGGCGCCATCGTGCACTACCGCGCCTCCGAGGCGTCGGAGCGCACGCTGGAGCCGGGCAGCCTCTACCTGGTGGACTCGGGCGGCCAGTATCGCGACGGCACCACCGACATCACGCGCACCGTCGCGGTCGGCGCGCCGTCGCCCGAGATGCGCGACCGCTTCACGCGTGTCCTCAAGGGACATATCGCGCTGGCCAGCGCTCGCTTCCCGGTGGGCACGACCGGCTCGCAGCTCGACGTGCTGGCGCGCTACGCGCTGTGGCAGGTCGGCCTCGATTACGATCACGGCACCGGACACGGCGTCGGCGCCTATCTCTCGGTGCACGAAGGCCCGCACCGCATCTCCAAGATGCCGAGTTCGATCGCCCTGCAGCCCGGCATGATCGTCAGCAACGAGCCCGGCTACTACAAGACCGGTGCCTACGGCATCCGCATCGAGAATCTCGTGGCCGTAAAGGCGGTCGAGATCGAGGGCGCCGACCGCCGCTACCTCGAATTCGAGACGCTGACCCTGGCGCCGATCGACCTCGCCTGCATCGAGCCTTCCCTGCTGACCGAAGCGGAGCGGCAGTGGCTCAACGATTATCACCGCCGGGTGCGCGACACCGTCGGCCCGACCGTCGACGAAGCGACCCGCACCTGGCTCGCCCGGGCGACCCGGGCGATCTGAGCCTGGATATAGATCCCGATGTTCAGGCAGCGAGCCTGATCAAAGGCTTGATGAAGCGCCTCATGATCGGCCTCAAAAGTCCGCCGAGAGGGCGAAGCGGAAAGTTCGCGGCGCTCCCAGCATGAGAAAGGTCGCGCTGTTGCCGCCGGCCCAATAGTTGGCGTCCAGAAGGTTCTCGACGTTGAAGCGAGCCACCAGCGGCTTGCCCTTCGCGGCCGGATTGTCGAAAGTGTAGCGCGCGCCGACATCGAAGCGCGTCCACGCCGGAAGACTGCGACGCGGCGACGTCGTATCGATGTATTGCGAGCCCGTATAGACGACGCGTCCGTCGAGAGTCAGGCCCCGCGCGAACGGCAAGTCCCATTCGGCTCCGATGTTGAGATTGAACCCTGGTGAAAATGGCGCTGTCCAGCCGTCGGTCAGGCCGCCTTGGGTGCTGGCGAGCACGGCGTTGAGGAGCATGAAGCCTCCCAGCAGGCGTACGCCCTCCAGAGGCTCGCCGAATACATTGAACTCCAGGCCTTGGTTGCGCTGTTCACCGCCCAGGTACTGGGTATTCGTCGCCACATTCGTGAGAATGCTGGGCTGGCTGATCTGAAACAGGCTGGCCGTTGTGGTGAACTTTCCCCAATCGACCTTCAAGCCGGCCTCGTACTGCGTCGCCTTGTAGGGTGGGAACACCTCGCCCGCATTCGTGTACTGCTGACCGACGATCGCTCCCTGCTGCAATCCCTGGATCCAGTTGCCGTAGACTGAAACATTCCGCCAGGGCTTCAGGACCAAAGACAAGGACGGGCTGACCGCACTCGCATTGTAGCTGGAGGTTTGCGCTCCGCTCGCCGCATTGAAATTTGCCGCCTGGACCTGCTGCAGACGTACACCCGCCGTCAGCTGGATCCGCGAGTCGGCGGCCGACATGGTATCTGCGATACCGAAGCTGGAGAGCGTGGTTGTCGACACTTTGTTGACGGCAGGCGTGGCGATGCTGGGCCGCGCGACGACGGTCGGATTGTAGATGTTCGTTGCGAACGCGGTGCCACTCACGAATGCCGAGCCGTTCTCCGCGCCATAGGTCGTGGCAGTCAGCGCAAGCGCGTGCGCAACCGGACCGGTATCGACGAGAGCCCTGACGCCCGCTTCTGCCGTCCGATAGGTCCCGTATTCACCGAGGTTCGTCGCCGCAGCCGCCGTGGCAGCTCCATAGAAATTCGTGACGGTCGTATAGGATGTGTACAATCCGCCCAGCCTGTAGTCGTGAGCACCGAAGGAGACATAGGCGGTAACGTCTTCCGCCAGATCGATCTCGGCGCGGACGACACCAAAAAGGTCCTTCCGAAATTGCTCGTTCCATGGTTGTCCGGCCGGATTGCTGCGCGCACTCGGCGCCCAGGGGAGCGGGACGCCGTTTGCCAGGCCGACGTAGCCGATCACGCCACCGATGTTCTGGGCCTGATATCCGAAGTCACCCGAGAGGCGGACACGATCGCCGCGAAAATCGAGGCCGAGTATCCCCAGCGCTCTCTGGTCAGTGTTCCATTGAACGTCCGTCTGGCCGCCTTTGAAAACACCATTGAAGCGCACGCCGAACTCCTTGTCGGGCCCGAAGCGCTGCGCCACGTCGGCATGAACCCCGAACTGCGCGGCCGATGCGTAGCTTGCGGTCACCTGCGCCAGCGCTTCCTCGGGCGCTCGCTTCGGCACGACATTGATCATGCCGCCAATGGCACCTCCCGGCTGGAACCCGTTGAGCATGGCGCTCGGCCCCTTGAGCACTTCGACGCGTTCGGCGAGTTCCCCCATGATGGAAACCGTCGGCAGCATGCCGTAGAGGCCGCCATAGGCCGTGGACAGGGCGTTGACGGTAAAGCCGCGGATGCGGACGGAATCGGCGCCGGCGCTGCCATCGGATCGGATCACCCTCACGGACGGATCGTCGGCCAATATGTCCTGGACCGTCTTCGCCTGCTGGTCCTGCGCTTTCTTTGCCGTGTAGCTCGTCTGATTGAAGGGCGTATCCATCACCCCGCGATTGCCGAGCAGGCCGAGTTGACCGCCTGTCGCGACCTGGCCGCCGGCATAGGGTGGTGGAATATTGTCGATCAGCGCCTGCGATGGGACCTGCATTCCCTGCACCTGCACCGGCTCCAGCTGCAAGACGCCAGGCGCCACGGCGCCGCTTTGTCCGGCTCGCTGCAACGCGATCGTCGTTCCACTGGCGATGCTGTAGACAAGGCCCGTGCCGGCAAGCAAGCGCTGCAGGGCTTCCTCGAGTGTCATCGTGCCCTGCACGCCCTGCGTCGAGAGTCCGCGTACGAGCGCGGCATCGGCGGTGACCTGACGTCCGGACTGACGGGAAAAGAGCGGTACGGCGCTTTCCAGCGGCTGCGGCGCCAGGTTGTACGTCCGCTGGGGTGCCGCCTGGACGAGTTCCGTCGCCGGCCCCTCAGTCTGCGCTTGCGATTGACCGGGGCCGCCTATCAGCAGGCCAAACGCCATGGAAACGCCAGCGACCGACTGGACGCAGATATTCGTCACCGCAACAACTCCCCCGTTCAGCGTCCTGAGCGACCGGCAACGCGAGCATCCTGCGGATGCCACTGCGTCGCACTCTCACCCTCATATCTGCGTAACGACGGCAGGGGATGCGTTTCCCGAAAAAGTCGGCAGGAGGTGCCGAAAAAAGCTCTACGAGTCGGAGATCATCAGGATCCAGGGCGTGATGCGGCGCACCCGGGCGCCATGTGCGCGCGCCAGACCGCGCAACGCATCCTCCGGATCGGCCAGATTGTAGGCCCCCGTCACCCGTTTCTCGCCCAGACTTGCATTGGTGAGCAGGATCGTTCCGGCATAGTACCGCCGCAGTTGATCGATGGCCTCGCGCAGGGATTGGTCCTGTGCGACGAGACGCCCGTCGCGCCACGCACCGACGAGCTCCGCGGAGACGGGCGACGGGAGCGCGGCGCCCGTCCAGGCGACACGAACGCCTTGGCCCGCCAGCAGCTTTTCGGCGTGTCCTCGCAAGCCGACGGCTGACTCCACCCGAACCGAGCCCTCCGCTACGGCAACGGTCACTCCGTCCCGGTCCATGCGAACGTCGAAGCGCGTGCCCAGAACGGAAGCTTCCACTGAGCGGGCGGTGACCAGGAAGGGCCGGCTGGCCTCTGGCCGCACCTCGAAGAATGCTTCCCCTGAAAGCAGCCGAACCCGGCGCTCGCCGGCATCGAACGACAGGGCGATCGCGCTGGCCGGCGCCAACGTCACCTCGCTGCCGTCCGGCAGCGAGAGTTTGCGCAATTCCGCCGTTGCGGTCACGTAGTCGGATTGCAGCTGCTGCAGAAGCGACGGGACGACGAACAGAGCGACACAGGCTGCGAGCGCGAGCGCTGCGACGACGAGCTGCCGTCTGTACCCGGTGTGACTGACGGTCGGCCGGCCAGGTCCTGCAGTGCCCCTCCGCCGATGGGCGACAAGGGGCCGCCATCTGTCGGCATAAGCCGGGACCATCGTCTGAGCAACGTCCGCCAGCTGTCGCACCTCCGCCCAGGCCGCCTCGTTCAGCGCGCTCGAACGCCGCCATGCATCAAAGTTCCGCCGAACCTCCTGGCTGCCCGGCTGTTCCTGAAGGGCAACGAGCCAATGCGTGGCCTCCATCGACGCCCTGTCCTCGGCGGTTTGACCTCGACCCTGCATCCCTTCCTCTCATCCCGAACATCGACACGTTGAGGCAGGTGCCGGAGCTGTAATGGCCTCCACCTTTTTAACGTTCCGGCGCGGGCGTATTACCGAAATTCTCAGGCGTCCGATCAGCCTTCTTTCAATCTCTGCTTGCAGTGCTGAATTCCTTCGACGACCCGAACCTGAGCCTGGGTGATGGAAATATCCAGAACTTCGGCAATCTCACGCAGAGTACAGCCGCCCAAACGGTGCATCTCGAAAGCAATCCGCGTTCGGTCCGGCAGTTCGGCCAAGGCGGCCATCAGCAAGTTGAGCTGATCCTTGTGCAAGGCTACCGTTTCCGGTGTCGCGGGCCTGTCGAGGGATGCTTCGGCGGCAACATCGAGGTCGTCGGCCGTAATGACCTTGCCTTCACGCGCACTTCGGCGATGCCCATCCACCGCCAGATTCCGGATGATCTGGTACAGATAGCTCAGGGGTTGAACCAGAAGGCGCTTCTTCGCGACCTCGTCATACCGAAGCCAGGCCTCCTGCACGATATCTTCGGCACGACTGTGATCGCCGACGATCCTGCTGGCGTAACTCAGCAGTTCGCCGCGATGGGCCATGAAGAGATCCAGAGATTTGGGATCCCGCTGCACCTGTCGTCTTTCTGTTGCCTGACATTCTTTCTTGCGAACAATTCGCACTTGCAGTCTTAGACCGCTTCTGACGGCATCTCAACCGTCCGCTTTCCAACCGGCGCGGCAAAACGTCGGATCGTGAAGTTTCGGATCACTACTACGATGCCCTGTGAGGATCGCCAGCGCAGTACCGAGGAGCCGCAAGACGCGCACAATCTGACGGGGCTGCGATGGCTGAAGCTATTCGCTGAGCTTCACCCACTCCTCTTCCGTCATCGTCGGGATGCCCAGGTCGGCGGCCTTGCGGGCCTTCGAGCCGGCGTTTTCGCCGACCACGACGAGGCTGGTCTTCTTCGAGACGGAATCTGTGACCTTCGCGCCCAGCTCCTCGGCGCGCGCCTTGGCGGCGTCGCGGGTCATGGTGGAAAGCTCGCCGGTGAAGACCACGATCTTGTCCTTGAGCTTGGCATCGGCGGCGATGACGCGGCGCTCGACCGGCTGGACCGAGAGCTGCTTCAGCAGGTCCCGGATGATCTCGACATTGTGGCCTTCGCCGAAGAACGCGCACATCGCATCCGCCGTCGTGACGCCGATCTGTTCGACGTTGCACAGCCGGCCGTAGCTCGGCCCGACGGTCTCGGCGGCCTTCTCCTTCTTCGCCGAATCAGGGTGCGCCTCGCGCTCCTTCGCCGCCGCCAGCATCTCCGATAGCCAGGTATCGGCATCGGCATATTCCTGGGCCAGGATCTTGGCCGTGGCCTCGCCGATCAGCGGAATGCCGATCGCGTTGATGAAGCGGTCGAGCGAGATGGTGCGGCGCGCCTCGATGGCAGCCAGCACGTTGCGCACGGAGAGATCGCCCCAGCCTTCGCGCTTCTTGATGTCGGCTTCGTGCTCGTGCAGGCGGAAGATGTCGCCCGGCACCTTGAGCAGCCCGTCGTTGAAGAAGTTCTCGATATGCGTGCCGCCCAGCCCCTCGATGTCGAAGCAGTTGCGCGACACGAAGTAGCGCAGGCGCTCGACCTGCTGGAACGGGCACTCCAACCCGCCGGAGCAGCGCCGGACCACGCCGCCCTCCTCGGCCTTGACCTCGGTCTCGAGGGGGCAGGGACAGCGTGTGGGAAAGTGGTACTTGCGGGCGTTCGGGGGGCGCTCCTCGGCGATGAACCCCAGCACCTGCGGGATCACGTCGCCGGCGCGCTGGATCGTGACCATGTCGCCCACGCGCACATCGAGACGCTCGATCTCGTCGGCATTGTGCAGCGTGGCGCGCGCCACCATCACGCCGCCGACATTCACCGGCTCGAGCTCCGCCACCGGCGTCAGCGCTCCGGTGCGACCGACCTGGATGTTGATGCCGTTGAGGCGCGTGCGGGCCTGTTCGGCCGGGAACTTGTGCGCCGTCGCCCAGCGCGGCGCGCGGCTCACGAATCCCAGGCGCTCCTGCCAGTCGATGCGGTCGACCTTGTAGACCACGCCGTCGATGTCATAGGGCAGCGACGGTCGCTCGACGCCGATCTTCTCGTAGAAGGCGCGCACCTCGTCGGGCGTCCGGCAGAGCTTGGTCAGGGGATTGGTCTTGAAGCCCCATTTCTCGAGCAGCTTCAGGTATTCGCTGTGCGTCTTCCAGGTGCGCGGCTCGGCCTCGCCCCAGGCATAGGCGAAGAAGCGCAGGGGGCGCTTTGCGGTGATGGACGGATCCAGTTGGCGCAGCGACCCCGCCGCGGCGTTGCGCGGATTGGCGAAGGTCTTCTCGCCCGCCTCCTCCTGGCGCCGGTTCATCGCCTGGAACGCCTTGCGCTCCATGTAGACCTCGCCGCGCACGTCGATCGACTTCGGGAACCCGTCCTTGCCGTGCGGCTTAAACCTCTTCGGGATGTCCTCTACGGTGAGCAGGTTGGCCGTGACGTCCTCGCCCGTCGTACCGTCGCCGCGCGTCGCGCCCTGCACGAACTCGCCATCCTCGTAGCGCAGGCTGATCGAGAGACCGTCGATCTTGGCTTCGCAGCTGAACGCGATCTCGTCCTCGGGCCCGATGTTGGTCTCCCGCTCCAGACCGCGGCGCACGCGTTCAAGGAAATCCTGCAGCTCCTCGTCCGTGAAGCAGTTGTCCAGCGACAGCATCGGCTTTGCGTGCTTCACCTTGGCGAAAGCCGTGGTGGGCGTCGGCGCAACCCTCTGCGTCGGGCTGAACATGTCGACGATCTGGGGGAACCTTGCCTCGATCGCCTTCAGGCGCTGGCGAAGCCTGTCGTACTCCGCGTCCGAGATCTCCGGCGCGTCCTTCTCATGATAGAGCTTGTCGTGGTGGATTATCTCCTCGGCCAGGCGCTTGTGCTCGGAGCGCGCTTGGCGCTCGGTCAGCTTGTCGACCGCGAGCGCCGCCACGACCTTCGCCGCACGGGACATCGTCGTCCTCCTAGTTTGCCGTCGCCAGCAGCCGGTCGGCCGCGGCGCGCGCCTCGACCGTCACTTCCGCGCCCGACAGCATGCGCGCGATCTCCTCGCGGCGGCCCTCGGCATCCAGCGCCACGACATCCGTGCTGGCGGCCGTCCGGGTCGTGGTCTTGCGGATCAACCAATGGCGGTCGGCCACGGCCGCGACCTGCGGTGAATGGGTGACGACCAGCACCTGGACATCCTTCGCCAGCCGCTTCAGCCGCTCCCCCACGGCGGCGGCCGTGGCGCCGCCGATGCCGGAATCGACCTCGTCGAACACGATCGTCGGCGCGTCGCCCACCTTGGCGAGGCAGACCTTGAGCGCCAGCAGGAAGCGCGACAGCTCGCCGCCCGAAGCGATCCTGGCAATCGGCGCCGGCGGGGCACCGGGATTGGTCGAGACGGTGAACTGCACGCGATCGGTGCCGGCGGCCGACCAGTCGGGTTCAGGCAAGGCGGCCATTTCGGTGACGAACTTCGCCCGTTCGAGCTTGAGGGGGGCCAGTTCTGCAGCCACCGCCTTGTCGAGTTTTGCGGCACCCTTGCGCCGCGCGGCCGCCAGCACCTCGGCCGCCGCCACATAGGCGGCACGTGCCGCCTTCGCCGCGGCCGCCAGTTTCTTCAGCCCGGCTTCGCCGTCGTCGAGCGCCGCGAGCTGGGCGGAGAAGTTCTCGCTGAGCGCGGCGAGCCCGGCCACGGCGACATTGTGCTTGCGCGCGAGCGCCCGCAGCGCAAAGAGCCGCTCCTCGATCCTCTCGAGTCGCGCCGGATCGAACTCCAGCGCATCGCGCGCCATCTCGAGCTGGGCCTGCGCCTCGGTGGCTTCGCTTAGCGCCCGATCGAGCGCCGCCAGCGGCGCATCGAGCCGGCCATCGGCCTTGTCGGCATTGCGTTCGATCAGGCGATGCGCCGTGCGGAGGCTGGCCACGGCGCCGCGTCCCTGCTCCAGTTCGGCCAGCGCCTGGCTGACCGCCTCGCCCAGCGCGCTGCCGGCCCGCAGCGACTGACGTTCGCCCGCCAGCGTCTCCTCGTCATCGGTTTTCGGTGCCAGCGCATCGAGTTCCTTCACCGCGTGTCGCAGGAATTCCTCGTCGCGCCGCGCCGCCTCGGCCGTCGCCTGCGCGTCGGCGCAAGCCTGCCCGGCGGCACGCCAGGTAGTCCAAGCGGACGCAACGGCGGCCGCCTGCTTCTCAAGACCTGCGAAAGCATCGAGCGAACCCCGATGTGTCGCCGTGTCGAGCAGGCCGTGCTGCTCCATCTGTCCCTGGATCTCGACCAAGGTGTCGCCCAGCCGGCGCAACAGGGCGACCGAGGCCGGCTGGTCGTTGACGAAAGCGCGCCCGCGCCCGTCGGCAGCGATCATGCGGCGCAGGGTCAGGACATCATCGCCATCGAATCCCTGGTCGGCGAGGATGGAGCGCGCCGGATGGTCGCGCGGCAGATCGAAGGAAGCGGCGATCGAGGCCTGGGTGGCACCGCGCCGCACCGCGCCCGATTCGGCCCGCGCGCCGAGCGCGAGGCCCAACGCGTCGATCAGGATCGACTTGCCGGCGCCGGTTTCGCCGGTCAGGGCGCCCAGGCCGCCGCCATGGGCGAAATCGAGGTCGAGCTTCTCGATCAGCACGAAATCGCGGATCGAAAGCGTGGCGAGCATGCCGGACGGTCAGAAGATGCTGGAGAACCAGCCGCGCTTCTCGTCGGGCGGCCGTGTGCCCTCGCCGGTCATCAGGAAGTAGCTGTCCTGATACCACTCGCTGCCGGGGAAGTTGTAGCCGAGCACGGCCGCCGCTTCCTGGGCCTCGCTCTTCACGCCGAGCGAGAGATAGCTCTCGACGAGACGATGCAGCGCCTCGGGCACGTGCGTCGTCGTCTGATAGCGCTCGATCACCACGCGGTAGCGGTTGATGGCGCCGACATACTGCTGGTTGGTCTGGTAGTAGCGTCCGACCGCCATCTCCTTGCCGGCCAGATGGTCGATGCAGAGCTCGACCTTGAGGCGCGAGTCGCGGGCATAGGGCGATTCCGGGAAGCGCTTCACGACCTCGGCCAGCGCATCGAGCGCCTGCTGGGTGGTGCGCTGGTCGCGCCCGACGTCGGAGATCTGCTCGTAGTAGCAGAGCGCCTTCAGGTAGTAGGCATAGGGCAGGTCGCGATGGCCGGGATGGAGCTGGATGAAACGATCCAGCGCGATGATCGCTTCGTCATACTTGTTGGACTGGTAGTAGGCGAAGGCCGCCATGATCTGGGCCTTGGTCGCCCAGACGGAATAGGGATGCTGGCGATCGACTTCCTCGAAGCTCTTGGCGGCCGTCTTGTATTCCTGCTGGCCCAATGCATCGAGCCCGCGATTGTACAGCTGCTCGACGGGCTGCTCGACATACTTGTCGTCGTCCGAGCCACACGCGGAGAGCCCGAACGCCAATGAAAGCGCCAGCCCCACCGCGATGCGACGGCCGTTACCCACAACCAACTTCGACATGTCCCATCCGCAATGAACTTCGTGCCGGCGCGTTATATCACGTGCCAGCGAAAAAAAGAGGGGCCGCGCGGCCCCTCGGAAGATGCGTGAAGTGCAGAAAACTCCTGCGTCAGTTGGCTTGCCGCCGCAGGAATGCCGGAATTTGCAGGTCGTCGTCGTCGCGCGCGGGTTTCGCACGCTCCGTGACGTCGAGGCTGATCGAGGTCTGGACCGGGGCGGGACGCGGAACGGGCGCCTTGGGAGCCACGGCAACGACATTCTCCGGCGCCGGCGCAGGACGCGCGACCGGCGGTTCCGCCGGAGCGGCCGTCGTCGCGGGCTTCGGCGTCGAGAAGGCACCGGTGATGCGCTGGAACAGGTTCGGTGCGCGATTGTCGACCGCCGGCCGCGCCATTGTCGGTCGGGTGACCGGTTCGGCCCGCACCGGCGCCTTGGCCGTCGAGGGACGGCTGATGCGCCAATCGTTCTCGTCGACCAGGGGGCGTTGCGGCGCTGCCGGCGCGGGCGCCGGAGCAGGCGGCGCCGCCACGGGGGCCACCGCGACGGGAGCCGGGACCGGCGCCGGAGCGACCGGCGCAGCCTCGACCGGAGGCGCCATCATGACGGGCTCTTCGACCGGCGCTTCGTAGGCAGGAGCCGGCGTCGGCATCGAGGCCATGATCGGCGCGGCCGGTACGGGCGCCGACGCAACGGCAACCGGCGGCGCGACCGGAGCGGCGGGCGCGGCCGGCATCGCCGGAGCGGGTGCTGCCATGGCAGCGGCCGGCATGGCGACGCGGCCCACCGGCGGCGCGACCGGACGGCTGAGCGCCGGCTGGCCGGTCTGCATCGGCCGGTTCATGTCGAGCGACAGGTAGTTCGGCGCAGGCTGCTGGGCGGCCATGGCGGCGATGCCGGTGGCGACCACCGACACGCGCATGCGGCCGTCCATCGTGGCATCGAAGGTCGAGCCGAAGATGATGTTGGCGTCGCCATCCACTTCCTCGCGGATGCGGTTGGCCGCTTCGTCGACTTCGTGCAGCGTCATGTCGAGGCCGCCGGTGATGTTGATGAGCACGCCCTTGGCGCCCTTCATCGAGTGATCTTCCAGCAGCGGGTTGGAGATCGCCGACTCGGCCGCGACGCGGCTGCGATCCGGACCTTCGGCCTCGCCCGTGCCCATCATCGCCTTGCCCATCTCGCCCATGACGGTGCGGATGTCGGCGAAGTCGAGGTTGATGAGACCCGGCATGACCATGAGATCGGTGACGCCGCGCACGCCCATGTGCAGCACGTCGTCGGCCATCTTGAAGGCGTCGGCGAACGTCGTCTTCTCGTTGGCGATCTTGAACAGGTTCT
>JAESFK010000296.1_pt1 | contig 30566 bp, 27 predicted proteins | sample 9269391 | NCBI WGS metagenome assembly JAESFK01 (sample SAMN14506231, study PRJNA617097) | algae metagenome | isolation source: Drouetiella hepatica UHER 2000/2452 and co-occurring heterotrophs from... | place: Slovakia: Slovak Paradise National Park, Hrabusice, Kosice Region | collected 2000-01-01
GTGGCGCGCCTATACCTCGCTCGGCTTCCTCGAATACTCCTTCATCGAGACCGTCGCCGCGATGCACCCCTTCTATGTCATCCGCGCGCTCGGCGGCGCCCTGTTCCTGACCGGCGCGCTGATCATGGCTTTCAATCTCTGGATGACCGTCCGGCACGGAACGGTGGGCGCCTCGCAGGCGGACCCGATGCCGCGCCCGCAGCTCGTCCCGGCCGAGTAGAGGAACGCTCCCCATGTCGAGTTCTGACCTGCCCGTGGCCTCGCCGCGGAAGCCCCTGCCGCGCAAGTCCCTCTGGGCGAAGCACAAGATCTTCGAGACCAACTCCATCATCCTGATCATCGGCGTGCTGCTGGTCATCTCCGTCGGTGGTCTCGTCGAGATCGCGCCGCTCTTCTACCTCCGGAACACGATCGAGAAGGTCGAGGGCATGCGGCCCTACACCCCGCTCGAACTGGCCGGGCGCGCGATCTATGTGCGCGAGGGCTGCTACAACTGCCACAGCCAGATGATCCGGCCCCTGCGCGACGAGATCGAGCGCTATGGGCATTACTCGCTCGCCGCCGAGAGCATGTACGACAAGCCCTTCCAATGGGGCTCAAAGCGCACCGGCCCGGATCTCGCCCGCGTCGGCGGCAAATACTCCGACGAGTGGCAGCGAGGCCATCTCGCCGAGCCGCGCGCGCTGGTGCCGCAGTCGATCATGCCGGGCTATCCCTTCCTGGCGCGGACCGATCTGAAATACGGCGACATCGCCGACGATTTGCGCGCCAACCGCGGCGGCGGCGTGCCCTACACCGACGAGATGATCGCGCAGGCCGCGACCGACCTGCGGGCCCAGGCGATGCCCGACCACCCCAAGGCCGGCGAACTCGAGGCGCGCTACCCGAAGGTGCAGGCCCGCGACTTCGACGGCGACCCCACCCGCATCACCGAAGCCGACGCGCTGATCGCCTATCTCCAGGTCCTGGGCACGCTCGTCGACTTCAAGCTCTACGACGGCAAAGCCAACATCCGCTGAGCGAGGTCATCATGGACGCAACCTATCTGTGGCTCGCGCGCTTCGCCCAGTCCGCCGGCCTGCTCTACTTCGTCGGCATCTTCCTCGCCGTCTGCATCTACGCCTTCTGGCCCGCCAATCGCGAGCGCTTCGAGCAGGCCTCCCGCACTCCGCTGCAGGACGATTGAGCCATGAACAAGCACCACGACACGGATCACGAGATCGACGCCCATACCGGCCAGACCACGACCGGCCATGAATGGGACGGCATCCGCGAACTTAACACGCCGCTGCCGCGCTGGTGGCTCGGCATCTTCTACGCCACCATCGTCTGGTCGGTCGGCTACTGGGTCGTCTATCCGGCCTGGCCTCTGCTCAGCGACGCCACCAAGGGCGTGATCGGCTACGCTTCGCGCATCGAGATCGCGGAGGATCTCGCCATCCTCCAGCAGCATCGCGCCACCCAGGCGAGCGGGCTGGCGGAGGCCTCGCTCGAGCAGATCAAGGCCGATCCCGCCCTGTTCCGCATCGCGATGGCCCAAGGCAAGGCCGCCTTCGGCGACAACTGCGCCGCCTGCCACGGCGTCGGCGGTGCCGGTGCCAAGGGCTACCCCAACCTGAACGACGACGACTGGCTCTGGGGCGGCTCGCTCGCCCAGATCCAGCAGACGCTCGAGCACGGCATACGCGTCGCCGGCAACAACGACACCCGCGTCAGCCAGATGCCGGCCTTCGGCAAGGACGGCATGCTCAAGCCGGCCGAAATCCGGGCCATCGCCAACCATGTCCGCGAGCTTGCCGGCCTGTCCACGGAGCCAAAGGCCGATCTGGCCAAGGGGCGCGAACTGTTCGCGACCAATTGCGCCGCCTGTCACGGCGAGGCCGGCAAGGGCAACAAGGAGCTCGGCGCGCCCGATCTCTCCGACGCCATCTCGCTCTATGGCATGGACATGGCCTCGCTCACCGAGACCATCGCCAACAGCCGCGCCGGCGTGATGCCAGCCTGGAGCCAGCGCCTCGACCCCACCACGTTGAAGGCCCTGACCGTCTACGTGCACTCCCTCGGAGGGGGCCAGTAGACATGGCCGTGCGAGACGCCGACACCGAGGACGTTCCGCTCTTCGCGGCAACGAAGAAGGTCTATCCGCAAAGCGTGTCCGGTCCCTACCGGCGCGCCAAATGGATGATCCTCGCGCTCTGCCTCGGCATCTACTACCTGCTGCCCTTCCTGCGCTGGGATCGTGGGCCGAATCTGCCCAACCAGGCAGTGCTGGCCGACCTCACCAATGCCCGGTTCTATTTCTTCTTCATCGAGCTCTGGCCACAGGAGGTCTATTATTTCACCGGCCTGCTGATCCTGGCCTCCTTCGTGCTGTTTCTGATGAACGCCGTCGCCGGCCGGATCTGGTGCGGCTATCTCTGCCCGCAGACCGTCTGGACCGACCTTTTCCTGGCGGTCGAGCGCTTCTTCGAGGGTGATCGGCGCGAGCGCATCAAGCGCGACCAAGCCCCCTGGGACGCCGACAAGATCTGGCGCAAGAGCGCCAAGCATGTGGTCTGGCTGCTGATCGCCTGGTGGACCGGCGGTGCCTGGGTGCTCTACTTCGCCGACGCACCGACACTGGTGCGCCAGTTGGCGAGCTTCGAGGCGCCCGTCACCGCCTACGCCTTCATCGCGACCCTGACTTTCACGACCTACGCGCTCGCCGGCATCATGCGCGAGCAGGTCTGCACTTACATGTGCCCATGGCCGCGCATCCAGGCCGCGTTGACCGACGACGAAGCCCTCAACGTCACCTATCGCTACGATCGCGGCGACCCGCGCGTCTCGGTCAAGCAGGCGCAGCGCCTGCGCACGCAGGGGCTGCCTGCAGGCGATTGCGTCGATTGCCGGCAATGCGTCGTGGTCTGCCCCACCGGCATCGACATTCGCGACGGCGCCCAGCTCGACTGCATCCAGTGCGGCCTGTGCATCGACGCCTGCGACAATGTCATGGACAAGATCGGTCGCCCGAAAGGGCTGATCGGCTACGACACCGAGGACAACGTCAAGCGCCGCATCGCCGGCGAGAAGCCGATCTACAACCCGCTGCGCCTGCGCACGATGACCTACGCCGCGCTGATCCTGCTGGTGGGCGGCGCGATGGTCTATCAACTCGCCACGCGCCGCGCGGTTGAACTCTCGGTCCTGCACGAGCGCGCGCCTCTCTTCGTTAGGCTGAGCGACGGCTCGATCCGTAACGCCTACACCATCCGGATCCTGAACAAGCGGCCGCATGAGCGCCCCTTCGCACTCACGGTCCATGGCCTGCCCGGACTCCGCATCGAGACGGTCGGCGTCACCGCAACGGCCGATCTGCGCCCGATCGTGACGGTCGAGCCCGACTCGTCCCGCGAGGTTCGCGTGCTCGTGACGCTGCCGCCCGACAGCCATCCTGACAAGTCCCAGACGATCACCTTCACCGCCGCAGACCTGTTCGCAGGCGAGGTCGTGACCGCCCAGGATCACTTCATAGCGCCCTGACCATTTCCTCGCACCCTGAGGGGCACGACCCATGTCCTGTTGCGGAGCCTTCATCATGCCGATCGACCTGACCGCACCCGCAGAGCGGCCTCCGAGCCGCCCCTTCCACCTCAGCGGCCGCATGGTGCTCGCCTGCATGGTCGGCTTCTTTCTGGTCGTCGCGGGCGTCAACGCCGTGATGATGACCATCGCCATCCGCACCATGCCGGGCGTCGACGTGAAGAGCGCCTACGAGACCAGCCAGCGCTTCAATGGCGAGATCGCGCGCATGCAGGCGCAGGCCGAACGCGGCTGGCAGGCCAGCGCGCAATTGCGCCGGGTCGGCGCTGACGCCGTGGTGACGCTCTCGCTGCGCGACCGCGCCGGCGCGCCCGTCACGGGCCTTGCCGTCCGTGCGAGACTGGAGCACCCCGCCGCCCGCCGCGAGGACCACGAGGCCGCCCTCGGCGAGACCGCGGCCGGCGACTACGCCGCCACCATCCCCACAGTCCATGGCGGCGGCTGGACGCTCGCTATCGCCGGCGCGCGCGGCGAGGAGCAGGTCTTCGTCTCGCGCGGCCGCATCGTCCTGAAGGATTGAGCCATGGCCACGCAGCAGGACCTCTCGGTTTTCGTCCGCCACGGTGAAGGTGGCGTGGCAGGCATGGAGCTGGCTGTCGAGGGGATTCGCTGCGCCGGCTGCATGCAGGCAATCGAAAGCGGACTTGGCCGCGACGCCGCGATCCTGAAGGCGCGCGTCAACCTCGCCTTGAAGCGCGTCACGGTCGAATGGCAGGAGGGCGCGCTCAGGCCGGAAGGCGTGATAGAGCGCCTCGCGACGCTGGGCTTCAAGGCCTACCCGTTCCTGCCCTCGGCCGAGCGAGACAACGTCACGCAGGAGGAGAAGCGGCTGCTGCGCTACCTCGCGGTGGCGGGCTTTGCCTCGATGAACATCATGCTGCTCTCGGTCTCCGTCTGGTCCGGCAACAGCAGCGACATCAGCCCCGTCACGCGCGACTTCTTCCACTGGCTCTCCGCCCTGATCGCCTTGCCCACCGCAGCCTATGCCGGGCGCCCCTTCTTCGAGAGCGCGCTGCGGGCGCTGCGGGCCGGCGCCGTCAACATGGACGTGCCGATCACGCTCGGCGTCGTGCTGGCGCTCGGCATGTCCGTGGTGGAGACCGCCAACCATTCCCAGCACGCCTATTTCGACGGCGTGACGATGCTGATCTTCTTCCTGCTGATCGGCCGCTATCTCGACCAGCTGATGCGCCGCCGCACGCGCGACCTCGCCGGCAACTTGGCCGCGCTCAAGGCCGAGACGGCGACGCGACTGGCAGCCGATGGCGCGGCGACCATCGTTCCGATCGCGGCCGTGACCCCGGGCGACCTCGTGCTCGTTCACCCGGGCGAGCGCGTCTGCGTCGACGGCGTCGTCGAGAGCGGCCGTTCCGAGATCGACCGCAGTCTCGTGACCGGTGAGACGGCTCCTGCCCCGATCGCTCCCGGTGGACAGGTCCATGCCGGCACCATGAACCTCTCCGGTGCACTGACCGTCCGCGTCGAGGCCGCCGGCGCCGGCACATTGCTGGACGAGATCGACAAGCTGATGGCCCAGGCCGTCGAAAGCCGCTCGCGCTATGTCCGCCTCTCGGACCGGGCCGCCAAGCTCTATGCGCCCGTCGTCCACACCATCGCTTTTGCCACGCTCGTCGGCTGGATCGCCTTCGGGCTGGCCTGGCAGCAGGCGTTGATCATCGCCATCACCGTCCTGATCATCACCTGCCCCTGCGCCCTCGGCCTCGCCATCCCGGCGGTTCAAGTGGTCGCCGCCTCGGCCCTGTTCCGCCGCCAGATCATGCTGAAGGAGGGTGATGCGCTCGAGCGGCTGGCGGAAGCCGACATCGTGGTCTTCGACAAGACGGGAACGCTGACCCTGCCCGAGCCCGACCTGCTGAACGCCGGCCTTGTCGATGCCGGCGCCATGCGTGCTGCCGCCGCACTGGCGGCGGCCAGCCGCCACCCTCTCGCCCAGGCGATCAGCCGCGCGGCCGGCAACCCTGCGCCTTTGGCCGACGCGCAGGAGCATCATGGCCTCGGCCTCTCCGCAATCGTCGACGGTGACGAGATGCGTCTCGGCAGCGCGGCCTTCTGCGGCGCGCAGGACCTGGCGGAGGAGGTCGGAGCCGCCTTCCCCGCCGCCTCGCTGATCGCCTGGCGGCATGGCGAAGCCCGCGCCGTCTTCGCGGTTGGCCAGCGCCTGCGCCCGGACACCCGATCCTGCGTCGATGCACTGCGTCGTCTCGGGCTCGAGGCGATGATCCTCTCCGGCGATCGCGAGACCCCTGTCGCCACCGTCGCCCGCGATCTCGGTATCGCCACCTGGAAGTCGGGCCTTCGCCCCGACGAGAAGCTGCGTGTGCTCGACGGCCTGGCCGCGCGCGGCCGCAAGGTGCTGATGGTCGGGGACGGCCTGAACGATGCCCCGGCGCTGGCCAAGGCCCATGTCTCGATCTCGCCGATCAGCGCCACGCATCTCGCCCAGGCCGCCGCCGACATCGTTTTCCTCGGCGACAGCTTGATGCCCGTCGCGGCCAGCATTGGCATCGCCCGCAAGGCGCGCGGGCTGATGATGGAGAACCTCTGGTTCGCGGTACTCTACAACGCGGTTGCGGTCCCGATTGCGATCGCAGGGCTGGCGACACCCTTGGTCGCCGCCGCCGCCATGTCGGGCTCGTCGCTAGTCGTGACGCTCAACGCCCTGCGCGCGGCGAGGCGGGCGCCCAAAGCTCTTGAGAAGGCGCCATCATGAACATTCTCGTGATCTTGTTTCCGCTCGCGCTGGGGCTGGGTTTGGCAGGCCTTGGAGCCTTCTTCTGGTGCATGCGCAACGGCCAGTATGCCGACCTCGAAGGCTCGGGCTGGCGCGTGCTGCAGGACGACGACCTCGGCCTCGACAACACCGCGCCCGCCGAGAGGCCAGGCGATGCAACGCCTGCGGCCGGCACGGATCGCCCCCGCTCCGCTTCATTGACAGGCGCGGCGATCTGAAACATTTGGATTGGCCTCCTGGGGATCGATTTCGACGGTCTCCCGCCATCATTCGCCCTGAGGGCGGCGAGGCTGACAACCATGGTTTCACCACAACGCGTGCTTCTGACGGGGGCCGCCGGTTTTGTCGGCTTCCACGTGACGGAAGCGTTGCTGGCCCGGGGCAGCCAGGTCCTCGGCATCGACAACCTGACCCCCTATTATGATCCGGCGCTGAAGCAGGCCCGCCTCGACCGGCTGATGCCGCGCAACGGCTTCAGCTTCGAGCCGATCGACATCGCCGACTACGACGCGCTGCAGGCCGCCTTCGCCGCCTTCAAGCCCGAGGTCGTCATCCATCTCGCGGCGCAGGCTGGTGTGCGCTACTCACTCGACAACCCGCGCGCCTACGCCCACTCCAATCTCGATGGCTTCCTGTCGGTACTGGAAGCCTGCCGGCACCACCCGGTCGCGCATCTGGTCTATGCCTCGTCGAGCTCGGTCTATGGCGCCAACGCCAAGGTGCCGTTCAGCGAGCATGACGGCGCCGACCACCCGGTCTCGCTCTATGCCGCGACCAAGCGCGCCAACGAGCTGATGGCCCACAGCTATTCGCAGCTCTATGGCATCCCGGCAACGGGCCTGCGCTTCTTCACGGTCTACGGCCCCTGGGGCCGGCCCGACATGGCCTATTTCAAGTTCACCAAGGCGATCCTCGAAGGCAAGCCGATCGACGTCTACGCCGAAGGCGAGATGAGTCGCGACTTCACCTATGTCGACGACATCAGCGAGGCGATCGTCCGGCTGGCTGTCCTGCCACCTGAGCCCGCCTCCGCCAACGCGGAACAGGCGGACGGCCCGGCCACGGCCGCCGCGCCCTGGCGCATCTACAATATCGGCAATCACACGCCCGTGCGGCTCGATCATTTCATCGGCGTGATCGAGGCCGCCTGCGGCAAGGCCGCGATCAAGCGGCATTTGCCGATGCAGCCCGGCGATGTGCGCGCGACCTATGCCGACGTCTCCGACCTGATGGCGCGGGTCGATTTCAGGCCCGACACGCCGATCGAGACCGGCATCGCCCGCTTCGTCGCCTGGTATCGCGACTTCTACGGTGTCAGCGAACCGACACCGTAGCGGGCCTTTGCGCAGCGCTCACACCGCGCCGTGCGCCTCGACATAGAGGGCGTAGAGCGAGTGGCTGCTCGCCATGTACAGGCGATTGCCCTTCGGGCCGCCGAAACAGAGATTGGCGCAGCGCTCCGGCAGGCGGATGAAGGCCAGCGGCTTGCCGGCCGGGCTGAACACCATGACGCCGTCGAGATCTTCCGACTTGCCGCGCAGGCCGAAGACCTTCCGGCCTCCGGCCTCGGCCGGCTCCGCATTCAGCGCCCCGTTGCTGCCGTAGCCGCACCAGAGATTGCCGTCGCGATCGACCTTGAAGCCGTCGAGAGCCCCGAAATCGGCGGCATCGACGACCTTGGTCTTGTTCGATGCCTTGCCCTGCGCGTCGATGTCGAAACTCCAGATGCTGCGGTTGGGCGTGCCACGCCACTCGACGACATAGAGCTTCTTCTCGTCCGGCGAGAAGGCGAGGCCGTTGGGATTGACGAGGTCGGTGACGACCGCCGTCAGCTTGCCGTCGGGGCCGATGCGATAGACGTTCGTCGTCGCCTGTTCCGGCTTGGCGCGTGAGCCTTCCCATTCGCCGTTGATGCCGAACAGCGGGTCGGTGAACCAGATCGTGTCGTCGGACCTCACGACGATGTCGTTGGGCGCGTTCAGGCGTTTGCCCTCGAAGGCATCGGCCAGCACCGTGATCTTGCCGTTTTTCTCGGTGCGGGTGACGCGACGCGTCACCGAATGTTCGCAGGTGATCAGCCGTCCTTGCCGGTCGCGCGTATTGCCATTGGCGAAGTTGGCGTTGTCGCGGAAGACCGTGAAGCTGTTCTTCGCCTCGTCATATTTCATGATCCGGTTGTTGGGGATGTCGCTGACGAGGACGTAGCGCCCTTCCGGGAAATAGACCGGTCCCTCGGCCCAGCGCATGCCGCTGGCGACCTGTTCGATCGAGCTCGAATAGATCCGGTACTTGGCGAAACCGGGATCGAGGATCTCGACCGAGGGGTCGGGGTACCGCTGGTTCGGCTTGAACGGAAAGGCCTGAGCGAAAGCCGGGCCGGCAAGCGCCGAACCGGCGGCGGCAAGACCGCCAGCGATCAGATGGCGGCGAGATTTTTCAGCCATTGTTCCCTCCATGCTGTTGTTTTGGTGCGGTCTTCTTTTGGTCTTTGCGGTGCTCTTTCGTCGTTTCTGGCAGAGAACTCTGATGGCCGTGCGCGGACGGGCCGCCCCGTCAGCGTCCCGGACGGCCCATATCGGGCCAGTTTCGTCGCCTCGCGGAAGATCGACAGGCGGGTGTCAGGACCAGCCCGGCCGCCATTTGGCGAACTCGGCCTTGGTCTCGGCATTGGCCGGATAGAGCCCGAACAGGCCTTGCCCCCCGCGCACGCGCTCGGTGACAAAATCCTCATAGGCGGTCTGCTCATAGACCTCGGGCGCGATCTCGTTGGCGAGATGAGCGGGGATGACGCAGACGCCCTCGCCGTCGCCGACGATGATGTCGCCGGGATAGACCGCGACATCGCCGCAGGCGATCGGCGCATTGATGTCGAGAGCATGGTGGCGGATCAGGTTGGTCGGCGCGCTCGGGCGGTTGTGATAGGCCGGGATCGCCATCCCGGCGATCTCGGGGCTGTCGCGGAAGCCGCCATCGGTGACGATACCGGCGACGCCCCTCTGCATCAGCCGCGAGACCAGGATGCCGCCCGCCGAGGCCGCGCGCGGGTCCTTGCGGCTGTCGATCACCATGACGTGCCCGGCCGGGCAATCCTCGACCGCGCGCCGCTGCGGGTGCTGCGTGCCCTCGAAGGTGCCGAGATGGTCGAGATCCTCGCGAGCGGGAATGTAGCGCAGCGTGAACGCCTCCCCGACCATGCTCTCGGACTTCTGGCTCAGCGGCCGCACGTCCTGGATGAAGACATTGCGGAAGCCACGCTTGAACAGGGCCGTGGTCAGCGTCGCGGTCGAGACGCGCTTGAGCTTGGTGCGGTTTTCGTCGGTGAGGGCAGTCATGATTTTGGCTAAGGCTCCAGCGAAGGGTCGAGCATGTTGTCAGCGTGAGACGAATGGCGTGGCGGTCGAGAACCGGAGCGGAGCGGACGTCGGTCCGTGAGCACCGGAAGCGCAGACCGCCGCGTCAGGCGGCCGCGCTGGCGGGATGATCGGCCCTTCGATCACTCGATGCGGACATTCGCCTTCTGCGCCACCTCGGCCCAGCGCTTGGTCTCCGAGGCGATGTAGGCGGTGAACTCAGCCTGCGTCGAACCGACCGGATCGACGCCGAGCTTCTTCATCTGGTCGATCACCGCCGGCTCGCGCATGATCGCCTGGACCTCCGTCGAGAGCTTGGCGACGATCTCCTTGGGCACGCCCGACGGCGCGAAGAAGCCGTGCCAGGACGCCGCAGCGTAGCCCGGAATGAACTCGGCCAGCGCCGGCAGATCCTTGGCGACCGCCAGCCGCTGCGGCGTCGCGGTCGCGAGCGCACGGATCTTGCCCGCTTCGACATGCGGCCAGGCGATGGTGATGTTGTCGAAGGTGATCTGGATCTGGCCCGAGAGCAGATCCTGCGTCACCTGCCCGCTCGAACGATAGGGCACATGCACCATGTCGGTGCCGGTCTCGACCTTGAACAATTCGGCCGCCATATGCGTCGAGGTGCCGGCGCCCGACGAGCCGAAGGAGTATTTGCCGGGGTTCTTCTTCAGGAGCTCGATCAGCTCCGGCACCGTCTTGGCCGGCAGGTCGAGATTGACCATCAGGATGTTCGGGACGCTGGCGACCTGCGAGATCGGCGCGAAATCCTTGATGTGATCATACGGCATCTTGGCATAGACGCCGGGGTTGATCGCGTGGGACGAGACCGTGCCCATCGTCAGCATGTAGCCATCGGGCTCGGCCCGCGCGACCGCGGCAGCACCGGTGTTGCCACCGGCGCCAGGCCGGTTCTCGACGATGAACTTGCCGCCGAGCCGGGCGCTGAGCCGATCGGCCAGGACGCGGCCGAGCAGGTCGGTGGTGCCGCCTGCGGCGAAGGGCACGACGATCGTCACCACCTTGCTTCCAGGATAGCTCGCCTGCGCCAGCGCGGCCGGCGCGCCCAGCATGCATGCGGCAGCGGCAATCATCGCCCTGCGTGTCATCGTCATTGGTCTTCCTCCCGCTTTTCGTGTTCTCGCACCGGCGCATTCGCGGCCAGCGTGGTCCGTTCACGAACCCTTGGAAGACCGAATAGCACATGATTTCAGATTTGAAATCTGAAATTTCAGGCTTGTCGTCGCTTGTCCTTTGTGGTGAGTGGTGCGGTGATGGCGTCAGGGCCGCGCGACCCTCCAGCGGGATTCGCGGTCAGTGTCGATGCCGCCTTTCGGAACCACGATGTCTGAACCGCTCACGATCGAACCAGTCGCCCCGCATCTGCTGCGCTCCTTGCGCGAGCATGTGCATGAGCGGCTGCGCCGGGCGATCGTCGCCGGCCAGTTCCGTAACGGCGAACGCCTGAACGAGCGCCATCTGGCCGAGATGCTCGGCGTCAGCACGACACCTGTGAAGGACGCCATCCGCAAGCTGGAAAGCGAGGGACTGGTCCGTACCGAGGCGCGGCGTGGCGTCTTCGTCGAATTCTCGGCCCGTCAGGCGCTCGAGATGGCGCTCGGCCGGGCCGCGCTCGAAAGCGTCATGGCCCATATCGCCGCCAACCGGATCGGCGACGCCGACATCGCCGAGATCTCCAGGCTGATCGAGGAGATGGCCCATGCCACGCAGCACAGTGCGCTCGAGGATCTCGTCACGCTGAACGAGGCCTATCACGGCGCGATCCACCGGATTTCAGGCTGCACCTATCTGGAGCGAAGGCTCGACGGGCAGCGCATGTATGACCATGCCCAGCGCATCGCGCTTTTGTCCGAGCCTACCGAGCGGGACCAGGGCTTCGAGGAACATCGCTCGATTTTCGATGCGCTGAAGGCACGCGAGCCAGCGCTCGCGGAACAACGAATGCGCCGCCACATCGTCCGCTCGGCGAAAGCCCATGTGCGGCAGGTGTTCGGCGCCGATGCGGAAGGGTTGGACTATGACGAATGACAAGGTGAGGACCGCGCTGCGCGGCATCTCGGGCGTGCATGTCACCGCCTGGAGCGCCGATGGCGAGGCCGATTGGGCGGTGACGGGCAAGATCGTTGCCCGCATCGCCCAGGCCGGCATCCACAACATCGTCTCCGCCGGAAACACAGGCGAATTCTATCCGATGACGACGGACGAGGTCGTCCGCAGCCACGCAGTCGCGGCCGAGGCGGCCGCCGGCAAGGCGCTGGTCACGGCCGGCATCGGCCGCTCGCTGCGCGAGGCTGTCTCGACCGGCAAGCTCGCGGCCACGGCCGGCTGCGACGCGGTCATGGTCCACCACCCGCTCGACCCCTTCGCCGCGCCGCAATCCCAGGCCGACTACATCATCGCCCTCGCCGAGGCGCTGACGCTTCCCCTCGTCGCCTATATCCGTTCCGACGCGATCGGCGTGAAGGATCTGGTCCGCGTCGCGACCCATCCCAACGTCGCCGGCGTCAAGTTCGCCTCGAACAACATGATGCTGCTCGCCGAATGCGTACGCGCCACGCAAGGGACGAGTGCCAACTGGATCTGCGGCCTCGCCGAGGGCTGGGCCGCGCCCTTCTATGCGCTGGGCGCGCGCGGCTTCACCTCCGGCCTGATCAATGTCGCGCCCGAACGCTCGCTCGCCGTCTGGCATGCCCTGGAAAAAGGCGACTACGCCGCCGCCCGCGTCGAGGTCGACGCCATCGCCGGCTTCGAGACCCTGCGCACGAAATACGGCAATGGCGCCAACGTCACCGTGGTCAAGGAAGCGCTCGGCCTGCTCGGCACAGATGTCGGCCCGGTGCGCCTCCCCGGTCTGCCGGAGCTCAACGCGGCCGAGAAGGTGGAGCTGCGCCAGATCGTCTCCGGCTGGGGCGCGCAGCGCGCCGCTGCGGAGTAAAGCCGCTGTGATTCCGGGGCGGCCCGCAGGGCCGAACCCGGAACCAACGGCCGCGTGAGCCTTTTGCTCGACCTGGCCTTGTCGCCCAGTCATGGGTTCCGGGTTCGCAGCTACGCTACGCCCCGGAATGACATAGCATCATCAAGAAACCGCCCGAGGAAACGCCATGACGAGCCACCCCCGCAAGACGCCCGACACGCTGCGCTCGAAGCGCTGGTTCGGCGCCAGCGACCTGCGCTCCTTCGGCCATCGCTCTCGGGCGCTGCAGATGGGCTTCGGCCATGACGAGTTCATGGGCAAGCCGGTCATCGGCATCATCAACACCTGGTCCGAGATCAACCCCTGCCACACCCATCTGCGCGACCGTGCCGATGCGGTGAGGCGCGCCGTCTGGGCCGCCGGCGGTTTCCCGGTCGAAATCCCGGTGATGTCGGTCTCGGAGCAGTATCAGAAGCCGACGACGATGCTCTATCGCAACTTCCTGGCGATGGAGACGGAGGAGTCGATCCGCTCTCATCCGCTCGACGGCGCCGTGCTGCTCGGCGGCTGCGATAAATCCACGCCTGCCCTGATCATGGGCGCCTGCAGCGCCGGCCTGCCCTTCATCTATGTACCGGCAGGGCCAATGCTGCGCGGCAACTGGGCCGGCAAGGTGCTGGGCTCGGGCGCCGACGTCTGGAAATACTGGGCCGAGAAGGAAGCCGGCAACATCACCGATGACCAGTGGAAGGACATGGAGAGCGGCATCGCTCGCTCGCATGGCACCTGCATGGTGATGGGCACGGCCGCGACGATGATGAGCCATGCCGAGGTGCTCGGCCTGACCCTTCCCGGCGCCTCTGCCATTCCCGCGGCCGACGCAGCCCATCCGCGCATGGCGGCTGCCGCCGGCAAGCGCATCGTCGAGATGGTCTGGGAGGACCTGACGCCCGATCGCATCCTGACGCGCAAGAGCTTCGAAAACGCCCTGACGGTGCATATGGCCGTCGCGGGCTCGACCAATGCGATCATCCACCTGATCGCCATGGCTGGCCGCGCCGGTGTCTCGCTGACGCCCGACGATTTCGACAAGTTCTCGCGCACGGTGCCGGTCATCGCCAATCTGCGGCCCTCGGGCGAGTTCCTGATGGAGGACTTCTTCTATGCCGGTGGCCTGCCCGCGCTGCTGAAGCAGCTCGAGAGCAAGCTCCATACCGACGCGATGACCGTGACCGGTAAGCCGATCTCGGAGACGATCGCGCTCGCCACCGTCTATGACGACAACGTCATCCGCCCGCTCGACAAGGCCGTCTCGACCGCCAATGGACTTGCTGTCCTCAAGGGCAACATCGCGCCCGATGGCTGCGTCATCAAGCCGTCCGCCGCCGAGCCGCACCTGCTCAAGCACGCCGGTCCAGCTCTCGTCTTCGAGGACTACGATGCGATGATGAAGGCGGTGAACGACGAGGCCCTCGACGTCACGCCCGACCACATCATGGTGCTGAAGAACTGCGGCCCCGTCGGCGGTCCCGGCATGCCGGAATGGGGCATGATGCCGATCCCGCGCAAGCTGCTGAAGCAGGGCGTGCGCGACATGCTGCGCATCTCGGATGCCCGGATGTCGGGCACCAGCTATGGCGCCTGCGTCCTCCACGTCGCCCCCGAAGCCTATATCAAGGGCCCGCTTGCGGCGGTTCGCACCGGCGACATCATCAGCGTCGATGTCGAGGCGCGCACGATCGCGGTCAACCTGACGGACGCCGAGATCACTGAACGCCTGAAGACCTGGACGCCGCCCGACCGTGATTATCCGCGCGGCTGGGGCAAGATGTCGGCCGCCCATATCCGCCAGGCCGACAAGGGCTGCGACTTCGACTATCTCGAAGGCACGGCGAAAATCCCCGAGCCGGAGATCCACTGACAGCGTCGCGGAACGACCTCCGCATCACAGACCATTCGTGACGTCATCCCGGGCTTGCCGGGGGATCCATCGGAGGGAACTGCGCTCTAGGATGGATCTCGGAGCGGCGCCGCTTTCGCGGCTTGTCCGGGATGACGAACAGGTTACGTCTGAAAGCCGATTGACCTACGCTGTGATCCCGCTCTCGCGAGACACTCATCGTGCCATCAGCACCGCTCTCGCCTCGCCTCTCATGGCAGGCCGCTTTCGAAACGCCGACCAATTCGCAGATTGAGCAGGAACGCTGGGTGCTGGCGATGTGCCTGGGCAGGCACGGCGGTCGCTTCGCCGAGATCGGCGCCTTCGACGGCGTGCTCCACAGCAACACCTATTTTCTTGAAGCCGATCATGGCTGGGGCGGCGTGCTGGTGGAGCCCAACCCGATCCTGTTCGCGAAACTTGCAGCCAGCCGCCGCGCGACCTGCCTGGAGCGCGCCGTACATCGTGAGGGCGGCCAGTTGCTCTCATTCATCGCTTCGCAGGAGATTGGCACGCTCGCAGAATATGCCGAGGCCGATGGCTATGCCGAGCATCGCCGGCAGGCGATCAGCGAGAACGGCCTGATCACGGTCGAAACCATCACCTTCGACGAGATGGACGCTGCCGACGGCCGCCCTGGCAGCGGCTTCGACTATGTCTCGCTCGATACCGAAGGCTCCGAGCTCGACATCCTCAGGACGATCGACCTCGCCCGGCACAAGATCGCGCTCTTCACCATCGAGCACAATTTCACCGAGCCCCGCCGCGAGACGATGCGTGTCCTTCTCGCCGAGGCTGGCTACGACAGGCTGAACGTCGGCTTCGACGACTGGTATTGGCACGCGGATCATCTGCGCGAGCGCAACGGTGGGCCGCTGCCCGACATCGCCGCCATCAACGCCCATGTGAAGAGCATCTATCAGGATTGAAGCGCCTTGCATCTGTCAGAGCTCGGCATCGAAGGCGATGCTCCCGAACGACGCCTGCACGCGCCCGGTCGCGGCAGCCGTGACACCCGCCCTCGCCTCCCGGCGCGACAAAACGGTGAGCACCTCGCTGCCTCCCGTGACATTCGTCGCCCCCGTCATGGTGAAGACGGCCGATGGCACGGCCCGCATCCGCATAGGCGTCGAGTGCGAGCACCGCTTCACGCCGCCAGTGGTAGCGCGCGCAAAGCGCCTCCTCGATCGTCGACGGCCGCGCCACCCAGCTACTGGCCCGGCTGCCGACTTCGAGCTTGATCCGTCGGAGCGCCACCGGGCCGCTCGCCGGAGCGATGGAAATCGCCAGCGCTCCGGTGTCGCCGCTGGCCGGCGTGAGGGTCACGCCGCGACGCCCGCCTCCGGACCCTATCACGCCGGACACGCTACCGATCGAAACGGAGAGATTTCCTCCCGCCAACCCCTCCACCGAAAGCGTCAGCGGCAGACCGGCAAAGGACGCAACGCCCCATAACGCAGGCTCGACCGGCTGGACGATGCCCCCCGTCGACAGCGTCAACACATACCCGGCCAATGACAGCGTCGCCCCCGCCGGGCCCGCCTTCCACCGGTCGAGGCCGTAGGCGCCGACTGCCAGTACGCCACCCGCGAAGCCGCGCTGATTGATCTGCAGGTCGCCATTGACCAGCAGGTTCTGAGCGCCGGCCCAGGGCGTCGCCGGCAATGCCACCTCGCCTGTCGCCCGATCCACCACCATGGCCTCGGCCCAGCCGGAGCCGTCGGCGCTGACCTTGAGGTGCAGATCGTCGTCGCCTGCGAGCCCGATCTCGGCCCGGCCGGAATAACCGTCCTGGAACAACAGGCTAGCGGTGTCGCCGGAAGCAGCCTTGTTGAGCTTCACCTGATGCCCCGCGCCGGCATGGTTGAACAGGCTCGCCTGGGCCTGGACGACGAAACGCGTCGTGGCGTCGGCCGTGCCATTGACGCCCCACAGGCTGGCGCCGAGGCTGCTGAGCGGGCTGTCGCGCCGCCATTCCGTCCCGGTCCAGAGATTGTGCTCGCCCTCGTCGGCGACCCAGGCCTGCCAGCCGGGCCTCGGCACCAGGAAGGTCCAGCCGCCATCCTCGAAGAGCGCGACCTGATCAGCGCGCCCCGCAAAAGGCCCGCTGCCGCCATTGGGCACGATATAGGCCGATAGTTCCGTCGGCGTTATTGGCGGAGCCGTCTGCGTGCGGCTGTCGACGACGAGATGGATCAGCGCGTCGAGCCGCGTCAGCGCATCGTTGTGGGTGACGTGCTTCTGCGCCTGCCCGGCGGCGAGCAGGGGCAGCGAAAGCCGCGGCGTTGCGGTCATGGGGCCTCGCGAGGTTTGGGGGCGGCGCCGACACAGGCGCCGCGTTCGACCCACATCATCCGCCCAGGGCGACCCAACGGGGATAAGTCGTCTGGCTTGTCCCCGTGCTCAGCCGAAGACGCGCAGCCCCAGCCCCGATCCGGCCCTAGCCGAAGACTCGAGGCCGTAGGCCCGCATGGAACCAGGTGATCATCGAATAGATGTCGTGAACCGGCAGCCCCGTCGCCGCCTGCACGGCCGCCGCATAGGGCGGCATGTTGGTGCATTCCAGCACGATCGCGCCAACTTCGGGATGCCGCGCGACGAGGTCCAGCGCCGCATTGACGACATCCCGCTCGGCCAGATCGACGTCCATGTCGTCCTTTTCCGCCTTGATCAGCACGCGGAAGAACTCGACCCCGTTCTCAGTGCCGGCGACAGGCGTATCGAGCGGCACGCCCGCGCCTTCGAGATGCGCGGGCGTAAGGCTGCCGGCCGACACCGTGACCAGCCCGACGCGCTTGCCCGGCGGCAGCGTCGCCTGCACCCAGGGCACCTGCATCAGCGAGGAGGTCGCTACCGGCACGCCGACGGCGGCCGCCAGCTCGCGCTGGAACAGTGAGAGGAAGCCGCAATTGGTGGTGATGGCTTCCGCGCCGAGCCGAACGAGATCCTGCGCCGCGGCGATGAAGTCCGGCAGCAGCCCGTCCGCACCCTTGAGCACGACCTTGTCGGGGCTGGCGCCGCCGACGACCCGGTACAGCACCGGAAACGGCCAGGTCGCGCCATTACCCATATCGCCGAGGATGCGCGGGAACCGCGCCTCCAGCATCAGGATGCCGAGCGGCGCGCCATAGATCGTCTTGCCGCCGCGCGCGATCCGCCTGCTCCGGGGTGTGACAGCGCTGATTGTCATGGGTGGTTCCCTCGAATGCTCGTCCACCGAGAGGTAGCGCGGACGCGGCGGAGACGCCAACATGGACCGCCGAAGATTATGCTGCAGCATGAGATCGTCGAGATTGAAGATCCGACGCCTTGCCGGACACGCTCCGGGACTTGTGCCCGGCCTCGCGCATGCCCATAACGCCCTCGGCGCACGCTCGCCAACGTGCGGCCGAGCGGTGCAATCCTTGCCTGCCGCGAGCGCAGGGATCGAAGAAGCGAGACGCGACGCTTGAACGGCATGGAAACGACGCTCCGGCGGATCGCGACCGTTATCGGCTGGAGTTCGGCGCTGGCTATCGCGTTCGTCACCCTGGCGCCGATCGGAAGCCGGCCGCATCTGTCGGCTGCCGGCCCCGACATCGAACGCTTCCTCGCCTTCCTTGTCCTGTCCGGCACGTTGTCTCTGGCCCATCCGAGACGGCGCGGCCTGATCCTGGCCCTGACGATCGGACTCGCGATCGGGCTCGAGGCAGCCCAGTTTCTCGAGCCGACGCGTCACGGCAGGCCCCATGACGCCGTCGTCAAGATCCTGGGCGCCATGGCCGGAGCCGCACTCGCTGTCCTGACCGACAAGCTTGCGCGCGGACTGCGCCGGGCTCACTGAGCCGCACCGGCCGCGACGCCCGGACATCGTACCGGCCTGTTCCAGAATGGAACGCCGGACCTGAGCCGTCCTCCCGCAGCGCAGCATACCCACGCCCATCCGTCGAAAATGACGGCGATTTCGCCAGATATTTGCCAATCTGGAGCATGCCGCAGCGGCATACCGCTTGCGATCTGCTTTCGCGGATGCCCCTCGCGCCGGCCCGTTGTGCCGGAGCGGAGCACCCAGAACCGCACAGCCCAGGCTGTGCGCGATGCGGGAGCGATCGAGGCGATATGAGCGTCAACGAACTGAACCTCGCTGCGGTCTCGGGAGCCGAGGGTCGTGCCAATGCATGGCGACATTGGCTCTGGCTGGTCACCGCGGCGACGGACGGGCTGGTCGTGATGGTGACGGTAGGGCTGGTTTCGCTGGCCTACCACCTGCCGGCCTATGGCGCCGTTCCCGACGACAAGATCACGCTCGAACTGGCGATGATGCTCGCGGCCATCTTCGTCTTCATCAATGCCATGCGCGGCCGCTACCAACTCACCAACTATCTGTCGACCAAGGGACAGATCGCCTCGGCCTTCTCGGTCTGGAATGTGACGTTGGTTGCCTTCGTCGCCATCCTCTTCCTGGCCAAGATCGTCGATCACTATTCCCGCGCGGTTATCCTCGCGAGCTATCTCGCCGGCATTCCGGTCATCGCGCTGACGCGTTCGGCCATGGTCCGCACCATCTCGCTCGCCAGCAAGACCGGGCGCATCACCAGCGAGCGTGTCTTCCTGATCGGTCGCGAGCCGGACGTGATGTCGTTCGTCTCGCGTCACCAGCCCTGGAATGTCGGCTTCGCAATCGTCGACGTCGCCTTCCTGCGCAGCAACGACGCACGCCGCATCAACGATCCGGCAACGGCCCTCGCCGCCGATCTCGCCAGCGCTGTCGCCAACTGCCGCATGAGGCGCCCGGATTCGGTTTTCATCGCCCTGCCCTGGTCGGACCAGGAGACCATCGACGCCTGTGTCGATGCTTTCATGAACCTCCCCGTCGCGATCCATCTCACGCCCGAGCGGATCATGGATCGCTTCGCGACACCCCATATCGTCCGCACCGGCAGCCTCTCGAGCCTGCGCCTGACGCGGTCGCCGCTGTCCCTGGCGGAGATTGCCGTGAAGCGCGGCTTCGACATCCTCGCAGCCTCGCTGATCCTGGTCCTCGCGGCACCGCTGCTGCTGATCATCGCCGCTCTGATCCGGCTCGACTCGCCCGGCCCGGTGCTGTTTCGGCAGCGCCGCTACGGCTTCAACCAGCAGGCCTTCCGCATCTTCAAGTTCCGGACCATGACAACAACCGACGACGGCAATGTCATCATCCAGGCGACGCGTCACGACCCGCGCATCACCCGCATCGGCCGTAATCTGAGGCGCTACAACCTCGACGAACTGCCGCAATTGCTCAACGTCATCGCCGGGCAGATGTCGCTGGTCGGGCCGCGCCCCCATGCGTTGGCGCATGACCGGGAGTTCGAGCGCAAGATCGCGCTCTATGCGCGGCGCCACAACGTCCGCCCGGGCATCACCGGCTGGGCACAGGTCAACGGCCTGCGCGGCGAGACGGACACCAACGAGAAGATGGCCAAGCGTGTCGCCTTCGACCACTGGTACATCGACAACTGGTCGTTCTGGTTCGACATCGCGATCCTGCTGCGGACCGTTCTCAGCAAGAAGGCGCTTTTGAACGCGCGCTGAGAATCGAGCCAGCGTCGCTGGCGGGCCGCATCCTGCATGGCACTGCTCGGCTCAGCAGCGCGCCCTTGCCTCGACGGACAGAGCCCCGTTCGACTTCTGAAACAATCCCTTGCGGCAGGGCCGAGCTCACGGCGGTTCACGCAGGATTTGGCCCGGCCCCGGCCCGCTCCGCAGGCAAGCCGGCAAAATACTCAAGGACTGCCGGACGCGCCCAAGCGGCAGACGATGCAGACACAAGCAATGCGACTTGCATCCGCTTCGCAATATTCAAATTATGACGATACAGCAATATAGAACCATATAATACGCATACCTCGACGCCCGTTTGACAAAACAGTCGACAAATAATCCCAGGCTCAAGAATTAAACAACGCAGCCCGCCACCATATCGACGAAGAACACAGCGCGCAACGGAATACATAGTAAACGCGTCAGTCTTACTCGAGCTCCTCCGTGGCAAAAGCCAGAAATGATACCGGTCGATACCTGACGATGCGTACCCCACGAATGGATAGAGTCACCCTCGCGCAAATAGCCGACCAACGAGCCGAGGACGTGCTTAACCACTCGTAAAAAAAGTCAGTCGCATCGATTAAAGATATCTTTACCAAGCGTCACACCGTTGCTAAGACATCGCTGCAGTGCGGTATGGTGGCGGGTCTTCGGGCAGCCAGCGTCAGAGAGGACGATATGGCGATCATCAACGGGACGGGTGGCGACAACGTTATCAGCGGCACCAACGGCGCCGACGTCATCAACGCCAAGGGCGGCGACGACATCATCAGTGCCGGCGCCGGCGCGGATGTCGTTTTCGGCGGTAACGGCGACGACATCATCGACGGCGGGGCCGGGGCGGACTATCTCGACGGCGGCAAGGGCAACGATGTCCTCAAGGGCGGCGCAGGCGCCGACATTCTCGTCGGCGGAGCAGGCGACGACGTCCTGAAGGGTGGCGGCGGCGATGACACCTTCGTCTTCGACGGCACAAGCGGCAACGACGTCATCACCGATTTCACCACCGCCGACACGATTGCCATCGATCTCGGCGAAGACTTTGGCGGCCCTATCGATTTGTGTTCGCTCGACTTCGACCAGGTCGGCGGAAACGTCCTCGTGACGCTGCCGAACGGCAGCACCATTCTGATCCAGAACTCGACGATTGCGGATGTTCAGTCGCGCGTTCAGGTCGCGTGCCTGCTGCGTGGCACCCTCGTCGCCACGCCAGACGGCGAGGTTGCGGTCGAAACCCTCTCGATCGGCGATCGCGTCACGACGCTGGAAGGCGCAGCCAAGAGAATCAAGTGGATCGGCCGCAGGGCCTATGGCGCGGCGTTTGTGCGCGGCAACATGAAAATCGTTCCGGTGGTTATTTCCGCCGACGCGCTTGGCCCCAACGTGCCGAACAGGGACCTCCACGTCTCCCCTGATCACGCCATCCACGTCGATGGCGGCCTGGTGCCCGCCGCGCTGCTGGTCAACGGCCTCAACATTAGGCAGCAGGTCGAGACCGACCTGGTCGAGTACTTCCATGTCGAGTTCGAGAATCCGGAAGTGATCCTCACCAACGGCACGCCGACCGAGAGCTATGTCGACCACGGAAACCGTCGTATGTTCCAAAACTACCAGGAATTTCTGGATCTTTACGGCGAGCCCGCCGCCGACGGAACGGTGCGCGAGCGCCGCTTTGCGATGATCGGCGAAGGCAAGCTGCTCGACGGGATCCGTCAGCGGATCGGAGCGACGCCGATCGCCGCCTGACCTTTCTGGCCCACAATTTGCTACTTCAAACTGGTGGCGCCGAAAGCGGCGGACGCCTCCAGTTTGAGCATTCTTGCCGGTTTGTTTGACTTCGCATCGTCACATCAAGGTGCCATGCTGCGATGCAGCATTCCCGGCATTGTTTTTACTACGAGGCCTGAATGATCGACCCGCGCTACACATTTAACGATACGGCCGACACCAGGCCCTTGCGCGTTCCCGAAGGTGTGTTCGTGCTTCGTTATGTGTCGTCGCCGGATGGCCTCGATGCACCCGAAATTTCGGTCACCGTTCCGCCCGGATCCGATATTGCGGTGATTGACGCTTCGGACACGTTCGCCCGCCGCGGCGAAACGATTCTTGGCATGCCGGGGGACGGTGTCGTGCTTCGGTCGATGCGCGAAGGTGCGGTGCTGATCACGGTGCTCTCCACGGGCGGGCGCGGGCATCGTCAGGCTCATGTCGGCCTCGAGCGCATTACCAACGCCGCACGCCCCACCATCGCGGGCCTGACGCATGGCCTAGCGCCGGCGCTGGAAGGCAATCCCAGCGAGCTTCTCGAAATTCTCGCCCACGTCGCCCATCGCGGCGACGTGACGGTCAAGGCCGGGGAGTGGATCTGCGGACCGCAATACCCGATGGCGATCGAAGGCCTCACCTTGAACTGGCGCGGGGCGCCGAACGGCCTGGAGATCGTGACCACCGCCTGCGTCAACGCACGCGGACGGACGAAATTGCCACCGACGCCCCTGGGAAAATTCGCCGGTTCCCGCGGCAAGGCCGCACCTGTCGTGGCATTGTCCTTCGTTCTGAGCGGCCCGCTGGCGGCGCGCTACATCCTGTCCTGCGAGGCCCTTTTCCTCGGCGCCGCGATCGTCTCGCGTGCCGGCTCGGCAGTCGATCTGACGGGCCCCACGGGCCACGAGCCGCTTGTGGGCTTGCGGCTTTCGCTCTTGCCCGCCGTGCCGCAACGGCTGACGGCAGCGCCGCAACAGCCTTATGAAGCTTCGCATCAGGCCCCGTTCAGGCAGCCTGTTGCAGCCCCGATAACAGAAGAACAACTGCCTGCAAAAATGGGCGCGGCCGGCTCTGCCGGGCGCGTAAGAATTTTCAGAACATCCCGCTCTAGATCGGCATTGAATTAACTTGACGACATCTTATGCCCTCAAGTTTTGGAGTTGAATCGTGACCACTTACAACTACACAGAGGCCGAACTCTCGGACAAGATCGACGATCTGAGCATCTTCAGCACGGATGCTCGCGATAGCATTCTGCAAGGTCTGCACACGATCGGCGCCTTCAATGGTGGTTCGACTGTCGGCAATCTCGTTCGGACGGATGTCATCCCGGCCGACAGCACGACGTCCCCGGACCCCGGCGAGGAGGTCATCCTCTACACCGGCAGCCCGACCGGTCCGCAGACGCTTTCGGGCGACGACACCTCGGCGATCTTCGCCACCGACACCAATCTGGACATCACGATCAATGCGATCGGCAAGTCCTTCGTCGCCACGGATAGCGGTGACGACACCATCGTGAGCACCGGGTCGAGCACCGACTACATCATCGTTGGCGATGGCGACAATTCGGTCAACGCCGGCAGCGGTGCGGATACGATCATCGCCGGTTCGGGCAACGACACCATCTACGGTGGCGCAGGCGCCGACTCGATCGTCGGTGGCGACGGCAACAACTATCTTGATGGCGGCAATTCCAACGACACCATCGTTGCGGGCGGCGGCGACGACACCATTCTCGGTGGCGACGGCAACGACTCGATCCTGGCCGGCAACGGCGACAATGACATCAACGCCGGCACCGGCGACGATACGATCATTGGCGGCGACGGCAACGACACGATCCTCGGCGGCAGCGGTGCCGACTCGATCGTCGGCGGCGATGGCAGCAACTATATCGACGGCGGCACCGGCAACGACACGATCATCGCGGGCGGCGGCGACAATGTCCTCCTCGGTGGCGACGGCAACGACTCGATCGTCGCCGGCGGAGGCAACGACTCGATCCTCGGCGGTTCCGGCTCGGATCGGATCAACCTCATGGCCGAGAACGGCTCGATCGGCGACGACACGGTCGTTGGCGGCTCCGGCTCGGACACGCTCTACATCGACCACTTTGCCGCCGATCAGGTTGGCTCCCCCGTCACCCAGGGGGGCGTTACCACGATCACCTTCAGCAATGGCGACGTGGTGCACTACTCGCAGATCGAAACGGTCCTCTTCAAGACCTGAACACCGGATCATCTGCCCATCCTCATCTGAAAGGGGGCCTTTCGGCCCCCTTTCTTCTATGTGTAGGATGCGTCCATCCTGGGCGGCACCGGCCTTCCATCGCCCCCGCTTCTGTGACAGTCATCCGCAATGGTTGCCGTCGATACGCTTTACGAAAATCCTACGATCCTCGGCGTCGCGACCGGGCATCATCGAATTTTCTCCCAGGTCTCCTACAAGCTGGTCCGCGAACTGCAGTTCGCACCCGCGGTTCTGGTGGAAGCCGGCCACCTGGCCCGGATGTTTCCGCTGTGCTGGCGCAAGACGGCAGCCGGTCCGGTTCTCGTTGCGCTGCGCAGCCTGCTGCCGGATGGCAGCGGGCAGAGCCCCGATGCGCCGATGCATGAATCACTGCTCCCCCTCGTGCTGCAGTGCTTTCCGCTGGTCGTCCCCGGGGCCGATGCGATCATGCAGCAGCAGGTCCTGTTCGACAGCACGATCGCCGACAGTCCAACCGATATTGGCGCCCCCTTGCTGATGGGCGACGGACGGCTCAGCCGCGCCGCTCTTGATCGCGCGAAGAAGGCCATCTCGGTTGCCAGGGCGCTGCCGGCAACCGAAGCGCTCACGACAGATCTGGCCGCCGCAGGCTTGCTCGAACCCTGGCCACTGCGGTTCGACCTCGGCCATGGGCACAAGGTCGCGATCGAAGACCTGCTGGTGGTGGCCGCCTCCCGCTTGAGGTACGAAGAGGTCTCGACGATTGTCAGCCGCCACGGCGTCGGTGTCGGTCTTTTTCTGTCATTGCATCGGGCTTCCTTGTTCCGCGCGACAAACCTCCTAGCTGCGGCCAAGCAAGCCGTGGCTCAGGCCCCTCGCGCACATGCAGATGCGGCCCGCTGAACAATGTTCCTGGACATGGGCCAAGGCTTAACCTTCGAACCGGTCGCGACGACCGGGCTGCGCGAATGGCGCCGCCCCCTTCGCTATGGCTGGCTCGATCGGGTCGGTGCCCTGCCGATAGCCGACACGGAACTGCTTAACCTGGCCCATCACTGTCCGATTGCGGTGCATGTCGACGGTGGCGCCCCGGTCGTTGTCTGCCTGCTGCACTCGGACCTGCTGCGCTCCCCCAGAATTGGCCGCGATGGCCGCTGGCAACTGCAATACCAACCTCTCGCATTGCGAACCCTTCCGTTTCGCGCGAGGAATGTAGCCGGCGAACGAATCATCGAGGTCGCACGCGAGTTGGCGCAGAGCCCCGACGGTGCCGAACCGATGGCCATGTTCACCGGCTCAGGCGAAGCAACCCGCGAATATGCCACCTTGCTCTCACTGCTCGAGGTCATGTCGCGTGGCCGCGAACGGCTGGCGGACGCGGCCCGCCTCCTGATCGCGGCCGACATCCTCGTTCCGCTTGAGGGATATGCCAGCGAAAGCGGCTTGATGGTGGTCAGCTCCGACCTGCTGTTCCAACTGGCGGCGCCACGCGCCGCGGCGTTGACGGCCGATGCCTGCCTGGCCTTTGATCTGGCCGCGGCCTGCCTGTTTTCCCAGCGATGGCTGGCCGAAGGCGTGATCGGCAATCATCGCCCGGCCGAGATCGAGACAGTGCCGATCGTGCGCGAGACCATGCTCGAGTTCGGCCTGCGCGGCGCGCTCGAGCAACCGCTCGTTCTGGATGAAAGCGCCTTGTTTTCATTCGATGCCTTCATCGCTGCTGGAGGCACAGATGAACGAACTTGACGTCCTCTTTGTCCACAACAATTTCCCAGGCCAGTTCCGTAACCTTGCCGGCGCAATGGCGACGCGGGCCGGCGTGCGTGTCCGAGCGATCGGCGCCAAAAGCGCACCTGGCCTCCCGGCGGTGCCGCTCCAGCGCTATAGCTTTGCCGAATCCGAACTGGCCAACGTCCATTCCTTTGCCCGGCGCTTCGAGCTGGAAAGCCGCCGGGCCGAACAGGTCATCTATGCCGCGACCACGCTCAAATTCGACGGCTTCGCGCCGAAGCTGATCTATGTCCACCCCGGTTGGGGAGAGGCGCTGCCTTTGCGGGCGCTCTTTCCCGACGCGACGATCTGCAGCTACGCCGAATTCTATTACTGGCCGAGCGGCACGGACATCGGCTTCGATAAGGATTCACCGCGCTACGGCATCGACGGCGAGACCCGCGTCGTTCTGCGCAACGCAGCCACGCTGCTGTCGCTGACGGAGGCGAATTTTGCGATTGCACCTACGCATTGGCAGCGCAGCATTTTCCCAAATGAGATGAAGGGCAAGATCCATGTCGTGCATGACGGGCTCGACACGGAAAAGCTGAAGCCGGCGCCACCCCCGCCACGCTTCTCGGTATCCGGCCAGGATTTCGACGCGAGCGATGAAATCGTGACGTTCGTCTCGCGCAATCTCGAGCCCTACCGCGGCTTCCACATCGTCATGCGGGCGCTGCCCGAGATCCTCAAGGCGCGCCCCAAGGCCCGCATCTGCCTGATCGGCGGAGACGGCGTTTCCTATGGTTCCGCCCCGATCGACCACCCGTCATGGCAGGCCGCGCTGCTGGAAGAGCTCGGCGACAAGCTCGATCTCTCGCGCGTGCATTTCCTCGGCAAGGTCGCCTATGGCGACTACCTGAATCTGCTGCGCCTCTCGGCGGCGCACATCTACTTCACCTATCCCTTCGTGCTGTCCTGGTCGATGCTGGAGGCGATGGCGCTGGAATGCCTGGTGATCGGCTCCGACACCGCACCGGTTCAGGAGGTCATCCAGGACGGCGTCAACGGCATCCTGGTGCCCTTCTTCCAGCCGCAGCTGCTGGCGGAGCGCGTGATCGAGGCGCTCAGCCAGCCGAAGCGTTTCCGCGCCATGCGGCGGGAAGCACGCCAGACGATCCGGACGAGGTATGATTTCGAGCAGCAGAGCTGGCCGGCTCATCTGAAGCTGATCGACGAATTCGTCTTCTCCGCGCCGCTCGTGGCGGCGCTCAAGGAGCCGGCTGCTCTTCCCGCGGCTCTGCCGGCCTGAGGCTCCCGAACCATCGCGCCACCGCGGTGGCAGCCTCGTCATCCCCCATCCGCAGCGGCAGGCGCAACCGTGTCGCCTCGGCCAGCGGCTGGCCCGCCTGGGGATCGAAATAGGCCGTGGGCATGCCGGCTTGCGGCCAGGCATAGGCGCGTGGATCCGCGATGCCATAGGCGCGTGAGGCGATGACACACGCCCCCGCATCGACGCGCGCGAGCCAGCTCGTGGCCTCCGCACGCGACATCGGCCCCGTCGGGAACAGCCCGGGTTCCGGCCGCCCGGGTTCGGCCGGCTCGCCGATGAAGGCGGCCATGGCGTCGATCCGAAGCCTGGACATGGCTCGCGCGATGGCTCCGGCAAATTGCCAGTCATCCGAAGCCGCCGCCTCGGAAAGGACTGCGAGGCAAGTCCCCCCCTGGCGCGCATCCGCCCGCTCCGGCGCGGCTGGCAGAGGCGGCCGTTTCGGGCCCCGCACCTCGCCGAGCCCCATCTCGCTGCCGATGCCGACGGCCAGCGGCCCTGGAACGAAGAAGGGCTGCGCCCCGCCGGTCGCGAGACGGTCCCTGTCGGCGAAGCTGAAGGCTGAGGCCATGCCGACGGTCAGCGGAATCGGCAGAACCTCGCATGCCGCGGCCAGGGCGCCATCGATCTCGTGCGGATCGATCAGCAGCACCGCGCCGAAGCGATAGCTGGCGAGCTCCGCGGCGACGCGATGGGGCGAACTCGAATCCGCCGCCGCGATCACGATTTCCAGATTCTGCGGAACACCGCTGCCGACGGACGAAAGCGAGATCACGAGCCCGGACGAACCACGCTGCGCCCGTCCGATTACAGAATTGCGGCCCAGCCCGTCGATGCCTGCCATGAGCCGCACCAGCCAGAGCGGCATCCCCGCGGGCGCGATGACGAGCCGCAGCGGCTCTGCCGCCTCGCGCAACCACAGCGCCTCCAGCCGGCATGCCACCGGCTTCAGCGGGTCCTCGCGGTGGAATGCAAGCGCCCTCTCGCGATGAGATGGGAAACGCGCTTCGATACGCGCGAGATTGGCACGCACGAGGCCGGCCTTGGCGCCCTTGAACGAACGCGTCCCGCTATGCCCCACATAGACGTCGGCGGCACAGACATTGCGGAAGCCGGCTTCGCTCGCGCGCAGGCAGAAATCGACATCCTCGTAGTAGCCTCGCCCGTAATCCAGGGACAGCGGCCCGATGCGATCGAGCAGCGCCCCCTTGACGTAGAGGCAGAACCCGACGCCGTTCGGCATATCGACACGAAGGCCGGCATTGGCGCGTTGCGCCATGCCGTCGAGCCGCTCGATCTCGGCGACCTCCGGCATCGGGTTGACCGCGAAACGCCGCGGAAAGCTCGTGTCCTCGCCATTGTTGGACAGCGGCGTCGCCGTGCCGATGCCAGGGTCGCTCGCCGTCGCGGCCGCGAGGCGCTCGATCGCCCCGCGCGGCACGACCGTGTCGGCATTGAGCAGCAAGGCATCCTCGCCAGGGCGCCTCGTCGCCAACGCCCGGTTGACGCTGCGCGCAAAACCCAGATTGAGCGGATTGCGCAACAGCGAAAACCGGCCAGTTCCGGCTCCCTCGACGAGCCAGGCAGCCATCGCGGGATCGGGTGCCGCATCCTCGACAACGACGATGCGCCAGTCCGCTCGTCCATCCAGGGCGGCAGTCATACTTTCGAGACAGGCAGCGGTCGCCTCGAGGTCGTCATAGACGGGGATCACGATCAGCAGCGACGATGGCGGCTCGTCTGGGCGTTGAGCGACAGCGATGCCCGACATGCTGGGCGGCCGATGCAGCACCGGCGGCACCGCGAGAAAGGCCATTCCATCATCGGCCGGTCGCAGCGACAGGGCCTCGCTATGGCTGGGCCAGGACAATGACAGCGTCCCCGCGTGCGGAAACGCAGGATGTCCGGGATGAGCCTCACCGACGACGCTCAGGTCGAATTGCCGGGTTCCATCGCTGCCCGTGATCGCAAGGCTGGGCTCCCCCCGCCAGCGCAGATGCGCCATCAGCCCCACCTCATCAGTGGTGGCATGCACGATCAGCGCGACGCCATCCTCGGCGACCGTGGAGAGCGCATGCACCTGACCGAGGCCTTCCGGCGTCGACAGCAGGATCGCAGCCGCCTTGCGTCGGTCCCCCGGCGCGCCGATCTCGAGCAAGGCTTGCTGCAGCAGCCGATTTTCCGGGTCGATCGCCAACGCCTGCCCGAGGTCGGCGGAAGCCTCTTCCTGGGCTCCAAGGCGCGCCAGCGCCGAAGCCCGCAGGATGTAGGGAATGGCGCTGTGCCGGTGGCTGATGCGAACAAGCCTGTCTGCCAGCATCCAGCCGAGGAACGGATTGCTCCGCTGCAGGGCGTCCGCGGCCTGTTCCGCCAGCGACCGCCTATGATGGCCCTCGCTCCAATCGACTCGCCCGATCGCGTCGGAGGACGGCGCAGCCGAGTGATGAAAGGGCGATGAGGACATCAGCTGCCGAAATCGAGTCCGTTCATGGCGAGGTCGGCCAGAGTAGCCTCCATCGATGTCTCTTCCTTGAAGGCGACGGCCCAGAGATCGTAGCTGTCGGCGCGCTTGGTGACGACGCTGGCGAAACCCGCATCGATCAGAAGCCGGCCGAGGCGCTCGTCGGTGAAGGCGGTATGATGCGCCATGAAGCCGTTGCCCCGGGCAATGGCCTCGCGGTGACCGAACAGCATATCCAGCGGCGTGATCGGCCCCGCCGGCGACATGTACGCCACCGTCTCGACTCCTGCGGCGTTGATCGCCTCCACGATGGACGCCAAATCCGGGCAGCGGATCAGCACGAACCCACCCGGCTTGAGCACCCGCAGGAACTCCGCAAAGGCGAGCGGCACCTCGTGGTCATGCAGGTGCTCGATCGTATGGGACGACCACAGCGCATCATAGCTGCCGGACAGCACCTGTTGCCTCATGTCGACGGCCGAGCAGACCAGGTCCGGCGCGACATTTGCATCCACGTCGACACGGATTTCCGACCATGCGGCAGGATTCCGGAACAGCGCATGGAGGCGATGATGCGATTTGATGCCGCAGCCGACATGGAGGACGCGCCTTGGCGGGGCGGCAGCTATTCGATCGCGGATACGAGCAGACTGCTCAATCATGCCAAACCTCTGCTTCGCTGTGGCCGGCCTATCGGCACGCCGGCTACGGTGAACTCCGCCTATACACGCAAAAATGCGCCCGTTAATGCAATCGCAGATTATTTTACGCCATTCAATCCGATAAATTGAAGCTGTCGTACAGGTATGATAATCGGGTTTCCGAGAGGCCCATCAAGTTGATGGGGCGAAGCTATCGAGAACCGATCTCGACTGCATTCGCGCTCAAGAATGAATAAATGAGGCGATATGTCTAGCCAGTAGCATATATATTTACGCCACGAGTTGCGTGTATTTGTGGCGGG
>JAESFK010000297.1_pt1 | contig 30460 bp, 31 predicted proteins | sample 9269391 | NCBI WGS metagenome assembly JAESFK01 (sample SAMN14506231, study PRJNA617097) | algae metagenome | isolation source: Drouetiella hepatica UHER 2000/2452 and co-occurring heterotrophs from... | place: Slovakia: Slovak Paradise National Park, Hrabusice, Kosice Region | collected 2000-01-01
AGGGTGTCGGACATCGTCGGCGTCGCGTAGTCGAGGTACGGCACGAGGGCGTCGTCCTCCACGGCGGTGCCGAACGCCGTGAAGACGTCCTGCCCGATGGCGCTCGGCGCCTTCTGCTCGGCGGTGTCGGCGACCGGGAGGTTCTCGGTCTTCGCGAGCACGCCCATCGCGTCCTTGCTCGTGATGAAGTCGATGTACGCGGCGGCCGCGTCCGGGCTCCTGGTCTTGCTCGAGACCGCCCACGGGATGCCGGTGCCGCCGGTCGCGGCCGGGGTCGCCTGGGCCTTGGGCGGCAGGACGAAGGTCAGGTCGTCACCCATCGCCTTGCCGAGGTCGGCCTGGAGCCAGGTGCCGGCGATGAGGTAGGCGCCGGTGCCCTTGGAGAAGGCCTGCCACGCGGGGTCGTAGCCGAGGCCGTTGACGTCCTTGGAGAAGTAGCCCTTGTCGACCCAGTCGACGAGGGTCTGCGCCGCCTTGGTGTTCTCCGGCGTCGTCCAGCTGCCACCCTCCTGCCCGAACCCGAGCCGGCGGATCTGGTCGGCCGGCGTCGTCTGGGCCTGGACGGTGCCGAAGACGTGGATGGCCGGCCACTTGTCGAGGTTGCCGAGGACGAGCGGCTGCTGCCCCGCGGCCTTGATCGTCGCGAGGCTGGCCTCGAAGCCGGCCCAGTCGGTGGGGACCTCGGTGATGCCGGCCTTGGCGAGCACCGCCTTGTTCGCGTACACGCCGACGACCTCGCCGACCTGCGGCAGCCCGTAGAGGTTCCCGGTGCCGAAGGTCTTGCCGTCCTCGGAGTAGCTCGAGTACTTGCGCACCGACTCGGGGTAGCGCTCGTCCCACCCGTACGCGTCGGCGTACCGGTCGAGGGGCAACAGCTGGCCGGCCTGGACGAACTTGCCCATGTCCGGGCGGCCGTTGTTGGCCTGGAAGACGTCCGGCGGGGTGTTGCCCGACAGCGCGAGCCCGAGCGTGGTCTTGAGGTCGTCGAACGAGCGGGTGACCCGCTTGAGCGTGATGTTCGGGTACTTCGCCTGGAACTCCTTGTTGAGCTCCTCGATCTGCGCCGCCTGGCCGCCGCGGACCTCCTGGTCCCAGACGGTGAGCGTGACCTGTCCCATCGAGGCGGGGTCGGTGTTGACGGCGCCGCTCTGCGACGCGGTGGCCCCGCTGTCGCTGTTCGAGCCCGGCGTGCAGGCCGTGAGGGCGAGCGCGCCGAGCATCCCGGCAGCGATCAGGGTGGTGGTGGGTCGTCTCCTCATGCGGGCTCTCCTCGGTGGTGGGTGGCGGCGGGGCGGTAGCCCTCGACGTCGACGTGACGGGCGATGGTGGCGGTGGCGCGGCGCTCGGCGCCGATCGGGACGTCGGGGACGAGGTCGTCGAGGAACGCGTACCGGCGCCGCAGCGAGCGGTGGTAGCTGTCGGTGGCCGCGCCGTCGCGCAGCTGGTGCCACCAGTCGGCGATGTCGCCCCAGCCCGGGGCCGCGAGGGAGCCGCCGAAGTGCTGGACGGCCAGCGCCGAGCACAGCGCGGCGAAGCCGATGCGTTGCGAGAGAGGCCAGCCGGCGACCGTGCCGAGCACGACGGCGGCGCCGAAGACGTCGCCCGCGCCGGTGGGGTCGAGGGCGTCGACCCGCAGGGCCGGCACGACGGCCTCCTCGCCGGTGCTCGAGTCGATGGCCAGCGCCCCCTCCTCGCCGTTCGTGACGACGGCGAGCGGGACGAGGTCGGCGAGCACGTAGAGCGCCTCGTTGGGGGTGCGGGTGCGCGTGTAGGCCATCGCCTCGACGGCGTTGGGGAGGAAGGCGTCGCAGACGCTCAGCTGGTCGAGGACCTCCTGCGGCCACCGCCCCGAGGGGTCCCAGCCGACGTCGGCGAAGACGAGGGCGCCGGCGGCCCGGGCCTTCTCGACCCAGGTCGGCTCGCCGTTGCCGGTGAGAGGGCGCTCGGGGCCGAGCTCGGCCATGACCGCGCGCGAGCGGGGCGGGTCGCCGATGAGGGTCGTGGCGTCCATCGGCGGGGCGTGGCCGTGGCTGACCATCCCCCGGTCGCGGGCGACGGCCATCGAGACGGTGACCGGGGAGTGCCAGCCCTCGAAGCGGCGCGACCGGCTGAGGTCGACGCGCTCCTCGTCGGCCAGGGTCTCCCAGCAGAAGTCGCCGTAGGCGTCGTCGCCGAAGGCCGCCGCGAGCGAGGTGCGCAGGCCGAGCCGGCGGGCGGCGACGGCGAGGTTGGCGATGCCGCCGGGGCACGAGCCCATCCCCGTGGCCCAGACCTCCTGGCCGCCGTCGGGCAGCGCCTCGAGCCCGGTCATGATGATGTCGAGGAAGACCGTGCCCCAGACGAAGACGTCGCACTCGGGGTCGCCGTCACGGCGCAGCGCGGCGAGCGGGTCGAAGGCCGGGGACGACACGGCGGGCTGCTCCTCGAGCGGTGGGGCATCGGCGGGTGAGCCGCCAGCATGCACCCGTCGGAGGGTCCGGTGGCTCATAAGGTGCACAGAAATCTGCACCCGCCGTCACCGGGTGACGATTTCTGATCGCTATGGTGGGCGCATGCGGGCAGCGCGGCAGCGATCCATCGTCGGTCGCCTGCGTGCCCGGGGGAGCGCGTCCACCGAGGAGCTGGCCGGGCTCTGCGGGGTCTCGGTCGCCACGGTGCGGCGCGACCTCATCGAGCTCGAGCGGGTCGGGGCGCTGCGGCGCGTCCACGGCGGGGCCGTCACCTCCGGGGTCGCCGACGCCGATGCCGTGCGGGGGTTCGCCGAGGTCGCAGCCACCGACGCCGCCGAGAAGTCGGCGGTCGCGCGCCGGGCCGCCGCGATGGTGGCCGACGGCGACTGCGTCGTCCTCGACATCGGCACCACGACGATGCTCCTGGCGCGCGAGCTCCGCGGCCGCGACGTCACGGTCGTCACCGCCAGCCTCGCCGTGCTCGACGTGCTGCGCGACGACGACGCCGTCGAGCTGATCCTCCTCGGCGGTGTGGTCCGCCGGACCTACCACTCGCTCGTCGGGTCGCTCACCGAGGACGCCCTGCGCCAGGTGCACGGCACGACGGTGTTCCTCGGCGCCAGCGGAGTGCGTTCGGACGGAACGGTCCTCGACACGACGGCGGTCGAGGTCCCGGTGAAGCGCGCCCTGCTCCGGGCCGCCGACGCGTCGGTGCTGCTCGTCGACCGCCACAAGCTGCCGGGCACCGGCTCGCTGCGCGTGTGCGAGGCCGGGGCGGTCGACGTCCTGCTCACCAACGAGGGAGCGGACGCGGCGACCCTCGACGCCTGCCGCCAGGCCGGCACGACGGTGGTCCTCGCGTGAGGCTCGCGATGCTCGGCGGGGGCGGGTTCCGCACGCCACTCGTCTTCGGCGCCCTCCTGCGCGACCGGCACGAGCGCAGGGTCGACGAGGTGTGGCTGCACGACGTCGACGAGGCGCGGTTGGCGGCCATCAGGCAGGTGCTGGTCGAGATGGCCGCCGGGCACGATGACGCGCCGGCGGTGCACGCCACCACCGACCTCGACACCGCCCTCGAGGGCTCGGACTTCATCTTCTCCGCCATCCGCGTGGGTGGGCTCGAGGGCCGGACCGCCGACGAGCGGGTCGCCCTCGACCTGGGCCTGCTCGGGCAGGAGACCACCGGCCCGGGCGGGCTGTCCTACGGGTTGCGCACGGTGCCCGTGGCGCTGCACGTCGCGCACCGGGTGGCGGCGGTGGCGCCGGACGCCTGGGTCATCAACTTCACGAACCCGGCCGGGATGATCACCGAGGCGATGCAGTCGGTGCTCGGCGACCGCGTGGTCGGCATCTGCGACAGCCCGATCGGGCTGGGGCGCAGGGCCGCTGCCACGCTGGGGATCGACCCGGCCGAGACGGTGGTCGACTACGTCGGGCTCAACCACCTCGGCTGGTTGCGGGGGGTCTCGCACCGGGGGCGCGACGTGCTCCCCGACCTGCTCGCCGACGACCTGCTGCTCGGGTCGATGGAGGAGGGCCAGCTCTTCGGCCTCGACTGGCTGCGGACCCTCGGGGTGGTCCCGAACGAGTACCTCTACTACTACTACTTCACCCGGGACGCGGTGCGCTCGATCACCGGGTCGGGGCAGACGCGTGGCGAGTACCTCCTCGACCAGCAGCGTGCCTTCTACGCCGGCTTGGCCGGGAACGGCTCCGGCGCAGGCGCGCTCGCCGAGTGGGACCGCGTGCGGATGGAGCGCAACGCGACGTACATGAAGGAGGCCCGCGACGCCGACGAGGAGCGCGACGAGGCCGACGTGCAGGGCGGCGGCTACGAGGGCGTCGCGCTGGCCATCATGGCGGCGATCTCCCGCGGCGAGCCGGCCGAGCTCATCCTCGACGTGCGAAACCGGGGAACGGTCGCCGGGCTGCCGGACGACGCCGTCGTCGAGGTGCCGTGCACGGTCGACGCCGACGGGCCGCACCCGCACGAGGTCTCGCCGCTCGTCGGGCATCCCCTGGGGCTCGTGCAGCAGGTCAAGGCGGTCGAGCGGCTGGTCATCGAGGCGTCGACCACGGGGTCGCCGGCGCGGGCCGTCGAGGCCTTCGCGCTCCACCCGCTCGTCGACTCCGTGACCGTGGCCCGCGAGCTGCTCGCCGGGTACCGCGCCCGCATCCCGGCCGTCGACGCCGTGTTCAGCCGCGGCCGCTGACGCCCGGGTCACCGCCTCGGGGTGACACGATCGGCGGGTGGGACGACAGGAGCACCGATGAGCCCGAGGCGCCGGCTGGCCCTCGTCGGGCTCGTCGCCGTCCTCCTCCTGGCCGTCGGCGCCGTGGTCCTCCGGCCGCGTCTGCCGACCGGCGGGGTGGCGCAGGACCGCCTGGGTCCGGTCCTCCTCGTCCCCGGGTACGGCGGTGACGTGGGCTCGCTCGAGCCGCTGGCCGCGGCCCTGCGCAGCGCCGGGCGGGAGGCGCTCGTCGTGCCGTCGGTCGGCGACGGCACCGGTGACCTGCGGGCCCAGGCCGACCGGCTCGCCCGGGCCGCCGACGACGCCCTCGCCGGTGGCGCGCCGTCGGTCGACGTCGTCGGGTACTCGGCCGGCGGGGTCGTCGCGCGGATCTGGGCCGACGACCTCGGCGGCGCCGAGCAGGCCCGGCGCGCCGTCACCCTCGGCTCACCCCACCACGGCGCCGACGTCGCCGGCCTGGGCGTGGCCACCGGCGCCTGCCCGGAGGCGTGCCGCCAGCTCGCGCCCGGGAGCGACCTCCTCGCCGGGCTCGACGAGACGCCGTCCGGTCCGGAGTGGACGAGCATCTGGACCGGGCAGGACGAGACGGTGACCCCGCCCGAGTCGGCGCAGCTCGCCGGCGCCGTCGACGTCGAGGTCCAGGAGGTGTGCGCCGACGCGCGGGTGTCGCACGGGCAGCTGCCCCGTGACGGGCTGGTCGTCGGGCTCGTCCTCAGGGCGCTGGACGTGCGCCCGCTCGAGGAGCGTCCGGCCTCAGCCGAGTGCGGCGGGCTGCGGGCCGCGGGGGATCGGGCGCTCGGCGGCTCCGTCGCCGCCGGACCCTGAGCGGGCTCAGCTCGTGACGTCGCGCGTCATGAAGTTGGCCCACGCCGCGCCGAGCAGGACGACGACGTAGCCGGTCTGCACGAGGACGCCCGACGTGATGTCACCCCACGGCACGGGGTCGCGGAAGAGGTCGACCCAGGCCAGCCAGTAGCGGGTCGGCAGGTAGTCGCGCACCGCCCCGGCGGCGTCGAGGGTCACGAGCACGGTGCTGCTCACGAGGACCGCGAGCCCGCCGAGCGCCGCCGCGATGGGGGAGTCGGTGATCGTCGACAGCAGCATCGACACCGCCGCGAGCCCGACCATCGACCAGCCGATGTAGAGGACCATCACGCCGGTGCGCCAGGCGAGGTCGGCCGGCGTGAGGGAGGTGCCGGCGAGGGTGGTCGTGGTCAGGGCGCCAGACGTGCCGAGCAGCGTGACGCCGGCGACGTAGCCGACGACCGCCACCGCGACGACGGCGAGCAGGGTGAAGGCGATGATCGAGACGAGCTTGGCGACGAGCAGCCGCGTGCGCCCGACCGGCCGGACGAGGAGGTAGCGCAGCGTGCCGGCCGAGGCCTCGCCCGCCACCGACTCCCCGGCCTGCACCGCGACGGCGATGGGCAGGAAGAACGGCAGGACGATGCCGAGCGCGGCCGCCGGGAAGAGCGCCCCGTTGCCGAGGACGGCCGAGAGCAGGGTCGGGCCCTGGCCCGGGCGCGGCGCGATCTCGGTGACCGAGAGCAGGACCGCGACGATGACGGGGAGCAGGCACAGCAGCCCGATGCTCACCCAGGTGCGCGGGCGGCCGACCAGCTTGCGCAGCTCGACGCGGATCACGTGGTCAGCTCCAGCACCGACTGCTCCAGGGTTCGTCGTTCGGGGGCGGCCTCGAGGACCCGGACACCGGCCCGGACGAGCCGGTCGGTGGCCTCGGCGACGCTCGTGCCGTCGAGGGTCAGCTCGCCGGTGGGGTTCGGGCCCGCACCGGGGGCGAGGTCGAGGGCGCGCTCGGCGGCGGCGACGTCCTCGACCCGGACGAGGGTGCGCCCGGTCGGTCCGCGCAGTGCGTCGAGGTCGTCCTGCGCGACGAGCCGTCCGCGGTCGAGCACCCCGACGCGCGTGCAGAACAGCTCGACCTCGGCGAGCAGGTGGCTCGAGAGGAACACCGTCGTGCCGGCGGCGTTGAGGGCGAGCAGCAGGTCGCGGATCTCGGCGATGCCGCGAGGGTCCAGGCCGTTGGTCGGCTCGTCGAGGACGAGGAGCCGGGGCCCGCGCAGCAGGGCGGAGGCCAGCCCGAGGCGCTGCTTCATCCCGAGCGAGTAGGCGCGCACCGGACGGCGGCCGACGTCGGCGAGCCCCACCTGCTCGAGCGCGGCCTCGATGCGCCGGCGGCGGGTGCGCCGCGACCCGGTGTCGGCGGCCAGGGGGTCGGCCCCGGCGCCACCGCCCGCCCGGGCCGGGCCGGCGGCGTCGAGCAGCCGCAGGTTGGCCCGCGCCGACAGGTGCGGGTAGGCACCGGGCCCCTCGACGAGGGCGCCCACCTCGGGCAGCACGTCGCGGGCCGCGCGCGGCACCGAGCGACCCAACACCTCGATCTCGCCGCTCGTCGCGTGGACGAGCCCGAGCAGCATCCGCACCGTCGTCGTCTTCCCGGAGCCGTTGGGCCCGAGGAAGCCGTACCGGTCGCCGGGGCGCACGTGCAGGTCGAGGCCGTCGACGGCCGTCACCCGCCCGTAGCGCTTCGTCAGCGCGCGGGTCGCGATGACGGCCCGCTCCACACCGGCCGTCACCGGCCGTACCGCAGCGGTGGGGGCGAGGCGAGGAGGTCGGTCGAGACCTCGTCGAGGAGGGCGGGGTCGACGAGGCCGGTGACGACGTACGCGTGCCGTCCGTCGTCACCGACGGCGAGCACGACGTTGAGCAGGCTCGAGCCGATGCGCACGAGCGAGCCGCCGGCGACCTCCTCGCCGACCGACCCGGCCGACTCGGCGTTCGCGACGATCTCGCGCGTCAGACGGCCGGGCAGGGGGAGGACGGCGACGCGCACGAGCCCGCTGCCGTAGGTCGCGGTGCCGTCGAGGGCCGGGTCCGTGGCCCGGAGCCCGGCGAGCTCGTCCGGCATGGCCCACGGCGAGCGCTCGGCGATGCGGGAGATGAGGTCGGGGGCCGTCTGGAGCTCGCGGCGGGCGGTGGACGTGGTGGGCGGGCTGAGCACGTCGTCGGCGGGCCGGCCGACCGTCACGTCCGACAGGCTCGTGACGAGGGCGTCCCCGCCGGCGGCGTCGACCATCCGCATCCGGAGCGGCAGCCCGGTCTCCCGGTCGAGCCAGACCTCGGCGCGCGCGATGGTGCTGCGTGCGTCGCCGGGGACGACCCGGAGGCCGTCGGCCTCGCGCCCGTCGAGGCGCCGGGCCGGGAGCGTCGAGAGCCGGTCGTCCGGGCCGAGGGCGGCGAGCAGGCGCTGCGCCGCCCGGGGGGCGATGAGGTCGTCGGCGCGGGGCAGGCGGGCCGGGGGCTCGCCCGCGACGGTGACGAGCCGCCGGGTCTCGTAGTCCCACGTGGTGATCGAGGTCGGGAGCCCGTAGGTGCCCTGCTCGCCGGTGAGGCCGACGACGTCGACCCGCCACCTCGTGTCGCCGGCCCACCAGACGCGGGTGCGGGTGGTCCCCCCGAGCAGCGAGGCGAAGCCGCCGAAGCCGCGGATGTCGGGCAGCGCGAGGCTGCCCCGGCTCTCGCCGGTCGCCGAGTACGCGACGTCCCCGGACGCCAGGGCCCGCTCGACGAGCACCTCGGGCGAGGCGCTCGTCGGTGCCACCCCGACCGCCGACCACGCCCACGGCGCCACGACGAGCGACCCGACGAGCAGGGCCGTCCCCACCGTCACGGCCGCCCAGCGCCGGCGGGCGGCGCGGCTGACGACGGTGCTCATACCGCAGTCTCACCCGGCAACCTGAACGCGGCAACAGTCCTTTGGTACACCCGGGTACCGCGGAAGGGCAGGTCAGCCGGGTCGCCGACCAGCCGGCGCCCCACCCCGGGCGGCGTCGAGGTCGCGCGACATGCGGATGCGCGGCCCGCGTGGTCCGCATGTCGCGCGATCTCGATGGTCGGGGGGAGGGCGCGCGTCAGGGACGCTGCTGGACCTGCACGGGGTGCTCCGGGTGCCGCTCGAGCCACGCCCGGGCGAACGGGCAGTCGGGCCGGACGGTGCGCCCGGCCGCCGCGAGCTCGTCGACCGCGGCGCGCACGAGGGCACCCCCGACACCCTGGCCCTCGAAGCCCTCCTCGACCCCGGTGTGCACGAGCACGACCGCCGACCCGTCACGGCTCTCGCGCCACACGAGCTCACCGGCCACCCGGCCGTCGACCCGCGCGACCCACGCGTGCTCGTCCTTGACCACCTCGACGTCCGGCATCGGGCACCACCTCCGCCGCCCATGCTGGCACGCCGACCACGCCGTCGGGCGCGCGGCACCGACCGGTCCCCGACCCCCTCCGGACGGCCCGTTGTCCTGCCGCCGCCCGGTCGGCTTCACTGACGAGGTGGCGCACGACACCGCACGACGCGCCGGCCCCGGCCCCGGGGTCCGCTCCGTCGTCGCCGAGTCCTGGCTGCGCTCCTCGGCCGCCGGCGTCGACCCCGACGCCCACCTCGCCCCGGTCGTCCTCGACACCGCCGACCTCGCCGACTACCGCGGCACGCACGCCCTCTCGCACGTCTTCCCGCTGCTCTACGACGTGCTCGGCCGCGCCGCCGTGGACTGCGACTCGGTGATGGCCGTCGGCGACGCCACGGGCCACCTGCTCTGGGTCTGCGGGCCGCCGAGCGTGCTGCGCCGCGCCGAGAGCATCAACTTCGTCGAGGGGTCGGTCTGGAGCGAGCCCGGCGCCGGCACGAACGCCCCCGGGATGGCCCTGCACCTCGACGCCCCGGTCGCCGTCCACGCCAGCGAGCACTTCAACCGGCTGGTCCACCCCTGGTCGTGCGCGGCCGCCCCCATCCACGACCCGACGACGAGCCGCGTCCTCGGCGTCGTCGACATCACCGGCGGACCCGATGTCGCCTCCCCCCAGAGCCTGGCGATGATCCGCGCCGCCGCCCGCATGGCCGAGTCCGAGCTGGCCCGCCTCGCCCTCACCGGCACGACGCTCACCGTTCCCGGCCCCACCGACCTCCCGGATGCCACGGGCGTCGTGCGGGTGCGCGCGCTCGGGCTGCCCGAGGCCGTCGTCGAGGTCGCCGGTCGCACGCACCGGCTGAGCCGCCGGCACAGCGAGATCCTCGTCGCGCTGCTCGAGAATCCCGGCGGGCTGACTGCCGAGGAGCTCGAGGCCCGCGTCTACCCGGGGCGGGTCAACGCCTCGACGTTGCGGGCGGAGATGACCCGCCTGCGCACCCTGCTGGGCCCGGATGCCCTCGCCTCCCGGCCCTACCGGGTGCTCGCCGACACCGAGACCGACTGGCGCACGGTCGCCGCCCTCATCGGCACCGGACGGGTCCGCGAGGCGCTGCAGGCCTACAAGGGGCCGCTGCTGCCCGGCTCCGAGGCCCCGCTGGCCGCCGAGCTGCGCGACGTCCTCGAGGCCCAGGTCCGCTCGGCCGTGCTGCACTCGGGCGAGGCCGACCTCATGGTCGGCTGGACGCGCTCGCGCTGGGGTGCCACCGACCTCGAGATGTGGGAGCACCAGGCCGAGGCGCTGCCCGCGACCTCCCCGCTGCGCCCCGTGGCCGAGGCCGAGGTGGCCCGCCTCGAGCGCGAGCTCGGCGCCTGACGTCCGGCGTCCGGGGAGGGGGGAGAGGGCGGGGGCCCGCAGCACGGTGCAGCGTCGTTGCAACGTCGCGCTGCCTACGGTCACCGGCATCCCGCTGAGGGACACCGACGATCGAAGGAGATCGAGTCAATGACGACGTACACCCCGCCCGGCCGCGAGGGCAGCGGCATCGAGGTCAAGAGCCGCTACGAGAACTGGATCGGTGGGCAGTGGGTGCCCCCGGTCAAGGGCCAGTACTTCGAGAACATCACCCCCCGTCACCGGGCAGCCGTTCACCGAGATCGCCCGCTCCTCCGCCGAGGACGTCGAGCTCGCCCTCGACGCCGCCCACGGCGCGGCCGAGGCGTGGGGCCGCACCAGCGTCACCGAGCGCTCGAACATCCTCCTGCGCATCGCCGACCGGATGGAGGCCAACCTCGAGGACCTCGCCGTCGCCGAGACCTGGGACAACGGCAAGCCGGTGCGCGAGACCCTCGCCGCTGACCTCCCCCTGGCGATCGACCACTTCCGCTACTTCGCGGGTGCCGTTCGCGCACAGGAGGGTTCGATCGGCGAGATCGACGAGTACACCGTGGCGTACCACATCCACGAGCCCCTCGGTGTCGTCGCACAGATCATCCCGTGGAACTTCCCGATCCTCATGGCCGTGTGGAAGCTCGCCCCGGCGATCGCCGCCGGCAACTGCGTCGTGCTCAAGCCCGCCGAGCAGACGCCGTGGTCGATCACCAAGCTGGTGGAGCTCATCGGCGACCTCCTGCCCGACGGCGTGCTCAACGTCGTCAACGGCTTCGGCGTCGAGGCCGGCAAGCCGCTCGCGTCCAGCCCGCGGATCGCCAAGGTCGCCTTCACGGGCGAGACGACGACCGGCCGGCTGATCATGCAGTACGCCAGCCAGAACCTCATCCCGGTCACCCTCGAGCTGGGCGGCAAGAGCCCGAACATCTTCTTCGAGGACGTCGCCCGCGAACGGGACTCGTTCTACGACAAGGCCCTCGAGGGGTTCGCGCTCTTCGCCCTCAACCAGGGCGAGGTCTGCACCTGCCCGAGCCGGGCGCTCATCCAGTCCTCGATCTACGACGAGTTCCTCCAGGACGCCGTCGACCGCGTCGGGAAGATCGTCCAGGGCAACCCGCTCGACACCGAGACGATGATCGGCGCGCAGGCCAGCAACGACCAGCTCGAGAAGATCCTGTCCTACATCGACATCGGCAAGCAGGAGGGCGCCAAGGTGCTCATCGGCGGGGCCCGCGCGGACCTCGGCGGCGAGCTGTCCGGCGGGTACTACGTGCAGCCGACCGTGTTCGAGGGCGAGAACTCGATGCGGATCTTCCAGGAGGAGATCTTCGGCCCGGTCGTGTCCGTCACCCGGTTCGACGACGAGGCCGACGCCCTCAAGCTCGCCAACGACACGCTCTACGGCCTCGGGGCCGGCGTGTGGAGCCGCGACGGGTCCCAGGCCTACCGCGCCGGCCGCGAGATCAAGGCCGGCCGCGTGTGGACGAACAACTACCACGCGTACCCGGCGCACGCGGCGTTCGGCGGCTACAAGCAGTCGGGCATCGGGCGCGAGACCCACAAGATGATGCTCGAGCACTACCAGCAGACGAAGAACCTCCTCGTCAGCTACAGCCCCGACGCCCTCGGCTTCTTCTGAGCCGATGGGACTCCCGGCCACCGCGAGCCGGGTCGGAGTCACCGGTGGGGCGGCGCAGCTGCTGCGTCGCCTCACCGGCACCCACGGCCCGCTGATGTTCCACCAGTCCGGCGGGTGCTGCGACGGGTCCGCCCCGATGTGCTACCCCGACGGCGAGCTGCTCGTCGGCGACCAGGACGTGCTGCTCGGCGAGCTCGACGTCGAGCTGGACCGTCCTGTGCCCGTGTGGATCTCGAGCCCGCAGTTCGAGTACTGGCGGTACACGCACCTCACCATCGACGTCGTGCCGGGGCGGGGTGCCGGCTTCTCGCTCGAGGCGCCGGAGGGGGTGCGCTTCGTCATCCGCTCGAGGATGCTCAGCGCGGACGAGCTCGCCGTCCTCGACGCCTGACCGTCCGGGCGGGGCGCGCCCCGCCGGCCCGTGCTTGGGTGGGGGGATGGACCGCGCCACCCTCCGCCAGCAGCAGGCCCCGCTCCGCGAGCGCTACGCCGCCGACCCCGCGTCGGCGCTCACCCCCCTCCACGCCACCGCCGACTTCCGCGACGACGGCGTCACCTGCACCGTCGACGGCTTCGCCGGGCCGGTGCGCGCCGGCCTGCACCGCGCGACGGGGGGCGACGGTGAGGACGCGTGCAGCGGCGACATGCTGCTCGAGGCCCTCCTGGCCTGCGCCGGCGTCACGCTGCGCAGCGTCGCCACCGCGATGGGCCTGACCCTCGGCGAGGTCACCGCTCGGGCGGAGAGCAGCTTCGACGCCCGCGGCACCCTCGGCATCGACCGCGAGGTCCCCGTGGGCATCGGCCCGGTCACGGTCACCTTCACCGTCGACACCGACGCCGACGACGCGGCCCTGGAGCGCCTCGCGACCTCGACCGAGCGCTACTGCGTCGTCGGCCACAGCCTCCGGGACGTGCCACGCGTGCTCGTCGTGCGGCCCTAGCCTGTACCCAGCACGGCGACGCACGCCGGGCCGAGTCGAGGAGAGCACGCGATGAGCGCACCTGCCGGATGGCACCCGCAGCCGGACGGCCGAGAGCGGTGGTGGGACGGCCAGCAGTGGACCGACCACTTCCGTGACCCGGCCGCCTCCGCCCCGGCGCCGGGCGAGACCCAGGTGCTCGGCACGACCGGTGGCACCGGCTACGACACCCCCGTCCCCCAGGCCACCGGCTACGGCACCGGCACCGGCTACGGCACCCCCGGCGGTCAGTGGCCCCCGGAGCAGAAGAAGGGGATGAGCGGCACCGCCAAGGGCTGCCTCATCGCCGCGGTCGTCGTCGTCGTGCTGCTCGTCGCGGCGGTCGTCGTCGGGGGCATCTTCTTCGCGCGCGCCGTCGACGAGACGGTCGACCAGGTGCAGTCGGCCATCCCCTCGAACCTCCCGACCAACCTGCCGACGAACCTGCCCACCGACCTGCCGTCCGCGGGTGGCGACCCCGTCACGATCACCCTCGGCGACGGCTTCGAGCTGCCCAACGCGACGATCGACGGCGGCTGGACCCTCGAGGACAACGGCGGCATCGGCCGGGTCGTCAGCGGGATGACCGCCACCTCCACCGCCGGCGTCAACGTGCCGGTCCTCTTCTCCATGTCCTTCGAGGGCGGCGAGCAGACCGTCTGCACCGCGACCTTCGGGGACGGCGCCGACACCGCCGAGGTCACGTGCATCCCGGTCTTCGGCGACGTCGCCGACGGTGCCGAGGTGACGGTCACCCCGACGCTCTGATCCCCGGCCCGTGGGGCCGCGGGCTCAGGGAGCCGGCGCGGCGGCGATGACGTCCCGGACGAGCTCGTCGGTGCGCAGGTCCGCCGCGTCGACCTCCGGGGAGAACCCGAGCCGCACGACGACGAGCTTCTGCGACGGCACGACGTACACGCGCTGGCCGTCGTGGCCGCTCATCCAGTACGCGTCGGCGGGCAGCTCGGGTGCGACGAGCGACCCGTCGGCCTGGGTGTTGACCCACCATCCGGCGGCGTAGCCCTTCTCCTCGCTGCGGTTGACCGGCTGGGCGGTGGTGGACTGCGCCATCCAGCCCTCGGGCAGCAGGCGCTGTCCGCTCCACACGCCGTCCTGGAGGGCGAACTGGCCGAGGGTCGCCCAGTCGCGCGGCGTGGCCCACAGGTAGGAGGAGCAGACCGGGTTGCCCGTGGCGTCGGTCTCCCACACGGCGGAGGACAGGCCGAGCGGCGCGAACAGCTCGGTCCGCGGGAAGTCGGCGTCGGGGACGTCGGCCAGCGAGGTCAGCCAGGAGCAGACGATGTTCGTCGAGCCGCTCGAGTACTGCTGGTAGGTGCCGGGCTGGTGGGCGAGCGGCTGGCCGGCCGCGTACTTCGCCATGTCGGGCTCGGCGTAGAGCATCTGGGTGATCGGCGTCCCGAGCGAGTAGGTCTCGTCCCAGCGCAGGCCGCTCGTCATCCGCATCAGCTGGTCGACGGTGACCGCCTTGCGCTCGTCGGTCCACTCCGGCCGCAGCCCGCTCTCCTGGATGTCGAGCCCGCGCTCGAGCACGTAGCGCCCGACGAGGAGGTTGGTCGCCGACTTGGCCATCGACCAGCCGAGCTGCGGGGTGTCGACCGTGAAGCCCTCGCCGTAGCGCTCGGCGACGAGCTTGCCGTCACGGATGACGACGACGCCGCGGGTCCCGAGCTCCTTCTTGCCCTTGACCGACAGGTCGTCGCCGAAGGCCCGGGACAGGGCCTTCTCGAGGGTCGGGTCGGCCTCGGGCGCCGGGGCGTCGGCGAACGGGTTGCCCTCGGTCTCGACCTTGGTGGCCCGGCGCGTGATCTCGGGCCGCTCGGCCGCGACCGTGCAGCCGTAGCCCTGCGTGTACCAGGCCCGCTGCTTGGCCAGCAGCCAGCCGACCGCCGACGTCGAGGACTTCCCGGCGAGGTTGACGTACCCGGTGAGGTAGGGGACGAGCGGGTTGGGCGGCAGGTCGGACTCGGGGTCCTCACGCCCGGCGACCAGGCTCACCGCGCACGAGTTGTGCGCGGCGTAGCCGGTCCCCGTCGCGAGCAGCGGCCGGTAGTGCCGGTAGCCGAAGACCGCCCCGACGACGACGAGGACGAGGAGGACGGCGAGGACCCGGCGCAGCACACGCATGGCGGCGACGGTACCGCCCGGCGGGCGCGGCGTCAGGGACCTCGGTCAGGCGGCCGACAGGGGGTCGAGGCGCTCGCGGAGCCGGTCGAGCAGGCCAGCGAGGAGCCGGGAGACCTGCATCTGGCTGACGCCGATGGCCTCGCCGATCTCGCTCTGCGTGCGCTCCTCGACGAAGCGCAGCCGGAGGATGACCCGCTCACGGGGCGTCAGGCGGGCGACCTCGGCCTGCACCGCGGCCCGCATCAGGACGCCGTCGGCGAGGTCGACCGGGTCGGCGAGGCGGTCGCCGGCCGTGCCACCGGCGGGGGACGGGGCGTCGAGCGAGGCCGGGGTGAAGGCGGTGGCCGTCGCCCGCGCCTCGGCGACCTCGGCGACGTCGCGCCCGACCAGGCCGGCCAGCTCGCCGAGCGTCGCGTCGCGGCCGAGGCGCTGGCGCAGCTCGTCCTCGGCCGGGACGATCTCGGCGCGCAGCTCCTGGAGGCCGCGGGGCGGGCGGACCACCCATCCGGCGTCGCGGAAGTGTCGCTTGAGCTCGCCGCGCACGGTCGGGACGGCGAAGGCCTCGAAGCCCCGGCCGGCGCCCGGCCGGTAGCGCAGGACCGCCGTGACCAGGGCGGTCCGGGCGACCTGGACGAGGTCCTCGCTGTCGATCCCGCGCCCGGCGTAGCGCATCGCGAGGGAGTCGGCGAGCGGGAGGGTGGCGGTGACGATGTCGGCGAGCAGCCGGTCCCGGTCGGCGGAGGAGCAGGAGCGCTCGAAGAGGGCGAGCAGCCCCTCGAGGTCGCCCTCCTCGCGGGTCGTGGGGTCTGACGGGCCCGGCACGCTCGAGAGCGCGCGCGGGGCGTCGATGGGTCGGGTCATGGGGGTACCTCCGGTCCGACGAGACCGGTGGCACTTGGCTCGACCACCGAGCCCCCGGGGTCCCGGGGGCGTTCCGACGACGGTAACGCCGCCCTCCGACAGAGCGGGGGTTTCGTGCCCGGGGTTGCACAGAGCGCCCCCGCCGGCGCTCAGTCCTCGGAGACGGCGATGACGAGCTTGCCCCGCACGTGCCCGTCGCGGGAGCGCGTGAAGGCGTCGGCCACCTCGTCGAGGCCGTAGCGGCCGGCGACGTCGACGACGAGGGCCCCACGGTCGGCGAGGTCGGCGAGCCACTGGAGCTCCTCGCCGTCCGGGCGCACCCAGACCCAGGAGCCCCCGTGCTCGGTGACGCCGGGGTCGGCGACGGAGGCGTGCCGGCCACCGTCACGGAGCACGGCGAGGGTGTCCTCGAGCACGCCACCGACGAAGTCGGCGACGGCGTCGACACCGTCGGGGGCGACCTCCCGGACCCGGTCGGCCAGGCCCTCGCCGTAGGTGACGGGCGTGGCCCCCAGCTCGCGGAGGCGGTCGTGGTTGGCCTCGGAGGCGGTGCCGACGACGGTCGCGCCGAGCTCACGGGCGATCTGGACGGCGAGCAGCCCCACGCCCCCGGCGGCCGCGTGGACGAGGACGGTGTCGCCCGCCCCGACCTCGAGGCGCTTGAGGGTTCTGTAGGCGGTCTGACCCGCCAGCGGCAGCGCCCCGGCGGTGTCCCAGTCGACGCCGGCCGGCTTGCGGGCCACGGCCCGGACCGGCACCGTGACGAGCTCGGCGAAGGTGCCGCCGTGCGCCCAGTCCTTGCGGGCGTAGGCCAGCACCTCGTCGCCGGGCGCGACCTCGGGGGTGTCGGGGCCGACCGCGCGGACGACGCCGGCCACGTCCCACCCGGGCACGACGGGGAAGGTCGCCTCCATCATCGGGTCGAGACCGCCGGACATCAGCTTCCAGTCGACGGGGTTCACCGAGGCCCTCCGGACCTCGACGAGGACCTCGCCGGGGCCGACCTTGGGGTCGGGCAGGTCGTCGCGGACCTCGAGGACGTCGAGGTCTCCGTACCGGTCGTAGGTGATCGCACGCATGGTGGCGTCAGCGTCCACCGACGTCCGCTGCATTCCCGCAGGGCCGCGACCTGCGCGAACACCGTTTGCCGCGGACCGCACCGGGGTAACGTCCCTCTCGCCCCACCTCGTCGTGGGGACGTCGACGGACGAGGAGGTCCGGGGATGACGACCGTGCACCCGGGGGAACAGACCGCCCACGAGCCCGACGACCCCGCGCTGGCGGCCGACCTCGCCGACCTCCGGGGCGTGCTCGCCGGGCATCCCTTCCCGGCCCGCCAGGACGACCTCATCGCCGCCTGCCTCGTCGCCGGCGCCCCCGCCCGGCTGTGCTGCCGCCTCTCCCGGCTCGACCGGACCCACGACTACGCCTCGCTCGACGAGGTGTGCGTCGACGTCCTCGCGACGACCCCACCCCCCGCATCCGCCCGCGCCCAGTAGCGTCTCCCCCACGGGTGGTCGGCGACGACCACCGCAACCGCGGAGAGGAGCCGACCCCATGGCCGGTGGGCTGGTGGCCCTGCTCGACGACATCGCCGTGCTCGCGAAGCTGGCGGCGGCGTCGATCGACGACGTCGGGGCGGCCGCGGGGCGGGCCAGCATGAAGGCCGCCGGCGTGGTCGTCGACGACACCGCGGTCACGCCGCGCTACGTCCACGGCTTCACCGCCGACCGCGAGCTGCCGATCATCCGGCGGATCGCCGTCGGGTCCATCCGCAACAAGGTCCTCGTCATCCTGCCGGTGGCCCTGCTGCTCAGCCAGTTCCTGCCGTGGCTGCTCACGCCGATCCTCATGGTCGGCGGCACCTACCTCTGCTTCGAGGGCGCCGAGAAGATCTGGGAGAAGCTCGCCCACCACGAGGCGCACCACGACAAGCCGGCCGCGGCCGAGGGCGCCGAGCAGGAGAAGGCGATGGTCTCGGGCGCCATCCGCACCGACTTCATCCTGTCCGCCGAGATCATGGTCATCGCCCTCAACGAGGTCTCCGACGAGCCGTTCGTCTCCCGCGCGATCATCCTGCTCGTCGTCGCCGTCCTCATCACGGTGCTCGTCTACGGGGTGGTCGCGCTCATCGTCAAGATGGACGACATCGGTCTGCGCCTCGCCGAGTCGGGCCGCGACGGGGCCGTCGAGAAGCTCGGCCGCGGGCTCGTCACGGGGATGCCGAAGCTGCTCGCCGTGCTCTCGACCGTCGGCATCGTCGCGATGCTCTGGGTCGGCGGGCACATCCTCCTCGTCGGGGTCGACGAGCTCGGCTGGCACGCGCTGTACGACCTCGTGCACCACTGGGAGGAGGCCGTGGGCGGCGGCGCCCTCGGATGGATCGTCAACACCGCCGCCTCCGCGGTCATCGGCCTGGCCGTCGGTGCCGTCGTCGTGGCGATCGTCACCGCGGTCCGGAAGGCCCGGTCCGGCGACGGGGCCCCCGCCGCCCACTGACGGGCGCGGCTGCTCAGCCCGACGGCGCCGCTGCGCGCAGCCTCTCGAGCAGGTCCGGCGCGACCTCGTCGAGGAAGGGCCGCTGGTGCTCGCCGCCGACCTGGACGAGCGCGACATCGGTGAACCCGGCCTCCCAGAACGGGCGGACGGCCTCGACGATGGCGTCGAGGTCGGGGCCGCAGGGGATCGACTCCGCGACGTCCTCGGGCCGGACGAACTGGGTCGCGCCGCTGAAGCCCATCGGGGTCGGCAGGTCGGCGTTGACCTTCCAGCCGCCGGCGAACCAGCGGAACTGCTCGTGGGCGCGCTGCACGGCCGCCTCCTCGGAGGGGTCCCAGCAGACGGGGATCTGCCCGATGGCCCGGGCGCCCGAGCCGATCGTCGACCCGGCCAGCTCGTTCCAGTCGGCGACGAGGTCACCGTCGGGCTCGACGGCGATGAGGTGGTCGGCAAGCGGTCCGAACCGCTCGACGCCCGCGCGGCCGCTGACGGCGACGCCGAGGTCGACCCCGTGGTCCGGCAGGTCCCAGATGCGGGCGGAGTCGACGTCGAAGTGCTGGCCGCGCCACGTGACGAGCTCGCCGGTGTGCAGCGCCCGGATGACCTCGATGGCCTCGGCGAGCATGTCCTGGCGACGCGCGACCGACGGCCACCCCTGCCCGACGACGTGCTCGTTGAGGTTCTCGCCGGAGCCCAGCCCGAGGGTGAAGCGGCCGTCGGCGAGGATCTGCAGGGTCGCGGCCTGCTGGGCCACGACCGCCGGGTGGTAGCGCATCGTCGGACAGGTGACGTAGGTCGCGAGGTCGACCCGCGAGGTGGCGTGCGCGACCGCGCCGAGCACGGTCCAGGCGTTCGGCGCGTGCCCCTGCTCGGTCAGCCACGGCGAGTAGTGGTCGCTCGAGACGAGCAGGTCGAAGCCGGTGTCCTCGGCGCGCACGGCGGCGTCGACGAGCTCCGTCGGGCCGTTCTGCTCGGTCATCAGCGTGAAGCCGAATCGGGTCATGGGGTGCCTCTCCTCCGGTCGGGTCCGGCGGGGTCGCCGGCGGGTCTCGACCCGCTCCCTACCCAGCGGGGGGTCGCCGTGCACGTCCGCGTCGTTCCGTGGCCGGGGCTGGCTACCGTCGGGTCATGAGCTACCCCCCGGTCCTCCACGACGGCGTCGAGGGCGAGGTCTCCGCCTGGGTCACCCCGGGCGAGCGCGAGCCGGATCTCGTCCACGCCAACGGCAACCGCGTCCACTACGTCGCGACGGGCGAGTCCACCGGCGGCCTCTTCGGGCTGTACCGGTGGTCCTTCGCCGGCCCGCCGAGCGGCCCCGGCCCGCACTTCCACCGCACGATCAGCGAGTCGTTCTACGTGCTCGAGGGCACCGTGCGCATCTATGACGGCCGGGAGTGGGTGCGCGCCGGCTCCGGCGACTTCGTCCACGTCCCGCCGGGCGGCCTGCACGGCTTCCGCAACGAGGACGGCGCCGCCGAGATGCTCCTGCACTTCGCGCCCGGCGCACCGCGTGAGCCGTACTTCGAGGGGCTGGCCTCGGGCACCGACGGCTGGTCGCGCGGGCAGTACGACGAGTTCATGGCCGCCCACGACACCCACTGGGTCGAGGACTGACTCAGCGTCGCCGCAGCCGCCGGGTGACGAGCACGGCGCCGACGAGCAGCAGCACGCCCGCACCCCCGGCCAGGAGGATGGTCGTCGCGTCGCGGCCCGCCGAGGCGCCGACCGCGACGTAGGCGACGGTACCCGGCAGCACGCCGATCGCGGTGCCGACGAGGTAGTCGCGGCGTGAGACCGGGCTGACCCCGGCGCCGTAGTTGACGACCGTGAAGGGCACGAGGGGGGTGAGCCGGGCGATGACGACGGCGAGCACCCCCTGCTCGCGCAGCACCCGCCGGACCTGCTCGACGCGCGTGCCCGTCACCGCCGACACCGCGTCCCGGCCCAGCCGGCGGGCCAGCTCGAAGGTGACCCAGGCGCTGAGCATCGAGGCCACCCAGGACAGCGCGACGCCGGGCCCGAGCCCGAAGAGCGCCCCGGCGATGCCGGCGAGGAGGTTCTTCGGCACCGGGACGAGCGTGACGAGCACGTGGAGCAGTACGTAGACGAGCGGGCCGAACGGGCCGCTGTCGGCGACCGCGTCGCGGACGGCCTGCAGGTCGCCGCCGAGCACGAGGACGACGAGCCCGGCCCCGAGGGCGAGCGCGATCGCGGCCGCGAGGAGGCGCACGCGCAGCGGGCCGGAGGTCGACATCTCAGGCGGCGCGCGGCGGGTGGCGGCGAGCCGTGCTCCGGGAGCGGACGGCCACGAGCACCGCGAGGACGACGACGACCGTGATGAGCGAGAAGCCCAGGGTCGGCTCGAGCGGCACGAGGATGCCGATCGTGCCGCCGATGACCCAGAAGGCCTGGAGGATGGTCTCGGACCACGAGAACACCCGGGCCCGGACGAGGTCGGCGACGTCGCGCTGCACGAGGGCGTCGAGGCAGAGCTTGGCCAGCTGGCTGAAGGTGCCGGTGGCCAGCCCGAGCAAGGCGAGGGCCCACAGCGAGTAGAAGAGCGCCGTGACGAGCGCGGCAGCGACGGCAATCCCCGCGATGACCGTGGCCATGGCCTCGGGGGCCGGGGTCACCTTGCGGTTGCCGATGAGCGACCCGAGGGCGTTGCCCACCCCCGCCGCTCCGGCCACGACCCCGAGGACGAGGGGCCCGCTCATCCCGGCCAGCGGGTGCTCGCGCATGAGGAAGGTGAGGAACAGGGTGAGGAATCCGGACAGGAGGCGGGCGCCCGTGGTCAGCCACAGGACGTAGCGCACCGTCACCGGGAGCGCCCGCATCCGCCGGACGCCGCGCTCGGGGTCGTCGAGCGGCTCCTCGCCGGCGGGCGTGCCGTCGACGTCGACCTCGCCGGCCGCGGAGTCGACCCGCGCGGGCAGGCGGATGGCGAGCACCGTCGCCGCGACGAAGATCGCGAAGGCGACCCGCAGCGACCAGTCCGGGCCGATGCGCGACGCGGCTCCGGCGATGCCGCCGCCGAGGACCATCCCGACGATGCCGGCGATGTTCAGCCGCGAGTTGGCGCTGACCAGCCCGATGCCCGCGGGGAGCAGCCGGGGCACCGCCGCGGCGCGGGCCACGGCGTAGGACCGGGAGGCGACGAGGCAGCCGAGCGCGGCGGGGAAGAGCCACGCGCTGTCGTCGATGACCGCCGAGGCGAGGACCCACGCGAGGAAGCCGCGGGTGGCCAGCGTCGTGCCGAGGGCCCAGCGCCGGCCGTGGCGGAACCGGTCGAGCAGCGGCCCGATGAGCGGCGCGAGGAGGAGGAACGGCGCCATGGTGAGCAGGAGGAAGAGCGCCACCCGGCCGCGTGCCTCGTCGGTGGGCATCGCGAAGACGGTGCCGGCGAGCGAGACGGTGACGGCGGCGTCGCCCGCGACGTTGACGGCGTGCAGCTCGGTGAGGCGGGCCAGCCCGGTGTCGGCCGCGCCGTCGGCGGCCGCGAACCGGCGGAAGCGCTGCCCCGCCGCCCGCCCGCCGCGCCCGACCGCACGGGCCGAGGCCGCGCCGCCACGCCCGACCGCACGGGCCGAGGCCGCGCCACCGCGCCCGACGGCACGCGCGGAGCCGGCGAACCGACGCGGGCGCTCGGCCGGCGGCTCGTGGTCCGGGGACGCGGTCGGAGGCACGGACATGCCTCCGATCCTGCCTCCTGCCACCCACCGGGTGGGGGACCGGCCCGCGGTGGAGTCCGGAACACGTCGCACCCGCGCGGCGTTCTGCCCCCCATGACCACCCCCGAGACCGGTATGGCGGAGCGCTACCAGCGGGCCCGTGGGCTCTTCGAGCACGGGGAGTACCGGGAGGCCGCGGCCGAGCTGAGCGCGCTCGTCGACGCGAGCGCCCTCGAGCCGCCGCTGCACGGCACCACCGAGCTGCGGCTGCTGCTGGCGCGCGCCTACTTCCACTCGGCCCAGCTGAACGGGGCCGAGCGGGTGACGCGCGCGATCCTCGTCGACGACCCCGACGAGGCCTACGCCAACCTCCTCCTCGGCCGCACCCTGCAGCGCCAGGGGCGGGCCGCCGAGGCGCGACCGCACCTCGCGATGGCCGAGCTGCTCGGCGGCTACGAGGGCGAGGGCCGGCTGCCGGCGCGCGACGACGGGCCGGCTGCCGGCCCGGCGGCGGGCGAGGGGTCGTGAGCGACTACGGGCACGAGGTCGAGCTGGGCATCTTCCCGACGCCCGATGCCGCCGCGGCCGACCGGGTGCTCGAGCTCGCCCAGCTGGCCGACGTCCTCGGCCTCGACCTCGTGACCGTCCAGGACCACCCGTACCAGGCCCGACACCTCGACGCCTGGACGCTGCTGTCGGTCATCGCCGCCCGGACGACGGCGGTGCGGGTCGCCCCCAACGTCGCGAACCTGCCGCTGCGCCCACCCGCCGTGCTGGCCCAGGCGGTCGCCTCGCTCGACCTGCTGAGCGGTGGGCGGGTCGAGCTCGGGCTCGGCGCCGGCGCGTTCTGGGACCCGATCGTCGCGGCGGGGGGCCCGCGGCTGACGCCCAAGGAGTCGGTCGACGCGCTCGAGGAGGGCATCGCGGTCCTGCGGGCGATGTGGTCCGGCGAGGGCACGGTGCGCGTCGACGGCACCCACCACCGGGTGCACGGGCTGCACGCGGGGCCGGCCCCGGCCCACCGGGTCGGCCTGTGGCTCGGTGCGTACAAGCCGCGGATGCTGCGCCTCACCGGCCGGCTGGCCGACGGCTGGCTGCCGAGCATGGGCTACGCCGACCCCGACGTGCTCGACGGGATGAACGCCACCATCGACGAGGCCGCGGTGGCCGCCGGCCGCGCGCCCGAGGACGTCCGCCGGCTCTACAACGTGTTCCCGGGCCGGGCCGGGGGCAGCGGCCTCGTCGGGCGACCGTCCGAGTGGGCCGAGCAGCTCGCCGGGCTCACCCTCGAGCACGGCATGGCGACCTTCATCCTCGGCACCGACGACCCGGGCCTCGTCCGGGCGTGGGCGCAGGAGGTCGGGCCCGGCGTGCGCGAGCTCGTGGCCGCCGAGCGCGAGCGGCGGGCCCGCGGAGGGGACTCCGCCCCTGCGCCGGTCGAGGTGCGCGAACCGGTTGCCGCACAGGCTGGTCCGTCATCCACCGTCGTGGTGCCGACGCCCGACGACGGCACGCGGCTCACCGGCGAGCTGCCGTGGGACGAGGCGTCCCGCCCGCGCTACCCCGTGGGCCCGGGAGCCGAGGAGCAGGCGGGCTACAGCGACGCCCAGCTCGCCGTGCCGCGCCACCTGCTCGAGGTGCACGACCACCTGCGCTCCGAGCTGACCCAGGTGCGCGACGTCGTCGACCAGGTCGCCCGCGGGATGCTCGCCGTCGGTGACGCCCGCTCGGCCGTCAACGCGATGACCATGCGCCAGAACCAGTGGACCCTCGGCGCCTACTGCGAGTCGTACTGCCGCATCGTCACCGGGCACCACACGCTCGAGGACCAGGCGGTCTTCCCGCACCTGCGCTGGACCGACCCCGACGCGGCCCCGGTCATCGCCCGGCTCGAGGAGGAGCACGAGGTCATCCACGACGTCCTCGACGAGGTCGACCGGGCCCTCGTGGCGCTGGTGTCCGAGGAGCCCGGCGCGCTGGAGCGGCTGCGCCACGTCGTCGACCTGCTCACCGACACCCTGCTGTCGCACCTGGCCTACGAGGAGCGCGAGCTGCTGCACCCCCTCGCCCGCCACGGCTTCCACTGACCGCCTGGCTTCCCCACTCATTGCCCAGAACCCACCTCGACGGGGCCGAAAGAGCCATCCCGAGGTGGGTTCCGGGCAATGAGTCGGCTAGGGGCGGGACTCGAGGGCGAGGAGGTGCTCCTTGGCGGCCGGCCCGCCCGCGTAGCCGCCGACCCCGCCGGACGCCGGCAGCACCCGGTGGCAGGGGAGGGTGACGCAGAGCGGGTTGCCGCCGAGGGCCGTCCCGACCGCCCGGGCGGCCCCGGGGTGCCCGACCTCGCGGGCCAGCGAGGCGTAGGTGGTCCGCTCGCCGTAGCCGACCGAGGCCACGAGGCCCCCGAGCACCTCGCGCTGGAAGGCCGAGGCGAGCGCGAGGTCGGTCTCGACCTCGACCCGCCGCGCCCGCCCGGCGAGGTACTCCTCGAGGGCACGGCGCACCGCGTCGGTCGGCGCCGGATGGCGCAGCACCCGCGGGCTGACCGAGGCGGCGATGCGGGCCAGCCAGCGGTCCTCGGCCCCGGCGTCGGGGGCGTAGGCCGTCGCGAGCACCCGGCCGTCGTCGCGGACGGCGAGGAGCATCCGGCCGACGGCGGTGTCGTCGACGACGTACGAGACGTCGGTCGGGGCGAGCCGCGGCGGGCCGGCCAGGACGGGGGAGAAGGTGGCGAAGGGGTCGGTCATCGGAGGTCCTCGGGGTCGCGGAGGTCGAGTCGGAGGGTGGCGACGGCGTCGCTGACGAGCCGCCGGCTCATCCCGGGGGTCGTGCCCAGCGCCGCGGCGACCGCCCGGTGGTCGAGGTCGCCGACGAAGCGGAGCACGACGGCGTCGCGCTGGCGCTCGGGCAGGGCCGCCACCCGGGCCCACAGGTCGCCGTCCGGGGCATCGGGCGGGACGAGCACCGGGGCCTCGGCGAGCGCGGCCGGGTCCTCGGAGGGGGTGGTCCGGCGGGCGGAGCGGTGGTGGTCCATCGCGCAGCGGTGGGTGACGGTGAGGAGCCACGAGCGCAGGTTGCGGGCGTGGGTGAGCCGCGGGTAGGCCGCGAGGGCCTGGGTCCACGCCTGCTGCGCGACGTCGTCGCCGTGGACCGGGCCGACGAGGCCGTGCGCGAGGCGGGCGACGTCGCGCCAGTGCTCGTCGACGAGGTGCTGGAAGGGCGGGAGGCTCACGATGCTCCAACGGTAGGGCGCCGCGCGGTGTGAGTGCCGGGCCGGCGTCCGTCGCCCGAACGGACCGAATCGTCCCCGCCGACCCGGCGTGTCCCTCCCACCGCCGCGACCGGGAGGCGGGCGGTCGGGCAGGATGGTCCACCGTGAGCGTCGCGCCGAGGCCGTTCGTCCGCCCACTGGTCGTCGCGCACCGCGGGGCCAGCGACGAGGAGCCGGAACACACGCTGCGGGCCTACCGGAAGGCCTTCGTCCACGGGGCCGACGGCGTCGAGTGCGACGTCCGGCTGACCGCCGACCACCACCTCGTCTGCGTCCACGACCGGCGGGTCAACCGCACCTCCAACGGCGCCGGCGTCGTCTCGACCCTCGAGCTCGCCCGGCTCGAGGAGCTCGACTGGGCGTCGTGGAAGGTCGGGCCCGGCGAGTCCGAGACGCCCGAGGCCGACCCCGAGCGCGGCCACCTGCTGACGCTGCGCCGCCTGCTCGACACCCTCATCGCCACCGGCGAGGAGATGCTGACGCTCATCGAGACCAAGCACCCGACGCGCCACGGCGACGACGTCGAGAAGACGCTCGTGCAGCTGCTGCGCCACTTCGACCTCGACCGCGGCGACCAGCCGGGGCGCCCGCGCGTGCGGGTGATGTCGTTCTCCGCGAGGGCCCTCCAGCGGGTCCACAAGCTCTCGCCGGCCGTGCCGCTCGTGCACCTCGTCGAGGGCATCGTCCCCGCCATGGCGATCGACGGCACGCTGCCCAAGGGCATCGGGGCGGTCGGGCTCGACGTGCGCCTCGTGCGGCGCAAGCCGAAGGTCGTCGAGCGCTTCCACCGGCAGGGCCACCAGGTCTACGTCTGGACCGTCGACGACGAAGCCGACATGGACCTGTGCCGCGGGCTCGGGGTCGACGTCCTCATCACCAACCGCCCCGGGGTGGCCATCGACCGGATGGGGCCCACGGGGTAGTTTTGCCCCGTGACCTCGGACGACGCCACCCCGACGGACCTCGACGGGCCCTCCACCGGGCTCGACGACCCGGACGACGACCTCGACGTCGGTGAGGCGTCCGGGCCGGGCGCCGACAGCATCATCTGCACCGTGCGGGTCCCGCAGGACCCCTCGTCGGTCGGCCGCGTGCGCCACGAGATCGTCACCGACCTCTCGGCCCGCGACCTGCCCGAGGACCTCGTCGGCGAGGCCGAGATCGTCGCCTCCGAGCTGCTGACGAACGCGGTGCGCCACGCCCGCCCGCTCTCCGACGGCACGATCCGCGTGCGCTGGAAGATCCGCGGCGACGTCGTCGAGGTCGAGGTCACCGACGGCGGTGGCGCCACCGTCCCCAAGCCCGCCCCGCGCACCGTCTGGCTCTCCAGCGGGCGCGGCCTGCGCATCGTCCGGTCGATGGCCCACGAGTGGGGCGTCACCGAGGACCGCACCGGCAACGTCGTGTGGGCCACCCTCGGCGGCCCCAGCCGCCGCCGCGCCACCTGACCGGCGCCGCCCCCGCACCACGTCCCGGGCCGCCGCCGCCCGGGCCCACCCGCGTCCCCTAGGGTGGCGCGCATGGGCAAGGCATCGCGACGTCAGCGCGGCACCGACCGCACCCCGAGGGCCGCGCGGCCGAAGCCCGCGCCGTTCGAGCCGCGGCCGTTCGCCGGGCTCCCGCACGAGACCGACTGGGTCGCGATGCGCGAGATCCTCCCGGCCGCCACCGCGGTCGTCACGGTGCGCCCCGAGCACGTGCCCGACGGCGCCCCGTCCGAGGTCACCGTCGCCACGGTGCTGCCGCTGGCCTGGCCGGCGCTGCACCGCACCGACGGCACCGTCCTCGTCGGCACCCAGTCCGGCAACTCCAGCGGTGACGCCTCCCGCGACCTCGCCGGCCAGCTCCTCGCCGGGCTCGCGGCCGAGCAGGGGCACCCCGTGACGAGCACCCCGCAGGTCACCGCCGACAGCCCGCGACTCCAGGACCTGCTCACCGAGGACTCCGGCTTCGAGGTCACCGTCCACGAGGGCTTCGACTTCTGGGTCGAGGACCAGGAGCTCGAGGGCGACGCCGCGGCCTCGCTCGAGCGGGCCAACGAGAGCGTCGTCCCGACCACGCGGATGTCGGCGCTGCCGTCGGCCTACTGGGTGCGCATCGGCGAGCGGGCACACATCCGGCTCGTGCTGCCGGAGGACGAGGACGCCGCCACCGACGCGCTGGCCCGCCTCCACGCCGCCGGCGAGGACGGCCTCGGCGAGAACACCCGGCTGCTCGGGGCGTTCCGCACCTGCGGCCTCCTCGTCCCGGTGTGGGACCTCGACCCCGAGCTCGACGCCGCCGCCCACGAGGACGAGCTCGCGGCCTGGGGCACGCGCTACCAGCAGGCGCTCGCCGTCGACGCCCCCCTGACCGCCGACGAGCGCCGTGCCCGCTCGGGCCTGCTGAGCCGTCAGGTCACCCTCCGCTGATGAGCGCGCTCGCCGCGCGCGTGGCCGCCGTCGTCCCGTGCAAGGACGAGGCGGAGCGCATCGCGGCGACGGTGGCCGCCGTGGCCGCTTTGCCCTCCGTCGGCCGGGTCGTCGTCGTCGACGACGGCAGCACCGACGGCACGAGCGAGGCCGCCCGGGCCGCCGGGGCCGACGTCGTGCGCCACGAGCGCAACCGGGGCAAGGCCGCCGCCCTCGAGACCGGCATCCGCCGGGTCCGCGCCCTCGAGGCGGCCGACGCCGCCGACGACCCCGCGGCCGCCTGGCCGGCGGCGCTGCTGTTCGTCGACGGCGACCTCCAGGGCACGGCCGCCAACCTCGGGGTGCTCACCGACGCGGTGCTCGACGGGTCCGCCGACATGACCATCGCCACCCTGCCGGCGCAGATCACGGCCGGCGGTGGGCGCGGGCTCGTCGTCGGGCTGGCCCGCCGGGGCATCGAGTCGCTCACCGGTTTCCGTGCAGTGCAACCGCTCTCGGGGATGCGCTGCGTCTCCCCGGCCGCGTACGCCGCTGCTGCCCCGCTCGCCCGCGGCTGGGGTGTCGAGACGGCGCTCACCGTCGACGTGCTCCGCGCCGGGCTCACCGTGCTCGAGGTCCCCTGCGAGCTCCAGCACCGGGTCAGCGGCTCCGACTGGCGCGGCCAGCTGCACCGGGCCGGCCAGTACCGCGACGTGTGGCTCGCCCTCGTCCGGCGCGGTTGGCGGCCGTGGCGCCGGGGCTGACCCGGCCGCACCCCGCACGGGGGTCGGGGGAGGGGGAGGCTCCCGGGCCGGTCGACCGGGCCGAGCTCGCCCGCCGCGTCCTCCTCGTCCTGGCCGTCGGGCTCCTGCTGCTCGTCGGGCTGAGCCGCCCGAACGCCGCCCAACCCGACCTGATGCCCCGCGGCTGGGCTCCGGGCGCGCTGCTGCCGTTCACGCTCTCGCCCGCCGCGGTCACGGGCGTGCTCTGGGCTGGCTACCTCGTCGGGGCGGCGGCCGTGGTGCTCGGCCTGCGCCGGGCCACCCCGGCCCTGCGCGGCTGGCGGGTGCCCGGCCTGCTCGCGGTGCTCTCCCTCCTCGTCGCGCCGTTCGGCTCCGCCGACCACGTCAGCTACGTCGCCTACGGGCGCATCCTCGTCGGGGGCGGCGACCCGTGGGTCGAGTCGCCGGCCGCGTGGGCCGGGGGCGCCGACCCCGTCACGAGCCGGGTCGAGGCGCCGTGGACCGAGGAGCCGAGCGTCTACGGCCCGGCCGCCACCCTGCTGCACGCCCTCGCGGCCTGGGTCGGGGGGCCCTCGCTGCGCCAGGAGGTGTGGGTCTGGCAGGTGGTCGTCGTCCTCGCCTGGCTCGGCACCCGGACGGCCCTGCGCTCGGCGCTGCCCGAGCGGCTGCACGGACGGGTCGACGTCGCGTGGACGGCCAACCCGCTCGTCCTCGGGGTGGGCGTCCTGGGCGCGCACGTCGACGTCGTCGCCACCGCCTTCGTCGTCGCCGCCGTCTCGCTGACGGCCCGGCGGGCGGGGGCGGCGGGCGCCGTCGGCACCGGGGTCCTGGTCGCCGCCGCGGCCTCGACCAAGATCACCTACGGCGTGGCGCTCGTCGCCGTGCTCGCGGCGTGGTGGACCGTCCGAGGCGACGGCCCGTTGGGGCGCAGCCGTGTCCTCGCGCGCTGTGCCGCAACCCTGCTCGGCTTCGTGGTCGGCGCCGTCGCCCTGCACGCTTGGGCCGGCCAGCACGTCTACGACCAGCTCACCCGCTCGCGCCAGGCCGTCTCCCTCGCGACGCCGTGGCGGCTGGTGCTCGAGGCCGCACGGTCGCCGCTGGGCGAGCACACCGCCCGCACCGCGATCAGCATCGGCGCCGCGGTCCTCGCCGTCGTGCTCGCCGTGGCGCTCCTGCGCGTCACCCGTCCCGACGCGACCGCCGCCGGTGGACGGCCGCGGTGGGCGGCCACGGCGCTCTGGCTCGTGGCCGGCCTCTCCCTCGCCTACTCGCTCGCGGCGCCCTACTCGCTGCCCTGGTACGACGTGCTCGTCTGGGCCGCCCTCCCCGCGGTCGCGGCCGGTCCGGTCGACGTCGTCGCCACGGGCCGCCTCCTCGTGATGTCCCTCGCCTACGTGCCGGGGCGGGTGCTGGGGGTGACCCCGGACGTCGAGTCGCTGACCCTGGGCCTGCGCCGCTCGGTGGCGCCCTGGCTCGAGCTCGCGCTCTGGCTCGCGGTGCTCGCCCTCGGGCTCAGGCGCGCCGGCGGGCGCGGCGGGTCGGAGCGCTCGTCCGCGCCTCCTCCCGCAGGTACCCCACCGACACCGAGACGATGAGCGGGACGGCGAGCGTGGCCCCCACGGCGGGGATCGCGACGCCGGAGTCGTTGAGCGCGAACCCGATCGCCAGCATGAGCACAAGCCCGACGAGGCCCGGCCGGAGGGTTGGCGCTCCGTCGTACGAGCGCTGCATGGCCCTCGAGCCCCAGGAGGTCGGGCGGGCCAGCACGTAGGTGACGAACAGCAGGGCGACCGGCACGAGCAGCGTCAGCGGGGCGTTCATCCGCAGGATGTCCCAGTTCTGCTGGGCCTTGCGGACGACGATGTCGTCGGCCGTGCCGTCGATCATCGCCTGGATGAAGCGGCCGAGGTGGCTGCGGTCGGCCGGGTCGCGCAGCCAGTCGGCCCCGGCCACCGCGAAGAAGACGACCACGACCGCCGCGGCGA
>JAESFK010000298.1_pt1 | contig 30284 bp, 30 predicted proteins | sample 9269391 | NCBI WGS metagenome assembly JAESFK01 (sample SAMN14506231, study PRJNA617097) | algae metagenome | isolation source: Drouetiella hepatica UHER 2000/2452 and co-occurring heterotrophs from... | place: Slovakia: Slovak Paradise National Park, Hrabusice, Kosice Region | collected 2000-01-01
ATCTCAAGCGCGCGGCGCTGCATGGCAGCACCTTCTACGGGCTCGTCGCCCAGAAGGCGCTGGGCATGCAGATCCAGCCCGATTTCGACCTGCCGCCGCTCGACCGGCGGCGCACCGACCTGTTGCGCAACGACCGCGCGGCGCGGCGGGCACTGGCTCTGCTGCAGCTCGGCGCCACGACGGCGGCCGAGCGCGAGCTGTTCGCCGCGTCGATCGACAACGATCCGCGCTACGTCGAGGCGGTGATGGCGCTGGCGCAGAAGGCGCAGCTGCCGGCGCTGGCGGTCCGCGTCGGCAATGCCAACTGGGACCAGCGCCACAACATCAAGGGCTATGACAGCGGCATGTATCCGATCCCGCCGTGGCAGCCGTCCAGCGGCGCGATCGTCGACCGCGCACTGGTGTATGCCTTCATGCGCCAGGAATCGGCCTTCAATCCCAAGGCGCGTTCCGTGGTCGGCGCCATGGGGCTGATGCAGCTCATGCCGGCGACAGCCCGCGCGGTCTCTGCGCGGTATGCGCCCGAGACGGCGGGCGCCAATCCGTGGGATCCGTCGGTCAACATGTCGCTCGGCGAGGCCTATATCTCGATGCTGCTGAACGAGACCGACGGCAATCTCGTGCGCACCACCGCCGGCTACAATGGCGGGCCGGGCAACGTCATGCGCTGGGACAATTCGCTCAACGCTTCGCAGGATCCGCTGCTCTACATCGCGCTGATCCCGCTCCACGAGACGCGCGACTTCGTGCAGCGCGTGCTGACCAACTACTGGATCTATCAGGTTCGTCTGGGACAGCCGACGCCGTCGCTCGACCAGATCGCCTCGCACGACTGGCCCCGTTACACACCGCAGGATGGAACCCGCTGAGCATGTTGCCGCTTTCTGGTGTACGCGTTGTCGAGTTCTGCCAGGTCCTGGCGGGTCCCTATTGTGGAATGCTGCTGGCCGATCTCGGCGCCGAGGTGATCAAGGTCGAGCCGCCGGAAGGCGACATGATGCGGCAGTGGCCGCCGATCACAGAAGGCTCCGAGGGGGGCTACAGCGAGAACTTCGCCTCGATCAACCGCAACAAGCGGTCGGTCGTGCTCGATCTCAAGGACCCGGCGCAGAAGCAGGCGGCACGCCAACTCGTCCTGTCGGCCGACGTCGTGCTGGAGAACAACCGGCCGGGCGTGATGGATCGGCTCGGCCTCGGCTACGAATCCTTCCGCGCCGAGAAGCCCGGCCTCGTCTACTGCTCGATCTCGGCCTTCGGCCAGAGCGGCCCGCGCTCGAGCGAGGGCGGCTTCGACGTCACCGTGCAGGCGATGAGCGGCATCATGAGCGTGACCGGTGAGCCCGACGGCGCGCCGGTGAAATGCGGCGTGCCGGTTTCCGATGTCGGCACCGGCCTCTATGCCGCGCTGACCGTCGTCTCGATCCTGCGCCGGGTCGCCGGCGGCGGGGCGGGCGCGCATGTCGACGCCTCGATGCTGGGCTGCAGCCTCGGCATGGCGGCGCTGCAGACCAGCGAGTTCTTCGGTACTGGGAACGATCCGAAGAAGCTGGGCTCGGCCCATCCGCGCAACGCACCCTACCAGGCCTTCAAGGCAGCGGACGGACATTTCGTGATCGCCGCCGGCAACAACAAGCTGTGGGAAGCCGTCACCAAGGTGGTCGGTCGTCCCGACCTGCTTGCCGACCAGCGTTTCGCCACGACCCAGTCGCGCGCCGCCAACCAGGTGGCGCTCAAGGATCTGCTGGAAGTCGAGTTCGCCAGGCAGGGCGTCGATCACTGGCTGGCGGCCTTCGAGAAGGCCGGTGTCCCGCAAGGCCGCATCAATACCTACAGCCAGATCCTCGCCGACCCGCAGGTCGCGCACATGGGCTGGGTCGAGGAGATGGAACTTCCCTCCGGCGTGAAGACGAAGACCTTCGGCAGCCCGGTCCGGATTTCCGCCACCGACATCGCGAAGCGGCGCGATCCGCCGGCACTCGGCGCCGACACCGAGACGATTTTCGGAACCACCTTCCAGCGAAAGGCCGCGGAATGAGCATCGATCGCCTGCGTCGCTTCATCGGCGACATGACTTCCCTGACCGGCGGCGCCTGGCAGGACAAGGACGAGAACGCGATCGTCGACGTCGGCGCGAAACTCCTGGGCGAGCTGGTGAAGCACGACGACTGGCTGCCCGAGCAGGCGGCCAGGGTGCCGGCGCACGGCTATGCGCAGAACCTGCTGTGGTGCGATCCCTTCGAGCGTTTCTGTGTCGTGAGCTTCGTCTGGGCGCCCAAGGCCAACACGCCGGTGCACGATCACGAGATGTGGGGCCTGGTCGGCATGCTGCGCGGCTCCGAGACCTCGCTCGCCTTCACGCGCGATGCCGAAACCGGCGTGCTGGTGCCGGGCGAGCTCACCAGGCTCGAGCCGGGCGACGTCGAGGTGCTGGTGCCGGCGCCGCGCAATCCCAAGGGCGACATCCATCAGGTCACCAACGCGCTCGACGACCGCGGCTCGATCAGCATCCATGTCTATGGCGGCAATATCGGCGCGGTGCGTCGTCACACCTTCGATGTGAAGACAGGCCAGCCCAACCTGTTCGTGTCGGGCTACACCAACCGCGAACAGCCCAATATCTGGGACCGTTCGGCCGAGGTCCGCGCCGCCTCCTGAGGTTCGCGTACCGGCACGCCTCCCTTGACCAGCCGCGGGCCCGGCAAGCACTGTCACCCGCTCCAAAAAACAGGGAAGGAAGACAGATGAACCGTAGAACCGTGCTGAAGGGCGGTACCGCCCTCGCTGCCGTTTCCATCGCCGCGCCGGCACTCGGCCAGTCAGCCAAGTGGCCGGCCCGCGAGATTTCGCTGATCAATCCCAATGCGCCCGGTGCCTCGACCGATCTCACCGCGCGCATCATCGCGCAGGCGCTCGAGAAGCGGCTGAATGCGACGGTCATCGTGAAGAACGTGGTCGGCGGCGCGGGCGCGCTGGGCCCGACGACGCTCGCCCAGTCGACGCCCGACGGCCACACGATCGGCCTGGTGGCGATCTCGAGTCACGTCGCCATCCCCAACATGATGAACGTCGCCTACGATCCGTGGAAGGCGTTCGACATCATCGGCCAGGTCGCGGCGCTGCGCTACGGCATCGGCGCACGCGCCGACGGCCCGATCAAGTCGATCGAGGACCTCGTCAACCAGGGCAAGCAGAAGCAGCTCACCTACAGCTCCAACAACGTCACCAACGTGGTGGCGATGTTCCAGCTCGCGAAGCTGACCGGCGCCAAGTTCCGCTGGGTCGTCTTCCCGGGCGGCGTCGAGTCGGTGACGGCGGCGATCGGCGGCCATGTCGATGCCGTCATCCAGACCGTCGCCGAGATGCGGCCGCAGATCGAGGCCGGCAAGCTGCGCCTTCTCGCCTCGGCGGCCGAGGCGCGCTGGCCCGACTATCCCGACGTCAAGACCCTGCGCGAGCTGGGCTACGACGCGGTCAGCAACGGGCCGTTCGGCTATGCCTTCCCCAAGGGCGTCGATCCGGCCATCCAGGAGCGCATGGGCAAGGCGCTGGCCGACGTCATGAAGGACGAATCGGTGACCAGCCAGATCGCCAAGCTCGGCATCCAGCCGGTCTATCGCGACGGCAAGGCGTACGGCGAGCTCCTGAAGAAGATCGAGACGGAACTGGTTCCGATCCTCAAGGAAACCGGCATGGCCAAGAAGCCGGCATGATGAGGCTGAGCGGCACGCGGATCGCCACGCTCGGCCTGCTGGCCGCGGCGCTGGTCGGCCTGTGGAAGGCGATGGAACTGGACAGCTGGGGCTTCGACGGCCCCGGCCCCGGCTTCTTCCCGCAGCTCATGGCCGGCATCTGCGTGGCGCTCGCTCTCGTCGTCCTGGCCTTTCCGGGCCAGGCCGGCGAGACCGAGGGCGGCGACACCGACGACGTCGAGGCGACGAAGGAGTCGAACCGCACCTTCGCCATCTACATCGCCACCTTCGCCGTGTTCGCGCTCGGCGCGACATATGCGGGCTTCGCCGTCACGGTCACGGCGGTGACGGTCGTCATCATGCGCTTCGCCGAACGCCGCTCGTGGTTCGCCTCGATCGGCTACGGCATCGCCTGCGCCGCCGTCGGCCTTGTCTGCTTCGGCTGGCTGCTGCGCGTCGATCTGCCGGAAGGCCCGATCGAGCGTACCTTCTACACCTACGTTCGCTGAGGCCTGCCGCATGGAAGCGCTGCTGGGTGGCTTTGCCACCACGCTGTCCCTCGACAACCTGTTCTACTGCTTCGTCGGTGCGTTCCTCGGCACCGTCGTCGGCATCCTGCCGGGACTGGGTCCGCTCACCACCATCGCCATCCTGCTGCCGATCACCTTCAAGATGGACGTGACCTCGGCCATCATCATGCTGTCGGGCATCTATTACGGCGTGGCCTATGGCGGCACCGTGACGTCGGTGCTGATGCGCATCCCGGGCGAGGCCTCGTCGGTCGTGACCTGCCTCGACGGCTACGAGATGGCGCGCAAGGGCCGCGCCGGCGCGGCGCTGGGCATTGCGGGCATCGGCTCGTTCTTCGCCGGCACGGTCGGCGTCATCGGCATCACCTTCCTGTCGCCGCCGCTCGCCGAACTGGTCATCAGGTTCGGCCCCGCCGAATACGCCATGCTGATGCTCGCCGGCCTCACCATGGTCACCTACATGTCGAGCGGCTCGCTGCCGCGGGCGCTGCTGATGGCGGCCTTCGGCCTGCTGCTGGGCACGATCGGCAGCGATCCCCTCAACATGACGCCACGGCTCACCTTCGGCGTCCTGGCGCTGGGCGACGGCATCAATCTCGTGCCGCTGGCGATCGGCCTGTTCGGCCTGTCCGAAGTGCTGTTCATGGCGCGCCAGAGGCCCGAGGACATGAAGGTCCTGCCGCCGCCCTCGCACCTGCTGGGCTTCATGCCCTCGCGCGAGGAGGCGAGGCGGTCGGTCGGTCCGGTCGCGCGCGGCACGGTCATGGGGTTCCTGGTCGGCCTGCTGCCCGGCGGCGGCGCGGTGCTGGCCTCATTCCTGTCCTACGGCATGGAGCGCAAGCTCTCGAAGAATCCCGAGGAGTTCGGCAAGGGCGCGGTCGAAGGGCTTGCCGGACCGGAAGCCGCCAACAATGCCGGCACCGCCGGCGCCTTCGTGCCGCTGCTCTGCATGGGCATCCCGGCGAACGCGGTCACGGCGCTGCTGCTCGGCGCCTTCATCATCCACGGCGTCACGCCGGGGCCCACCATCCTGGAGCGCCAGCCCGAGATCTTCTGGGGCGTCGTGGCCAGCATGTATATCGGCAACATCATGCTGTTGATCCTGAACCTGCCGCTGATCGGCCTGTTCGTGCGCATCCTCGACATCCCGCGCGCCTATCTCACGCCGATGATCCTCGCGGTCTGCCTGATCGGGGTCTACTCAACGAACGGCAATCCCGCCGACGTGGTGATCGCGGTGATCTTCGGCTTCGTCGGCTACGGCCTGCGCCGCCACGGCTTCGACCTCGGCATCGTCATCCTGGCCTATGTGCTGGGCCCCATCTTCGAGCGCTCTGTGCGCCAGTCGCTGGCGATCTCGGACGGCGACCCGATGATCTTCCTGCACAGCTACCTGTCGGCCGGCTTCGCGATCGTGGCGGTCGGGCTGCTGATCGCGGGGCTGTGGCCGAAACGGAAGAAGGCGGCCGGGTAGGGCCGCCTTGGCTGGGGGCGCGCCACTCCAGTGGCGCGTTCATATTCATATCTATTCTGCACGGAGCGGGCTCTCGCGCATATGAATGCGCTGCCGTCCGCGCATCCGCACAAACACTGACGCGCAGCGTCAGTGTTTGTGCGGATGGGGATGCGTCGGGTCGACCCAGTAGACTTCCTCGACCTTCTCGGCCGGGGTGAGGTCGATGTTGATCGCGACGGCCTCGTTGTCGGAACGCACGAGCACGCATTCCAGCGGCTCGGTGTCGGAGGCGTTGATCTCCTGATGCGGCACGTAGGGCGGCACGTAGATGAAGTCGCCGGGACCGGCCTCGGCGACGAACTGGAGCTGGTCGCCCCAGCGCATGCGGGCGCGGCCCTTCACGACGTAGATCACGCTCTCCAGGTGCCCGTGATGATGGGCGCCGGTCTTGGCGTGGGCGTGGATCGTCACCGTGCCGGCCCAAAGCTTCTGGGCGCCGACGCGGGCGAAATTGATCGCCGCGGCCCGGTTCATGCCCGGGGTCTGGGCGGTGTTGGTGTCGAGCGATCCGGCGGGAATGACCCGCACGCCGTCATGCTTCCAGTCGGTGGGGCCGGTCATGATGTCTCCGAGCTATGAGTGTCAGCTTCTCTAGGGGGCGGTGTATTGGAAGCAATGAAGGGATTTTGCGGCTGATTTCCAGCGGGGAGATCACTAAATCTCCATCTTGGAGAGTCAATGGAAAGTCCTGATGCCTTTCCGGCGGCAAGAGGAAAAATCCTTTGGCGGCATTTCTGATTCTCGACCTCGTCGTCATCTGCTGGCTGCTCTATTCGCGGCGCCAGGAACGCGCGCCTCGCCGGTTCGACTGGAAGGGCGTGTTGGCCGTCTGCATGGCTTTCTGGTCTGTGCTCGTCGTCCTGAACTCCGACGCCTTTGCGCCGCTGGTCGTGGCGCTGGGACTCATTCTGGCCCTCGCTCCCTTCCTCGCTCTCTTCCGCGTCGGCGCGGTGGATCCCTTCTTGCCATCGCCCGCAAGCGTCGTCGGAATCGCAGCCGTTCTCATCGTCGCGATCGGGGTGTTCCTCTGGCGCGCACCGGCCAGGATGCGTCTTGCTGTCGTCGGCCTCGCGCTCTGTGGCACCTTCGTTTTCGCCCTATGGAGCATCGCTACCAGCGTCTGGACTCGTATCGATTTTCTGGGTCCGCCTCTTCTCGGCGCGGCTGGGGTTGCCGTGATCTGTGCCGGGGTGATCGGGGTGATCACCCGGCGCGCGCCGCTCGCGGTCCATCTGGCGGTGTTCCTTTCCATATTCGGCGGCGTGTTCCTCGTCTGGGCGGAGGCACGGCGCGGGCATCTCATGGAAGCGGCGATCGCTGCGATCGCCCCGGACTGCTCACGCCAGAGTTCGTTCCTGAGCTCGATGCGTGCTGCAGGCGCTTGGCCCCAATTTCGCGTCCACGCGATCCTAAGGAAGGGCAGGTCGATTCAGATCTGGAGCTATCGCGAGATGAAGTTCGTCGAGCTTGCCGAGGCCGCACGGGCCAACATCGAAGCATGCTGATTTCTGGGGTATAGTGAACGCATGAACCGCATCGACGAAACCAAGCAATTCAAGCCGGTGAACATCGCCGTTCTCACGGTTTCAGACACGCGCACGCTCGAGACCGACAAGTCGGGCGATACCCTGGTCGAGCGCATCGCGCGCGACGGTCATGTCCTGGCCGACCGCGCCATCGTCACCGACGACATCGCGCTGATCCGCGCACAGGTGCAGAAGTGGATCGACGATCCGCGCGTCGAGGTCGTGATCTCGACGGGCGGCACCGGCGTCACCGGCCGCGACGTCACGCCCGAGGCGCTGGAGGCGCTGTTCGAGAAGAAGATCGACGGGTTCGGTGAGACCTTCCGCTGGATCAGCTTCCAGAAGATCGGCACCTCGACCATGCAGAGCCGCGCCACGGCGGGCGTCGCCAACGCGACCTACATCTTCGCATTGCCGGGCTCGACCGGCGCCTGCAAGGACGGCTGGGACGACATCCTGCGCCAGCAGCTCGACATCCGCTTCCGCCCCTGCAACTTCGCCGAACTGATGCCGCGCCTCAACGAAGGCAAGCTGCCGCGCAGTGGCTGACCTCCGAATCCCCCTCATCCTGAGGAGCGTGCCGCAGGCGCGCGTCTCGAAGGATGGGCCACACACACAGTGCTTGTTCCCACCCTTCGAGACGGGCGCGTCGCGCCCTCCTCAGGGTGAGGGCGATCATGACTGACATCCTCGCCGCGATCCGCGAGGGCGAGGCGCTGCCGGCGACCGGCACGGCGCATGGTCATGTACGGCTGAAAGACGGACGGCTGGCGCGGATCGCCTATGCCTACGATGACGATCCGACCGCGGCGGGGCGACTGCATCTGCAGGCGGAAGCGTTTCGCCACCTTGCGCCGGCGGGGCGTACACCGAAGCTCCACGAGGTGATCGAGCCGCGGCCCGGTCTGCCCGGTGGGGCCTTGATCGTCGATTTCATCGAGGGCGGGGCGCCGCACCTGCCGGACGAACTCGACGCCATGGCCGACACGCTGGCGCGGCTTCATTTACTGCCGTTGCCTGCGCCGGGTTCGCCGATCCCGCGCCAGGACAATCCGTTCCGCACGACGCTCGATGTCGTGGAGCAGGGGGCTCAGCGCTTTCTCGATAAGGCTGTCACTGACGCGGGCGCACGAGCGGAGATCGTCGAAGAACTCGAACTCATGCGCGCGATGGCGAACACGCTGGCGCATCGTCCGCAGCCGCTCTCGGTCGCCCTGGCCGACACGCATCCCGGCAACTTCATCGTCGATGGCGGCGGCATTGCCTGGTTCGTCGATCTGGAGAAGGTCCATGTCGGCTCGCCGGCGATCGATCTCGCCCACGCGACGCTGCCGACCTCGACCGTGTGGCACCCCGCTGTCGGCAAGGTTCTCTCCCTTGCCGAGGTGGCGCACTTCCACGATTCCTATCTCGCGCAGATCGGCGAGACTCGTGCCGCTGAGCTGCGCCCCTGGCTGCAGCCGATGCGCCGCCTCACCTGGCTGCGCACCACCCTGTTCATGGCGCGCTGGAAGGTCCAGACGGAAGCGCCTCGCGACCCATCCGATCCGTCGCAATGGAGCGACGCCGGCCTGTCGCCCGAGATGCGGGATCATCTTCGGTCGAGGATCGCCCTGTCGTTCGAGCGCGAAACGATCCGCTCGATCCGCGCCGAGTGGCTATAGCGGCTTCACCATGCGCAGCGTCTCGGTCTGGAAGCCGTGGCGCTCGTAGAACTCCACGGCGTGGCGATTGTCGGCGAACACGTCGAGGCAGAGGAAGCGGTAGCCCTTAGCGCGTGCCCACGTCTCGGCCTCCTGCATCATCAGATGCGCGATGCCCTTTCCCTCGGCCTCCTCGGTGAGCGCCAGCAGCGAGACGTAGCCGCAGGGCTCGTCGGTCACCCCGTCCTTGAACGGGCGCATGTGGATGTAGCCCAGTCGCTTTCCGTCGGCCGACTCAGCGATGAGCGTCTGCGCGCCCACTTCGACGGAGGCGAAGGTCGCGGTCATGTAGCGGTCCTGGAAGCCTTCCATGGCGGCCAGGTCGTGCCAGGCGGGGCCGGGCACGCCGGACAGGCGCGGCGAGAGGCTGTGCAGGAAGTCGCGGTCTTCGGGACGGGCGGGGCGTAACTCGATGGCGTTCATGGCTTCTCTCTAGGGGTGGTCCTATCGGGAGACAATGAACCCCCAGAGACAGTGGCTTGACTCGTTCCCTGTTTGTTCTAAGACTGGCTGCATGAAAGAGCCCGTCCCGCCGCTCTATCCGGACGACCAGATCGCCGAGCCGCAGCACAACGGACGGGGCGCGCTCAGCAACGCGACCAGTCGCTACGACGACGAGAAGCGCATCCGCACCAACGACGGCTGGGACATCGAGGACGAGCTGCCGCCGCTGCGCACGACGCTGACCAAGGACGCCACCCGCACCATCATCGCGCGCAACAGCTCGCCGGACATTCCCTTCGACCGCTCGATCAATCCTTATCGCGGCTGCGAGCATGGCTGCATCTACTGCTTCGCCCGGCCGACCCATGCCTATCTCGGCCTGTCGCCCGGCCTCGATTTCGAGACGAAGATCCTCTTCAAGCCGGAAGCGGCGGCGCTGCTGACCGCCGAACTCGCCTCGCCGAAATATCGCTGCGACGTGGTGGCGATGGGCACCAACACCGATCCCTACCAGCCGGTCGAACGCGACCTCAAGATCACGCGCCAGATCCTGCGCGTGCTCAGCGACTTCAACAATCCCGTCGGCATCGTCACCAAGAACCACCTGATCACCCGCGACATCGACATTCTGGGCGACATGGCCAAACGCAACCTGGCCGAGGTGTTCCTGTCGATCACGACGCTCGACCGCGACCTCGCGCGCACGATGGAGCCGCGCGCCTCGGCGCCGCACCGCAGGCTGGATGCGATCCGCGAACTCGCGGCAGCCGGCATTCCCGTCGGTGTGATGACGGCGCCGATGATCCCCGGCCTCAACGATCACGAGATGGAAGCGATCCTCGATGCGTCGGCAGCGGCCGGCGCCACGCGCGCCGGATACACGGCGCTGCGCCTGCCGCTCGAGATCAAGGATCTGTTCGAGGAATGGCTGCGCGCCAACCGCCCCGACCGTGCCGAGCGCATCCTGTCGCTGGTTCGCCAGATGCGCGGCGGCGAACTCTACAAGGCCGAGTTCGGCACGCGCATGAAGGGCGAAGGCCCGATCGCGCAGCTCATGAGCAAGCGCTTCGCCGCCGCGGTGAACCGCCTCGACCTCAACCGCGTGCGCTATCGCCTCGACACGATGCGCTTCGCCGTCCCCGCCGCCGCCCGCACGGCGTTGGTCGATGCCAGGCGCGACGCACGGCAGATGAGATTGTTGTAGAGGAGTGAAGTCATGGCCGACGAGCTGATCCTGTTTACCCATCCGCAGTCGCGTGGAGCGATGGTCCACTGGATGCTGGAGGAGATTGGCTGTCCCTACCGGCTCGAGGTGAAGCCGTTCGGGCCCGACATGAAGTCGCCCGAGTATCTCGCCATCAATCCGATGGGCAAGGTGCCGGCGCTGCGCCACGGCAACACGGTCGTCACGGAAAGCGCCGCCATTCTCTGCTACCTCGCCGACCTCTTTCCCGAGGCGAAGCTCGCGCCGCCGCCCGGCGAGCGCGGCGCCTACTATCGCTGGCTGTTCTTCACCGCCGGTTGCGGCGAGCCGGCCCTGGCCAACAAGGCCGCCGGCTGGAGTCCCGACACCAAGCTGCAGGTGATGTTCGGATACGGCTCCTATGAGCGCACTATGGAGACCGTCGCCCAGGCGGTTGCGGAGCGGACCACCATCGCCGCCGACCATTTCACCGCGGCCGACCTCTACATGGCGTCGTTCCTGCACTGGGGCATGATGTTCGGCGGCATCGAGAGGCTGCAGGTGTTGGAGGACTATGCCGAGCGCCATGTCGGGCGGCCGGCCGCCCTGCGCGCTCAGGAACAGGGGGCGAAGCTCATGGCTGCTATGGCCCCGTCGAGCTGACGGGGCAGGCGCCGATCAGGTCGCCAGCAGCAGCGCCCGGACCAGCGGCAGGGTCACGAACGCCAGCACCGTGTCGACCATGATGACGAAGGCCAGCGTCTCCTCGTCGAGCTTGAACTTGCCGGCGATGATGAAGGACAGGAGCTGGCTCGGCATCGCCGCCTCCAGGATGGCGGCGTTGGCGTAGACGCCTGAGAGCCCGAGCGGGCCCACGGCGCTTGCGACGACCAGCGGCGCGAAGGCCAGCTTGATGGCCGCGACCGGAAGCGCGAGCGCCATCAGCCTGGTCGCCGAGAAGCGCAGCGCCATTCCGAGCGACAGCATCATGATGCCGCTGACCGCCACCGCGAGGATCGAGGCGGCATCCATGATCATGGCGGGGCAGGGCACGCCCGAGAGCTTCCAGAGGATCGCGACCACCAGGGCCCAGATCGGCGGCAGCTTCAGGGCCTCCAGCGCTGTCCGGCGGAACGTGATCGGTTCCTGGCTGCCATAGGCGATGGCGATCATGGCGCCCAGCGTCAGGTTGAGCGACGACTTGGTGACCTCGAACAGGACCGAGACTTCGGAGACCTGGTCGGCCTGGCCGGGAAAGACGCCGAGCAGCACCGGCAGGCCGAGATAGGTGACGTTGCCGAACGCCGCGCCCAGCATCATCGCGCCCTTGGTCGGGCCGGGGATCGGCAGGAAGTGGAACACCAGGAAGCCCACGGTCAGGCAGGACAACGTGCCGATCGCGGCCAAAGCGGGGATTTCGAGGAACAGGCGGCTGATCGTGCCGTCCATCACCGTCCGGAACACCCGCGCCGGCAGGAAGACGTAGAGCACCAGTCTGTTCATCGCCTGGCGCGTCTGCTCCATGGCCGGAATGAAGTGGCGGAGCAGGGCGCCCAGCAGGGCGATGGCGGCCAGAGGCAGGAACGCAGCGATCATCGGAGCCGGAGTCTAGTCGAGGCGAACGTCTTTCAGCCAGGAGCTTCGCAGAGATCGCGACAATGCACTCGAGTTCCGGATAGCGTCCAATGTACCTAGTTCACAAGCAAAATTGACGGCGCTAGCTAAAGCTGTTTCAGTCATGCTCGCGTTGATAGAATTATCTTCGAGCAGAACGGACATTGACAGATGACGTCTGAGGTAGCGATTGCAAACAAGTCGGCCATAGCAGTCGCGGCCGATAGCGCGATTACTGTCGGAAACAATAAAGTTCACAGAAGTGCGAATAAGATCTTCTCGATATCGGACGCAGAGCCAATTGGGCTTATGATTTATGGGAACGGGGAGTTCTGCGGACTGCCTTGGGAAACACTGGCAAAGCTATTCCGGCAAAGACACGGCGCCACCAAATTCGACTCCGTGCGTGAGTGCTTTGAGGCATTCAGGACATTCTTGGCGTCGCCAAATTTTCTTACTGACAGGTCACGGTCGCTTAATCTGATGTTGTTCGCGACTGACATTGTTGAACAAGTGGTCGCTGAGATTGAAGATGTACCGCGGCGCCAGATTTCCAGTGTGCTCAGCGAGACTATTGATCATCAAATCGCCCTTTATCGGGACCGCGGCAGCCAACATGGACGACTGCGATTCACTGGGCCAACTCTCGCGAAGTTTCGGAGAGAGTTTGGGCCGCTAGCCGTCGCGGTCTGCAATGAAACCTCTGGGAACAGCGAGAATGCCCTCTCTAAGAGATGGTATCCACGTATTGTAGAATTGGTATGGACGGCGTTGTGTAGCAACTATCAGTCTAGATTTGCTGCAGGCGTGTGCATGTTTGGCTTCGGCGAAGCAGAGCTACTGCCTCAGCTCGTTGTCGAGGAGTTTGATGGTTGCTGCAACGGTGGATTGCGGTCGATAGATCTGCAAATTGCTCCTATTACGCAACAGAATAGTGCCGGTATCTTTCCTTTTGCGGATCGAGAGGTGATGCACAGTTTTATGGAGGGCGTGAACCGCCGCACCAGATTTATGTTCAACGTGCTCATTGAGCTGTCGATGCATGAGTTGGCAGAGCGAATTGTCAAAGACAATTTCACTCTCAGTGCTCAGCAGCTCGCGGTCGTAAAAGCGATAAACGACAAGACAATTACAGCGATGATGGAAAAATTTACTGCGAATATTGATTCGTGGATCATGGCCGAGAGCATTGGCCCAATCGTCGATGTAGTTTCTGGCATGCCGAAGGAAGAGATCGCCGCACTGGCAGAGGCGCTTGTCGAAGTTACGGCCGCTCGATCGAAAGTCATGGATGCAGTCGAGTCTGTTGGCGGCGACGTTGACGTTTGCGTCGTCACTAAGGGAGACGGATTAATTTGGATTAAACGAAAACATTACTTTGATCTCGGAAAAAATCAGCAGTACTTACGTCGCCGATTCTCGTACGCTGCGAGCAGTGGAGATGAGAAATGAAAAGCACTCGTGAGCTGGCAACGAAGACTCGTGAATTATTGAACGAGTATAGAGAACTCGTTGGTGCACCGAGTACAAGTCTCGTTTCTGGTCAATCGAGTTCCGCTGTCGTCGCGGCTCATCAAATTGTCCATGAGGTATTTTCTGACGTTCCGAAAGGAGCATTTCGCTACCCGCGGAAACGAAAGAAAAGTAAATCTTAGGCATCAGAAAAATCAACCATGGGCCACAGCTCGCGCCAGCGCTTGGCTTCGACCCGGGCATCGTATTCGTCGCGGCGCGTGCGGCCATAGGGCGTGGGGCGACAACGCAGGTTCAGCAGATCGTCGGTGCCGAGCGGCGCGATTACCGCGAGCGAGTCGTCGGCTTCGAGGCGCACGCCGACGCCCGTCACCGACTCCAGCCAGCAGGTCATCGCGTCTGCCGTGTCGCGATGCGGCGGCAGGTCTTTCCAGACATGCATGCGCGCCTGGTTGCGCACCTGCCAGGGCAGGCCGGGCAGCAGCGCCTCCAGCTGTCGCTCGAAGGCTGTCTCGCGTTCGCGCGAAACGTCGCTGGCGTCGAAATAGAGGACGTCGATATCCCCAGGCAGCCGCGCCGGCACGATGCCGTGCAGATGGTCCCAGACCCTGTTGCGCACGAATCCCGCGGCAATGCACCAGTCCGGTAAATCGAGTGTGCGCACCGCACGTAGCTGTTCCATCGCGAGGGCGTCTTCTGCGATGATGCGGGCGATGAGGGACATGGCCCAGTCTAGCCGGCCTCGATGGGGATAATGCCAAGCTTTCGATTCGAACTGCGTTGCGAGGGGCGTGTGGCCGGCATCGACGAGGCCGGTCGCGGACCGCTGGCCGGGCCGGTCTATGCGGCGGCGGCGGTCATCGATCGCACGCGGGCGGCGCGCAAGCTGCTGCGCATGATCGACGATTCCAAGAAGCTGACGCTCGAACAGCGCGAGGAGGCCTACGAGGCCATGATCGCCTCGGGGGTCGTGCAGTTCGCGGTGGCCGAGGCGAGCGTCGAGGAGATCGACCGGGTCAACATCCTGCAGGCGACGTATCTCGCCATGCGCCGCGCCGTGCAGGCGCTGGTCGAGCAGCCGGAAGTCGTGCTGGTCGACGGCAATCGCGCACCGCCGCAACTGGGCTGCCGCGCCGAGACCATCGTCGGCGGCGATGCGCACTCTTATTCGATCGCCGCCGCCTCGATCTTCGCCAAGGTGACGCGCGACCGCTACATGCACGCGCTCGCGCTGACCTATCCGGGCTACGGCTGGGAGACCAACCGCGGCTACGGCAGCCAGCAGCATCTCGAGGCGCTGTCGCTGCTGGGTCCGACCCCGCACCACCGGCGCAGCTTCGCGCCGGTTACGCGGCTGGTGTGAGGCATGGGAATCGGCTCGATCCGCAACCTCGACTACGTGGTCCTGCTCTGCGAGGACCTCGCCCGCGCGCGGCAGTTCTATCTCGACGTGATGCAGTTCCGCATCGAGTGCGAGACGCCGCGCTGGGTGAGCTTCCATGTCGGCTCGGGCCTGCTCTGCCTGCGGCCGCGTACTCTCGAGGGCGTCTTCCAGGACGGGCCGGGCGGTCCGACGGGGTCTGCGTCGGTCCAGCTCGCCTTTCGCGTCTCGCCACCCGAGATCGGCGAATGCCAAACCGAGCTCGCGGCCAAGGGCGTCGAGTTGATGGGCCCGCCGCGCGAGATTCCCTCCTGGGGCCATCGCGCGATCTTCTTCCGCGACCCCGAAGGCAACGTCATCGAGATCTACGCCGAAGTCTGACGGCAGGAGAGTCACGTGCTCAAGCTCTACTACACCGCCAGTACCTGCTCGCTCGCCACCCACATCGTGCTGGAGGAGGTCGGCGCCGACTATTCGACGGTGCGCATCGACTTCGCCACGGAACAGCAGAAGTCGGCCGAATATCTGAAGGTCAATCCCAAGGGCCGCGTGCCGGCGCTGGTGACCGACAGGGGCATCCTCACCGAGACGCCGGCGATGCTGGTCTATGTCGCGCAGAGCTTCCCGCAGGCGCGGCTTGCGCCGATGGAGGATCCGTTCTTCTTCGCGCAGATCCAGTCGTTCAATTCCTATCTCTGTTCGAGCGTGCACGTGGCGCATGCCCATCGCATGCGCGGCCATCGCTGGGTCGATGCCGGCGACGCGCATTCGATTGCCGCCATGAAGCGCAAGGTGCCGGAATCGGTCGGCGCCGGCTTCGAGCTGATCGAGCGCGAGATGCTGAAGGGCCCGTGGGTGATGGGCGACCAGTACACGGTCTGCGACGCCTATCTCTTCACACTCGCCCAGTGGCTGGAGAAGGACGGCGTCGATCTTGCGCGCCTCCCGCTCGTGGTCGACCACCGCCGCCGCATGGCCGAGCGGCCGAGCGTGAAGAAGGCGATCGCCGAGGAACTCGCGTAAGGGCTCCCGTCCCTGCAGCGCTGCAAATTCCGGGGTGCTTGCAATGAGCGCGGGGAAACCTATGGGTGCTCCACCGCCGCTCCGTAGAGCGACATGGGCCTTGATCATGTCTGGCGGACTGGAGTTGCCGATGCGGTTCATCAGTCTGAAACTGTCGACGCTTGCTGCGGCAAGCCTACTCCTCGGGACTCTGCCGGCCCTGTCGCAAGGCTCGACGGGAGCGCCCATGGCGCCTCAGCCTCGCATCGCCCCCGCCCCGCAGGCTCCCGTCGCGGCGCCGCGAGCGCCTGTCATCACGCCCGCGCCGGCGGTTCCCCCGTCTGGCGTTCCGCTGAATACCACTCGCCCGGGCGCGCCCGTCCCAGGCGACAAGGCAGAGACGTGTTGCGGCACGATCATTATTCATGATGGCGTCGCGGGTGATCCGGCAGTTCTCCACGAAAAGTCGGTCATCAAGGGTTCGATCATCTACGAGCGGAAGTGAACGAGAACATAACAATTGGTTCGTTGCGCGCGGCCCGTCGTTGAATGAAAGTTTGACCGGCCCGCGTTCATGCAGGGGCCAGTTCGATGAGGTTGCGCGATGTCCGGACTTGTTCCGTCACTGATCCTGCTTCTCGGCCTCATGGCGGCGGGTGCCGCATCTGCTAGGCCGGTGGATCGAGAGGCCTTCGATGCGGGCGTGGTCGTCGCCCAGCAGGCGCAGGTCCAGACGCCGCCGGCTGCGCGTGAAGCGATCGAGAAGAGCAAGGAGTCCGCCGCCGAGCGTGCGCGTGCGATGGGGCCGGAACTGAAGGCGCTGCGTGACGAGATGGTTACACAGGTCGGCGAAGTGCGGACGCTCATCGACAAGAGGGTCGATGAAGCCGAGGCCAAGGCGCGCAACTACGCGCTGTTGGCCGCCGTGGGCTTTTTCGCGCTCATGGTTCTGGCCTCGGTTGTGGGCGGGGTGATCGTCGCGCTGCTGTTCCGGCGCAACCGCGCCTGACGACGACGGTCGGTTCTATCCCGCCAGCACGAGGTCGCTCGCTTTTTCGGCGACCGCGGTCACGGCGGCATTGATCATCGCCGCGGGCAGGCCGGGCAGGACCGACGCGTCGATGACGCGCAATCCCGTGATCCCCTTCGCGCGCAGGGCCTCGTCGACGACGTCGCCGAGGCGGCAGGTACCGGTGGGATGGTGGAACGAATCCGTCGCCCGGCGGATGAAGTCGTGGCGGCCGGCTTCGGTCGTCCAGGCCGGTCCGGGATAGACCTCCTTCGCCCGCCAGTCGTCTAACGCCTTTGCCGCGCCGATCTCGCGCGCGATTTCGACGCCCTTCGCCAGCACCGCGAGGTCGTCGGGCTCGCCCAGATAGTTCGGGTCGATGATTGCCGCAGCCCGCGGATCGCGGGAGGCGAGCCGGACGCTGCCGCGGCTGCGCGGCCGCAGGTGGCAGGGCACCAGGACGTAGGCCGGTGCGGCCAGAGGGCCGACGGTCGGCCGCACGAACGGTACCGACAGGCACATGATGAGAAGCTCGGGGCTCTCGCCTGGCGTCGCGTGCGGCACGTAGAGGAGCGAATCGGCGTGATTGTAATGCGAGGCCGGGACCGGGCGACGCGCCTGGTAGGCCACGCCCGCCAGCAGCAGATGATCCTCCAGATGGCGGCCGACGTCCGGCAGGTCGGCGGCGCTGGCAATTCCCTGCGCCCGCAGCTCGTCGGCCGGGCCGATGCCCGACAGCATCAGCAGGCGCGGCGAATCGATCGCCCCGGCGCAGAGCAGCACGTCTGCCTCGGGCCGCACTACGCCACCGGCCAGACGCACGCCGAGACAGCGGCCGCGCTCGATCTCCAGGCCGAGCACCAGCGTGCCCGACAATAGGTCGACCTGCACCTCACCCGGACCGCTCTCCAGGCTGTCGAGATAGGCCGTCGCGGCGTCGTCGCGCCGGTGGCCCTTGATGCTGAGCTGGTTCCAACCGACGCCGGTGGTCAACTCGCCGCCGAGGTCGGGCGTCAGCGGGAAGCCCGACTGCTGCGCGGCCACCATGAAGGCTTCGGCGACCGGCGTGCGGTCCGTGACGTCGGCCAGCGACAGGACATGCAGAGGGCCGTCACCGCCCCGCCAGGCATTGGCACCACCGGAGAAGGTCTCGGCGCGCTTGAAGTAGGGCAGCAGGTCGGCATGACGCCAGCCGGCCGGCCAGCGGTCGTAGGCCGCCGCATGGCCGCGCTGGTAGGCCAGCGCATTGATGATGCTGGATCCGCCCACCGCCTTGCCGCGCGGACAGGTGATGGTGCGCCCGCCCAGTCCGGGCTGCGGCGTCGTCTCGTAGCGCCAGTCCAGCGCGCTCTCCTGGAGGCTGGGCCAGGCCGGCGGGACTGCGACGGCCGGCAGGTCCGCGCGCGCGCCGGCCTCGATCAGGAGCACCCGCCGTCCGGCCCGCCCCAGCCGATGCGCCAACACGCAGCCCGCCGATCCCGCACCCACGATCACGTGGTCATAGACCGCGCGGAGCTGAGCGGACGATGTCAGGGTCCGGACGCCGCCGGCCGCCCTCGCCGGCGACGAAAGACCCGAAAGCGCGATGCCACCCGCCATCGCGGCGCCCATCGCTGCGCGGCGCTTCAGCCCACTCCTGTCGTCTTTGACGTTGGTGTCGACCAGAACCACGTCAGCGCCCACCGCGCGTCATCGCCATGATCTCGGCCGTACTCAACCCTTTATCGGCGTGGCCGCGCAGGCGTGCGAAGCGGTTGGGCCGGCCCTTCTTCTCAATCTTGACCAGAAAGATGCGGCCATCCTGCGCACGCTCGAAGTCGATCACACTTCCGGGGCTGATGCCCAGCAGATCGCGAACCCGCTTCGGGATGGTGACTTGGCCTTTGCTGGTAACCGTCGTGCGCATGGAATCCTCGGATAAGGCCAAACTCCTGGCTGGCACTACCTAGCATGCGTCCCTCCGCCTTTTTGAGGGCGCTCCGAATCCGGCTCGACGTTTCATGTCTTGATGAAATCGACGAAGGCGCGCAGCGGCGCGGGCAGATGGCGGCGGCCGGGATAGTAGAGAAAGGGTCCGGGGAAACTCTGCCACCAGGGCAGGAGCACCGGCTCCAGGGCGCCGCTGTCGAGATGGGGGCGCAGCCATTCTTCGAAGTGGTAGACGACGCCGAGACCGGCGACGGCGGCACTGACCGCGAGGTCCGCTGCCCCGGAGAGACGCACCACCAGTGGGCCGGTCGGGTCGACCCGCACCACTTCGCCGTCGCGCTCGAATTCCCACGGCGGCATCGCGCCGCTGGCGAACTGCCCGCGCAGGCAGGCGTGCGAAAGCAGGTCGCGCGGGTGCATCGGCCGGCCGCGCGCCTGGAGATAATCGGGCGAGGCGGCCGTCGCGAAGCGCTGGACGCGCGGACCGATCGGAACCGCGATCATGTCCTGTTCGAGCCGCTCGTCGTAGCGGATCCCGGCATCGCAGCCCGCGGCCAGGACATCGACGAAGCTGTCCTCGACGATGACTTCCAGCCGGATGTCCGGATAGGCCTTCAGGAAGGGCGCCACGATCGCCGGCAGCACCAGATGCGCCGCCGCGCCCGGCACGTTGAGCCTGAGCGTTCCGACCGGCCGGTCGCGGAAGGCGTTCACGACGTCCATCGCCGCCTCGACTTCGCCCAGCGCCGGCCGCAGCCGCTCGAGGAGGCGGGCGCCCGCTTCGGTCGGGGCGACGCTGCGCGTCGTTCGATTGAGCAGGCGCACCCCGAGCCTGGCCTCGAGCCGCCGCACGGCCTCGCTCAGGCTCGACGCCGACACGCGGCCCAGCCGCGCGGCCTCCCGGAACCCGCCCGCCTGGGCGACCGAAGCGAAGGCGGAGAGGTCGTTCAGGTCATCCATTGCCATTGTGCAATATTTCGCACAGGCCGTTACGATTGGGCAGGATTATCGTTCATGGAGACAAGCTCCATATGTCGGCGGACACCACAGGAGATTTCTCATGATCCAAGCCCCCTCCGGCGTCTTCCGCCTCGGCAATCGGTCCGTAAAACGCCTGGGATACGGGGCGATGCAGCTCGCCGGGCCGGGAGTCTTCGGTCCGCCCCGGGATCGCGCGGCGGCACTCGCCGTGCTGCGCGAGGCCGTCGCGCGCGGCGTCGATCACATCGACACCAGCGACTTCTACGGTCCTCACGTCACCAACCAGCTCATCCGCGAGGCGCTCCATCCCTATCCGGACGGGCTGGTGATCGTGACCAAGGTCGGCGCCGTGCGCGGCGACGACGCCTCGTGGAATCCGGCCTTCACCGCGGCCGATCTCACGCGCGCGGTCCACGACAACCTGCGCAACCTCGGTGTCCCGGCGCTCGACGTCGTCAACCTGCGGATCATCATGGGCAGCGACCACGGGCCGGCCGAAGGGTCGATCGAGGCGCCCTTCACCGCGCTGGCGGAGCTGCAGCGGCAGGGCCTGATCCGTCATCTCGGCATCAGCAACGCCACGTCGGCGCAGGTCGCCGAGGCGCGCGGCATCGCCGAGATCGTCTGCGTGCAGAACCACTACAACATCGTCCATCGCGCCGACGATGCCCTGATCGACGAGCTCGCGAGGCTGGGCATCGCCTACGTGCCGTTCTTCCCGCTGGGCGGCTTCACACCGCTGCAGTCGTCGATCCTCTCGCAGGTCGCGGGCGAGCTGGGGGCCACGCCGATGCAGGTGGCGCTTGCATGGCTGCTGCGCCGCGCGCCCAACATCCTCCTGATCCCGGGGACCTCGTCGGTTGCTCACCTGCATGAGAACCTGGAGGCCGGCGCGGTCGAACTCCCGGACGAAGCGTTCGGGCGACTGGAAGCAATCGCCGCCACGTCCATTCGATGAGAGGCGACTCTTCCTGTCGCCCAGTTATGGTGGGTCGGGATGGGAATCCCGACTCGATATGGTATGTAAGCAATTGATTCAATTGACTTCTTGACCGGGAATCCCTGTGGACTCATCTTCCACAGATGCCTGTGGAAAAAATTGATCGCGTGCTCGTCGGCGACTGCATCGAGCTGATGCTCAGCCTGCCCGAAGCGTCCGTCGACATGGTCTTCGCCGACCCTCCCTATAATCTCCAGCTGGGTGGCGAGCTCTTGCGACCCGACCACAGCAAGGTCGACGCGGTCGACGACGACTGGGACAAGTTTGCCGATTTTGCCAAGTACGACCAGTTCACCCGCGCTTGGCTTGCCGCGGCGCGGCGGGCGTTGAAGCCCGGCGGCACGCTGTGGGTGATCGGCAGCTACCACAACATCTTCCGCATCGGCACGGCGCTGCAGGACCAGGGCTTCTGGCTGCTGAACGACATCGTCTGGCGCAAGTCGAACCCGATGCCGAATTTCCGCGGCAAGCGCTTCACCAACGCCCACGAGACGCTGATCTGGGCGGCGCGCGATCGCGCCAACAAGAAGTACACCTTCAACTACGATTCGATGAAGGAGCTGAACGAGGGCGTCCAGATGCGCTCCGACTGGCTGCTGCCGCTGTGCACCGGCGGCGAGCGGCTGAAGGGCGAGGACGGCAAGAAGGCCCATCCGACCCAGAAGCCCGAGGCGCTGCTGTTCCGCTGCATCATGTCGGCGTCCAATCCGGGCGACGTCATCCTCGATCCGTTCTTCGGCACCGGTACGACCGGGGCCGTCGCGCGTCGCCTCGGCCGCCGCTTCATCGGCCTCGAGCGCGATCCCGACTATGCCGCCATCGCCCGCAAGCGCATCGCCGAGATCACGCCGCTGGCGCCTGAGGACGTGGCGCCCAAGCCCAGCAAGCGCGCCGAGCCGCGGATTCCGTTCGGCGTGCTGATCGAGGCGGGGCTGTTGCAGCCCGGCGCCGTGCTGAGCGATCCAAGTGGCCAGTTGCACGCCCGCGTGCGCGCCGACGGCTCACTGTCCGCCTCCAACGCGCTGGGCGACCATCGCGGCTCGATCCACCAGGTGGGGGCGGCGGTGCAGGGCGCGCCGGCCTGCAACGGCTGGACCTTCTGGCACATCGACGTCGCAGGGGCGCGACGCCCCATCGACCACCTCCGCCAGCAGGTCCGCGCCGGGCTCTAAAAGGCCGTCGAACAAGGCCAAGCCTTGGCAAATAAACGAAACAAACAAAATAAACGAATCAGACGAAGCGAGAGTCGCACCCCTGATTTAGGTATCCTGGTACCGCTGACGGGGCTTCTACGCCTTCACGGCGTGTTCGATCACCTTGCGCATGACCGTGGGCAAAGCGCGTTCGTCCAGCCGGTCGAGCGCCGACCAGCTGGTGCCGGGCGCCAGCGCGGCCAGCCGGCCCGTCGTCGCGATGGCGCGGGCGACGGTGAGTTCCAGATGGAAGTGGGTGAAGGTGTGACGCACCAGGCCGTCCATCACCACCCAGCGCGCCGGGACGGGTGCTTCGGCAAGCGCCGTGGCTTCAGCGAACGGACCCTCGCGCCAGGCGCTCGACGGTACCTCGTCCATGCCACCCAGAAGTCCCTTCGTGGGCCGTTTGCGCAACAGGACGGCGCCGTCCTTGCGCAGCAGCACGAAGGCGAGGCCGCGGCGCGTCGGCTTCCCGGCCTTGGGTGCGCGGCGCGGCAGCTCTTCGGCGATGCCCTGCCGGCGGCCCTTGCAGCCCTGCATCAGCGGGCAGATGACGCAGCGCGGATTGCGCGGGATGCAGACGGTGGCGCCGAGATCCATCATCGCCTGGGCATAGTCGCCGGCACGCTGCTGCGGCACCAGCCGGGCGGCGCGGACCTGGATGTCGGGCTTGGCGTCGGGCAACGGAGTCTCGATGGCGTAGAGGCGGGCGATCACCCGCTCGACGTTGCCGTCGACCGCCGAGGCGGGACGGTCGAAGGCGATGGCCTGGATGGCCGCCGCCGTGTACGGGCCGACGCCGGGCAGGGCGCGCAGGCCCGCCTCGTCCTCGGGAAAGCGGCCGCCATGGTGGTTGGCGACGGCCTGGGCGCAGGCATGCAGGTTGCGGGCGCGGGCGTAGTAGCCCAGGCCCGCCCAGGCCGAGAGCACCTCGTCGAGCGGCGCTTCGGCCAGCGCCTCGACGGTGGGCCAGCGTTCGACGAAGCGGCGGAAATATTCACCCACGGTGGCGACCGTGGTCTGCTGCAGCATGATCTCCGACAGCCAGACACGGTAAGGCGCCGTGCGTTCTCCCGGGGCTGCGCGCCAGGGGAGGGTGCGACGATGTCGATCATACCAGGCGAGGAGTCGGTCGGCGTGTGTCATGGTCAGTCGATGGGGCGTGGCCTACCATACGGAGCGGAGTTTGAAAGGGTCCATGCGCGAAAACGGCTTCCGTGCGATCGGCGGTCTGGCCCAGAAGCTCACGTCGGGCATGGCGAAAGGCCGCGGCGCTTCCCTCATTCGACTGAAGGCGGACTGGCCGGCGGTCGTGGGGCCTGAGCTGGCGCGCACCACGCGGCCCGACGCGTTGCTGGCCGGGCGCGGCGCGCGTGCCGGCAAGGCCCTTCGCTTGAAGGTGTCCGGCGCCGCCGCCCTCGAGGTCCAGCACAGGAGCAGCCAGATCGTGGAACGGGTGAATGCCTATTTCGGGCACAGGGTGATCGACGACGTTCGGATCGTGCAGGGCGTCATCCCGGGGCCGCCCCCGGCATCCCGGACGCCGCGTCCCGATCCCGTCGTCGAGCAGGCGGTGGCCAGCCGCACGGCGGCCGTTCAGGATCCCGATCTGCGCGCCGCGCTGACCCGGCTGGGGGCCCGCATCGCCACCGGGCGTCGCGGTTTCCTGCTCGGCAGCCTGGGCGCGCTCTGTCTCGGGGACGAGCTCCGTGCGCAACCGAAAGCAGCGGCCCGGTTCCTCGATCCGCTGCCCGGCGATCACGTGCTGGGCAAGCCCGATGCGCCCAACGTGCTGATCGACTATGCCTCGTTCACCTGCCCGCACTGCGCCACCTTCAACAACGCGGTCATGCCGGCCCTGAAGCGGGACTGGATCGACACCGGCAAGCTGAAGCTGGTGCATCGCCACTTTCCGTCGGATGCGCTGGCCACACGCGCCAGCCTGCTGGCGGAGTGCGCCGGCCCGGACGGGTTCTTCGCCGCCGTCGACACGCTGTTCCGGACCCAGGTCCAGTGGATGACCGCGGCCGACCCGGCGGCGGAACTGATGGCCGTGCTGGCGGGCCAGGGGGTGAGCGAGGCCGCGGCGCAGGCCTGCGTCGAGAGCGACCGGCTTTTGGACAAAGTCATCGCCGACGTGCAGTCCGGCCAGGCGCTGGGCGTCAATTCCACCCCGACCGTGTTCATCAATGAGCAGGGATACGGCAATCCGGGTGGAATCGACGCCGTCGTAGCGATTTTACGTCAGGTGGGCCGTTAACATTTGACTCCCCACAGGCGGAATTCCCAAGATGTAGTGGAGAGGACAGAGGAAAATGCGGAATATCTTGATCGTCGCCGGCGGAGTCGTGGCGGTGGCAGCGATTGCGGCCGGCGTCTACTTCGGCACCGGCGCGCCCTCGTCCCCGCCACCGGTCACGGCCGCTTCCACGCCCAACAAGGCGGCCCTGGAGAGCGTCCAGCCCGGCGACCACGTGCTGGGTGACGCCAAGGCGCCGATCACGGTGATCGAGTACGCCTCTCTTACCTGCTCGCACTGTGCGCATTTCCACACGCAGGTCCTGCCCGAGATCAAGAAGAAGTGGATCGATACCGGCAAGGTGAAGCTGGTCTATCGCGACTTCCCGCTCGATCAGGTGGCCGCCAAGGCGGCGCAGATCGCGGAATGCGCCGGCAACGACAAGTATTTCGGCGTGGTCGACATCATCTTCCGTGGTCAGCCGCAATGGGCGACGGCGGCCGATCCGCTGGCCGAGCTGGCCAAGCCGCTGCGCATCGCCGGCATGGGCGAGAACGAGATCAAGGCGTGCCTCGCCAACGACGCGATGAGCAATGCGGTGATCAACGACTACAAGGCCGGCGAGGCAATGGGCGTCAACTCGACGCCGACGCTGTTCATCAACGGCCAGCTCTATCGCGGGTCGCGCTCGGTCGAGGAACTCGACGGCGTGTTCTCCAAGTTGGCCAAGTAGGCCTTCGGGCAAGTAACCAGACAGGCGTGGTGTAATGGTCCAGTTCGACAAGCTCCGGCTCTCCGGTTTCAAGTCCTTCGTCGATCCGACGGAGCTCGTGATCGAGTCCGGCATGACCGGGATCGTGGGACCCAATGGCTGCGGCAAGTCGAACCTGGTCGAGGCCCTGAAGTGGGTGATGGGAGAGACCTCGGCCAAGCAGATGCGCGGCTCCGAAATGGAGGACGTCATCTTCGCCGGCACCGGCCAGCGGCCGGCGCGCAACATCGCCGAGGTCATGCTGTCGCTGGACAACAGGACGCGCACGGCGCCCGCCGCGGTGAACGATACGGACCAGCTCGACGTCGTGCGCCGCATCGAGCGCGGCCACGGCTCGGCCTATTCGGTGAACGGTCGCGAGATTCGCGCCCGTGACGTGCAGACGCTGTTCGCCGACGCCGCCACGGGGTCGCGTTCCACGGCGCTCGTCAGCCAGGGCCGCATCGGCACGCTCATCAACGCCAAGCCGGCCGATCGCCGTTCGGTGATCGACGAGGCGGCCGGCATCACCGGTCTTTACGCCCGCCGTCACGAGGCCGAGCTGCGCCTGCGCGCCGCCGAGCAGAACCTCGCCCGCGTCCAGGACGTGCTGGTCGCCCTCGAGGAACAGCACAAGGGGCTGAAGCGCCAGGCCCGCCAGGCCAGCCGCTATCGCAACCTGTCCGACCATATCCGTCGCGCCGAAGCCTCCGTGCTGGCGCTGAAGCTGGCCAATGCCGAGCGCGACCTGGCCGTCTCGGCGGAGCGCCTGAAGGAGGCCGAGGCCCAGGTCTCCGACCTGACGCGCCTGGTGGGTCTTGCCACCACCGCGCAGGCCGAAGCTGCGACGGGGCTGCCGCCGCTGCGCAACGACGAAGCCGCCGCCGCCGCCGCCCTGCAGCGCCTGCGCGTGGCGCACGATGCGCTGACCGCCGAGGGCGAGCGCGTGGCCGCCGCCCAGCTCGAGGCCGAGACCCGCCTGCATCAGACCGAGCAGGATCTGGCGCGTGAGCAGGGCCGCCGGAACGACGCCGAAGCCGCCATTTCCGACCTCGGCAGCCAGCGCGAGCGCCTGGAAGAGGAGCGTTTCGGCGAAGAGGATCGTGCCGCCGCCGCGGAGGAGGCGCGTGACACCGCGCGCAGCGAGACCAGCGTCGCCGAGGTCGAGCTCGATCGCCTGACCCGCCAGATCGCCGACGACGAGGCGTTGCGCCAGAGCGTTTCGCGCGAGATCGCCGATCTTCAGGATCGTCTGCGCCGCCTGTCGTCGCGCCGTGATGAAGTCAGCGCGCAGCAGCAGCAGCTCCAGGTCGAACTCTCCAACCTGCCGGCGCTGCCTGAGGTCGAGGCCGAACTCGAAGCCGCCCGCGCCGCGCTGGAAGAGGCGCGCTTCAGCGGCCATGACGCGATCGAGGCCGCTCGCGAGGCCGAGCGCTACGAGTCGGATGCCGCGCGTCAGGCGGTCGTCAGGGCCGAAGCGGAACGGCTCGACATGGAAAAGGCCCGTGCGGCCGAACGCGAGGCAGCGGAGGCAAGCCACGCCATCGCCGTCGAGGCCCTGCAGAAGACCAATGCGCGCCTGACCAAGCTGCGCGCCGAGGAAGCGGGCGTCGCCGCCGCGCTGAAGTCGGCCGCCGACTCGCTGTGGCCGCCGCTGCTCGACGCGCTCAGCGTCGAGCCGGGCTTCGAGAAGGCCCTGGGCGCGGCCTTCGGCGACGAACTCGAGGCGTCGTCGGATCGTGGCGCGCCGGTGCACTGGCTGCCGCTCGAGGCGCTGGCCGAGACGCCGGCCCTTCCCGAAGGCGCGACGCCGCTCGGTGCGCATGTCGGCGCTCTGCCTGAGTTGGCCCGTCGTCTGTCTTTCATCGGCATCGTGGCCAACGACGAGACCGGCGCCGCGCTGCAGGCCGCCCTCAAGCCCGGCCAGCAGCTGGTCACCCGCGAGGGCGCCGTCTGGCGCTGGGACGGCTACACGATGCGGGCCGGTGCGCCGTCGACCGCGGCCGTGCGGCTGAGCCAGCGCAACCGCCTGGCCGAGATTCGCCATCAGATCGACGGCATCGCCGCCGAGCAGGCGATCGAGCAGGCGCGCGTCGATGCCGAGAAGAGCTGGCTCGCCGCGGCCCGCGATGCCGAGAAGACCTGCGTCGACCAGGCCCGCGCCCACGAGCGCAGCGTGGCCGACGCCGCGCGCCGTAAGACGCAGGAGGCCGGCGAGGCGACCCGGGCCGCCGAGCGTGCCGCTCAGGCGGCCATTGGCACGGCCGAGCGCTTGGCCACCCAGGCCCGCGACCGTCACGTCGAGATTGCCCGACGCACCGACCAGCTGCGCACCCGTCTGGCCGGCATCGAGACGGCGGTGGCCGAAGCGCTGGGCGACATCGCCGAGGTCGAGATGCGCCGCACCTTCCGCGAGGCGCGACTGTCGTCGATCGCCGACACGCAGGCCGACCGCGCCGAGGCCGGTGCGCTGCGCGTGCGCATCGCCGAGCTGCGGGCGGCGCTGGTCGAGGCCGAGGGCCAGTGCGACCGTCTGGCGCGCGAATCGAAGATGCGCACCGAGCGGCTGGCGCAGATCGCGCAGGACCACGAAGGCTGGAGCAAGCGTCTGCGCGAGGCGGACGGCCAGATCGTCGAACTCGACGCACGGCGCGAGCAGACCGCGGCCGCGATCGCCGAACTGGCGGCCAAGCCGGCGGAGATCGAGGAAAAGCGGTTCGTGCTCGGCGAGGAGATCGACAAGGCCGAGGCCAACCGACAGGAAGCGGCCGACCGCCTTGCGATCGGCGAGACCCGTCTGCACGAGGCCGACAAGGCGCTCCGCCAGGCCGAGACCGAGATGGGCCAGGCGCGCGAGACCCGCGTCCGCCGCGAAGGCCAGGTCGAGCAGGCCACGAAGGATCGCGAGGCGGTGGTCGAGCGCATCGCCGAGCGTCTGCGCTGCGAGCCCGACGGCGTGATGGCGCTGGCCGAGGTCCAGTCGCTCGACGAACTGCCCGATCTCGAGAAGGCCGAGCACAAGCTCGAGCGGCTGGTGCACGAGCGCGAGACGATGGGCGCCGTCAACCTGCGGGCCGAGGAAGAGGCCAACGAGCTCGAGCAGCAGATCACGGGCATGACGACCGAGCGCGACGACCTGGTCGCCGCCATCGGTCGCCTGCGCCAGGGCATCCAGAGCCTCAACCGCGAGGGCCGCGAGCGATTCCTCGCCGCCTTCGAGCAGGTCAGCGGCCACTTCCAGCAGCTTTTCACCAAGCTGTTCGGCGGCGGCAAGGCCGAGTTGCGGCTCACCGAGTCGGAGGATCCGCTCGAGGCCGGCCTCGAGATCCATGCCAGCCCGCCGGGCAAGAAGCTGCAGGTCATGTCGCTGCTCTCGGGCGGCGAGCAGGCCCTGACGGCGCTGTCGCTGCTGTTCGCGGTGTTCATGACGAACCCGGCGCCGATCTGCGTGCTGGACGAGGTCGACGCGCCGCTGGACGACCTGAACGTGGAGCGTTTCTGTGGTCTGGTGAACGACATCGCCGGCCGCACCGACACCCGCTTCCTGATCATCACCCACCATCGCGTCACGATGGCGCGCATGGATCGCCTCTACGGCGTGACCATGACCGAGCGCGGGGTCTCCCAGCTCGTCTCCGTCAACCTGCAGGAGGCCGACCGCATGGTGGCCTAGGACGGCCCGACCGAGTTCAGCCTAAACAACAAGACTATCTTCCTCTCAAAAAACTGGGCGCCGGCTGGCCTGACGGCGCCCATTTCTTTGCCCGGCTTCGCCGGGCCGCCCTTCTCAGGGCAGGAGCGGGCCTGTAGTGTCCGGCCCATGCCCGATACGCTCAGCTCCAACGTTACCGATGTCATCGAACTGACGCGCACGCTCGTCCGCTGCGAGAGCGTGACGCCGCGCGAAGCCGGTGCCTTGCAGCTGTTGGAACAGACGCTGGCGCCGCTCGGCTTTGCCTGCGAGCGCATGGATTTCACCGAGGCCGGCACCGACGACGTGGCCAACCTCTATGCCCGCATCGGCGGCGGCGGGAAGCATTTCTGCTTCGCCGGCCATTCCGACGTGGTGCCGGTCGGCGATCTCTCTTCCTGGACGATCGGACCGTTCGCGGCCGAACTCTCCGGCGGCTATCTGTTCGGTCGTGGCGCCGCCGACATGAAGGGCGCGATCGCGGCTTTCACCGATGCCGCCGCCCGCTTCCTCAGCAAGCGCGGGCGTGATTTCGGCGGCTCGATCAGCCTGCTGATCACCGGCGACGAGGAAGGCCCGGCGATCAACGGCACCGTGAAGATGCTGCAGCGACTGGCCGGGCGCGGCGAGACGATCGATGCCTGCATCGTCGGCGAGCCCACCAGCTCGAAGCGTTTCGGCGACATGATGAAGATCGGCCGGCGCGGCAGCATGACCGTCGACCTGGTCGTGCGCGGCGTGCAGGGCCACGTGGCTTACCCTGAGCGGCTCGACAATGCCGTCCATCGCCTGTCGGCGATCATCGAGGCGCTGGTGCGCGAGCCGATCGACAAGGGCAGCACGCATTTCCAGCCGACCTCGCTGCAGTTCACGACCGTCGATGTCGGCAACCCGGCGACCAACATCGCGCCGGGCACCGCCAGGGCGCGCTTCAACACCCGGTTCAACGACCTCTGGACCTCGAAGACGCTGCTCGCTCACCTCAAGGAGCGCATCGAGCGCGCCAGCGAGGCGCTGGGCGGCAATGGCACCGTCGACTACAGCGTCCAGGTCTCCGGCGAGTCCTTCTATACGCCGCCGGGACCGCTGAGCGACCTCGTCGCGGGCGCGGTGCGCGACGTCGCGGGAGTGGAGACGGAACTGTCGACGACGGGCGGCACGTCGGACGCGCGGTTCATCCGCAGCTACTGCCCGGTCCTCGAATTCGGGCTGGTCGGCGAGAGCATGCACAAGGTCGACGAGAAGAGCGCGGTTGCTGACCTCAAGATGCTGGCCCGCGTCTACGAAACGGTACTCGACCGTTACTTCGCGGTCTGATTGCGTGCTCGGCGCCGGCGAAATCGCCCGGGGAATTCAGGGCGCGATCGGGCTCCTGAAGCGCGACCCGGTCGCACCGTCCTACTTCGACAATACGCGGGAAGCCTGCGTGC
>JAESFK010000299.1_pt1 | contig 30184 bp, 24 predicted proteins | sample 9269391 | NCBI WGS metagenome assembly JAESFK01 (sample SAMN14506231, study PRJNA617097) | algae metagenome | isolation source: Drouetiella hepatica UHER 2000/2452 and co-occurring heterotrophs from... | place: Slovakia: Slovak Paradise National Park, Hrabusice, Kosice Region | collected 2000-01-01
AAAATTCTCGTGAAAAACTTTGAGCGGACATTGCCGAATGCCACGACCAAGATTCACCTCTGCTTCGTTAGGCTAATGGTGAAGAGGCTTGCAGCATCTTCTTAAGATCTCAAATGGGTTCTATAGAAAACGGTGTTTTGCACGGTCACGTTTGCGGCATCGGCAGCACTGATGCCGCCGCCGACCCATCCAGCAGAGTTGTTGGCGATCGTCGTGTTAATGATATCCGTGTCGCTGTAGAGCGTCATGCCGCCCCCGACGTTGCTGAAGCCATCGCCAAATACCTTGTTACCTGAGAAGGTGCTGTTGGTAATTGTGGTGCGAACGTTGTTCACCCACAAACCGCCGCCCTGGTCGTAGCCCTCGTTATTGGCGATCGTAGAGTTGGCGATCGTGAATTTGCCCCGCGAGTCGGTGCTGTTTCGGATCTGAGTGATGGCTCCACCTTTACCGTTATCTTGTCCATTGGGCAGCCCGGTGGCTTTGTTGCCTGTAAATAGGCTGCTTTCGATGCTAATCACGTCCTCTGGATCAGCAAATAGATGAACTGCACCCCCGGAAGCTTTGGCGCTGTTGCCCTGAAACGTGCTTTTGGTGATGGCGATCGAGTCGTTGGCGCGATCGGTGTAAATAGCACCGCCATAGCCCCGTAGGAAAGGATTTTCTCCGGTGCCGTAGGTAGCAGCGTTGGTGTCATTGTTGATGAATTCGCAGTTGTCTACGGTCAGCTTACCGTTGAGGCTGTTGACCGCCGCACCGTTGATTCCTCGGTTGTTGGTGAACTGGCTGTTGCGAAGGGTGATGGCTCCCGGACTGACAAAAGCGATCGCCCCAGCGCCGCGCTCATTGTTTCCGGCAATTGCTTTGTTCCCGTCAAACTGCGATCCGGTGACTGTCAGGCTGTTCTCCCAAGCGCAGTAAATCGCGCCACCGCCTTGATCTGCCGTGTTGTTGACGAACTTAACGCCATCAATGTTGATTACTGCCTTGTGTTCGCCCTTAATTGCGCCACCCTGATCGGTCACGTAGGCATTTGCCAGGGTAATGTTTTTCAGGTTGAGGGTGATCGGGCGATCTTGATTGGAATTGACGTGAAAAATTCGCGAGGCGTTGCTGCCGCTGAGGGTGAGATTGGCTGCATCTGTGCCGTCAATGGTCAGGCTTTTGCCGTTGCTCAGCTCAAGTTCGCTGGTCAGCGCGATCGTCTTATTGGCAAGACTGGCAGCAAATTTGAGGGTGTCGCCCGCTTTAGCAGCAGCGATCGCCGCTCTCAGCGAGCCTGCCCCCTGATCTGCCGTGCTGCTTACCGTGACAACTGCCAATTTGCCGCCATAGCTCGCCATGACATCTGCCGTCAGCGCTGGCATTGCGGTGATTTCGCCTGTTGAGACTTCCAGATTCCAGTTGCCCTGCCCGATCGCCTGACGCGATGCAGCGACGGCGGCTCCTGTGAGTTGACTCAGGCGATCGATTAGCGTCAAGCCCTCTGCTGCAACACCACAGGCATACAGCAAAATATTGGCGTGGTCAGAAAGCGCCGATCGCCACTGCTGAATTTGAGACGTATAGCGATCGAAGGTTGCACTATTCAGTTGAGCCGAGCCTAAGTGCAGAGTTCCAGGTTCGCCATGGGCGATGATCTGGAGGCTGGTAATGCCTGAAAAATCCTGTAGAGCTTGGGTAATTTGCAGGATGCCGTCCTGCGTTGCGTCGAGCAAAACAGCGCGTACATCAGGGTGCAGCCCGTTTACAAGGGTTTTGGCATCGGCAACAGCCATGTCAATCAGGACAACCGTGTTGTCAGAGCGATGCAAAGCTTGAGTGGTCATCAAATTTTTCCTGCGAAGGTTTGCCTGGTGCGGGTTCAGGTGCAGATTGAGCCAGTTTTTAGCCTATGGGCGCAGATGAGGGGGCGCTCAGCGCTTGAAGAAGGAGGTTTAGAGCAATTGCAGGTCAATGCGAAGTCAATGCTTGGGGGGCAGAGGTGTAAACTCTGGGGGCAGGGCAAGCGATCGTCTATGCTAAAAAACTGGCTTAGAAAACTGGAGAAACTAGGGTGAGCCAACGGGAGAAGCAGGGGCATTAACGCCTTCAAATTATTCACGCTCTCTTAATACAGCCTTCATCAACTTATTAATGTTCCCGGAAAACTCGCTGTGATAGATGTTGAGTATGAAGGTGATAAAGATCACCTTTATATAGCTGTCGCCAGTTTGCTTAAAACATTGAGGGTGGGGCGCTTCACGCCCCACCCTCAATGTCCTCGTTCTAAGCGCTTTGGTGGTTGCTATGAAAGCTCGGTTGGGTAGCTTATAGACTTATTCAACCCACAGGACGCAGTTATTTACGGCGTGTGATAGTTTATAGAGTGCATTAATTAATACTAAACTCATCAGCCTGTACGGAGAGACTCTGAACTTTACATTATTTTTAACCACAACATTATCTTTTAACCTCAATATTGAGATCTGTCCGCCCAGAATCCTAGGTCTGTGGTATCAAATAGGCAGAGCAATTAGGCAGATTAGTCCGCTACCTTGAATTAGCCATATCCATGGGTTTACTTAAACACGCTTTGCAATTTTTGGCACAGGGATCGCGCGATCGCACCCCTAGCCGTCGTCAGGTAAATCAGTGGTTTAAGTGGTTGGCTCCGGGTTTACTGATCAAGCGCTGGCTGCTGATTAGCGCCACAGGCATGGTGTTTACAGGCTTAGGGTTTGCCATCTGGCTGAACCTGACGCCAGTTTACTACTTCAGCGAATTTGTCCGAGAGCTGCTGCGCACCATTACCGATCGCATTCCCAATTACATCAGCGGCCCTCTAGTGCTGATTACGGGCTTTTTGCTGATTCTCTGGGGGCAAAAGCGAAGCCTAGGCGCAATTACTGAAGTGCTGATGCCTGAAGGCGATGGCGAACTGGTCGATCGCCTAATGACCCATCGGCGGCTGCATCGTGGCCCCAAGGTTGTGGTGATTGGCGGCGGCACAGGGTTGTCAACGCTGCTGCGCGGTCTAAAGGGGCTGAGCGCCAACATTACCGCTATTGTTACCGTTGCCGATGATGGCGGTTCTTCGGGGCGCTTGCGCCGAGAAATTGGCGTACTGCCGCCTGGAGATATCCGCAACTGTCTAGCGGCTCTTGCCGATGAGGAAAAGCTGTTGACGGAGCTGTTTCAGTACCGCTTTCAGGCAGGTGATGGGCTAGTGGGACATAGCTTTGGCAACCTGTTCTTGACCGCCATGAGCGAGATCACGGGGGATTTAGAACGGGCGATCGCCGCTAGCTCCAAGGTGCTTGCCATTCGTGGACAGGTGCTGCCCTCTACCCTCAGCGACATGCGCCTCTGGGCAGAGCTGGCTGACGGACGACGGATTGAAGGCGAATCTAATATTACCGAAGCTAAAGGGAAAATCATCAAAATTGGCTGCACGCCTGCCCAGCCTGCGGCGCTGCCCAGGGCGATACAGGCGATCGATGAAGCCGACTACATTATTATTGGGCCTGGTTCGCTCTACACCAGCATCATCCCTAATCTGCTTGTGCCTGATATTAGAGATGCGATCGCCCGATCTCAGGTGCCGCGCATCTACGTCTGCAATATTATGACCCAGCCCGGTGAAACCGACGGTTACACGGTATCTGATCACATTCGCACGATTGATCAAGTCTGCGGCTGTCCGCTGTTTGATGCCGTCCTTGTACAAAAAACGTCACCCTCGGCACAGTCTTTGATTCATTATGCTCAGGAAGGATCTCATCCCGTGTTTTTCGATCGCGAAGCTGTCGTTCATCTGGGGCGACGTGCCGTTGTTGCCAATGTGATGGACGAAGATGCCTCAACTCGACTCGTGCGCCACAACCACAGCCGTTTGGCTCGGATTCTGCTGCGATGGTATACCCGCACTCAAGGGCTGTGAGCCTAGAGCAAAATAGGTGAAAATATCTCAGGGGAAGTGATAGGGTAATAGGCGATGGAATCCGTAAATCGGGTTTAGCACTCAGCATCCTTGCCCCGTAGCGGCGAACTTACCCAACCCCTACTCTTTGAAATGTCCCAAGAACTTTTGCGATCGCTGGTCTGGATGGATTACCGACTAGCCGTTCTTTTTACTGTGCTTTTGCCTCTAGTGCTGCTGATTTGGGCGTTCGTGCAAAAGGCGGATGCAATGCAGCGTTTGCTCATTATCTACTGGCGCGTGTCGAGCCTTTTAGCGATTACTGTTTATCTGATGATTGGCAGCTTGCCCGTCAGCTTTGTATCTGGACTACTGGCGCGAATTCTGATTCCGGTTAGCCTCTGGTTTTGGGTGGATCTAAACGAAGAAATTGCCGATCAGTCCTCCTCACCGCTGAAGTGGGCTTTCACAAGCTGGCGATGGGCGATTAGCGTCTACTGTGGATTGGGCGCACTGGCAAGTATTCCTTTTCTACAATGCGCGGTGTCTCAAGAAACCTTTGCAACGCCGTTCTGCCAGGTCTGGCTCGATCCGCCCTTTGGCTACAAGAGCTTTTTCCATGCCGCCTCTAAGCCAGAGTTTCTGGGTTTCTTGGGGATTACTGCCCTCGTGATCTACGTCCTTTACCTCGGCTATTTTGTGCTAATCCGGTTGGGCAAGCAGGGGCGATCGGCAACTGAGCAATAATCTGGACAGCAATCCGGACAGCAATCCGGGCAGCAATCCGGGCAGTAGCCTGAACAGTAATTTGGGGAATCATAAAGCAGCGATCTGGACATCAATCTGGATAGTCAAAAAATCTATTTTTCAAATTAGAGGTCTGGTGTATGGTTCAGCCACTCGTGGGAATTATCATGGGCAGCGACTCAGATTTGCCCACCATGCAGGCTGCGATCGCCACCTGTGAAGATTTTGAAGTTCCTTGTGAAGTCGCGATCGTTTCGGCACATCGCACCCCAGAACGCATGATGGAATATGCCCAAACGGCTCATCAACGCGGTTTAAAGGTGATTATTGCCGGGGCGGGTGGTGCTGCCCATCTGCCAGGAATGGTGGCGGCTCTAACCCCGTTGCCTGTGATTGGTGTGCCCGTGCCTTCCAAGCATTTACAGGGAGTTGATTCACTCTACTCGATCGTGCAAATGCCCACCGGAATTCCAGTGGCAACTGTGGCGATCGGCAATTCTCAAAACGCTGGATTGCTTGCCGTGCAAATAATTGCCAGCCATCAGCCGGAGCTATTGGAGAGAGTTCTGCGCTATCGCCAAAGCCTAAAAGAAATGGTCATGAAAAAGCAGGAAAGGCTAGAGGCGATCGGCTACAAAAAGTATTTATCTAATGAAGGCGCAACCAGAGGCGTGTTCGGTAGCGGTATTTAGGTAAGGACTATAGAGCTACGTAATTAAGTTAGGACGAGACTAAGTTAGGACGAGTTATTTTTTGAGAGCCGCGCTCCGCGCGGCTCTCAAAAAATAACTCATTGGGTCTAAGCGCGTAGCGCTACACCGCGTGTTCTAGGGAAATTGATGAAGTGGAGCATAATTAAGGCATAGAGTTTGGTTGCTATCCATGACTCAACTGCTAAATACAGAAGAACGGTCGAATCCAGACGTAGTGACTGAGCTTGACATCAGCCACATTGCAATTGAAGACGACACGCCCGTGGATAATTTTCAATCAGAAAAGCAGCAGCGGCTTTTAGTAGAACCGCTCTATAGCTGCTGGTCGCCCAGTGTGTCGTTCATTGCAGCCTCAAACGTCGGATTATTCTACGGACTGAAACTTGATCCGATCGTCCCGGATGCTTTTCTGAGCCTGAATGTGACGATGCCTGACGACTGGAGCCAGAAGCAAAATCGCTCCTACTTTGTCTGGGAATTTGGCAAGGTTCCAGAAGTTTGCATTGAAATTGTTTCTAATCGCAAGGGCAATGAGTTGTCCTTGAAAAAAGATGATTATGCCCGAATTGGCGTCACCTACTACGTTGTTTTCGATCCGTTGCAGCAGCTTCAGCGAGAAGAGGAGCTAAACGGCAAGACGCTAAAAGCTTGGGCGCTGACGGCGGGGCAGTATGTGGAAATGGCAGAACCCTTATGGCTACAAACGGTAGAGTTGGGTTTGACCCTCTGGCAGGGGTCGTTTGAGGGGCAAGACTCTACCTGGTTGCGTTGGTGCGATCGCCAGGGTCAAGTCATCCCCACCGGAGCCGAAGGCAGAGAAACTGAACGCCAGCGGGCAGATGAGGCAGAATTGAGAGCGAGACAGCTAGCCGAACGGCTGCGGGAAATGGGAATTAACCCCGATGAAATCTAGTGGCTGGATCGAGAGGTGCTTTGACCATTGGAGGCGATCGCCCAAGCATTTTTCAAAATCGCTGAGCAGCCCTATGATGTTTGATGCCAGTTTGTCATAGCAAATTTTGCTACGGCACTTTGATATCTTTACGGGAACCCTACTTGCCGATGCGTTTGGGGGGACGGCGACCAATATATCGCTTCGACGATCGCCTCAGACCCCTTTGCGCAGTAGAGCCGCGACCTGTATCCGCAGGAGCGTCAGGAGCATCTTCTTTCGTTAAGCTGGGTCTACGGATGCGCTCGAATACCCTACTACCCACCTGCCGAAAAACGCTAGGCTGCTGTTCTGGAGTTTCCGGTTCGGCATCGGCTTTCACTTCTTCAGCTTTCAAGTAGCCGACAATGTTCCAAACTGCCAGCCCTGCCATGGCTCCCAATAGAATGCATAGCTCAGCTTGAAAACCTGCCAAAAGAAATAGCAGGATAAAGATGAGCCAAGCCGTTAAACCTGCACGAAACCCATCATCTGACGCAAACTTATACATGCATCACGCTCCCTATGCAGCCCAAAATTTCCAGATCCCCGACTAGATCCCTAACTCGATCTCTGATGCGCCCAGATCCCGCATTAGCGCCTGAATCGGTTGGGTCGTATCAAGGGTCTTGACATAGGGTAGCTCAGTTGGGCTAAAGGGTTCCAAAAATTGTTGGGGCAAAAGATCGGCTGTGGCATCGGCAATGTCTCCGGTGCGCTTTTGCAAACGCGATCGCAGCACTTCCGAGGGTGCATCACAGTGAATGATTTGCAGCGGTATCTCCTGCTTTTGAGCTGCCGCCAGGACAGGTTCACGCAAGACATAGCGATCGTACTTCGCATCCAAAATCACGCTGTAGCCCTGTTGTGCCAGCATAATGCCTAGCTCTAGCAGCCGCCCGTAGGTTTTTTGAGTCATTTCGGCGGAGTACAAGCTTTCGTCGCCGCGCTGATTGAGCGGGATGCCGCCCAGATGCTTCCGCACCGCATCCGATCGAATATGAATCGCGCTACTGAGGCTAGCCAACTGTCGGGCGGTCGTGCTTTTGCCTGAGCCGGATAGCCCACACATCAATGTCAGCTTGCCCTGACGCGGCTGAGAATAGTGCCATGCCAGCCTGTAGAAACGAGCGGCGGTTTCTTTTGCTTTCTCTTTATCGGCGGCTGAAATCGCCGGATCATCTAGCAAGAAGGAGACAATTTTAGCGCGGACGTAGGCTTGACGATTCACGTAGAAGGGCAGAACCTGCAAGCCTTCCCAGTCGCCCGTCTGCTCAATATAAGCGTTCAAAAACAGGGTGCTGAGATCAGGGCGATCGCTTGCCTCCAGATCGCGAATGACGTAGGCAATGTCAAACATGACATCAACAAATCTGAAGGACTCGTTGAACTCAATGCAATCAAATAGCCAGAGACGATCGTTCCACAGGCAAATATTGTCGAGATGCAGGTCGCCATGGCATTCGCGGATACGATCCTGCTGCATTCGTGCCACAAACAGATCAGAATGTTCGGCAAACAGGCGATCGTTGTAGGCGCGGGTTTCATCAAACTGAGTTTGGGTCTGCGATCGCCCAATATATTGCTCAGTTTGCTGAAAGTTCTCATCAATTGCTTCCCGGACTCGCGTCGGTTCGCCAAAGCCACGAATGTAGTCGCTGGTAGAAATCTTGGCATGAAACTGAGCGATCGTCTTCGCCAACTCTTGCAGCAAAGCCTCCGTCAGCTTGCCCTGTCTGTGCAGATTTGCCAGCAGTCCGTCTTGGGGAAACTGCTGCATTTTTAGCGTGTAGTCTGCCGGAGTGCCGGAGCCGTTGAGCTGAAAGCGATCGCCCTCCTCTGCAATGGGCAGCACCTCTAGATAAAGCTCTTGGGCACAGCGTTGGTTGAGGCGCAGCTCTTCTTGACAAAAATGCTGCCGCTTTTCCAGAGTTGAGTAATCCAAGAATCCAAAATTAACGGGTTTCTTAAGCTTATAGGCATAGTCACCCGTCAGCAAAACATAGGACACATGGGTCTGAATCAACTGAATCGGAGGCTGCACCGGATGCGGATAAAACTCCGGCTGCATCATCTGCTGGATTAGAGCGGGGAGAACGCTATCAGTCATGAATAGTATGAGGTCTTCTTTTGTAACAGTTTTGCCGTAACAGCCTAACACTCAAGGGGGACGCAGCATTGCTACGCCCCCAGGATTTACTGAAACCTTAAAATAGCCTGTCTGTTTAGCCCCTTGCAGATTGGAGTTTTGGGATCAGGTTAGGTGGGGGCTGCACCTTCACCCAACCTAATGCGCACCTAATGCGTAACAGAATCTATTCAGCCGCGTCTTCAGCCGCTTCCTCATCTGTCTGAGCTGCCTGACCCAAAATGGATACCACAACGCGATCGCCTTCACCCAAAACCACCACACCAGCAGGCAGCGGCAGTTCGTTCACATGAATAGCATCGCCAATATTCATGTCTGTGACATCAACCTCGATCGCATCAGGAATATTGTCACCTGTGCAGGATACTTCTAGCTCGTTCAGCACGGTGTCCATAGAACCACCTTCTTGCTTTACACCCTGTGCTATGCCCACAAAGTGAATCGGCACCGTGACTTCTAGCTTGTCGCCAGCGCTAACCGAGAAAAAGCTGAGATGGTAGATGTTGCGTTTCCAGGGGTGAGACTGTACCTCGCGCAATAGGGCTTTACCGCTCCAAGGCACGTCAGGTGCATTGATTTTGATCAAAGTATTGTTCAGCGAAGACTTCCTGACCAAGGTTTCAGCCGCCTTAGCATCCAAGGTCAGCGCTATAGATTCGGTGCCCTTGTGTCCATAGAGCACGGCTGGAATTTGACCTCCACGACGAAGGGCATTGGGCTTGCTGCCTTCAGGGCGCTTTTTACAATCAACAGTAAGTTCCATACAGGTTATGTTTGAGTGTTCTAAATAAAACTTTTGGACAGGCGCGACAGAGATCAAGTCTAAACCAATAAGCCTAGACTTAGAGACTAATCGTTAGACTAACCGCTATTCGCCTGAGCGCTAACGGCAGGTTGGCTACCCTTGTCCTGCTCCTCGCTGTAAAGCAACGCGCGCTTAGGGCCGTGAATCGGATCTTCAACAATGATAGTTTGATCGCGGCTAGCCCCCAGAGAAACGATCGCGATCGGCACTTCCATCAATTCTGCCAAAAACTTCAGGTAATCTAACGCCTGAACAGGCAGCTCATCGAGCGATCGACAATGAACGGTAGACTGCTGCCAACCCGGCACGGTTTTGTAAATTGGACGGCACTGGGCAAACTGGCGGGCGTTGCTAGGAAAATCAAAGCACTGCTTGCCATCTAGCTCATAGGCGACGCAGACCTGAATTTCCTCTAGCTCGTCTAAGACATCTAGTTTAGTGATTGCCAGACAGTCTAGCCCGTTAATCCGCACGGCATAGCGACCAATCACGGCATCAAACCAGCCGCACCGACGCTTACGCCCTGTAGTGGTACCAAATTCAGCACCGCGATCGCACAAAAGCTGACCCACATCGCCCATTTGCTCCGTTGGGAAAGGGCCTTCACCCACGCGAGTCGTGTAGGCTTTCGCCACACCAATGACGCGATCGATCATCGTTGGCCCCACGCCCGCTCCCACACAGGCTCCCCCGGCGACCGGATTCGAAGAAGTTACATAGGGATAGGTGCCATGATCGAGATCGAGCAGGGTGCCCTGTGCCCCCTCAAATAAAATATTGCGGCGCTGACGGAACGACTCATAGATTTTTAGGGAGCTGTCTACCACATGGGGACGCAGGCGATCGGCATAGACTTGATACTCTGCAATCACTTCTTCGGGGTCAAGTGGCGACAGCCCATAGAGCTTTTCCAGAATCACGTTCTTGTAGTTGATCGTCCACCGGAGCTGCTTTTTCATATGGTCTGACTCCATCAGATCGACCATGCGAATGCCTGTCCGCTCTGACTTGTCAGCGTAGGTTGGCCCAATGCCGCGCTTGGTCGTACCAATCTTATGTTCACCCCGCCGCTCTTCAGAGGCTTGGTCAATCAGCCGATGGTAGGGCATCGTCACATGAGCCGTTTCGGAAATTAACAGGTTTTGGGTAGAAATACCCAGAGCCTCTAGCTGGTCAAGTTCCTGAATCAGCACTTTGGGATCAATGACCGTCCCTGTTCCAATAATGCACTCTGTGTCTGGATAAAGAATTCCAGAGGGAATCAAATGCAGCTTGAAGGTTTGATCTTGGACAACGACCGTGTGCCCAGCGTTTACTCCGCCTTGATATCGAACAACCACATCGGCCGATCGACTCAGAAGGTCAGTAATTTTGCCTTTTCCTTCATCGCCCCACTGGGCACCAATTACAACGACGTTAGCCAAGATTTTTTCGACTGCTAAACTTTACACAGTCCTTAATTATCCAGAGAAATAGGGATAAGTGTCAACTTATTTCTAAAATCTACCGCATGGCACCCATCGTATTTTTCCAGGCGAGTTCTTTTCCTAAGATCTCTAGCGCTCGCTGTTCGGCTCCCAAAAATAGCTGACTATCGGTGAGTTCTTTGAGAATTTGCTGGGTGAGCTGCGCCGCAAAGCTGCCGCCAAACCGCAATAAATGGCTGTAGTAGCAGAACTGCGATCGCTCCTCTTGATTCAAGTGAAACCGATGGATTTCGTCTTCAGTCATCCGGCAAACAGGTGTATTGACGGGCACAACGACGCGCGGAATGCCGTGAATGCCATAGGTCAGGCTATTCTGCTGCATGATGGTTCCAATCAGCACCACGCCCAGCAGCGTCCGGGTTTCCATGATCAGGTCAGGTGCAAACATTGGATCAGGATCGCTCGTCAGGCGAGGGCCGTTACTGAGAAACGTAGGGTTGAACAACTGCGAGTTATAGACCACGCCCACCGCCCAATGGCGATCGCCCTCGTCTTCAAGTTTGACAAAGCAGCCGAAGCCAAAATCTTCTGGCATGGGCGGACTTGTGACCTCCATCCGATCGTCTACCTGCACGACATAATCGCAATGAGAATTAGATTTGACGACTTTGCCCAGACGCATAGAGATTCTCCGAAACAAGGGGTAGGCGATCGCAGGTGTGAAATTAGCTAGAGAAATTACCTAGATAAGAACAACTTCAACAGAATTGTATCGGCAATCTTAGGCGATCGCGCTTCTCAAAACCCTGCTCAGACTTAAATCTCCTCTTAAATAATCTCAAGTTTCAAATCTCGGATTAATTTCTAGAAGGATCATGGGAACTTTATAGAGTACAGAGCTTTAACCAAGCTCAAAGTTTTAACTTTACGACTGGCTGACCATCCGCCAAACTGTATGACTGAGAATTCTAAGTTTTTTCCAGCGCGAGTTCCTGCTTTAGGAAGCCCAGACTCCATGCAGCAACCCGATCCGCCTATTACTTTGAAGCTGCCCTTGGAAATTGCCAACGCGATCGCCCAGCGCATGAGTCAATCTGGGCAAACCCAGACCCAAGTCATACTAGAGGCGCTAGCGACTAACTTAAAGGAGACGAGCCTGAATGAAAAAGTCGTCTCTGCCCATCCTGTTTTGGAAGAACTGGAACAACTGAAGCAACGGCTGGCTGAGCTAGAAGCCCTCATTCCTAAAGTGGCAATGCTGGAGGGAAAGTCGATCGCCTTCTGAGTCTGCGATCGCCCCTCCCTCAGAAGGCTGACCATATCGATTCTTTGGGCAAAAATTCTTCGGATGCGCTGAAAATACCCAGTGGCTTGACTCCTAGCCCGAAAAATAGCTTGGATCGCCCAGTTCCGGGTTCATCCGTAGCAGCACTTTGGCTGCAAATTAGCCAAGATAACCAACCTCCTGCTTCAGTTCCGGTCAAACATTTGCCGCAACATTGTCCCCAATGTCATCATCCGCTAAATCTACTGACAGAGGATTTTGAACGTCAGGCTTGCGCTAAATGTGGCTGGTCAGAGCCATTGCGATCTCCCCAAGTGCAGGATGCTGGAATGCTAGCGGAACTAGAGCTGAAGCAGCTTTTAGAACAAGCGGCTCTAGAATCTTTGAATAATATGAAAACTCGTAGGGATAGTAGTAGTTAGCTCAGGATTTTTTGTAGCGTGGGCAAAGCCCACGCTACAAAAAATCCTTACCTCTTGAGGACTACCCTGAGTCTATGGGTGAGGTTTCAGAAAGCTGATGAGCTAGGTCGAGCTTCTGAGCAGGATCAGCTACTGCACTAACCGTCTCTTTGACAAAACGACCATATGAGCTAGGAAGACTGTGGGAGCGGCACAAAACTTGCGTAGATTCATGGACTGAACTAGCCAAAGTCAGTTTTGGGCATCTTCTGCAAATCCAGCCCTCTCTAGGGTTGCCCCTGAAGCTATAGCCCCACGTAATTGAGTTAGGACGAGTTATTTTTTGAGAGCTGCGCGGAGCGCAGCTCTCAAAAAATAACTCATCGGATCTAAACGCGTAGGGCTATAAAAGAAACAACAGAAAAAGCGAATAAAGTAGTTAATCTTACAGAATAAATTTTATTTCTGTACATTGAAACTACTTCTATTGATAGGTGTACGGCTTCAGAAAGTCCCATAAATTGATGATGTTATTGAAAAATCAATGTCTAAATTGATAGAAATTAGGAGTAGATGATATGGCATACATGGATGACCCGTCAGGCAGAATAATCGATCGCCCGATCGCCGTTCCTGCGGTTGACTACCACGATCGCGTTCGTTGGGGTCCTATTTTTGCGGGACTGGTTGTGGCATTGAGTTCTCAGCTTGTCTTGAGCAGTTTGGGAGCAGCGATCGGCTTGTCTACCATTGCGGGTTCTGGCGCACCTCGAACCAACGCTCCAGACGTTGGTTCGGCTGTGGGCATTTGGGCAATTATCAGCCTCTTGATCTCTTTGTTCTTGGGCGGTTGGATCATGGCAAGAGCCTGTGGATCTATGAGTCGCAGTACGGCTCTCCTGAATGGGGCCATTCTGTGGGCAACCACGCTTGCCATCAGCGCATGGCTTCTTTCTAGCGGTGTGTCCGGTGCGTTTGGCGTGGTGGCGCAAAACGCGACTGGTATCATTGAGCAGGCTCAGCAGAGTGGTGTTCCTGTTCCAGGAGTGGACGCGCCCGCTCCGTCTCCCAGCGTTACAGCCCAACAGACTCGCGATATTGCAGGCAATGGTGCAAAGATAGGCTGGTCTTTTGCCTTGGGTTCGCTGCTGGGTCTACTGGCATCGCTAATTGGAGCTTCTGCAGGTGTTCGTCATCCGCGCACTGTTGCTGTCTCTAGAGATGCAGAAACTTACTCCAGGTAATTCTCTGCGATAACATAGCAGCCGCCAAAGCGGTTAGGACGGAGATATTTTTGGTGGGGCGCTTCGTACCCTACTAAAAATGTTCTAAGTAATCCAGCGCAGCTCGAAAAACTGCGCTGGATTACTATTATTCGTTCGAATAGGGTGTGAACTTAAGATACTTTGATGTTGACACACTATAACTATCAGTGACGTCAACCTTGTGTACATTAAGAATAAACGTTAGCTCTCTCTGATGTCTCAGGCTATACTTACTTTGAGTTTCTTATGAGTTTCTAGTTTTTAAAATAAGGCGATCGCTCCATTCTTTTTTTGTGTCTTCTCTTTCCATATTTCCTACAAAACAGGGGTAGCTTTAAGCTACCCCTGACAATCGCCTCTATTTTAGTCTAGAAGCATCGGACTAAATCTTCACGACTGAGACAGTGACCTCACCTTGATTGTCCTCAAGGTGAGTGTCGAAGAAAAAACAGCATAGGTTTGCCGTTTCATGGACTTGAAGATTGAGCGTTTCATCATATCCGTTGAGAGTTGACCAAGTGGCACCCACAACGGCATTTGTCTTCTGGTTAACGACCTTGCCGCCGTAGATCCACAGCATAACAACTGGCTCACCCGCAGCATCGCCGTAGCCAAAGCCTCCCTCTTTAATCCGAATGAGATATTGACCCGGCTCCAAAACTTTAGAGACTGCTTTCTCCATCTGAAGCTTACTCATCTCTGACGCATCTAAGAAGAAGCAGTTACGCTGACTATGCACCTTGAGGGTGGTAATGGAGCAGCGGCTTGGTGCTGAGGGCGGAGGTGCCAAGTCTGCTATCGCGCTAGCTCCTACAGCTACCCCAGCTACCGCAGCATTGTCTAAGTCTGCGCCGATTCGGACAGGATTGGATCGCGCTAACTTCAGCCAGTCTCCTTCGATCGTTTCATAGCCAATTTCTGCCACGTAATCACGATCGACTGCCGGAATCGAGACATGATGATCTGACTCTAAACTCTGCAAATCGTAAACTTGCAGACTGTGGGCAGGGCGATCATCCAGATCAATATCCGTCGCATCATAGACTCGAAGCTGAAACTTTGTACCGCCCTGCTCTCGCAGCGCAGCTTTACTAACCTCTGGAGCTTCCCAGTAAGCGTAGGCATCGTCAGCAGCACGCGGAGTCAAAATGATTCGACTGTCATCCACTACCGTAGCCGGATCAAGCAAAGGCACAGTTTCAGAGGGTATTGCTGCAACTGCTCCTGCCGCTGCAACTGCCGTTAAAGCTGCCCCTCCAGCCAGACCTGACAGACTTAGCCCATCGTCAGCCTTGACGGGTTCACAGGCTACTCGGACTGAATGCGATCGCGCCAGCTTCAACCAGCGGTTGTCATCCGTCACATAGCCCAACTCGCTGAGGTAGTCTCGATCGCACTGGGGAATTGGCACATGCAGATCTGGATCAGCTTCACTGCAATCAAATTCCTGCACGCTGTGGGCTGGCTGATGATCCAAATCAATATCAGTCACATCTGAAACTCGCAGCTTCAGCTTTCTGCCACCCTGCTCCCGCAGCTCTGCCCTATGCTCTTCGGGCGCTTCCCAGTAGGCATAGGCATTTTGGGAATCACGAGGCGTGAGAATAATCCGGCTATCCGGCGATCGTCGTCCTGCACCCACCACAGCGCCCAGAGCCGCAGCACCTGCCGCAGCACCTGCCGCAGCACCCACAGCAGGGATCACGGCTGGGATTACAGCTGGAGGGATTGCAGCAGGAGCCTCGACAGGAGGCGGGACAGGAATAGGGGGAGTAGGCGGCACTACAGGAGGCGCAACCGGAGGCGGCACCACTGCAGTGGGCGCAGTATCTCTTCCCCTAGATAGCCACCACAAGCCACCCCCGATGAGCGGCAGCAACAGCCAGCCCAACCAGCCTGGAAAGCCTCCTGGCTCAGCTGTCGCCACAGGAGCAACCGCAACCGTGGGTGAAGCTTCTGGACTCACAGCTTCAGCCACAGATGGAGAAGCTTCTGGGGAAGCTGCGGGACTGGGCACAACAGCAGCAACAGCCGCCGCTTCGGTCGCTTTAGCCGCCGAGATAGCTGCTAGACCTGCTGGAGAGGTAGCAAATCCCAGAAATGCCAGGACTGCTGGGTTGGCAGCATCCTTGTAGGCGTAGCCACGCGGCTGAGAAAAAGGATAGCGCGGATCGTCCGGCAGCGTTTTGTGCATTGAGATGATTTTGACATTAGGTTGGTCTAAAACCTGGCTGGCGATCGCATAGCTGATCCCATCTTTGCCAAGATCCTGAACCACTGCTGCTGTTTCATCAGTTGCCTCTTGGGTCGCATTGGAGCCAGTTGCAAAGGGCGTGCCTGAAAAGACGTCGTATTTACTGAGTGAGATCCGAGTGTCACTAAAGTCAGGACGATCGATAAACCGAATTGGCCCCGGCTCACCCCCCAGTTCTGACCAGTCTGTGATCTCACCTCGGAAAATTCTGGCAAATTGGTCAAAGGTGATATCTCCACTGAAAGGGTTTTCAGGAGAAACAATGATGGCAACCTTTTCACGGCTGAGGGTGGTTTCAGTCAGCCCTTGAGCCTTCTCTTCGTCAGTAAGAGGACGACCGATCGCCGCCAAGTCAATATCGCCTTTCAGTAAAGATTGCAGCGCGTCGTCAGTTCCCGTCGCCGCCAAGTTTACCGTCGTACCCGAAAATTTCTCTTCAAAGCTTCTCTTCAGCGCTTCGTTGATCACCGTCATACTGCTGGAGCCATCTAGCTTCACAGTAGTCCCGCTAGGCACTGCGCTGGGTAGGGGGAAGCTAGTCGGCACAGGGGATTGCGCCAGCAGCACGGCATCTGTTTTGATCGCTGCAACGGCTGAAGTAGTCATCAGCGTCAGTAAAGCCGCAGATACCCGAACAGCCGATCGCTTAATTAAAGTTTTTTTTGAACTCAGCATGATGCGTTCCTGCATGGGAAAAGGTTAAATTCGCACAACAGAGAGATTCACTTCCCCATCATTATCTTCAAGATGAGTATCGAAAAAGAAAGCGCATAGCGTTGCAGTTTCTCTGACTTCTAAGGTCAGCGTGTCATCATACCCATTCAGAGAAGACCAAGTGGCGTTAACCTCAACGTTTGTTTTTTTGTTAACCACTTTTCCGCCATAGATCCACAGCAGTACCAGAGGTTCGCCTGTACCCCCAGCTGCTGAACGGTAGCCAAACGTGCCGCTTTGGATTTTGACAATATTGATACCTGGCTCCAGAGGCACAGAAACAGAAATCTCGCTCTGAATCTGCTGCATTTGTTCTGGGCTGAGCCTATAGCAATTGTGCTTGCTATGAATTTTCAGATCGGTAACTACACATCCTTCCATGGTTCACTTCCTCAATCACTAATGTTAGTAATGCCCCTCACACTTATCAGCTTGCGAAACTCAAATGCTTATCAAAGTCCACCAGCTAGAAACTCAAAACCGCTCTCCGTAGATCTAGTAAAGCGTTGTCTCCAGAATGGTCATCTTTAATAGATCGCAGCTTGCCTATACTGATAAAGATTTCAGGAGAATCATATCTGGTTATTAATTCAATGTAAAGCTCAGCGAATAGGTTGCAGCTTCAAGTCAGACAATGTGTTTTATCTCACCTTTTATACCCAGTTCGATAAGCCCAGAAAAAGGTGAGTTAAGGGCGTAAGTTAACCAAATAGAGCGTTCTCACACAAGCTAAACCTTTGTATTTTTGTCTTGCTCCATATTTGCTAAGAGGCTGAATTACTTGTCAAGAGGCTGATTGAAAACTTTGGCGTTGCTGATTTTATGCAGCATTACGTAATTGGGTTGGGATGAGTTATTTTTTGAGAGCTGCGCGGAGCGCAGCTCTCAAAAAATAACTGGTTGGATCTGAGCGCGTAGCGCCATACAGAAAATCAGCAACGCCAAAATTTGAAACATGGTTTATCTTTGGGGTGAGTTGCAGCCCCGTTGAGAGAGTATTGCTTCATGCCATCGCAGGTGACGTCATTGCACAGCCAGGTAAATCAGCCATTGCAGGCTACACAGCCAGAATTGCCCCTAGAAGCTGCGCCGGGAATGGTGTCTAGTGCCCTGACATCTAACCTCTTGACATCTAGCCCCCTGACAACCGTACGGCGCGGTCGTCGTCACAACGTTAAGCGCCCTAGAACTAGCCCTGACCTGTTTCCGCAGGGATTGACCGATCGCATGGCATCCAATCGCCTAATTTGGGAAGGCTGTACCGTTCTTAGTCAGGGTCGCAGTCTAGACTGGTCAAACACAGAGGATGGGCTGTATTACCAAAGCCCGGTTGCTAAAGGCAAAGGCTATATTTCTTTCTCGTTAACCAACGACCTGTACCTCAAAGATCCCAGCGTGCTAGAGGGCGAAGTTGCCCTAGCGCTGATTGAAGAATTTGACATTCGAGCCGCTTGTCTACACCTAATCTATGCTGCCTTTGCTACACAGCTAGAGCGCCCTTGGGAGCAGCAGTTTGTAATTAGCGATCGCCAGCTAGAGCGCTATTTAGGGCTAGATAAGAACAAAAAGCTCAATAAACAGCAGAAATTAGAGCTGCTGCTGCATCTTGCCAAACAGCCCTGCTCCCTGCTGGTCTACGTTTCTTGGCCGGATAAAGGCAAAGTCAAGTCCTTTAGCGTCAGCCGCACTTGGCTCTGGGAAATTTCGGAGCCAATCCTGCATTTTCAAGAAACGATCTCTGGGCATTCAGAGCTAGTCGGCTTTACCCTCCAAGTGAGAGCCGGAAACTGGGCGCAGTATTTTCTCAACGCCGAACGCTGCAAAGATGGCACGGGCTATTACGAGTACGGTATTTTATCTCAGTCCTTGCTCCAAGACGTGATGAGCCTCTGGTATAACCACGAGGGAGCCGCTCGTCTAATGCTGTGGCTACTGTTCAAAACGCGAGTCAGCAATAGCCCTGTGCGAGTAGGGACGCTGTTTAAGGTTGCCTTTGGAGTCGAGAAGATCGAGCTGGCGCGGGAAGATGCCTTTGCCCGTAAGCGCCTCGTGAAGCAGTGGAAATCGTTACTCAAGGTTCTGCACGAACGGGGCTGGAAGCTCACCTTTGATGCGGCAACCTACCCGCCTCAGTATTTGCCGGACTTCTCTGAACTGGTTCCCTTAAGCAACATTCCAGATGATCCCCAGGAGGCAGCAGAATTTTGGGCGAAGGATGCTCAAAAAGCTGACGGTACTCGGTTGACCGACATTACCCGTAAGCCCTACGGCGGCTTTGAGCCGCTATTGACTGGGCTAATGCTGATCCAACCGCCCCACGAAATCACGACCCGACTGCAAGAGCTAAATCCGCGATCGCCCATTGCTAAACCCCAGCTCTACCTGACTGAAGCAACTGCTGAACCCAACTCACCAGAATGCAAGCCTTTGTCCGGCAGGTCGCCTAAGCGCTCTACCCCTCGTAAGTCTAAGCCGCTGGTTAAATCCGGTCAGGAGTTAAAAGACCTGCGCGTCTCTAAAGGCATGACTCAAAGCGCGCTGGCTACCCATTTGGGCAAAAGCACAAGTTGGGTGAAGCTGGTGGAAACCGATCGCCGCAACATCACAGCCGCCGATCAAGAGCTATTGCAACAGCTCTTTGAAATGTAGCCTTTTACTTCGTTTGGGCTCGCGTACAAAATAAAACCCAGCAGCTTTTTGGGTAGTGGTATTTAGGTAAGGACTACCGTTTGTTGGAAGTGCCGCGCGACACTTCCAACAAACTATTACAGGTTAATCAATTTGTGATCCTTGGCATAAACATAGAGACCCTCTAGGATAAAACCTAATCAACGGGCGATCGCACTCAAATTTCCTCTAAACCCTTCTCTCTAAAACCGGAAAAGCACACTCAGCCCTAGCCCGCTCTGAACCAAATCGAGTTCAGTCCGACTTAACCCTTCCCCGTCCCGAAAGTCAGATCCGTTGAAAACATAAGCTAACTTGACGGAAGACGATCGCGACAGAGCGTAACTGACCCCAAACTGCAAATTCCAGGTAATATCGCGTTCAGCGTTGAGGTTAAATCCTGACACATCACCCCGAAAACCAAGACTCCAGAACCGTGAGAGCGCCGTTCCAATGCGAATCCCGACTAGCGGCTCCAGCGTGGTTCGGGAAGAGCTAAACTCTTGGTTTCTCAAGACTGCGTTCGGGCCAAGGCGCGCTTCGTCAATTTCCAATTCTTGCCTTGAAATATTGGTTCGCACCCCCAGCACAGGTTCGATGACCAAGACCGGAAAGGGATTGGTGGGAGTTGGCGAACTCCGTAGGGAAGTGTTGACGACGGTGTAAAACGCAGCTAAATCAATCTTGCCTCGCCGGACAGTCACGCTTCCGTCGGCCTCGCCCCTCAGCTCAATCGGAATCCCAAAGCGATTCAGACTCCCGGCTGGAAACGTCACCCCCAGCGTGCCGCTATTTCCTGCCGCTAGGTAAAACCCTTCGAACAAGAACCCCAAACGACCCCGTTGCGCCTCAAATCGCAGCCCTGCATCAAAGGCACGATCGAGACTCAGAACGTCATCTAGCCCTGCCTGAATCGAGGTCGATCGCCCCAGTACGCTTACGTCAGCGCTGATATCAAACGGTATGAAGACATATGGCTCTACTGAAAACCGCCAGCGATCGCCCGACCTTGGCTCACTGGAGGCTGCGGGATCTGCGGGCAGCGCCTCAGCCGGATCAACAAGTTCAACGTCGCTTTCCGGCAGATCGGTCGGTTCAAGCTCAGGCAAATCCACGGGTTCAACGTTGCTTTCCGGCGAACTAACCGTACCTGATGGGTCTTGCGCTAGCTCCGACGCTTCGCCCCTTTCCGCATCGGTCAACAGCTGCGTCGAGGCGGGTGGCAGCGGCTCCAGCGCGGGCAGTTCTGCGGGAACATCGCGGCTGATCTGAGCCTCTGCGGCGATGGCTGGAATCTGGGGCAGCAGTATGTCGAGTGGGGACGTGTTGAGCTGAATCGGGTCAGCCTGGATCGGATCAGGCTGGGTGGTACCGGGCTGAAACGTGCCAGATGGAAACTTTGAAGCCTGCCGCAGTTCCCCTAGGGCAGACGCTTCAGCAATCGCAGTCAGCTCTGGATTTTCCACGGCATCCGGGCTAATGGATGCGGCATCCGCCGGACGCTGCTCGATCGCCTGGGCTGGAGCGACCCACAGCACTGCTGCTCCAGCTGCGATGGAGGTTGCAATGGAAAAGAGATGGGCGATCGCTCTGACTCGCCGCACCTGAGCATGATGCCCGTCTAAGGGACTGCCTTGAGGATAATTCTGACAAAACACAGATCTTTCAAACATAATGCAAGCTCTAGAGGGTTAACAAAGAGATGTGTGAAGGCAAAGTTTCTGCTATGAGACTCGACAAAATGTTGAAATTTCAGATAATACTTTGTTGAGTCTTGCTTCTCTAGCTCCGGGGTTAGAAAAGACTCAAAATTAGCTCAGCAGATTCTTATAAATCTTGCCGTCTTTCAGAATCACCACGAAGTTTTGGGTAGGGTTGTCAATGAGCTGAATGTTCTCCAATGGATTGCCATTGACTAGCAGCAAATCAGCGAGTGCGCCCTCTTCCACAACACCCAGCTTGCCGGGATAAGGATTGCGTGGCCCAGACAAAGCCAGCAGTTCGGCATTATCGTGAGTCGCCATCTTCAGCACTTCCGCAGGCGTATACCAGCGCACCATTTTTGACAATAGTGCGCCTCGTCGAGCCGCTTTCGCGGGATCATAGAGTATGTCAGTCCCCCAAGCCGTTTTGATGTTGTATTGCTTAGCCAGCCCATAGGCAATATCAGTGCCTTCTGCTACTTGCAACTGCTTTCTGCGGCTTTCAGTCCCTTCAGGATAGGGGTTGGCATCTTCATCATCCAGGAAGGGCTGCATACTCAGCCAGACTCCTTTTTCGGCCATCAGTTTGGCAGTCGGCTCATCTATGAGCTGACCATGTTCAATACACTTTACCCCGGCTTGAATAGCAGTCTGAACTGCCTTCGGCGTGTAGGCATGAACCGTGACATAGGTGTTCCAGTCTGAGGCTGCATCGACAGCAGCACGAAATTCTGCATCGGTGTATTGGGCGACATCGATTGGGTCGTAGGCCGAGGCAACGCCGCCCCCCGCTGCTAGCTTAATTTGGCTAGCGCCCCTCATGAGTTGCTCGCGGGTGGCACGGAGCACTTCGGGTACTCCATCGGCGATCGCCCCTACGCCATATTTCTCTGCCAGACTGAGTTCTGAGGTCGCTGTTCTGGGCAGTTCATCCAGCGTGCGAAAGTCTCCATGCCCGCTGGTTTGGGAAATCATCGCGCCCGACGGCCAGATGCGCGGCCCCGCTAGCTCACCGCGATCGATCACTTTCTTCAGGTCGAATGCCGGACCAGCCAAATCCCGCACCCCCGTAAAGCCGTTCATCAATATCCGGGTCGAACTTTCGGCAGCGGCCCGAAACACCTGCTGCATTAGCGCATCTCCCTCAGCCCCTGCCTCCAACAGAGATGCCTGACCAGCAACTCCCTCCAGAACTAGGTGAACATGGGCATCGATCAACCCTGGCATCAGCACTCGCTCTGCGCCTTCGATGAGAAGAGTGCGAAGGTCGGCTGGAATGGGGATGGGCGAGGTGGAAATTCGCTCAATTTTGTTATCAACAACTAACACATTAGAAGGCGCTGAGAGTTGAGGGGAGATGCCATCAAAGATCCGCACATTCTGAAACAAAACGCGATTGATGTTTTGGTTCGGAAGACTTTCAGATGGCTGGCTCTGCGCCCAGCTCACTTGCGTCGCCAACCCAATTAGAGTTAGTAGAACACATCCTAAAATCCCTAAGATAAATGAGTATCGAAATCGTGAACCCATATTGCCTCGCATTCAAAATAGCTTGATTGGTTTCAAAGACAGCCTGCTTGACTTAGGATTTTTCAAACTTTGAATTGCTCGCTGCCTAAATCTTGAAGATTGGCGCTTAAAAAGGAAAGATATAGCTTAGACAAAAGTGTATCCGTACACGAGGTCAAGGAGTCAGTAGAATTGAGGCCGTTCAGGGAGAGGAAGTCATAAAAGGCGGAGGGAGAGCTTCCGTGTATAGGTAGCGACTGATTTAGGACTGCTGTATCACACTGCTACTAATGCAAACATTAGTTCAGAAAAGCGATCGCCTACGATTGCTTCTGGCGATAGGTTTCTTTTGCCTGTTCGTGCTCCCGAAATAGGTTAAAAAATGCACAATTATGATATTCTCTCGCAACTTTATTTGCAAGTATTCTTTCGCAAACAGTTGCGGAAGCGGGAGACTATGCTAGTAGTGGGGACGATCGCAAGTAGTCTGCTCCTATTCACAACAGTCCCTTTATTGGGATCACATCTTGCCCAAGCACAGCGCCCCTTTAACGTCAATTGCTGCAAAACCTGCTTATCTTGAGCGCTTGATTGCTGCGATTGCTGCGATTGCTGCGATTGCTCAAGATGGCGATCGTCTCATTAACCTATTCCAAGACATTTGCCAAAGTCTAGGCAGAAGGGAAAATGGTTGCCTTGTCGAATCACAACAGTAGTTTTCAAGTGAATCTCAACGCCATTCCGTTTGGTGAAAAGGTGGCATTGGTGATGGCTGATAGCGTTATTTCATACCGATTTAAACGAATTTGTGGGCACATCGAACCTCAGAAGGGGCTTGGCAATTCCAAGCCCGTACCGGGATCTGTCGCGGTTCCAATTCAAATTGGTATCACGCCTAAAATTTTACGCTTGGAAAGGCACCCCGCGTGACGCCAAGCTGATTGTGTAGCTTCAAATCACGCCAGAGCTGCGAACCTGCGATCTCTCCACGCAGAAGCTTTTGATAGCTGGCGATCGTCCGTGTGACCTCTTCTGGAGATTCGTTCACAAACTCTAGACGAAACTGATGGATACCCAGCTTAATTAAATGCTGGACATACTCAGCTCCGGTCTGAGCCTTGCCGTTAAACACCGTGTTTCTACAGCCTGTATCTGCTTTGAGGATATGTTCGATCCCAATGCGATCGCGTAGCTTAACTTCCTGAGTTTCGCAAGGACGACCGCAGTTTGTATAGTCTGTTCCTTCAGTGAGGAAAGCGCAAAAGACGCAATGTTCCATATGAAACATCGGCATATGTTGGTGAATGGTGACTTCAAACCAGTCCGACGGGCAGCCCGTAATCAAATCCTCAAGTTGACTAACATTCAGATCATAGGAAGGCGTAAGCCGCTCTAACCCCAACTGTTTTAGGTAATCTGCCGTCAGTGGATTAGCAACGTTGAAGGAAAAATCGGCGATGCAGCGATCGTCCGCAAAAAACTTCAAATGATCATAGTTCCGCACCAAGTAGCCATCTGCATTGCAGGAGCGAACTTGCTTCAAAATCCAGTCTTCGCCCGGTTTAGTGATACGAGGTGGCGCAACCCAGATTGTAGAAGCCGTTTCCTCGGCTGAGCGAACTATCCTCACCGCTTCTCGGTAGGCGCGAGGATCTTCCAGTTCGCAATAAAGCGTTTTGATGCCGCCGTCCAAAGCTGCCTGTAGCTGTGGCAGACTGCGAACTAACGCAATCAGCGAGGGAACGATCGCGCCAGAAGAATCAGCAGACGGAAGCAGATCTCTATAGGAAGCGGCTTGAAGTTGCCAGCACTGAGGACGCGATCGCTGCTCTTCCAATTGAGCCACAATCTCGCGCCGAAGACGATTCAGTTCGCTCATGGGCAGCATGACTGAACCGTTTAGATGATGGGTGAGTTTGCCTAGACAGAAGGGAGTGTTGCCCAACCGACCCAACTGATCCTGAAGGCGATCGCCGTCTAAAGGTTTAGTATGTGCCTCAATCAGCGGCATTGCAGATTCCACCTGTACGATGTGTCCTTGCGGATCGCGGGCAATCACCACCAAGGGCTGATCCACTTCGCCATAAATCTCAAGCCGAATCGGCTGCTGAAATTGCGGCGTATCCCCTGCATAACTTTGTCGCACTTGGCGATCGAATTCCGGATCGCTGGTTTTCCAGATTTTATCTCCCACATGGATGCGCCGTGTGTCTAGACTATCTCTTCCAAATGTTAAAACAGACGACTGTTTCTTATGTTCTACAGCGTAAATTCTGCCGCCTTCTTCCTGCGTCTCTGGATGTCCATTATCAAACACGACTCCATCCCCAGGTTTTGCAGGAGCCTGTAGCTTGACAATCACCTTATCTTCATAGATTTGAATCACTTCACCGAGATAGACGCCGCGCTTTTTGCCGAAACGCCCATGCACTAATTCCTGATTATTAATGCCCTGAAACCAGCCCGTGTAGAGTCCGCGCGAGAAAGCCATTTCTAGCTCGTAGCGATCGCCAGATTCCGAGGAACTAGCCTGCTCCGCCATAGCGCGATCGATCGCCTGTCGATAAACGCGCGTCACTGCGGCTACATACTCTGGCGCCTTTAGCCGACCCTCGATTTTGAGGCAGGTAACTCCCGTTTTGATTAGGTCAGGCAGCACCTCTAGTCCTGCTAAATCTTGGGGACTCAGCAAGTATTTGCGATCGCCCAGATCGATCGTTTTGCCATCGGCGACTAGCTCATAGGGCATCCGGCAGGCTTGAGCGCATTCTCCCCGATTAGCCGATCGTCCTCCTAAAGCTTCGCTTGTCAAACATTGTCCTGAGTAAGCCACGCACAGCGCTCCGTGGACGAACACCTCCAGCGGCATAGAGACGAGACAAGCCTGCTGAATTTTGCTAATTTCTTGGAGCGAACATTCCCGCGCCAACACTACAAGATTGCAGCCGAGAGCCTGAGCAAACTCTACGCCAGCAACGCTAGTAACCGTCATTTGGGTTGAAGCGTGAATCGGAAAATCAGGAGACAAATGCCGAATTAAACGACAGATGCCAATATCCTGCACAATCAACGCATCTACTCCAGCGGCGATAATGGTGCGAATGTACTGTTCTACTTCAGGAAGCTCTTGGGGAAAGATCAGGGTATTCAACGTCACATAGCCCTTCACCCCCCGCAGGTGCAGGAACTCCATTAGCTCAGGCAACTCCGCTTCAGTAAAGTTTTGCGCCCGCATCCGCGCATTGAACCGCTCTAGCCCGAAGTAAATTGCATCTGCCCCATTCTCGATCGCAGCTTTTGCGCAGTCCCAGTAGCCCGCTGGAGCCAGTAGCTCAGGCGGGCTGGGTCGGTTATTTTGTGGCAGGGGGACTTGTGGGAGGGGGGCTTGTGGCATGGGATGATCAGCGCGGCGATCGGAATAAATCAACACTCATCTTGATCTTGCCTCAATTTCTAATTCAATGACTGAAAAGTTGAAATTGGGCGCGAGCTATCTTGAGATAAAACGAAAGGGCGATCGGCTCTAACTCAGTTGGCTCCAGCTACGCTGGATTTTCTGGAATAAACTCCAGAGACACACCATTCATGCAGTAACGTTGACCTGTCGGAGCAGGGCCATCCTCAAACACATGTCCTAAATGTCCGCCGCACTTGTGGCAATGGACTTCGACTCTAGTCATAAATAGAGAGCGATCGGTTGTGGTTTCGATCGCCCCTTCCAGAGGCGCAAAGAAACTAGGCCAACCCGTACGGCTGTTAAATTTGGTTTCTGCGGCGAATAGCGGCGTACCGCAGGCAGCGCAGACGTAGGTTCCTGGCTCATAGACTTTATCCAGCGGACTGGTGCCCGGTCGTTCAGTTCCATGTTTCCGCAGCACCTGAAACTGCTCTGGGGTCAAGATTTCCTTCCACTCTTGCTCGGTCTTAGCGATTTCAAACTCGTGATTTGCAGAAGTTGCCATGAGCTAGACTTTTTTTTAGGGTTTTCTACTTTACTTTAGCAACTCAAGAGCATGCCCTGGCTTAAAGGAATACCTATCTCTTCACCCATCGCCACAATCTCCTGAGACTAGCTGTAGCCGACAGAGTTCGCCCTAAAATGTTTCAGGCGGCACATTCTTAGATAATTGCCACCTCTATTGTGAGGAGCAGGTGTGAGGATTAGGTGCATTGTCATTGCCTGTCGCGCCCTCAAAGAATTACGACTGAGAACAACTATGACCCTAGGCACAACTCCTGACTTTAGTTTTTATATTAATCACCGGACTCACTGGACAAGTCGTTTGGTCAATGGAGTAGCGATCGCCTACGTCATTTTAGGCTACGGGGTTTCCGTTTTCTGTATTGCCCAGCCCTCTGGGTGGATCAATTTAATCGGGGTTTTGCTGCTCGTTCACACTCTGCTTTGGGCTGCCTACTTTGTGCATGAATTTGTTCATAGCACAATTTTTCGCCATCCAAGCTGGAACGCGGCGTTTGGTCAGATCATGCTGTTTATTACAGGGTCTTGCTATAGCGACTATCGAGATATTGCTAGCAATCACTTGGCTCACCACAAAAATCGTGCTGACTTCTCAGTCTTTTCCATGCCCGACTTTCTGCGATCGCTGCCTAAGCCGCTGCTGCAAATTGTCGTTGCCCTAGAGTGGCTCTACTTTCCGGTAATCAACTTTTTGTTTCGCTGGCTGAATGTGATTTCGCCCTTTTTAGGGCAGTCCCGTCGAGATGAGCGATTTCGTAATGCCGCTTTGCTTCTGCTAAGGGGCGGATTGTTCACAGCGCTGGCTTTGTATTCGTTTAAGGCGATCGCGCTCTATTTCTTTTCCTACATTTGTTTCATCAACATCCTGCGCTTCGTCGATTGTTTTCAACATACCTACACCGTTTTTCAGTTGGGTCAACCTCTGCCTCACTATAGTCTTGAGCATGAGGAAACCAACACTTTTTCTAATCTGGTTTCCCGTCGCTGGTCTTGGCTAAACTTACTGCTGCTAAATTTTTCTTACCACAATGCCCACCATCGAGTAGTTCGCTGTCCGTGGCATTTGTTGCCAAAACTGGATGCGGAACTGTACCCACGCGATTACCGACAATATGTCACGCTTGGACGCCTAGTTCAAAACTATCATCGCTTCCGCATCCACCGTTTGTTTAACGGTCAAGGTGTCGTTCTGGAGACAGAAAACGGACTGAACTTAGATCAGTTTGTCGGAGCGGTGGGCGTCTCTTTCCTATTCTCCCGCGAACCTTTAGACTGGCTCAAACTACCTGAAGGAGATGCCACAGTCACTTCTGCTTAGAAAACGCATCCTCTAATGATAAATTCCCCTAGGTTCAGCAAGTTTCAGGAAGACTTTTCATGGCGGCAATAAAGGCTTGTGAAGTAGCAACTGTTCCAAAAATTCCACCCTCCATTTTCACCATCTCGATCGCCGCCAGATGAAGCTGAGGATCACTCTCACCACAGCAATCTTCCAACAGAAGCGTGTCGTAGCCGCGATCGCTGGCTTCTCGCAAAGTGGAATGAACGCAGACTGCTGTAGTGACTCCACACAAGACGACATTAGTAATGCCTTGGTGTTTGAGGAGGTGATCTAAGTCGGTCGCGTAGAAAGCGCCATTCCCTGGTTTATCGATCACAGCTTCACCCGGTAAAGGTGTAAGCTCTGGAATGATGTCCCAGCCGGGTTGTCCCCTGACCAGTAGCCGCCCCATCGAACCCTGACTACCAATTTCAGCCCCCGCCCGCTGGTTTCTCCAGCGTTTTGTGGCAGGTAGATCTAGCAGATCTTCTCGGTGTCCTTCGCGGGTGAAAAAGATGGTAAAGCGTCGCGATCGCGCTATTTCTAAAACGGCTTGAATGGATGCGATCGGTGCTCGTGTTAGTGAAATGTCATATCCTTTTTTTGCCAGGTACCCATCTGGACTACAAAAGTCAGCCTGCATGTCAATGATAATAATTGCGGTGTTCGTCGGGCTAAGATTGCCGTTGAACGGATAAGGATAGGGATCTGCCTGGACAAAAGTCATCTGGTGTTCTTAGACAAGGTGTTAATTTGTAAGCTCATCGTATATCACTTTAGTCCACCCGACAATGTTAGAAGCAGTTCGCAGTTCGCGCTAAATATGTTCTCTCAACTCCTAACCTTGACATGTAAAAGTGTCGCTTGAGTCACCATCTAAGTGACTCAAACCTTCTACGATTAATTGCAATTGTTCTTCCCTTAAGGGCGCTCAATGATGGTACTTAAGTCAAGAAAAGGAATCTAGAATTTGTGTCGTCACCATATATTGGATTATGGAAGCGCGAGTCTATTCAGTGGGCGGATGCATCTCCCTATGAAGATTCGATCGTCTTTTGGCTTCAGGCGGAACGATATTTTGCTGATATTCGAATTCCTTTGAATCAGCCTTTGCCGCCTCAAAAGCCTCTACTGGACTTAGATTCATCTGAATTACTCAAATTTGCTAAATTTAATGCGTTTGCGGGAACGATCGATGCCACTGACAGCTGGATTCGCTGGAATCGCACGATCGACTTTAAACCTGATCCCAATCGGATTGATCAGGGTAGCGTTCATTTTAAAGATGAGAATCTGATTGAGATCGGTGAATTTGAATTTGAGGATGAAGTCCAGCAGTATCTGGAAATTTGGGTGCCACAATCTCAGGATGTCAGCGATCGCTTCGTGCTAGAGCTGGCTCAAGAGCTGAATGCTACCACTGAAACTGTTACCTATCCCAAAGCGCTTTGGGTGATCGTTGGAGAACACTTTATTCGCCTGTATGACGATCGCTTTTATCCGCCAGATTTTGTCACACCCAGCGAAGTCACTGGCTCAGCGCTGAAACAATTGATGCAATTTCAGGCGGACTATGGCAAGCGTTGTGGCGATATTCCTTGGGAAATTGTTTTGTCCAACGATCCAAGCCGGATGGGCACTGCGCTACAGGCAAAAATGGACTATCGCGCCCAGTGGCTAGACAATATCTTGATTGAAACCTGGACAGCTAGCACTGGAGAAACGATCGAACATCATTGGAATGTGCGGGAGTCTACAGGAGACTGGGAATTAAATCGCCTAACTTTTCTTGGACAAGGGCAGTGATTTGGCGATCGTCTTCTGTCCAAATTCTCGGATGCCCAAACACGCAAGGCTCCAGAATGCCGTAGAGCTGATCCTCGTAATAGATGGGGGCATGAATCAGCGCCCGATGCCCAAACCCTTCCTGTTCGTAGGTCAGATTCACGACTTCTGCCCCAGCAGTTTCAATGTCCTCTACAAATACAGCTTCTGAAGTGCGAAAGGCGATCGCCATCAGCGGATCTTTTGCGGCCACATCCCCTTCTTCAATCCAGGTGCTCCCTGTAAGATCAGGAAAATCTGGACTGCGGCTGTAGCAGTGGGTGATGCGGCCTTGCCCCGTCTGGGGATGACGTAGATAGAGAAAGCAGCGATCGCAATTTAACGCTTGGCAGAGGGCTGGCATCAAAGCGGTACAAATCTGATCAGGATTTCCCTGATTGAAAATTTCTTCTAGAGCGATCGGCAATTTAGGCATCACAATTTAGGCATGATTATATTAGGTATAGCGCTACGCACATACGTTAGGACACTCTTTAAAGGCAGCATCAACGCAATCTCGAAAGGTATCAAACTCATCCCATCGCTGTCGCATCCAATTCTTTAGCACGCTCCACCAGTGTTCAAT
>JAESFK010000300.1_pt1 | contig 30039 bp, 26 predicted proteins | sample 9269391 | NCBI WGS metagenome assembly JAESFK01 (sample SAMN14506231, study PRJNA617097) | algae metagenome | isolation source: Drouetiella hepatica UHER 2000/2452 and co-occurring heterotrophs from... | place: Slovakia: Slovak Paradise National Park, Hrabusice, Kosice Region | collected 2000-01-01
CAAGGACGAGGTGAGGGCGCTCGGCCGCGAGCTGGGTCTGCCGGCCGACCTGGTGAACCGCCACCCGTTCCCCGGCCCCGGCCTCGCCATCCGCATCCCCGGCGACATCACCAAAGAGAAGCTCGACCTGCTGCGCGAGGTCGACGCCGTCTATCTCGACGAGATCCGCAAGGCCGGCCTGTACGACGAGATCTGGCAGGCCTTCGCCGTGCTGCTGCCGGTCCGCACCGTCGGCGTGATGGGCGACGGCCGCACCTACGACCAGGCCTGCGCGCTCCGCGCCGTCACCTCGACCGACGGCATGACTGCCGACTATTACCCGTTCGACCACGCCTTCCTCGGCCGCGTCGCCAACCGCATCATCAACGAATGCCGCGGCGTGAACCGGGTGACCTACGACATCACCAGCAAGCCGCCGGGGACGATCGAGTGGGAGTGACGCCCCGTGGGCGTCATCCCGAGCCTTTGCGAGGGATCTGCTCCCACGTGATGTGAGTTCCGCCGCGCGTCAGCACGCGGTCCACGGATCAATAACCACAAGACCGGCGGCTTCGAACGCGCTCGTATCGCGCGACGCCACGGCGAAATCATGAGCGGCAGCGATCGCGGCGATATAGCCGTCGGGCGTCGGAAAGCCCCGTCCGGCGGCCCGCGTCTTGACGGCGAGATCGCCATAACGCCGCGCCGCCATGGTATCGAACGGCAGGATCCTCTCGCCGAACATCGCCATCACGCCCTCCAGCGCCGCCGTCAGCCTGTCCTTGCGGCGGCCCTCGGGCAGCGAGCCGATGCCGAACGTCAGCTCGGCGATCGTCACGCTGGAGAGATGGAGCGTCTCCGCCGCCTGTTCGTCGAGCCAGTCACGAACTGCCGCGTCCGGCTCGGGCTTCATCGCCTCGGAGACGACGTTCGTGTCGAGCAGGATCATCGAAGCCGCAGCGGTTCGGCCGGCGTGCCGTCGCGGGTCTCGCCGAGAACTTCCCCGAGAGCGTCGATGTCGGCCTTGGTGACCCCGATCTTCCGGCTCATCTCCGCCAGCGCCGTGCCGAGCCGCAGTCGCCTCTCCGGCCGCACGGCTGATTCCAGGATCGCGCGAATCTCCGCTTCCGTGCTGCGATTGTGTTGCGCCGCGCGGATCTTCAGGGCGCGATGGGTCTCCTCGGAGAGATTGCGGATGGTGACGGCAGCCATGATCGCCCTCCCGATGATTGGTGAGATGATATCAAGATAGGATCGTTGATATCGCCCTTCAAGAGGGATTGAGAACCATTCGCGGCGAGGGGTGCGACATTGGCTTCGACTGTTTCGTTTATTTCGGTTATTTCGTTTATCTCCTCGAAAATGCCGCCGCGACGCAGGGGCGGAACGGGGTCCGGAGCGGCAGCGAGGGGAGCGTGGTTCTGCGCAATCCGGGCTGTCTTGGCATGCCAGGGGCGGAGGCAGCCCATGAAAACCGGTCGCGCCCGTGCGTCGCGTCGGACACGACCAAGGTGATCGACCAACCGGGCGCTGAAAGGTGGCGTACTCTGCGTAGGACTTGGCGCCTTCCGTCAATGCCGCGGGTCCGCCGCTCACCTAACTTTCTCGCACAAGGAAGGTGAAACATGTTCGATCGCGCCAAGAAATCCGCTCTCGTCACGGGCGCTTCATCCGGCATGGGCAAGGAGATTGCAAAGCGGCTGATGGCCGACGGCTACCAGGTCTATGGGGCGGCCCGTCGTGTGCCCGAGATGGACGACCTGAAGGCGCTCGGGGCGCAGCCGCTGCGCATGGATATCGCCCGCGAGGCCGATATCGTGGCGGCGGTCGATACGATCACGGCGCAGACGGGCGGCGTGGACGTACTGGTGAACAATGCCGGCTTCGGCCTCTATGGGCCGATGGAGGAGATCGGGTTGGACGAGGCGCGATACCAGTTCGAGGTCAACGTCTTCGGCCCCGCGCGGCTGACGCAGCTGCTGCTGCCGGCAATGCGGGCAAAGAAGGCTGGCCGGATCATCAACATCACGTCGATGGGCGGCAAGATCTACACCCCACTGGGCAGCTGGTACCATGCCACCAAACATGCGCTGGAGGGCTGGTCCGACTGCCTGCGCCTGGAACTCGCCCCGCTGGGTATCGACGTGATCGTGATCGAGCCCGGCTTGATCGAAACAGGATTTGGCGACGTGGTGGCGGATGGCCTTCTCAAGCGTTCCGGCACCGGACCCTATGCGGGTCTGACCCGCGCGGTCGCGGCAGGAACCCGCGACACCTATGCCAAGGGACGCACCAGCCACCCGCGCGTGATCGCCGATGTCGTCGGCACGGCGGTCGCCGCCGCCCGTCCACGCACCCGCTATGTCAGGGGCAAGTTCGGCACGCTGCTGATCGCGCTGCGCACAGGGCTGGGCGACCGCCTGTTCGATCGCATCATCCTCAGCCAGCTGCCGAAGGGCGCCTGAACGTCATGCGGCCCGCTCCTGCCGACCGGTGCAAGGTGCCTCACGGCCTTTGGAATGCGGTGAAGGCGATCGGCATCCCGCCCTCGGCGCTGCTGCGCCAGGCGCGGCTGCCGGTCACGCTCCCCCAGACCGGGCAAGCCATCACCACCGCGCAGTACTTCGCGCTGATGCGGGCGCTGGAGGCCCTGTCGGGCGATGCGGCGGTGGGCCTCAGGATCGTGAGCAGCGCCGCCACTTCCGTCCATCCGCCGTCCACACTCGCCGCCTTCCATGCCCGCGATCTGCGCGACGGCATCGAACGGCTGGCACGGTTCAAGCGGCTCTGTACGCCGGAGACCCTGGAGATCACCGAAGGTCTGGAGGGGGGACGGCGCAGCTGCACCGTGGGAATGACATGGTTTCACGCCAGCGAGGCCGAGCCGTCGGTCAGTGTGGACGCGACCTTTTCCACCCTGATGGAGCTGGCACGCCGAGGCACGGGGACCGACATACGCCCCTTGCGCGTCGACCTCGCCCGGCCGGGCGCGCGAAGCGCTGCCCATGAAAGCTATTTTGCCGCGCCGGTCCGGCTCGGCGCGCCGCGCGACCTCCTCGTGTTCGACGCCGCCGATCTCGACCGACCGTTCCCTGGCCACAACCCCGAGCTGCTCGCCATCCTGACACCGGCGCTGGGCAGCGCGCTCGAGGAGATGCAAGCGCGGTCGCTCAGCGAACAGGTGGTCCTCGAACTCAAGCGCAGCCTGCCGAGCGGTCGCCCGGACGTCAGCGAGGTCGCCCGCCGGATGGGCATGAGCGAGCGCACGCTGCAGCGTCGGATCACCGGGGAAGGGCGTAGCTTCCGCGAGCTGCTGGTCGAGGCCCGGCGGGAGCTTGGATACCGTCTTCTCCGCGACCAGGCCCTGGAACTCGACGAGATCGCGTTCCTTCTCGGCTACCAGGACGCGACCTCGTTTCATCGCGCCTTTCGCGAGTGGGAGGGCGTCACGCCCGGACGCTGGCGGGAGCTCCGTTCCGAGGACGCCCCACACACGACGCACTAGAGTCCGTCCATCTCACATTGATCCACCCACCTCATCCTGAGAGGCTGGCCGGAAATGAATTGAATCGATTCAAGCACTCAACCTCATCCTGAGGAGGCCACGAAGTGGCCGTCTCGAAGGATGGGCAACAGGCAAGGTGCGCGTTCCCACCCCAGCGCGGAGGTTACTCCGCGCGACGAGACGCATCGCTGCGCGATGCTCCTCAGGGTGAGGTCAGTGTTGGAATGCTCGGCTCGATTCAGTCTCGCCCGGAACGGCTCTAACGAACGGCCGATACCAACTTGTCTATGGAAAGCACTCACTTATGATCTGTGCGGACAGTCGAGGGGAAGTGAGGCGGGATTGAGTCTGCCGGGAAGAGCCAACCGATGAAACGCCGGCTGATCCCTCTGTTCGCACTTATCTGTTCGCTCGGCCCGAGCCCGTGCTTCGCGTCGGATACGCCCAGCGGGCAGGGCTTCTACGTCGGCGTGTTCGGCGGCGCCGGCACGGCCTCCGCGATGAGCGCGCGGCAGGAAGGGGGCTTCTACCTTCCCGGACCCTTGAACACGCGTGTCGGCGTCGATGCGCAGGGGAAGACCGGCGGCGAGCCCGTCGGCGTGCTGGGGCTCCAGGCGGGCTACGAATGGAAGCGCCAGGCCTTCGGGCAATCGGAGTGGGGCCTGAAGCCCGCCGCCGAGCTGGAGGGACTCTACATCGGGCAGCAATCGCCGGTCGGCGACATGCCCATCAACCCGAGCGTCCTGGGAACGCAGTACGTCACCCTGCCCATGACCGTCGGCGTGGCGCTCGCAAACGCGGTTCTCACCGTCCAGACGCCCTGGTCCAGCAAGATCCTTCCCTATCTCGGCGTGGGCGCGGGCGTCGCGCGCCTGTCCATCCAGGGGGCCAATTCCACAAACCCCAGCGAGCCCGGCATCAATCATTTCGACTCATGGCCGGATGCGTCGGCGACGGCCTTCGCCCTGCAATTCAAGGCGGGCCTGAAAGGGGAGGTGGCCAGGAACCTGCTCCTGTTCGCCGAGTACAGGCACCTTTCCCTCAATCCCACGCAGTACACGTTCGGCGAAACGCTTCCCCCTCATCTGCCGACGGATTCCTGGACGGTGAGCCTGGGCCGCCAGTCCTACAACCTGTTCATGGCCGGCCTGCAGATCAGGTTCTGAAGGACATCACTCTCGCCAGCCAGCGACGTCGTGGCCGCCAAAGATCATGCGGCGAATGAAAGGTTGAGTTAACGAGGAACTGAATCCCGGTGTCGGCGCGCTGGCGGTGTCGAGCCGCTGCCTCTGTTCGGCGGTCAGCCGTACATCGGCTGCAGCGATGTTGCTTTCCAGCTGCGACACCTTGCTCGCGCCGATCAGCGTCGATGCCACACCGGGGCGGCTCATTGTCCAGGCCAGCGCCACCTGTGCGGCCGGTCGATCGAGTTCGAGGGCGACGGCTTTCAGGACATCGAGAATGTACCAATTGCGATCGACGAACTTGCTGTTGCCGAACGGGTTGGCGCCGCTCAATCGGCCGGTGTCGGCGGTGTTCCCCCGCGCATACTTGCCGCTGAGGAAACCGCCCGCGAGGGGGCTCCACGGCATGACCCCCATGCCGCCTTCGCGCGCCACGGGAAAGTGCTCCGCTTCCACATCGCGGGCGACCAGCGAGTATTCGAGCTGCATCGCGATCGGGCCGGGAACGCGGCGTTCGCCGGCGATCGTGGCGGCCTTCATCGCCAGCCAGGCGGGCATGTCCGAGAAGCCGTAATAGCGGATCTTGCCGGCCCGAACGAGATCGCCCAGCGTCTGGACGATTTCCTCGACCGGCGTCACGCCGTCCCAGATGTGCATCCAGTAGAGGTCGACATAGTCGGTGCCGAGGCGCCTGAGCGAGGCGTCGAGCGCGCGGCGGATGTTCTTCGCGCCCGCGCCGCCCGCATTGGGGTTGCCGCCGCCGGCCTGGGTCGCGGTCAGGGGGCTGGCCGAGCCGTTGAACCCGAACTTGGTGGCCAGCACGACCTCGTCCCGGCTTCCGCTGTCGGCGATGAACCTGCCGACCAGCGTCTCGCTCTCGCCGCCTGAATAGATGTCGGCGGTGTCCACGAAATTGCCGCCCGCCGCGCGATACGCCTCGAAAATGGCGCGGGAGGTGGCTTCGTCGGCGCCCCACGCGCCGGGACCGAAGGTCATCGTTCCCAAGGCGAGCGGGCTGACGACGAGGCCGGACCGGCCAAGCGTGCGGAAATCGGTGAGGGACATGATGTGCTTTCCTAGCGTTCGTTATGAAAGCCATGATAGACAAACCCGGCCACGTCCATTTATTTCAGAGTGATCGTTATGAAAGGCCCGGAAGAGCCTTCCCCCGCACGCCGCAAGACCGGACGGCCGCTGTCGTTCGACCGCGACGCCGCGCTCGAACAGGCGATGCTGACCTTCTGGCGGCATGGCTATGAGACGACCTCGATCGTCGATCTCACGACGGCGATGGGGGTGACGGCCCCCAGCCTGTACAGCGCCTTCGGCGACAAGAAGCGGTTGTTTCTGGAAGCAGCACGCCGCTACGCCGGAGACCTCGAGGCGATGGCCCGCGAGTTCCAGGGCGCGCCGACGGCGTATGACGCGGCACACGCCATGCTGACCCGTGCCGCCGTTGCCTATACGGGGAACACCACCCCCAAGGGGTGTCTGCTCGCCAGCGCGACCGCGAGCGGCTCGGCCGAAGCCTGCGACGTGCAGGGCGAGGTTGCCGGCATCCGCAGCGCCATCGCCGCCTGTCTCGAAGCCAGAATCAAGGCCGACGTGGAGAAGGACACACTGCCCGCCGCCACCGATGCCGCTGCGCTGGCCGGCCTCGTCATGGCGGTCGCCCAGGGAATGTCGGTTCTGGCGCGCGACGGAGCCTCGCGCTCTGCCCTGCTCGGCATCGTTGCGGCGGCACTGGCGGCGTGGCCGCAAACCGACGTGGCCCGCTCGGGTTCAGATCGGGACGACAGCGCCAGACCTTCAGGCAATCCGAATGGGCCCTGAAGCCCGCCGCTGAGCTGGAGGGCATCTACATCGGGCAGCAATCGCCGGTCGGCGACATGCCCATCACCCCCAGCGTCCTGGGAATGCAGTACGTCACCCTCCCCATGACCGTCGGCGTGGTGCTCGCGAACGCGGTCTTCACCGTCCAGACGCCCTGGTCCAGCAGGCTCTTCCCCTATCTCGGCTTGGGCGCGGGCGTGGCGCGCCTGTCCACCCAGGGGGCGAATTCGACAAATCCAAGCGAGCCCGGCATCAATCATTTCGACTCGTGGCCGGATGCGTCTGCGACGGCCTTCGCCCTGCAGTTCAAGGCAGGCCTGAAAGGGGAGGTGGCCAGGAACCTGCTCCTGTTCGCCGAGTACAGGCACCTCACCATCAATCCCACGCAGCACACGTTCGGTGAAACGCTTCCCCCTCACTTGCCGACGGATTCCTGGTCGGTAAGTCTCAGGCGGAAAAGCTACAACCTGTTGTAGCTGGCCCGCAGTTAAGGTTCTGAGCGGCGTGACCGCTGACTACTATCCTTAACTATGTTTTTCTAGGCCGCGTTGCCAACCGCATCATCAACGAATGTTGCGGCAGGAATTGCGTAATGCACGACATCACGAGCAAGGCCCGGGGACGACCGAGTAAGAGTAGGCATAAATGCGACTTTATAGTGTAGCTGCACAAATCAGGACCAGGTTCGAGTATTATTGTGGAAGCGGCCCATACGCGAACGTCTGGCCATTCTCGATATTGTGGGCCATCCTTTTTATGACTGCCGCGAGGCGTGTTTTGTCCATCTCCCACGCGACTAGTTTGCCGGATTCAAACTCGAACCTTGCGTGACTTTCTGATCCAGGTGGATCCAACTGCAGCGCTGTCGCATAGCTCTGGCGTTGTTCGGAATAGATCAAATCCACCGTCCACTCTGGGATTATTTCTGTCCTGGATGGCCCTCGGGTAGCAGACGGCACAAGCGACGGGACTATTGTTGTGACGGCCTCTTCGTAGAAAGACGTCAAATGAAGATCGCCGCCTTCATAGTGCTGAAGAAAGCTGACGCCTATATTGGCGGCATCGTCGCTTGGTCCTAGGCTCCAAGCGCGAAAAAGAATGTTGTCGACTTTGCGGAAGCCGTCTTCGTGGGTAAAAGCGACTTCGAAGCCACCGCCCCAAGAACTTGAGAGGCCGTAGCCGGAAGCCCATTGAGACATCATTGCATTGGCCGCAAAGCGCATCATCACTGCGCGGGCCATCAATCCCTCTGGATTGTCACTCGTTGGAATCACTCCCGGCGCATTGACCGCGTAGTCGAAAAACGCTTTCTGGTCACTACCAAGAATATAGAGCCGTTTACCTTCTATTTCATATCCACGTGTATGTAAGCAAAAGGGATGAATGCGGTCGCCTGTGAAGTATAATGCAACCATTTCGATAGTGTCGGGAGTACGATCGAGGATAGCCAAGAAGAGATCTTCATGATCTCTGATTTCTTCGATGCCTGCCGGAAGTACGGCATCAAGCTCTGAGATGATCTTCTTCGCGACTGAGAGATTTCCTGCATATGCCAACAGTAGGTACGGTCTGACGATAGTGATCTTCTGAGCTAAGCCTTTTGCAAAGTAGCCCTCTGCGCCTTGGAAGATGCCGGCTGCGCGCTGGCTCGGAATCGAGACGGTGTTTGCTAGACTCCACGATGTGAGTAGGTCGGCGACAAATGCCGGTGCACCCCCTATGCTCAATCCGGCGACAAGTGTCATTGGGTCGACCTTTCTGAGTGGGATGTCTGCCCACCATATTGAGCAATCCTCAAGATTAACTCAAGAAGTCCAACAATAGATGCATGTACGTGCCGCCGGGCAGGTGATTTCCACGATTTGCACCGTATGCGTCTCTCGATAGCGCTTTGGCTGCCGGCCAGGCATGTTTGATGCATGAGCAAGCCGAGCCGCAAACCACTCACTCTCGACAAGATAACCACCGTTGGCGGATTAGCGCGAGAAGATGCCTACGGAGCTGACCATGCACCGCGCTTCGACCAAGCCGAGACCAACCGCCTATTTGTCGAGGCAGGACAGACCCTGCGTCGGGCCACGGCCACTCTGGACGGGCTGCAGGTGCTGACCATTTTGGCAGGGCTTGAGCACGCGACAGGGCTCGGCGAGCCACCGCAACGGGTCAGCATGGCTATGGTTGAACTTGCCCAAGCGCTGCTCCTTCGGTCGCCTTTTGCGGGAGAGAATATCGACAGGGAAAGCGCGCAGCTCTTCATTGATGCGCTCTCGATCGATTTCCACCTTTTCCTCGACCAGACGGCGAAACCCGCTACCGACGAGAAGAGGCAGCTACTCTCTCGGCGGCGGCTCCAGACCTTGATGGTACGCCATACCTTCTATGCCCATCATGCCTCGATCGCGTTCCGGCAGATCGGCAATCGGCTCAAGACCTTTGGTCATGCCAGGTTCGGCATGTCGCTTGCCGACGCTTCGATCATTTTAGTGTCAGCCGCTTACTGGGTCGCTGCTAAGCTAAGAGATAGCAGCTTCGGTGCCGAACTCACGCGCTGGCTTGATAAGGGCAACACGGCTTTCGACGCCGCCTGGACAGATCTCTTTGAGATTCGGGCAGACATCTTGGCCATGGCGATGAACGAGATTCCAGTTGAGCGCGTTGTCCAGCTGCTCGACCGGCTGAGCCATTCGTCGGGCGCTCTTGGCAGTTCCGACCCGACCCATCTTCATCTCGACAACCCCATGTGGCGAAAGCCCTTCATCAAACATGAAGGGCGCTGGTTCTGCTTCTCACCGGGCACACTCTTCTCTGCGCACCTCGATGTCCTAGCTGAGCTGGCTAGTGACATTTCCAGGAAGCCTGGCGAGTTGCTCGGCAAGGCGCGTGGCGACGCGCTGGAGGATATGGTTGCCGGGGCATTGGAGGCGATGTTCCCGGCTGGTCAGCTGCTGCGCTCAGTTCTCTGGGATGATGCGAACGGTACGGCATATGAGACGGATGGGATTTTGCTGATTGACGGATTGGTGCTCATCTTCGAGGCCAAGGCCGATGCGCTTTCGCTTACTGGTCGGCGCGGCAGTAGCAAGTGGTTCGAGGACTTCGACGATATCGTCGTCAAGGCATCTCTTCAATCCTGGCGGCTGGAACAAGAAATGCGCGACACGTCGCGCCCGACGATCGAGCTCCGCGCGGCATCGGGCACCGTGATTGTCACTAAGGCTCATATTCGTCACGTCGTGCGCTTCGGTGTCTCGCTCGAGCGTGTCACGATGGCGAGCTACGGTATCGAGGGCCATTTGCGTGAGAGAATCGAGCGTGCAGGCGGAAAGCCCATGCCAATCTTCACCATCGGCGATCTTTGGCAGGTCCGCGACCTCGTGGGCAGCCAGGGGCGGTGTCTGCATTATTTCCTCCGACGCGCCGAGCTTGAGCGGGATTTCGAGTTCGTTGGCGACGAGCTTGATCTGCTGGCGCACTATCTAAGAACTGGTTTTGTGCGGTTGCGAGAACCTTCCGAGCATCACGTAGTCAACTTGTACGGGCTTTCTGATTTTTTGCGTCATTATCAGAAGGGTACTCCACACTATCGGGCCGACGTAAAGTTGCCAAAGCGCACCACAGCTTGGTGGGACAAGCTCATCCATGACGTTGAGAATAAGCAACGTCGCGGCTGGACCGACATGGCATACGATCTGCTCAACATTCCGTTAGCGTCGCAGGAGCGCTTCGAGGAGGATATCCGCAGACTTCGTCGCAAGGTGCGGCGCATGCGCGGCAAGCGCGTGTGCCAGCCAGCGCTCATGCAGGCACCTTGCCAGCTGCGTCCTAGTGCCTTTGTTTGTTTTGCGATGGGCAAGATGACAGCGGATGAGCGGGTCGGTACTGCACGCTTGCATTTCGCCGCACTTCATGAATCCCATCCCGACGAACGATTGTTTTTACTCGTCCTCGATGTCGACAGTGAACGTCGCAGCCCAGTGCTACCTTACTATCGCGGCATTGGGTGGGAGCGCGTAGTCGGCAAGATCGAGGCAGTCGGTGACGCAGTGGCGTCCGGTCTCTATGCTGAGATTGCTTCGACGGATAAGCCTTCCGATAACTACTAGAAAATTCGACCGCGGTAGTGTTGGTCGGCGTCGCCTCCCTCGATTTAATGGCTGCCAATCAGCTGGAGGCGACTACCCGAATAGCGAAGGCTCGCTCGCCCGACGAACTCGCGTTCGGACGTATGGCCCAGATTGATGGCCGGCGCGGAGGCTGCACCATCCCCGGATAGCCCCGAACCTTCCTTGTCCGTCACGTGGACGAGGCGCGCTATATGCGCCATCACAAGAAGAAGATCGCCTTCCTGTTCTCGGCCATGCGCCACTTCGCGGCGGAGCTGCGCGGGCTGGGCTGGACGGTCGAGCATGTGGCCCTGGAGGACGCCGGCAATCGCGGTTCCTTCACCGCGCAGCTCGGCGAGGCCATCGACTGCGGCCGGCCGGCGCGGGTGGTCGTCACCGAGGCAGGGGAGTGGCGGGTCCGGCAGATGCAGGCCTCCTGGTCCGAGCGTTTCTCTCTGCCCGACCGCCGATTTCGCGCGGTGGCTGGCGGGGCGCACGGCGCCGCGGATGGAGCATTTCTATCGCGAGATGCGCCGGCGCACCGGGTTGCTGATGGACGGCGACGCACCCGCCGGCGGCCGCTGGAACTTCGATGTGGAGAACCGCGAGCCCGCGCAGACCGATCTGTTCATGCCGCGGCCGCCTTCGTTCGCGCCCGTTTCGATGACGGAGGTGCGCTGGCGCTGGTCGCACGCGTTGCCGGCTAGCGTGATCTTGCGGGCGAGGTCGTGGATTTCCGGATACTTCTCGATCTGTGGTGCCCTTCCGGCAGCGAACCGTGCAGGGCCTTCGGCCGTATCTGTCTGCAGCGCTCGCAGGCCGCCCATCCGCAACCTCATCCTCGTCCTCCGCGGCCCGCTGAGCACTTGCAAAGGATTTTTGCTTCGGCGGGAATCGCGTGCCGCCGTCAGGCCCGGCCTCTCGACAGGATCCGGCGGCCCAGCGATTTGACCCGGCGCCAGAGCGGCGACAGCACGCGGCTGGTCAAGGGGATCGCCAGCAGCCCGATCGCGAGTCCGGCCACGCCGAAGCCCGCGGCTTCCACCGCCCAGGCGACGACCGGCTTGGCCACGGGAACGGCGCGCGCGACGGCGGCGCCGGCGTCGTGCAGCATATGCGCCGGTCCACCAAGGCCATAGGCGTCGAGGCCGTGCAGGATGATGCCGCCGCCGACCCAGATCATCGCGGCCGTGCCGATCGCCGAGAGCGCCTTCAGGAGATGCGGCATGGCCCGCACGATCGCGCGGCCCGCGACGCGCAACGGCGCTGCAAGCGCCGATGCCGGCGACAACCGGGCCAGCGCCAGGCCGAAATCGTCCGCTTTGACGATCAGGGCCACGGCGCCGTAGACCGCCGCGGTGATGCCGACGGCCACGACGGCGAGGATCATCGCGTGTTTCAGCCAGCTGTCCGCGGGCAGGGCGGCCAGCGTGATCGCCATGATCTCGGCCGAGAGGATGAAGTCGGTCTTGATGGCGCTCGCGATCTTCTGATCCTCGAGGGTCCGCGCATCGAGGGCGACCGGCTCGATCATCGCCTCGTGAGCCTGCGCCTCGTGGGGGAAAACGACTTCGTAGAGCTTCTCCGCGCCTTCGTAGCAGAGGTAGGCCCCGCCGATCATCAGAAGCGGCATGATCGCCCCCGGCAGAAAGACGCTCAGGGCCAGGGCCGCGGGGAGGAGGATCAGGAGCTTGTTGCGCAGCGAGCCGAGCGCGATGCGGCCGATGATCGGCAGCTCGCGCGCCGGGCTGAACTCGGTGACGTAGCGTGGGGTGACGGCCGCGTCGTCGATGACCACGCCGGCCGCCTTGACGCCGGCCTTTGCCGCCTGTCCGGCGATGTCGTCGATCGAGGCGGCGGCGAGCTTCGCCAGGGACGCGATGTCGTCGAGCAGCGCCACGAGACCGACGCTCATGGCCGCCCCTCATGCCGAAGCGACCGGGGACGCCGAAGCGACCGGGGAGAGCAGCCCAGGGGGCCCGTCACTGCCATTTCGAGATGTCCTCTTTTGCCAATGGGGCTCGGCGGGCCGCCGGGATGACCTGTTAGGTGGGAGATGCCGAAGCGGCGGTCAAGGCAGGGCTGACGACGCTTCGGCTCGGGATGACCGCACCGGAACCCTCGGCGGGACTCATATGTTGGACGAGATCCACTCGGTTCGAGCCAGGGGCGTCTCTGGATTTGGATTTGTGTATGGGGTCCATGCTGAGGTAGTTGTTTTCCGTCCCGTCCCGTCACCAAGGAGCGTTGGAGAGTGGATAGTTTTGCGACCAGCGGCTCCCCCAAGCTTGGCAGCGCGGCGCTTGAGGACATTCTTTGCAGAGTGAGCCCGGTCGGCGTGCTGGGAGAACTCGTCCCGCACGCGATTGATGCGTGGTCTATGCAGTTGCCGAGTCTGGACGCCCTGCCGCGTTTCGAGGGCGAATCCGCTCGTTTGCGTATCTGCATTGCAACGGAGGATATTGTCGGACCTGTCCGCAACGGCGGCATCGGGACGACCTATTCGGCCCTTTCCGAGCTGCTCGCCAAGCTCGGACACGACGTGACGATTCTCTACCTCAAGGGCCAGGAGGTGGAGAACGGCACGATCGAACAGTGGATCGAGTTCTATGCGGCGAAGTCCGTGCGGTTCGTGCCGGTGCCCAATTATGCCGCCGCGGACAAGTTCCAGACGGGCGCCGACCGCTGGCTGCACGCTCCCTACAACATGCTGAAGTATCTGACCGACCATCCGATGGACGTGGTGCACGTTTCCGAATGGCGCGGCTCCGGTTACCTGAGCCTGCTGGCGAAGCGGCAGCGCCTGGCGTTCCAGGACACCCTGTTTATCGTCAAGACCTCGTCGCCCTGGATCTGGAACCGGCTCTACGGCTCGCAGCCGCTCGACCGGATCGACGACCTGGCGAAGGTCCATGCCGAACGACGCAGCGTCGAGTTCGCCGACATGGTGATCGGCGGCAGCCTTCATCTGCTCCGGTGGATGACCAGCCAGGGCTACCGCATTCCACGCGATCGGACCTTCGTTCAACCGAACGTGGCGACCTTCGATCATCTCGCCGAATTGATGACCGCGCGGGATTGGGCGAGGGGCGAGCGTCATCCCATCGACGAGATCGTCTTCTTCGGCCGGCTGGAGGCCCGCAAGGGCCTGTTCACGTTCGTGCAGGCCATCAAGCGCCTGCTGCGCCAGAACGTCGAGCTGCCCAAGCAGATCACTTTCATGGGCAAGCCCGGCGCACGATTGATGGCGCGTCCCGATCAGGACATCGTGGACTACATCAAGTCGGAGACTTCCGACTGGCCCACCACGGTCGAGATCCTCAGCGAGTTCCAGCAGTACGACGCGCTCAAATACCTGCTGAGCGGCAATCGCCTGGCGGTGATGCCGTCGACGATCGAGAACTCCTCGCTGGCCGTCTACGAGGCCGCGATTTGCGGCATTCCGTTCATCGCCTCCGGGTCCGGCGGTACGCCGGAACTGGTCCATCCAGCCGATCACGCGGCCGTCCTCTGCGAAGCGCATCCCATTCCGCTGGCGGACAAGATCGCCGAATCCTTGAAGCTGGGCGGGTACGTCGCGCATCCGAGCTTCGACAACAATGAGATCCTGGAGCAGTGGCGCCGGTTCCATCTCGATCTCGGGCGCGGCCTGCTGGAGCCGCTCCTGCTGAAGACCCAGGCCGGCCCCGAGCTGGTCTCTTCGGTCTCGGTCTGCCTCTACTATGTCGGGGGCGCCGACGCCTTCCGCACGACGCTGCAGTCGATCAAGGATCAGGATCATCCTCCCGAGGAGATTCTGGTCGCTGTCGATACCGACGAAGTGGCATCGCTCGAGGAGGTCCGCTCGATCGCCGAGGCGCTGAGCCTGAATGTCGCCGTCGTGCCGGCCTTCGACCTCGATGCGGGACTTTCGTTCAATCTGCTGGCCGAGCAGGCGCGCGGCGATTTCCTTCTGTTCCTGTGGGCGGGGTCGACGCTGCGCCCCATGGCCCTGCGGGCGCTCACCAAGGTTGCGGCGTCGAGCAATGCCGAACTGGTGAACTATTTCTTCCGCGTGACCCACTCGGCCGATCAGTCGGCGAAGGACTATCTGAGCGCGATTGTCCTCAGCAGCATCGCGCAGAGCTTCTTTCGAACGGATGTGACGGCGGTGCCGTTGCTGGTGCGACGCCGTACGTTTGCCGAGCTTGGCGGCTTCACCTCCGACTACCGGGTTCTGGCACATGACCATGAACTGGTGGCAAAGGCCCAGATCAGCGGCGTTCACTGCGAGACGGCCCTGCTCGAACTGGGGACGGTGCCGGCGTGGGACGAGGAGTGGCTGAAGGAAAAGTGCTACGACCAGTCCGTGGCCCTTTTCAGGGCCATTCGGCCGGAACTCGCCGCGGCACCGCTGGCTTTGCGCGAACTCCTCTTGATGGCGAAGGGGCTGCAGCAGTCAGGCGTACGCCGGCGCGGTCCCGGCAAGAAGGCGCGCGTCGAGAAGGTCGATGCGGAAGCTGAAGGGCCGATCGGCAGGCTTCTGCTGGCCCTGTCGAAGGAAGTGCTGGCCGGGCCGGAGCAGCCCGCCAAGCCAAAGGCGCCAGCGGCTCCCGCGACCACGACGAGGTCGCCGCCGTCCGCAGCGGACATGCCAAGGACAAAGCTCGTCCCGTCGCCTTCCGATGGCGCCCCGGCGATCGTTCGGCCCCGCGAGGTCGCGACCGCCGTTCGCCGGGACGTGGCGGCTGCGAAAAAGGCGGCCGTTCAGGGCGCGGGACTCGTCCGATTGATCGATGAACTCTCTGCCGAGACCATCGACGAGCCGGAAGTTCCCAAGGAGAAGGCCAGGCGCGCTCGCGTCACCGATCCCCGCGTGCCCATCAGGACTCCGCCCCGGTCCGAAGCCAGTCCTTATCGCCTGCCCTCGAACGACGGGCACAAGTACTCCGGCCGACTCCTGGGCGTGTACGAAGGCACGGCCTATGGCTGGGTGCGCAACGACGATCGTCCCGATGAGGTCGTCGAAGTGGAGGTGGTGTTTGACGGGACACCGTCGCGGATCGTGCGCGCCGCTGACAGCCTGCCGACGATACTGCCCCCGTCGGCCCAGCTGCGCGGCCATGGATTCGGCCTGCCCTTGTGGAACAAATGGGAGAAGATGCTGCGCAAGGGTTCGCAGAAGAATGTTCTTCTCCGAATCAAGGACACGCAGACGGCATTGGCTTCGTTCTGGGCAAGTCGCGATCCTGCAGACATCGAAGCGGCGGGCTTCGACGGCCATTGCGATCTCGTCGATGGAAGTCTCCAGGGTTGGGTGTGGCGACCGGCCGAGCCGCACGACACCGTCGACATCGCGGTGTTCGTCGATGGGGTTTTCCTCAGCCGGTCCACGGCTTCCTTCATGCGCGAGGATCTCAAGGCGGCGGGCGTGGGAGGGGGCGGCTATGGCTTCCGTGTCCCCATTCACAAATCCTTGCGGGACGGTACGCCGCGACGTGTCGACGTCGTCGTCGCCGAATCCGGCGTGTATCTCAAGCAGGGCAGGCTGGCGCTGGTGGGCGACGAGTTGAGCATCGTCGAGGTGCCGACCTGGAAGAGCCGACTTCGGAAGCTATAGTTCTTCCAGTTGAAGCTTCTGTGCGTAGCGCGCGACGAGACGAGCGTCGAAGGCGTCGCCATAGACCTCGAAGACGAGCGCTCGTGCTCCTTCCTGGTCGAGCTTGTGCGCCGACAGGTCGGCCCGCGCCGTATCGCGCCGATACCGGACAGCCGGCCACTGCAGCGTTCCGATCCGCAGCCCCGCCGCCTGGGCCTTGGCGAGGGTAACCCAGTCGAGGCAGGGATACTCGTACCCGGGATCGTGAAACCCGCCGAGTTTCAGGAAGGCGTCGCGGCGTACGGCGATCGATGTGTCTCCAAATCCGTTGAAGAAGAGTCCGGCGGTATGGGCGGCGCCGAGAAAGATCAATCGGCCGGCGTAGGCTGAGGGACTTGCCGCATCGGCGTCGAACAGTTCGAGAGGCGTCACGACGACATCGAAATGGCCGGCATCGACGGCCGCCGCCAACCGGGCGACACCGTCGTCCAGGTAGCTGTTGTCGTCGTCGAGAAAGAGCACCGTATCGAAGCGCGCCTGGGCGAGGCCCCGGTTGAGAATCGTGGCTTGTGGCAGCGGCGTCGCGGAACGGACGATCCGCAGATTTCGCCGATTGCCCGCTCTGTTCAGGATCTCCTCCTCGACGAAGGGGCTCCCACTGGCGTTGTCGAGCACGATGATCTCGACAGGCCGTTCGCCCACGAGATCCGGGATGCTGGCGATCGCGGTTGCCAGCAGGGCGAGCCGGTCATGGTGCACGATGCACACGGAAATGCCGCGGGATTCGAGAGAGCGACGGTGAAGCGGCGGGGCCGCGAGCCGATCGATCAAGTGGTCCCAATCCGTCTGAGGAGCTCCGGCCTGCTTCTCGAACGGGACGGCGCGGAGCGCGGCCCTGAGGTCGGATTCCAGACGATCGACCAGGAGTTCCCGACCGGTCGGCGACCTCACGAGAAGGCAGTGTTTCGCCGCGTGCTGCCTGACAGGCTCGAGGTCCTCCGCGTCGTCGCCGATGGCGACGGCAAGTCGACGGGGATCGGCGATGTAGCGGAAGATCGCGTCCGGCTCGGTTTCGTCGACGACCGTGAACGAGAAGGGCCAGGCCGCTGCCGAAAAGCCCAGCCATTCCGCGCCAATTCCCTGGACGCCGGATCGCGGCATGCCCAGGAACACCACGGTGCGATCGCCGAGCGTACCATCGCGTGCGAGTCGCTTGGTCGCCTCGATGAACTCGGCGATGCCGGCACTGCGGGCGATCGGCCCGACGAACACGACTTCGTCGATCCCCTGGGGACCGGCGGCGGGGGAGAGCGCCGGGCTGCCCGGTAACGTGGCCTCGAAGATCGTTGCCGGGCCTGTTGCCAGACCGTCCAGACCGTCGGGCCTCCGTCCGCCCGGAAGGATCAGCGCGTCGGCGAGGGCCATTGCCTGTCGCTCGAGAGCGTCGCTGATGAGAGGCCCGAGACCTGACGGCAACCCATCCGCGCGGCCGAATTGAGTCCGGCTCGGCGTATCGCACCACAGGGCCACGCGCGTGTCCGCAAATGCCTCGCCGCACGCTCTCGCCATGAGGATGCCCTGGCCTATGCCACCGCGCAGCGGGCAAATGACGAGCTCGGGATCGAGCGCGGCCAGGTGATGCGCGACGCGGTGGCTATCGACGAGAGGCTGGCCGGCGAGGGCGCGATTGTGCGGCGTGAGAATGAGACCGCCGCCGCCCATCGGTCGGCTCTCGTGCAACAAGACCTCGTGTCCCAACGTTCGAAGCAGGTCGCCCAGGGGGGCAAAGCGATTGCCGGGGAATCGCTGCTCCTCGAGGGGGCGGTCAACCAGCGCTATGCGCATCGAATGCCATATCGGTCGATTCTGAAGTGCTGGCCCACGGCAACATCCCGGAGCGTCAGTCGACCGCCGGAACCGGCCGGCAGGGGAAAATGGAAACCATGGTAGCCGTCGCCCGCTTCGGCGACGAGTTCCTTTCGATAGAGGGTTGCCCGTCGGGTTTGTCGAACCGAACCGCCAAGGATCAGCTGCAGGACGCAGCGATGGGTCGGCCGTTCACGGTTCCATGCCCAGCCGCTGACATGGCCGCGCTGCGCAACGTCGTCTATTTGCAGCCTAAGTGATCCGAACTCCACGCCATGAGCTTTAGGCAAGCGACTGGGTTCGGTTGCGCACGGCAGGGAGACGGACGGTCGCGCCGATATCACATGTACTGTCATGGCCTCTATGGGGACCTGCCCAACGGGTGCCGAAAAGCCGTAGTGGCCGTCGCCGTGGCCGCTTTGCTGGAGATCCGCTCGATAGCGATCTGCGACGACCAGCACCGGTCGGCGCGTCGAAACCGTCACCGCGACCGAGAGGCGGCGCGCCGGATTGCCGCGGTCCAGAGCCCATCCGTGCAGGCGGCCTCGCACGACACCGTCGACGAAACCGAGGATACTTGAAGCTTGAGCCATGCTTGGTCAGGACCCCTACGCATACTTCTTGCTAGTCTTCCTGTCGGTCAAGCGACCGTGGCAAGGAATCGAAGGTACCGGCTTTATTGCTCTCTACCATGGCCCCAGGTTCGCGAGGAACCGTGTTTGGGGCTTTCTTGGATGAAGTGGTAACGCTACTTTGATAAAGTATAAGTAGGATCATTGATCCAATCCGGGGGAACCGTAATGTTGCTGTTTATCGATCAACCAAAGCATATCCGCGTGCTGCGAAGCACGGCCGACGCGTCGGGCGCCATGAAGCGCGAACGCCTGGGTTTGATTGCCAAGGGCTCGCTGGAGCCCACGCCCGAACTCGAGGGGGCCATCCAGGCCGACGAGAAGGAAGAAATCGCGAAGGCGATCGAAATGTATCGTGAGTGCCAGGAAGTGCAGAAGAAGGCGACGGCACTGAACTTCCCGGAAACGATGCGGATCGTTACGGAGTATCTCCAGAATGGCGCGAACGAGGGCGAGAAGAAGATCATCGTGTCGGCTCTGATGGAAGGCCTGCGTTTGATCCGCAAGGCGGCCAAGCAGGAGGCCGAACAAAACATCTGATCGTTCGGCCCGACGGGACGCCCTGGCGCTGACGTGCCGTGGCTTGGTGGTTCGCGGGAAGGGGGCATCGACCGGCGGCGGGGGGACGCGCCTTCAAGAGCAACCCTTCGCGCCCGGAAACTCGGCGCGCGCCTCGCGCGCCGAGTGCGTCTCCGGGTTCGCTCATGGGTTCTCCACAGGAGCTTGTCACCGAGGCCCTCCATAAGCTGACGGCGTGGTTCTCTCCCGGGCAGGGGCAGGGTAGCATTGCAATGACACGTCGCTGGACATCGATCGGGCGGTAGACGCGAGGAGTGCCGTCGTTTCTGGCACTTTCCTGGCACAGCCTTTGTTTCAGCGACTTGCGAGCCTGCTTCAGCCTCGGGCGACGACGTTAGTAAAGAAGCCAAGAAGGGCCCAAATGATCGTATCGAGACGCGGCACAGTCTTGGGCCTGTCGTTCCTGCTGACAGGCTGCGGGATACCCTCCATGGCGCCGACGTCGGTCGAGCTGCTGCAGCGTCAGGATCCCGATTGGGATGTCTACAGGGTAAAGGCGACGCCACGGGTGGTTCAGGCGCTCGCCAAGTACGAGGAGCCTGGCTTTCCAGCGTCGTTCCAGGTCGCAAACTATACCCCGAACGTCAGTCTGAAACCCGGCGACACGGTCGGTGTCACGGTCTACGAGAACAGCGGCCAGCCGCTCTTCGGCACGTCCGTACCCCCGCTCATGACGGGGACGCCGGGGCAGGCCGCGCCGCAGGCCAGCACCTTGCCCCTGCAGATCGTCGAGGCGGACGGCACGATCACGATCCCCTATGTGGGACGCGTCCGGGTCGCCGGCCGGACTCCGGCACAGGCGGCCTCGCTGATCCAGAGCGGCCTGGACAAGGAGACGGTGCGGCCCCAGGTCGTGGTATCCTTGGTCAACAACGCCGCAAACACCGTCTCGGTGGGCGGCGAGGTGAACAAGGCCGGCCTGATGCCGCTGACCTTGCGCGGCGAGCGGCTGCTCGACACGATCGCCTGGGCGGGTGGCCCGAAATGGCCGGCGATCCAGGTCGATGTGCGCCTGATGAGGGGCGGGACCGTCGCTTCGGTGCCATTGCAGCAGGTCATGGCCAGCCCCGCCGACAATGTGGTCGCCCGGCCCAACGACAACATCACCCTCGTGCGCAATCCTCGGACCTACGTGGTCATGGGCGCCACCCAGAAGGTGTCCAGTTTCACCTTCGAGTACGAGCGCGTGACCCTGGCCGAAGCGCTTGCGCAGGCCGGCGGTGGCATCGACATGATCAGCAATATGCGCGGGATCTATCTCTTCCGTATGGAACCCGGCCCCTTCGCGCGACGGGTCATGACGTCCGACCCCGCGGCGGTCGACGAGACGTACGTCAAGAATCGAGCGGCGGTTCTCGACGGCAGCCCGGGGACGCCGGTCATCTATCAGGTCGATCTGACCCAGGCCGATGGCTATTTCGTGGCCCAGCAGATCCGGCTGCGCGACAAGGACGTCATCCTCGTGACGACGGCAGAGTCCACCCAGTTCCTCAAGATCATGCAGGTCGTCCGGTCGATCACGGGCGCCTACTACGACATCACGCGCAGCTCGAATTACTGATCGGCCGGGATGCGGCGCCGATTGCCGTCGTGGTGCTGGCCGGCCTGGCCGGCGGCACGGCTCCCGTTGGTGCTGCGGAAGTCTCCCGACGGCCGCCTTTCCGGGGCGACCGTCCGAATCGTGCCTGGCTCGTGGAAGGCTCAGGCGTCCAGCGCTTCGCTCAGGGCCGAAGTCCCCTTGGCGCGGCAGACCAGCTCGGCGTTGCGCAGGGCTTCGCGGAGGCGCAGCGGGGCACCTTCATGCGCGTCGGGGTACTCGCCCTTGACGAAGTCGAGATAGGTCTGCGCGGCCTTGGCGCCGTGAAGCTTGCGGATCAGCCGGACCTTCGACAGAGCCATGAGGAATCGCCGCGCCGGATCGGTAGACCGCTGCAGGGCGACGGTCGCCAGACGGATTTGCTCTTCCGGTCCGACCTTTTCCTCGACGCCGACCGTCACGTCCTGCGGGATCTTCTCCTTGCACAGAAACACGCCGGTGGAGCCGATCTCGCCGATGTAGGTGAAGTAGTTGGCGAAGAACTCCTGGTAGGTCTTCACGTAGGGCAGCAGGTCGTAGAAATAGTCCTGCTGCACGACGATCGACCGCCCGGGAATCAGGCGCGAGAAGTAATTCTCGACGACGAACTTGTTGATTTCGGGAAGCTTGAGCACATCGAGAAACAGGATCTCGATCGGGGCCTCTACCTTGCCGGTTTCCATGATGTCACCGATGCGCAGGTCGACGACATCCGACACCGGCTTCACGTTCGCGCTCACCAGGGATGCGAACGATTCGCCCGGCTTGAGATCGATATCGAGGTCGTTCCTCTTGAAGAATGCCGGCATGGTCGGCGTGACGATCCCACGCTCGAAGGAGACGACCGGCTGCTTCCAGCTGGCCTGGGCCTTCTGGAGGCTCGCATTCTCCCGCAGCCCTTCGCCAAAGCAGCGGGTCGACGAGCCCAGGAAGATGCCGGCGTCGACGATCAGGCCTTCCCCGGAATAGTAGCCTGAAGCCAATCCATACAGAAACCTGCGTTCCAGCACAGACATCATCGAAGGAATCGCCAGGACCGACTTCGGTAGGCTTCCGACAAAGCGACTGAACGGACGCAGGAGGTTCAACATCCGCAGCGGCTCTCTTGGAGCCGGAATATCGGCAATCTGTGCTTCGTTCATGCTCACGGGAATTTTGCCTCAAATACGGAATATCGTTTCACAGCATCAAAAGTCGCCAGGCTGCCATTTTAGATATCTGCAAATTTCACCGAAGGCGAGAGAATCTGTGCGTCCAGAAAGTCCGCATTCCGGCCCTTTTTGTGTAGCATGACTTGTCTGGTGTTGCGTGCTTCGAAAGGACTGGAGCAATGGCGATCGATCTCAAGAATGCCGCTATTGCCGCCCATCGCTTCGGATTGGGACCGCGCGCTGGCACGCTTGCGGAGCTGGGTCCAGATCCCCGGGCCGTGTTGATTGCCGAGCTCCGACCCGGACTTGCGACCGTGACGGATGCCAACCTGTTGTCCGCTTCCGAGGCCCGGCGAGCGCTGTTCCGCAGAGCCGAGGCGACCAAGGCCGAGCAGCCGAACCAGCGTCCGGCGGACAAGAATGCCAGGGCAGCCCGGAATCCATCCCAGGCCTCCGGTATGGACGCAGCCGACGAAAGCAGTCCCAATCAGCTGCTGGTCAAGGAGGCGCAGGCGCGATTCGACACCGCGTTCGACAGGAAGGTTGGATTTGTCGAACGGCTCGTCTGGTTCTGGTCGAATCATTTCTGCATATCTACTGAAAAAAGTGTGATGCGGCCGCTTGCCGGGCCCTTCGAACGCGAGGCGATCCGTCCCCACGTGCTGGGAAAGTTCGTCGACATGCTGATCGCGGTGGAACGGCATCCGGCGATGCTGACCTATCTGGATAATATACGATCGATCGGTCCACGCTCGGCCGCAGCCGCCAAGGCGACGGCGAAGGAGGGCAAGGGGCTGAACGAGAATCTTGCCCGTGAAATTCTGGAGCTGCACACCCTGGGGGTTCGAACGGTCTACAGCCAGGCCGACGTGACGAGCCTGGCAAAAATCATAACCGGCTGGACCGTGTCACCGCGCCAGAATGCGACGGGCGGTGAGTTCGTTTTCGAGGCGCAGCGGCACGAACCGGGCCCGCAGACCGTACTCGGTAAATCCTATCGGGATACCGGCGTCGACCAGGGAATGTCCGCGCTGCGAGACATTGCCGCGCATCCGGCGACCGCCCGGCACGTCAGCGTCAAGTTCGCCCGTCATTTCATCGCCGACGAGCCGCCGGCGTCGCTGGTCGATCTGCTTGCGACCAGGTTTCAGGAGACAGGCGGCGATCTCAAGGAGATGGCCGTTGCCTTGGTGACGTGGCCTGAAGCGCTTAGCGCGCCTCGCACCAAGCTCAAGCGTCCCACGGAATGGTTGACCGGCATGTGGCGGGTTTCGGAGGTCGGTCCAAGTATCGTGCCGGCCCTGCGTCAGCTGGCGGCACTGGGCGAACCGCTCTGGCGTCCGCCGGCCCCGAAGGGCTTTCCCGACGACAGTCCGTCGTGGGGGAGTGGAATTGGGACACGGCTGGACATCGCCAACGAATATGCAATGGGGCTCGACAAGACGATCGATGCGCGCGAGATCCTCGAATTCTCGCTCGGACCCCTGGCCTCGGCCGAGACACGACGAGCGATCGGGGCTGCCGACAGTCAGGCGCAGGCGATGGCGCTGCTTTTCATGAGTCCCGAATTCCTGCGCCGCTGAGGAGATGACCATGAGCGATCGAATCGATCTCCTTTCACGCCGTCGGCTCCTTCTCGGGGGCGGGGCGCTCTTCGGCTGGTCGCTGGTGCCGAAAATCGCCCTGGCATCGGGGCGGGATCCCCGGCTGCTCGTCATCACGCTGCGAGGGGCGCTCGATGGCCTGGCGGCTGTCGCGCCGGTGGGAGATCCGCAATGGAGGCAACTGCGCGGCGATGAAGCCTTGAGGGGCGATGGAACGCCGGCGGCGTTGGCCCTAGATTCGTTTTTTGCGCTCAATCCCGCCATGCCGAACCTTCATCGCCTGTTCCGGAAATCGCAGGCGCTGGTCGTGCATGCCTGTGCGACCCCGTATCGGGAACGGTCTCATTTCGACGGACAGGATGTGCTCGAGAGCGGGCTGTCGAAAGTCGGTGCCAGTGAGACCGGCTGGCTCAATCGCGCCGTGTCCAGTCTCGAGCCTGGCGGCCGGGTCAGTCCGGAGCGTGCCTTTGCCGTTGGCCCGGTCACTCCCTTGATCGTACGGGGGCCTGCTCCCGTTCTCGTATGGACGCCGCCGCAGGCTCCCGCGACATCCGACGACACGATCGACAGATTGCTCGACCTTTATCGCAGTCGCGATCCGGAACTGGCGAAGCTGATGGAGGAGCGCCTGGGTCTGACGAAGGTTTCAGCGACCTCCAGCGATCCGGCGGCGATGAAGCGCAAGGTTGCCAAAGGGCGCGACTTCTTCGTGGAGAGTGCGGGATCGGCAGCCAAGTTCCTGTCGAAGGCCGACGGCCCCCGGATCGGCGCGCTGGGCCTGTATGGCTGGGATACTCACGCCAAAGAAGGCGCACTGACGGGACGGCTCGCGGGATTGTTGGGGGCGTTGGATGGCGCGATCGCTGCCATCGAGAAGGAGAGCGGGCCGGCGTGGAAGGACATGGTGGTCGTGATCGTCACCGAGTTCGGGCGTACGGTGCTGATCAACGGGACCGGCGGGACCGACCATGGAACGGCGAGTGTGGCGATCCTGGTGGGCGGTGCCGTGAAGGGGGGCCGGGTGGTGGCCGACTGGCCTGGATTGAAGCCGGCCGATCTGCACGAGGGGCGGGACCTGAAACCCACCATCGATTTGCGCGCGGTGTTCAAGGGCGTCCTGAAGGAACATCTTGAAATCAGCACCGCAACACTCGCGTCGAGAGTGTTCCCGGACAGCGGCCCTATCAAGCCCATGGAAGGGTTGACTGGGTAGGGTACAAAGAGATGCGACTCTGACGTTGCTACGTCAATGTTACTATATTGACCGTGGCCTAGCGGGCCGTGGGACTTGCTGACTGCGGAAGTATTGGCCCTTCTGACTTGACGATGAGCGTCAGTTACAACTCTATCGAAAACTTGGGCCCGATACTCCTCACGTAGTTGGACATCCCTCAGTCCAACTACGTCATATCTACTCTACAAATCCGATACGCTAGGCAGCCTACTCGCTGGCTTCTGCGATCTTTTCCGGCTTGGCAACGAGCCTTTCCAACCGCTGCGCCATGGCGCGTTGCTTGCGATCAAGTAACTGAGTGGGAGCAGTGGTTTGCGGCATTCCCACAACAATCGTCTGACCGTCGGCGTGCAGATCAATTGCGATTGAATGCTTGCAGCTAAACGCAACAATTCTGCTGGCGAGTTTCGATGCTTCTTTGAAGGACTCGATCGGAAATGTACGCGTTACCGACCTGCCGTCTTCACTGACCTGCCAGTCCTTCATGAGCTCGAGGCGTGCTCGCTTGGGCTTGTTCTCTTTGCCGTCAGTCGCTGTCTCAGTCGCACTAGCCATGATCATCTCCTTGCTTGGCTTGAGTTTTTTCCTGCTTGGAAGGGAGCCAGGTGCCTTGCTCATTCGAATCCTCATTACTCAGCGAAAGTCAGGTCGTGGCCCCAACAGTTAAACATCAGATCACTATCCGACCGCCCGACTCGATAGATTCTTCAGAATGACGCTATCGTCAATTGGGGCGGGCAGCAACGCGAGCTCGACGCTTCTCGGCCCTGTCAATTGGCGGTCCTACCCCCTCTGGCGACGCCAACCTTTGGGCAAGACGGTCAGCGGCTTTATGGAATTCGTTGCGCGTATCAGTCGTCAGCTTGTGATGAGTGCCCAAGTCACCAATGGCCTGTCGAATGACTTCCGCGGCCTCTTCGATTCTGTTCTCTTCCTCCAACGCCGACGCCAGGCTGAGGTAGTTCCTGACACGGTCGCCAAATCCAACTCGCTTCATCGCGAGGATACGGCGATAAACTTCGACCGCTTCGGCATTCCGCCAGCAACGCTGCAAATGCGAGCCCCACCGCCAGATCTTCCGCGCATCGTCAGGATCGAGTTCGGCTGCGCGTCGGAATGCGACTTCAGCCTCGTCGCGCTTTCCGAGACGATTGAGAACCTCGCCATATTGAATTTGAGCTTCGGCGAAATCCGGGAACTCGCTAACAAGTTGATTTACGGCACGTTCGGCTGCATCGAACTCGCGGGCGGCGCGCAATTTCTTGATCTGCATAACGCGATACTCTGGGCTGGTTCCCCAAAGTTCCTGCGCCTGTTTGGCGGCGGCCGCAGCCTCCTCGCCACGTCCGACCGCTTCATAGCACCGCGCCAAAAACTGATGATACGATGGAAAATCAGGTGCGAGTTCAATCGCCTTCTTCGTCCACTCGATGGCGGCTGCGTAATCGCCATGTGCGAACCGAACGCCGGCAAATCGCCGGCAGGTTTCCCCATCGACAGTCGCAGCGTAGGGGGCGATTTTCGGCATCGCTTTGAAAGTCTCGGATTCGAAGACCTTCTTCAGCTGCGCGGCAAGGACTGTTTCGTCTTCATGCTTGAGAGGATCAAATTTCTCAAAGGGCTCCGCCTCGAGGCGGGCCTTGTTCTTGATGTTCGTGTCCAGAGTCTTGAGGCCCATAAAGTGCCGGTGCTTGAACCGATCGCCGACTTCATAGTCTGGTTTCACACCGTAGACGCGATGGGTCGTAAGGAAGGGACCGTGCCCTAAACGAGACGGTGCGATCGCAGTCTTTCGCAATGACTTGCGCCCGCCGCCAGCCGCCACATAATGGAAAAGCGAGTGCGTGAGGCCTTCTACCGGAGGCTCGATGCCATCATCGGTAACACGCTCGATCCACACGCCATCGAAACTCGCGCAGCCGGTCCGGGAATTCTCCACCGCCACGAAGATGCTTTCTTCCGCCTCCGACACGACGAGTTCGTCAATGTCGACATGCACTATGCTCGCGGCCTGGCTATACAGCCGATATTTGGCGTGCTCCAGATAGGCCCTCTGAAAGTATCTCGAGTCGTTGATTCCAAACGGACCGTTGATCGCTCCAAATGGGAAGGGGGCATCCACGAGCACCGCATGCTCCAAACGAGGAACGGTCTCGAGCGCGGCGCGAATATCGTACTTGCCGTACTTGCTCGATCCGTTGTCGTAGAACAGCACTCCCGTGCAGCCGTGCATCTCCACGTGGAAGTGGACCCAGTCCCGGATCCAGTGAAGGGCATTATTCTTGTTGTGCGCAATCAGGTACCGTCCGCCAGCGAGCTCCGCACAATGATTGGGCTGCGGCGAGACGAAATACGTACCCAACGGAAATTCGATTCTAAGGCTTCGCGTATTCTCGGATACGCGGACATGCATGATGTAGACGGGGCCCGTGTTGACCACTTCGATCTCACACTTGTTGCCCGAAGGTACTTCGTAGATGCTTCCGGCGAACGCGCCGCCCTTCAAATCCTCGGGCGGCGGACAGATCATCAGAATTTCACTGCCATCCTCGGACCAGAAGGCATCGTAGATGATGGTCGTGTGATCGAAGCGTTCTTCATAGTTGACGTCACGGTCGAGCCGATGGCGCGGACCCGGCCGATAGAGATAGCCGTTGACGCTTGGAGACCAAGTGCTGAGCGCCACGTCAATAAACTTCATGCTACCTCTGCCTGATTTAGGAGCTCTAAAGGCTCACAGAAACTAGTCGCAACTCCACACCCAAGGCGACTGCGCAGGACTCTATTCCCCCGTGCTGGCGCCCGTCAAGAAAGTGGCGAGAACACGGGCCTGTCTCCAGGCAATCGATTGGCGGCAGACGCCCTAGTCGAAGTATGGATGGTTTGGCGGCAGAAAAAGCACATCGTAGAATCGCGGCCGGCGCTTCACCGCGTTCAGGACAGTGTAAAATTCCAGTCCCTTTTCCTTCATCGACAGGATGACATCACTGAACCTATAGGCATTGATGAAGCGGCGCCGAATGCTCACTTCACAAATCACAAAAGCGATATCGGAGGAAAACTTGTTGAGGCCTTTGAGGACTTCGACTTCAAAACCTTCGGTGTCGATCTTCAATCCGATAGGCCGAGCTGGCTTAAGTTCTTCAATCACGGAATCGAGCGTTGTCACTTCGACTTCGTATCGCTCGCTTGGTCCGTTCCTGCGTGTGAGTTCCGTCCGTTCCGCGAAGCTGGTCTTCGCTCCTTGAACATTTAACGAAAGCACTCCAGGACTCGCCCCAACGGCTTTATTGACGAAAACATAATCCTTCGGCGCATTCTCGAGCATGGCTTCGCAGCCTCGCTGCGGATCGATCAGAATAAAGGGGAGGTGTGAAAAGGAATCGTAAAGAGTCTTCGTTCCCTTGTGGACACCCACGTCGATGATCGTTGCTACGTCAGGAGCGATTTGACGCAGATACCTTGGGCCAAACGCAGCTGCACCCTCATCTTCTTCAGTCTCATGGGTAGTTTCAACATTTGCCATTTTGAACTCCGGCGCCGAAGACGAAGGCTTAGATCTGATTCTGAGCAGATGCGAACACGAACTGCAGCAGAAAATACCACGCGCGCATCATGTCGTCACTCGACTTGAGGCTGCGTGGGGGCCGCCGCTTTGATCTGGTTTATGACATGAATTCCACGCTCGAGTTCATCGAACAAGGTCAGCCGGCCATTGTGAAGAATGGCTGCCATATCGCAATACATCCGTGCTGCGCTAGTGTCTCTGGTAGTGAAGATTATTCCTGAGGTTTTTATACGCGCCTCGAACAGCGCTATGGAAATCTGCTTGTAATAGCCGTCTCCGCGCGCGACCGACTGATCGATCAAATAGGCATCAAATGGGATGCTGTAGAGAAGTACCATGTTTATCAGCGCGCGCGACCGCCTCGATGTCAGTGCGTAAGATCGTTCGAACTCCGACCCGATTTTTGCTACTTCCCGCACGAACCGCACCACGGCTGGGACGTCAGCTCCATACAGTCGCGCTACGTACTCTACGTTCTCGCGAACTGACAACTCAGGCCAAAAGCCTCCGGTATGACCGAGAGGGAAGGAGAGGCGGGCTTTTCTAATGATATCGCCGCTCGTCGGGAGCATGTTTCCTGCTAGGAGGCGAACCAAAACTTGCTTGTTGGCTTCATCAAGACCGAAAACCGCGATCCGGCGATTGGTCGGAATTTCCACGCTGACGTTCGCCAAGACAGCTCCGCGAGGAGGAATGATTTTTGTGACATTTTCTAGAATGATCATTGGGCTTCGCGGCGCCGTGAGAACCGCTCGATAACCAACCCCGCAGTGACTGCGATAAGGCAGCACCACGCCAGGTAGGTTCGGTCGAGCGTAAGGTGCGGATAGTCCGGGTAAAATCCCATACGGAACAATTGGATCGCATGTTGCAGCGGATTGTAACTAAGAATGGTGCGAGTAGCCGGAGGAAGATAGTCGGGAATGAAGTGAACGCCCGATCCCAATATGAGGCAGCGAGCAATCGCAGGAAATATATAGGGCCAGACCGGAAACACTCTCCGGATCGCGAGATTAACCATTGCGACACCGAATCCGAGCAGGATTATGGAGGTGCAGCTCTGGACAATCGGTATGACATTGGTGGGAAAGGCTTGATGGCTGGCGAGAAAGAATAGGGCTGTGAAAAGCACCAATCCCATGATGGCGTAGTCGATAACTCCCCAGGTTACATAGACAATCACGTGATCGAGCATCTTTTCCGCGGGGAATCGACCGCGCGGAGAATCGATGCGCATTCGGCGGCCACAGTGCGCGAACAAATAGGCCGGAAACAATCCAGTCGAGAGGAAGAGTATGGTGCTCGTCCCGTAAATCGGACGGCGCTCCAGGAGCCAGATCGCAAAGCTGAAAAATAGGATGATGGTAAGCGGTTCAAGAACTGAGAGCACAGTAATAAGCGGCGTGCGTCGGCGGCTGGCGGCCTCGCGCTTGAGGAGAGCAACGTAAACTTGTGTCGTGCGTCGCCAAGCTTCCCAGAACTGTGACTCTCTTCCTGGTGCGCGTTCAAGTGCTGGCTGCATGTTCCTCTTTCGGCCCGCTGACTAGCCTGAACGCCGAAGTGCCATACGGCACCTAGCCCCGATGATCCAATATCGATCGTACGATCATGACGATCGAAAGCCAGATCAGCAGGCTGATGGCGGCC